>Ga0137409_10000344_pt1 | contig 50628 bp, 44 predicted proteins | sample CZODoug1_16funga_FD_122059 | JGI IMG/M metagenome (GOLD analysis project Ga0137409, IMG submission 122059) | Vadose zone soil fungal communities from Angelo Coast Range Reserve, California, USA - CZODoug1_16fungal (Hybrid Assembly) | ecosystem: Environmental > Terrestrial > Soil > Vadose zone... | reverse complement strand
ATCGGCACATCATAACGTTCGCGAAAATCAATGTATTGCCGCAGCACGCTTTCATCCGGCGCCGTCCAATATTTGTGCAAGGTGTAGGCGACGTTCGCATCGAAAGGTTTGCCGAAGACCAAAAAGTTCCCGTCCCACTGCGCGCCACCGAGAAAGAGAATATGGTGGGTATCAACCTTTCGTATCTCGCCCGACAACTTCTTGTAGAGCGGTTCAAGCGAGGAATTCAGAGGTGCTAGCTTCGGAAAATGCGGGATCGGCTCATTCAGCAGGTCGTAACCGAGCACCGCCGTCTCATCGCGATAGTGCCTCGCCAGCCGCCGCCAGATGCCGATCAGGTGCTCTTGCTCTTGTGGACTCTGGTATAGCCATGGATATCCGGCGCTGTCATCGATGTTCGTGCCCGTCTGTCCGCCCGGTGCGGCATGGAGATCAAGGATCACATACAAGTCTTCGGCGCGGCTCCAGGCGATCAGCCGGTCCAGCAGCTTGAAACCTTCCGCGTCGTCGCTCTCAAACAGCCTGTAATGCAAAGGAACTCGAATGGCGTTGAACCCGGCCCGATGCAGGAGCGCGATGTCCTCCCGCGTAACATAGTTCTCGCGGTACTTCTGCCAGAATGCCTCCGACCCTTCAGGTCCCAGCAGCTCCAACAACAACGCGCGGATCTCACTAGGAGATTGCGGGCCGCCTTGGAACAGCCACATGTAACCCTCTGGCACTAGCCAATTGCCCAGATTTGTTGCGCGAAGAAGCAGCGGCTTGCCGGCGGCATCGACGATCTGTTTGTGGTCCGTGTGCGCGAACTGCGCGCTCGCTTGGGAAGTCCACACCAGAAGAAGAAGCGTCAACCGTAGAAGTCTGAACTTGAACATGGTTTTCTCCGCCGAAAGCCTACACCAAACTCGCTGCCGCCAGCAGTTCGGATGTTCGTCCTGATTCGATTTTGGCATCCGGGCATGGTCACCGGAATTTTAGGTCTACAATACGCTGCGTGGATCACCATACCGTCGCGACCGTCAGCATTACGGGCATCTGTTTTGATGTGCTGGGTAGTCTCTATCTGGCCTACGACCTATTGGGTGGACAACACGGTCCGTTGCGCGTGCTTACTCGTGCGGTCACGTACGCCGTTGTCTTCGGTCTCGGCTACGGCCTCGGCCTCGGTCTCTTCTTTGGCCTGGCTTCCGGTATCGCCACCGGTATCACCCTCTCGATTGAATTCAGTCGAGCATCTCGTGGGCTGGACCACTACTCCTTGTTTTGGGAAGGACTTTTTTCCGCCATCCGGGGGTTCGCTTTCGGAGCCGGACTGTACAGGATTGTGGGCTTCGGATTCGCAATCGCATTTGCCATTCTCATCACAGCCGGCCAAATATTCGCCTACTCTCGCGGCATGCGTCCTGCCACCGACTATGCCGCGTCTCGCCGTCCGCGGCTTACGGGTCGCCAGTTTTGGGGAACGGTGGTCCGTACCGTCGGCTACACGGCCACCGCCCTTATCTGTAGCGCGTTCATCCATCATGTGGACCACGCCTGGCTTTTTGCGATTCGCGTGGGGTTGGTGACAGGCATTGTCACCGGCGTGGGAATAACGGTGAATCCTTACATCGAATACTACGCCGACAATCTCCCTGAGCGGCGGCTCGGCGTATTCGGCATTGGACTCATCCTCTGCGGTTTTTCCCTGCAATCCCTCCAGTATTGGCTGTCCCTATTTGATGTACGTCTGACTTAGGCAGGACAGTAGTTGGGCTGTCTCGTGCCAAATCAAGCCCTGAGGCAGCTCTGCGGAAGCAAACTCAAGGTGAATCACCCGACGAGATTTCGGGATGGTACACGCAGATGATGCGTGAAGAAGCAGCGGACGCATAACGAGTGCTCCGCCTTTGGGAACGATGCAGGTTACAGAATTCTCCTTCGGCCAACTTGCAATTTGCTCGGCGGAGAGTCTGCCTTGCCGGTGCGATCCAGGAACTACACGTAATGGGCCGTTATCAAGTCCACTATCGTCAAGATGCAGCCTGATAGCGAGAATGCCAGCCATGACCTCTGCGGGAGGTTGAACGTGCATGATTCCAGCTTTCGTCGTCCACGGACCAAATCCATCAACTTCCCTGCGTTCGCGGACCGCGATTGTCAAATCTTGGTGCCAAACAACCTTCCAGTTTGCGCCTCGGGTCTTATTGAAAAAAATCCCTCTTACTGCAAAGCATCTTGGCCCCAAGACAGTCTCGATGATTTCACGGACGGGCTTCGACACTGCAAGCCCGTGAACACTCGGAACGGACAAGAGATTTCTCTGAGGGTGCCGAGTATCGTCAAAGTGTCTGCTAAGGTGTTCTAACGTGGCTTGGTCTAGGCACGCAGGGACGACGGCAAAGCCATCCTGTTCCACCAGCGGCTTTAACCCGCTGGCCGTTCTTGCATCGGTCCGAGTCACATTCACCAATCTTCGGGAGGAGTATTATCCCTGATAAGCCGCACAATCGGAAACCGACCCACTACTCGGACGCAAAAACCTCTTGACTCCCCATAGCCCCTTTGTTACTTTACGGCCCAGGTAAGAGTGCGGAAGATCTTCGATGCGGCGGCTTTGTCTGCGGCTTTTTTTATTTCCACCGCAACCATCAATTCTGTCCGGGGAACGCCAATCTCCCGATTGGCGCGGGATTTGTTTACCTCTTACGGAACACTAACAACTGATGACTGTGACGTTCTGTGTCCCCTGAAGTCCAAGCGCGCGTGTTCGTGACGTGAACGAAATGAAAGCAGCCCGATGAGTTCCTTCTTCTCTCACTAAAAAATAACAACTAACAACTAACAACTGATCAACGAGAACTGCTACACAGCTTCGCCAGTGCCTCCGCCAGCACCAGCGCGCCCCGGGCGATGTCTTCGGGCGCGGCATATTCATCGGGACGGTGGCTGTATCCGTTACGGCAGGGAATAAAGAGCATTCCGGTCGGAGCGATCCGCGAAATGAAAAGGGAATCGTGGTAGGCGCGGCTCACCATTTCGAGAAAGGGAAACCCATGCTCGCGACACGACTCCGAAATCGCCTTCCGAACCTCAGGAGCGCAATCTGCCGGCGCATCGGCGTTGAGCAATTCAGACTGAATCGAGACTTGGCGCTTGGTGGAAATATTCTGCGATACACGCTCGATCGTTTGGATCACGCCATCGCGCCGTGCTTGATCGGTGTCGCGAATGTCGAGGGTTAGGTGCACGCGGCTCGGGATGCTGTTCACCGCGCCGGGAAAAACTTCGCAGACGCCGACCGTGGCAACGGTGTCGGGCGCGCCGCTCGAACGCGCTGCGCTTTCGATGGCGAGAATCAGCTCGGCGGCCGCGCAAAGCGCGTCTTTCCGGTCCGGCATGAGGACTCCGCCGGCATGCCCGCCGGCTCCCTCGATCGAAATGCGAAGACTTGCGGGAGCCGCAATCCTCATTACTATGCCAAGAGATGTTTGCGCGCGTTCGAGGAGCGGGCCCTGCTCGATGTGTAATTCAACGAATCCCTTGTAATAACCCGCCGGCAGTTCTACATCCTGAAGATTTCCATTGAGGCCGGCTTTTCTGCGAACCTCGTCCATAGATTTGCCGTCGCGGTCCTTCAATTTCGCGGCGGCATCCGCCGAAAGCGTTCCTGAAAGCAATCGGCTCCCCAGGCAGCCTATGCCGAAGCGCGTTGGTTCTTCCGTCGCGAACACAAGAAGTTCGAGCGAGTTCTTCGGCCGGAATCCGCTGCGGCGCAGCGCGCGGATCGCTTCGAGTCCGCCTAGGACTCCAACGACGCCGTCGTACTTGCCGGCATTGGGAATCGCATCAATGTGCGATCCTGTGCCGACGGCAGGCGCCGACGGATCAGTGCCGTTCCATCGTGCGAAAATATTTCCGATGGCATCCTGCCTCACGGTGAGCCCGGCTTCTTCACAGCGCGAGATCACCCAGGCGCGTGCTTTCAGATCCGCCGGCGTGAAAACAATTCTCGTCACCGCGGGCGGCGCTGCGTCCGAAAAAGCGGCCAGCGTCTCCAGTTCGGCAAGCAAACGCTGCTGATCAATTTCCAACTTCATTTTTTCGTGTCGCCGAGAGGATGCCGGTTCCAATCCTTGTAGATCAGATACTTTGCGGGCACTTTGCCAATGGCGCCGAACCATTGCGGGCACCACGGCCCCATCCAGATGAAATCGCCCGCGGTGACCGGATGCCACGAATCGCCAAGCCGGTAGATGCCGCCACCTTCGAGCATGATGAGCCCGTGCTCCATCACGTGCATTTCCACCATGCTGAGTGAAGCGCCGGGCTGGTAGACCATGGTATTCACCGCAAAATCAAACTGCTGCTCGTCGGGCAGCAGACACTTGACCTGCAAATCGGAATCACCATCGAGCGCGTGCGAAGTAACAGCATCTTCGCTCGAAACCACCAGACGCGGCGGTTCAATTTTCTCGACACGCTGGTAGTGCTTCTCAATAACGGCAACCCGGCTTTTTTTCTTGGCGATAACTCGATGGGACAAACCTTCGAACAAATAGGCATAGCCGCGCGCGCCTAGGTCGTGCCGCTTTCCCTCGGCCGCAAGCGTCACGGCGCCTTCCACCACATAGAGGAAACGCTGCGCGGAAGTATTTCCCAATTCGCCTTTCGGTTCCATCTCGGCCGTGTATTCGGTGAACGCTGCGCCAAGTACGGGACCAACATGAACGATGGCCGAAGCATTTTTCATCCCGGGTAGTGTAGTGCGCACAAAAGTGTCGGGAGTGAGTAGAAGGTGATTGCGCTGGTGCGAGCTGCGCGTTTGACCGAGGTTATGCACGGCACGTCCTTCCCAGAAATTCCTGCGAAGCCGCGAGCTGCCTCAGCAAATGCCGTCCGCAATCGAGAGCCCTCGCGACGTCGTCGAGATGCACCGATTCCGAAGGATCGTGGCTGATGCCCCCCGGCGTTCGCAAAAAAATCATCGCCGCGGGAATTTTTTCCGCGAGGATCATGGCATCATGTCCCGCGCCGCTCGCCATGCGATGGGGCTCGCAACCTGCTTTTTGAATGGCATGCTCGATCTGCTCCGTCAGAAAAGGATCCATCGCCACGGCATGCTGTGCGAGGAGCGTCCGCCACTTCACGGTCACACCGCGCCGCGCGGCGATTGACTCCGCGCGCCGAATCAATTCATCCAGCGCTTCGGTTCGCGCACGATCCGAAGCGTGGCGAATGTCCAGCGTGGCGCGCGCTTCTCCGGCAATCACGTTCGTCGCGCCGGGCCTTGCTTCAACGAATCCCACGGTCGCCACGATTCCCCCTGTGCTCTGTGCCAGGCTCTCGACGGTAAGAATCCACTCCGCAGCCGCGGCCAGCGCGTCGTGCCTCAGATTCATGGGCGTCGTGCCCGCGTGATTCGCTTGCCCGGAAAACGTGAACTCCAAACGGTTCTGGCCAACGATGGCTTCCACGACTCCGAGTGGCTGCCCCAAATGTTCCAGCACTGGCCCTTGCTCGATGTGAAATTCGATGTATCCCAAAACATCATCTCCCGGCGCGGCTTTGGAAATCTCATTCGGGTTCAACCCAAAATCCTGAATCGCTTTCCGAACAGAAACGCCTTGCTCATCCTTGCGGCCGAGAAGTTCCTCATCCACTCGGCCCACCAACGCGCGACTTCCGATGAAGGGAACTCCAAACCGCACTCCCTCTTCCTCCGAAAAACCAACGACCTCGATCCCAAAGGGTAGCTTCATCCCCTCGAGAGATTTCACCAGCCCGACTGCCAGCACGACACCTAATATCCCGTCGAACGCGCCGGCATTCGGCACCGTGTCCAGATGCGACCCCACCAAAATCCGCGGAACTCCCGGCGATACTCCCGGATAAAATCCCCTCAAGTTCCCAACCGCATCCACGTGAACCTGCGCTCCAAGTGCTTCCAGCCAACCGGCGATTTCCCGATGACAATCCCGCATCGGCGCCGACAAAAAAGTCCGCCGCGTGCCTCCCGCGTCTTCTGAAAGCGACGCCAGCTTCCGGCACCGGGCGATCACCTCTGCTGCGAGATTTGCAAAACCACTGGTCGTCTCCACTGGATTCTACCTTTGCTCACGCCACTCGCCTCGTTGGAGCCATAACTCCCGGATAAGCTTCGCCGCCACCCACCCGGCCACAACGAGCGCCAACAGAATCTGCCAGCCGTACCGGTTCCCATAGGTCGCGACCGGAAAATGATTGCTCAACATCAAAAAGACCACCGGCACGGCCATGAAGGTATTGTGTTTGGACCGCAACTTCGCTTGCCCGCCCAGCGACGCATCGAACTTCTCGCCCGCAGCCGCCGCCGCGATCATCCCGCGCTGCGCGGGAAGAATGCGCATCCACACGTTCAGAGTCATGATGGTCCCAAAGATCGCTCCCACGTGGATGTACGCGGCGCGGCCGCTGAACACGTGCATCAATCCCCAGGCCACTGCCGCCGTCATCACCAGAGCAAATCCCGCAAACACGCCCTGCGACTTTCCCAATGGTGACCGCACGGCCAGATCGTAGATGAACCACCCCACCATCATGGCGCCCACTCCGATCGCAATCCCCGCCGTCTTGGAAATATCCGCAACATCAGTATCAATAAGTCCATCACCAAAATAATACACAAGAACAAGGAGAATTACGCCGGCCACCCACGTCATCAACGCTTCCCAGCGAAACCAGTGGACCTGCTCCGGCGTCACGCCCAGCGACTTTTGTTTCTCGACGGTGTAAAAGCCTCCGCTGTGCACCATCCACACTGCCGAAGCCGTCCCGTTCGCGGCCGCTTTCTTCTCGAGCTTTCCAAACTGGCCGTCGAGCCACGTGAAGTAGTACGTCTGCCCGACCCACATGATCCCCGCGAAAACGTGAAACCACCGCACGCTGAGGTTCAGCCATTCTCGGATCGACGAACTCATCTCAGCTCCCCCGGTAAGTGGCATACCCGTTCGCGCTCAACAGGAGTGGAATATGAAATTGCGACTCTCCGTCCCGGACCTGAAACGTGACCTCGACCACTGGATACAGCCCCTGGACACCGCAAGCGGTGAAATAAATCGCCGTGTCAAATGTCAAACGATAAGGTCCTGCGCGGAGAAGTTCTCCTTCGGGTAATAGTTGACCGCAGCGCCCGTCCTGATCGGTTTGCGCGGAACCCAACTGCGCCCATTTGCCGGAAAAATCCTGACGCTCCAAGCGCACCGGCACACCGGGAGCGGGTTTGCCCCTTGCAGTGTCCAGAACGTGCGTGGAAATTCGGCTCATCCCGTGATCCATTTTCTCAGACGGATGTGCATGATTTGCCGCTGCTCCTCGGCCGCCAGTTGCAGTTCGTTTGCCTCATCATTGTGCAGCCGGCGCCGCAGAATCTCCAGGATTTCGCTGGCGGATTTTCCCGTTGCACAAACTATAAAAATCCGTCCGAACTTTTGCTCGTACTCGCGATTGCCCCACTTCAGCGCCATCTTTACGGCCTCATCGGCCGTCGCAGCCTTCTGCTGTTCTTGAGCGGACCAGGCCGAAGACTGTGCCGGCGAAACTTCTTCCGCGCGTGACTCGCCGATTCGCGGATGACTCTTGAACGCCTCCAGCCAATCCGCTTCGCCGAGGCCGCGCCAAATTTCATCCGAAACCGCAAGAAGCGCGGCCTCTTCGTCCATCGGCCTGTTCGAGGCCATGCTCGCTGCCCAAGTTCTTGATCCGCAGCAAGCAAGAATCTCGCGAGCAGCTTCCTCGTGCGGCAACCCATTCCACCGAGCGAGCACCTCGCTCACGTGTTCGCCTCTGCAGCGGCAAGCTTCTCGAGAAACTCGGCGACGAGATTGCCGGCCACGGCTGCCCTGTATCGAGCGGTGGACCGAATATCGTCGATGGGCCGAATCTCTTTCATCACGCTCTTTCTTGCCGTATCGATCAACGATGGCTCGATTCTTTTTCCGGTGAGCACGTGCTCCGTTTCATTCAAGCGCAGCGGAATGGGCGCAACGCTTCCCAGCGCAAGACGCACATCCCGAATGGTGCCGTTCGCAATTTGGCCCAAGGCGGCGAGGCACACCTTGGAAATGGCTTGTGCGTTGCGCGTTCCGACTTTCCGCGCATGCGAAACATATCCAGAGAATCGGCGCGGCAGCGAAATATCTCGAATCAATTCGTCAGCCGCCAGAGCCGTCTGCTTATAGCCCGTGTGAAAGTTTCGATAATCCACTCGCCGTTCGCCGCGAACGGAAATCAGCGTCAGTTCAGCGTCATAGACCAGCAGCGCGGGCAGGGAATCGGCTGCAGGAGAAGCGTTCGCGATGTTGCCTCCGAGCGTTCCGCGATTCTGATTTGCAATTCCGCCGGTCCATGACGCGGCCATGGCCAGCAACGGAAATTCCCGCGCAACGATGTCATGCACGCGCAGGGCGGTATAGGTGCACGCGGCACCGATGCGAATTCTGTCCGGAAAAACTTGGATTTGGCGAAGCTCGGGAATATTCCAAATGTTGATCAATTTTCGGTTGGGCAGCTTTCCGGCAGAGTAGAGAACCATCACGTCAGTCCCGCCGGCAATGGGCAGCCATTGGGCCGGCTCGCCGGCCAGCAAGGAAAGAGCAGCCTGCAGATTGCCCGGTGACACGAGTCTGTATTCGGCTGGATCGGATCTCATTTTCGAACCCTTCGCCGAGCCGCTCTCGCCACCGCTTCGAAAATCTGCATGTAACCCGTGCAGCGGCAAAGATTACCCGCAAGTGCCTCTCGTATGTCTGCCAGCGCGGGCTCCGGTTTTTTCTCCAGCAGATGCACAGCTGCGAGAATCATTCCCGGCGTGCAGATGCCGCACTGCGCGCCACCGCATTCAAGGAACGCCTCTTGCAGAGGATTCATCAAGACATGCGCCGACATTCCTTCGATGGTAACGATGCTCGCGCCGCTTGCTTGCGCCACGGGGACGAGACAACTATTCACCAGCATGCCGTCCAACAGAACGGAACACGAGCCGCATTCTCCTTCGCCGCATCCTTCTTTCGTGCCGGTCAATTCCAGCTCGTTCCGCAGCACGTCCAACAATCGTTCCATGGGATGGACGAGCACTTTTTTTGCTTTGCCGTTGACGGTGAATAAAACTTCGCACTTCGCGCCAGTCTCCGGTGGAAGATTCATGCCGCCCCTCGCGTCGAAGAAGGAGCTTCTTGCTCCACAGACGCGGGCCGCAGAGCCTCAAATAGATCTTCCGGCAGCAGCGGAATCGATTGGAAGCCAACACCGATCGCATCTTCCACGGCGTTTACAATTGCCGGCGCAGGGCCATCCATGGGGAGTTCTCCGATGCCCTTGGCGCCGTGCGCGCCGTGAACGTTGCCAAGCTCTTCAAAAAATACGCGGATCGGCGGCAGGTCCACCGAAGTCGGCATGATGTAATTCGTCATCTGATTGTTGATCATGCGGCCGTTCTGCCAGACCACCTTTTCATAGAGCGCGAAGCCGATCGCCTGAGCCACTCCGCCCGTGATCTGGCCCTCGGCCAGAACCGGATGAAGAACCTTGCCGACCTCCTGCAGCGCGACAACGTCGTCCACGGTCACGGCATAAGTCGTCAGATCCACTGTGACTTCCGCCACGTACACGGCCCACGCAAAGGCCGCGTAGGCCTCGCCGCGATATTTTTCATCGTCCCAGTAGACATCGCCGGGCGCTTCATACCGCGCGTAAGACTTCAGCGCCCCGTGCGCCGCGATATATTCCCGGCACGCGGCGCGAAACTGTTCCGGAGTGTAGTCGTCGCTCAACAGCCTCATCTTCGTGAGCGTTTCCTTGATTCCCTTTGCCGCCGACTGAACTAGTTTTCCGACGATCATCGCCGTGCGCGAAGCCACTGTCGGGCCGCTGTTCGGAACCACCGTCGTGTCCGGTTGCGCGATCGCGACGCTCTCATAAGGAAGCCCCAGCGCCTCGGCCGCAATCTGACAAAGCACGGTATTGGTTCCTTGACCGAATTCCGCGCTGGACACTAGCACTCGAACATTGCCGTCGGCGCCGGCTTCCACACCCACCAGTGAATTCAGATAGCGTTCGCCGGAGCCCGTGAATCCCGCGCCGTGCAAAAAGGCTGCGATCCCGATTCCTTTTTTGCGCATTCCATTTTTATTTTCTTCCGCAAAACGCGTCTTCTTCGCGGCATAGCCGGAGAGTTCCAGGGCGCGGTCGAGCAAATGATTCAAGTTGATTTCTTCACGGATGACCTGTTGCGTGGTTGTCGTCTGTCCGGGCTTCAGAAAATTTCGCCGGCGGATTTCAACGGGAGAAATTCCTACGACCTGGGCGATGCGGTCCATGTGCCGCTCCATGGCAAAGAGGCTCTGCGGCGCCCCGAATCCGCGAAAGGCTCCGTGCGGGGGCGTATTTGTCGCCAACGCTTTCGTTCGAATGCGCACACTCGGCCAATAATAAGGACCGCCGGCGTGAATGGTGCCGCGCGATAGGACCACGGACGACAATGTTGCGTAAGCCCCGCCATCGATGGTGAACTCGATTTCGCCCCCGAGAATTTTCCCGTCCTTGCTTACCGCAGTGCGATGGCGCGTTCGCGAGGGATGCCGCTTCGTCGTGGCAACCATATCCTCCATGCGGTCGTAAATAATTTTCACCGGCCTGCCCGACTTCATCGCGAGCAGCGCCGCATGTCCCGCGATCATGGACGGATACTCTTCCTTGCCTCCGAACGCGCCTCCGGTTTCCATTTGCACGACGCGAATCTTGTCCTCGGGGAGGCCGCACAGCGCCATCAGCGCCTTATGAACGTAGTACGGACACTGCAGCGAGCCCCAAACGGTGACTCCATTTTCCGGGTCGAACGCCGCGATGACTCCATTGTTTTCGATGTACAGCTGTTCCTGCGCGCCGGTGAAGTACTCGCCCTCGATGATGTGCGCCGCTTCTTTCCAGACGGCGTCTACGTCGCCTTTCTCCACGAGGTAGCTTTTAAAAGTGTTGTCGGCGCCCCAGATGATTATGGATTGCTGCTCGCTTTCTGCCATGGTGTGCACGGGCGGGAGCGGCTCGTAGTCGATGGACACCGCTTCAACTGCTTTTCGAAGCTTGTGACGGTCTGCATGGGCCAGAAGGAGAATCGGCTCTTCGGCGTGATTCACTGTATCGGAAGCGAGGCAATGCTGGTCTTCCAGGATCAGAGCGACGCAGTTCTTCCCCGGAATGTCTCTGGCGGTTACCAGGACAAATTCCCCCCATGCAATGCTCGGATCAAAAGAAATCTTTCCGATCTTGCCCCGCGCTATGCTGCTGCGCACAGTTGCGCCGTAAAGCATGCCGGGCAGAACCATATCGTCGACGTAGCGCGCCGCTCCCGTGACCTTGTCCCAGCCTTCCTTGCGCGGCACTGATGCACCGACGATGTGATGGACGGTCATAAATTTCTTTGCTGGCCGTATTCTGTATGAAATGGGATGAGTTTCAAATCTCTATTTGAAGCCTCAGTGCGCCGGTTACCGCCGCAATTCGCGCCCGCTCGGGTCTCCAGGAAATTTCCCATCGCCAAATACGCAGTTTCCTCGAAGGTAAGTTGCTTTCACTTCGCCCCGGAGCTTTTCACCAAGATAGGGCGAAACGCGGTGACGATAATGAAGATGCTCCTCCGTCGCGATGAATTCCGCTTCCGGATCAAACACGACAAAGTCAGCGTCGAAACCTTTGGCGATACGGCCCTTGCTCGTCCCACACCCGGCAAGCCGGGCCGGACCCTCCGCCATCCACCGCGCGATGTCCGCAAGCGTGAAGCCGCGGCCACTGGCCTCGGTCCACATCACCGGCAGCGCCAGCGAGAGGCTGGAAATCCCTCCCCATGCCGTTCGAAAATTCTGCTCGTCCAGCCGCTTCATCTCGGGCGGACAAGGAGAATGATCCGTAGCCACCAGATCAATGACTCCCTCTCGAAGACCTTGCCAGAGTTTTTCGCCATTCTCACGGCTGCGGATCGGCGGCGCGCACTTGAACAGCGTCTGGCCGTCCGGGATTTTCTCGGAAGAGAGATGCAGATAATGAGGGCAAGTTTCAACGCTCACCGGCAGGCCTTCTGACTTCGCAGCGCGCAACATACCCAGCGCCTGGCTCGTCGCCAGATGCACAATGTGCACACGGAAATGATATTCGCGGCACAGGGAGATCATCAGCTGGATGGCGGAAAGCTCCGCTTCATCCGGCCGCGATTCCAGATACGTTGCGTATTTGCTCCAGTCCGCTCCCGCCAATCGGCGCGTTGCTGCGTCCACCCGCCCGGGCAGTTCCGCGTGCACGAGCAGCGGCAAGCCGGTCCGCGCGACATGCGGCAAGGCCGCGCGGAGCTCCTGCTCATTGACCATCGTGAAGCCATCAATGCCGGGATGAATGAGGAAGCATTTGAATCCTGGCACGCTTGCGGCCGCCAGACCTTCGATGTGCTCCTGGTTGTCGTTCACAACTCCGCCCCACGCCATCCAGTCCACCCGGCACTGGCCGCTCGCGGCTTCGCGTTTCGCTTCGAGTGCAGCCACGGTCGTCGTCGCCGGCAGACAGTTTAGTGGCATGTCGACAAGCAGCGTACAGCCACCAGCCGCTGCGGCGCGAGTCGCCGTCCGGAATCCTTCCCATTCCGTTCGCCCGGGTTCATTGATGTGGACGTGAGAGTCCACCAGCCCCGGCAGAATGGCAGCCTCGCCAAAGTCCTTCACGGAAATCTGCGTGGGAAGTTGATGTGGTGGAACGACATCAAGGATTCGTCCATCTTCGACGAGCACCGCCGCCGCTTCGATTCTGTGCGGCGTCACTACCCGTCGTGAGAGGAAAGCTGCGAGACTCATATTGGAATGTGGCCCAACGCAAAAATTACTGCGCTTGCTTCTTTTCGACTTCCCACCACTCACGACATCGAGCCGCGTAGTAGCTCGGATTCTCTCGAAACACCGGCAATGGCGGTACCCAGTCGATGGCTCCGCCTCCTGCCAACTCGATTAGGGCTTGCATGGCTGCGAACGCATTATCGGGATAGGGGTCATCGAGCATCTTTAGAAGCGATGGTGCACTCTGTGGGGAGTTAATGGCGCGCACAGCTTGCAGAATTGCTTGACGCGCAAACGGGCTTGGAAGCCGCAGCAAGCGAAGCAGGATCGGGAGCGTGGCGGGATCGCGGATCATGGAAATCTCCCCGGCTAGCCGGCCCTGCATCTCGAACAACGCATCCCTGGGCAGAATGAGAGATGGAGGAGGTTGCGGTTGGGCCGTGAGCCATTGCTCGACGGCAGGCAAAACAGAAAAGTCATGCAAGCGCAACAGGGCTTCAAAAACGTAAGTCCGCACTAGCGGGTCTTGTGAATCCAAAAGCGAAACAAGCTCCTCCTTGGACTGCAGGTGACGCATATTCCCAAGCATGCGAATACTGTCCAGCACACGCTCGCCATCGCGGTCATTTAGACCTGCCTTCAAATCCACCTCCAGCCCGTGCATGGGGTCAGTGTCTCCGGAGGGCATTGCTCCGAGTTGGCGCGAGATGGACAGTTGCCCGAACCAGTCGTCTACAAGAACGTAGCTGTTTCTTTCGGGCTTGAGAAAGAATAAACGGTAATCGCCTTTCCGAAGCACCACACAAGGTCCACCTCCCGGAGGCAGGATGTTGTTGAACAATACGGGCACTACTTCGCTGGCCGGCCTTTCCCCCTTGAAGCATCGATCCACGTGAAGGATACCGGTAGCTGTCCGATGGGGCGGCCGAGGATCGGAAACGACGGTCACCTCGGCCGCTTCAACGACCTCGCCCTTGCAGACAAGCGCGGAATCCGCCATCAATTTGGGAATGTTCTCTGTCCCATGAGGAGGACGTGGATAGGCGAGCGCATCCGAACAAAGGACAGCTGCCAACGGCGCACATAACATCGGTCCTATTCGCATGCCAGGATTATAGTCCACTGAACTTCCTAATAAACGTGCCAAACGGAAACTGTCCGGCTGCCCGGACGACTTAGTTTTACCCGCAAATTCTCAGGGTGAACGCAGAGCAAATTAGGGATAATAGCCGTCGTTGAAGACACCCCTGCAACTTCTCGATGCGTTCAAGGAGCGCTTTGGGACGACCGCGAGCGGTTACCGCGCGCCCGGCCGCGTGAATCTGATCGGCGAGCACACCGACTATAACGACGGCTTCGTGCTGCCGGCCGCGATTGAATTCTATTGCTGGGCGGCGGCTGCTCCGCGCCGTGACGGCAAGCTGGTCATCCATTCCGAGAATTTCAATGAAACGGTCGAGGCCGACCTCGATTCCTTGTCACCCTTAGGGAAGAAGCACTGGGCCAACTATCCTCTGGGTGTGGCATGGGCGCTCCTTCAAGCGGGAAAGCCGCTCACGGGAGCGAATATCTATATCGCCGGCGACGTTCCGCTCGGCGCCGGATTGAGTTCGTCGGCCGCCGTTGAAGTTGCCGTAGGTTTTGCGTTGCTCAACCACAGCGGCCATGCCGTCGACCTCGCAGAACTGGCCCAACTGTGCCAGAAAGCGGAGAACGAATTCGTGGGCGCCCGCGTCGGGATTATGGATCAATTTGTCTCCTGCTTTGGGCGCGCCTCGCATGCGCTTTTGCTGGATTGCCGCTCGCTGGAACACAAATTCGTGAAACTTCCGGCGGACCTCCAGTTGGTCATCTGCAATACCATGGTCCGGCACGAACTGGCTTCCGGCGAGTACAATGCACGCCGCGCGGAGTGCGAAGAGGGCGTTCGAATCTTACGGACGGTTTTCCCGGAGACTCGCGCGCTTCGTGACGTTACACTTTCCCAGTTGGAAGCTCATCGGCGAAACCTGTCTCCGAAGGTTTTCGCCCGGTGCCGCCACGTCATTACAGAAAACGCGCGTGTGAAGAGCGCGGTCGAAGCATTTCACAGAGGAGACGCCACAGCCCTGGGACCACTGCTTCAGGACTCGCATCGCAGTCTCCGGGACGATTATGAGGTCAGCTGCAGAGAACTCGATCTGATGGTGGAAATTGCCGTTGCGCAACCGGGCCTGATTGGCGCGCGCATGACCGGCGGGGGATTTGGCGGCTGCACCATCAATTTGGTAAAGTCCGCGGCCGTGACTGATTTCAGGCGCAACGTGGCGGCAGCATATTCCTCCAAAACAGGTCTGACTCCTGAGATTTGCGTTTCTCCGGCGTCCGCAGGCGCGCAGCAAATTGCCCTCGAAGAGACCAAGCCCGCCATGTGACAGGAACTAGCGGAGAAGGGAACTGCCGTCAGTTGCCAGGATCCGTCAAGCCTCGACCTTGCCTATGAGTTTCGACGAGCTAAATCGAGCTCCACACAGGCGATTCAATCCGCTCCTGCGGGAATGGGTTCTCGTCTCTCCGCATCGGACGCAGCGCCCGTGGTTGGGAAGAGTGGAAAAGCTTCAAGCACCTCCCGCGGTCACTTTCGATCCCAGTTGCTATTTGTGCCCAGGAAATCGGCGCGCGGGCGGAGCACAGACGCCGCCGTATTCGCAAACATACGTTTTCGACAACGAATACCCCGCGATGTTGCCGGACGTCGCGCCTCTCCAATTTGATACGGCTGGCTTGCTGGTGGGAAAGGCAGAGCAGGGAGTCTGCCGCGTGATGTGTTTTTCTCCCCGGCACGATCTGACCGTTCCGCGAATGAGCCTCTTGGAATTGCGCGGAGTCGTGAATGGCTGGGTCGAACAGTTTTCCGCACTCGGGCAAATTCCCTGGGTTAGCCACGTGCAGATTTTCGAAAATCGCGGCGAGATGATGGGCGCGAGCAACCCCCACCCGCATTGCCAGATTTGGGCGAATGCCTCACTGCCGAACCTTCCCACTCGGGAGCTGGCGTCGTTCCGGGAGTATCGCGCCGAAAAATATTCCTGCCTGCTGTGCGACTACTTGAAATTGGAGTTGCAGTTGAATGTGCGGGTCGTCTGCCAGAACGACGCTTTTGCCGTGGTCGTCCCCTTCTGGGCCGTTTGGCCATTCGAATCGCTCGTGTTGAGCAAGCGCCATCTCGCTTCGATCGATCAACTCAGCGGGGAAGAGCGGAGCCTCCTGGGCGACATCATGCGCCGCATCACCGTTCGTTACGACAATTTGTTTGAGACTGCGTTCCCCTATTCCATGGGATTCCACCAGAAGCCCACCGACGGCGGCACCTACGAAGAGTGGCACCTGCATGCGCACTACTTTCCGCCTCTCCTGCGCTCTGCTACGATTCAAAAATTCATGGTCGGTTACGAACTTCTCGGCACTCCCCAGCGCGACGTTACGCCGGAGAACGCCGCGAATCGTCTCCTTGAGGCGGGCGAAATTCATTATCTTGACCGGTCCTAAGGTGCCAGCGGGGCCTGGATCGCAAAGAGTTTTGAATTGCGAATGAACTTTTTCAGGAATCGAGAACGAGAATGCGAAATCGATTGAGTCAAAAACTTTTCATCAGCTTCCTGATGTTGCTTTGTAATTTCTTCTCCGCTCAGCCGGCCTCCGCGTCGCAGTCCGCGCGCTGGACGGAGAAGGCCGCCAACGATTGGTATGCAAAGCAGCCGTGGCTGGTGGGGAGCAACTACATTCCCGCGAATGCAATCAATGAACTCGAAATGTGGCAGGCGGATTCCTTCGATCCCCAGCGCATCGATCTCGAGCTTGGCTGGGCAGAGTCCATCGGTCTCAACACCATGCGCGTTTTTCTCCATGACCTGCCTTGGCAGCAGGACGCGGAAGGATTTCGCAAGCGTATCGACACCTTTCTCCAGATCGCCGCAAAACACCACATCAAACCGCTCCTTGTTCTATTCGATTCCTGCTGGGACGCGAATCCGCAACTCGGCAAGCAGCGTGACCCGCGCCCCGGCGTCCACAATTCCGGCTGGGTGCAGAGCCCTGGGACAAAAGCACTCCAGGATCAGGCGCAATATCCGCGCCTTGAAAGATACGTGAAGGGTGTCCTCGGCGCCTTCGCAAAGGATGATCGGATTATTGGCTGGGACGTGTGGAACGAGCCCGACAATTCGAACGGTGGTCGTGATGGGGATTTGGAGCCGGAAACCAAGACTGAAATTGTCCTCAAATTGCTTCCGCGCGTGTTCGAATGGGCGCGGGCCATGCATCCCACGCAACCGTTGACGAGCGGAGTATGGAAGGGGGATTGGTCTTCTCCGGAGAAGCTCAGCCCCGTGGAGAAAATTCAAATCGAGTTGTCCGATGTGATTTCCTTTCACAATTACGACAAATCCGAGGAATTTGAAAAACGGGTGCTGTGGCTGCAGCAGTACCATCGGCCAATTCTGGGCACGGAGTATATGGCACGCAGCAACGGCAGCACGTTCCAGGGAACGCTTCCGATCGCCAGGAAGTATAGAGTCGCCGCGATCAATTGGGGGCTGGCGGCAGGGAAGACGCAGACTTATTATCCGTGGGATTCGTGGCAGCGTCCTTACGTAGATCACGAGCCGGCCATGTGGTTCCATGACATTTTCCAGACCACCGGCCAACCTTACGACGATAAAGAAGTTGCCTTTATAAAGCAGATCATTGCCGGCGAAAATAACGCCGGCCGCTAGCGATTGCGCCGCGGAGGCTATGGATGACTAAGCTACGTTTCCTGGTATCGCTGATTACCCAGGACAACGACTATCAGATGGAACAGGCCGCCGCCGCCAAAGCCGCCGCTGCGGAACTCGGCGTTGAGGCTCAGATCCTTTATGCCGACAACGATCCCATCACCCAAAGCACCCAGGTACTCAGAGCCATCCAGACGGAACCCTCGCTTCGGCCCAGCGGCATCCTCATCGAACCTCTCGGTGCCACTTCTTTCCCGCAAGTGGCCGGTGCCGCCGCTAGTGCCGGTATCGGCTGGGCTGTTCTCAGCCGGCAAGCGGAATACGCTGTCGAGCTTCGCAAGACCACCCGCTCTCCCGTTTTTTCCGTTAGCGCCGATCAGGTGGAAGTTGGCCGCATTCAAGCCCGCCAGGTCGCCGCTCTTCTTCCCCGCGGCGGCGCCGTGCTTCTCATTCAGGGACCTTCGGTAAGTTCAGTCTCCCATGATCGCTACACTGGACTTCACGAATTGCTCCCGCCCAACGTGCATCTGACCAGCTTGCGGGGCCGGTGGACCGAGGAAAGCGCTCATCAGAGCGTCAGCTCCTGGCTCCGTTTGGTTGCCGCTCAGAGGCTGCGCATTGATCTGATTGTCGCGCAGAACGATGCCATGGGCATGGGCGCGCGGAAAGCCATCGAGGACACCGTTGTCGATGCGGACCGAGATCAGTGGCTCGCCATTCCCATCACCGGTTGTGATGGTGTGCCCAGCACGGGCCAGACCTGGGTCCGCACCGGGCTATTGGCTGCCACCGTAGTTGTGCCCCCCAGCACTGGAGAAGCCATGACGTTAATGACCAAAGCGCTGGGCTCCGGGGCCGCCATTCCCCCGCATTCCTTCACCACTTCCTCGCCGTTCCCTGCCATCGAAAAACTCGCTCCACGGGGACCGGGCGGATGAATTTTTCTGCGAGCGAAAGAGCGCATCACCAAGTAAACTTACCGGGGCTTCTGCGTATTGCCATCGAAATGACTTGTGGCTGGGGGATTCGAATGAAGCGTTGTACGACGTTAACGATCTTCACGGGAGCGTTGCTTATGACCACTCTAGGGGCGATTGGCGCAACTCCTCATCCAGGTTCCACCACGAAAAAATCCTTCGGCAAAACTCCCGACGGCCAGCCGGTCGATCTTTATGTGCTCACCAATAAAGGCGGCGCGGAAGCCTCTATCACCAACTATGGCGGAGCCGTCGTCTCCATCAAAGTGCCGGACCGCAACGGCAAGCCTGCCGATGTCGTCCTCGGTTACGACACCGTCGACGGCTACGTGAACGACAAGAGCCACTTTGGAGGAATCATCGGCCGCTTTGGAAACCGCATCGCGCATGCGCAATTCGTTCTCGACGGCAAGACTTATACCCTCGCCAAGAACAACGGTGAGAACACTCTCCACGGGGGCGTCAAAGGCTTCGACAAGGCCCTCTGGACCGCCAAGACGCTGCCCGCAAAAGACGGCCAGTCGCTGGAACTTTCCTACCTCAGCAAGGACGGCGACGAAGGCTTTCCCGGAAATCTGAAAGTCACCGTGACCTACACGTGGATGGACGCAAACGCCCTGCAAATCGAATATTCCGCCACCACCGACAAGAAAACCGTAGTCAATCTCACCAACCACTCTTATTTCAATCTCGCCGGCCAGGGCTCCGGCGATATTCTCGGTCACCAGCTGGTGATTGAGGCCGACAAGTTCACTCCCGTCGATGCCGGCTTGATTCCCACCGGCGAACTCCGCGACGTCGGGGGCACTCCGTTCGACTTCCGCAAACCGGTGGCCATCGGCGCGCGCACCGATCAGGACGACGACCAATTAAAACTCGGCGGCGGCTACGACCACAACTATGTCTTGCGCCGCTCCGCAGGCGGCGGCGAATCCCGCGCCGCGCGCGTCGTCGAGCCCGCCTCCGGCCGCGTCCTGGAAGTTTGGACCACCGAGCCCGGCGTCCAGTTTTACACCGGAAATTTTCTCGATGGCAAAACTCCCGGCAAGGGCGGCCTCACCTATCCGCGCCGCAACGCCTTCTGCCTGGAAACCCAGCACTTTCCCGATTCGCCGAATCAGCCGAAATTCCCCTCCGTCGTCCTCAAGCCCGGCGAGCGCTACCACACCATCACCACCTACAAGTTTTCCGTCGAAAAGTGACCGCGCCGGTCACTTGTAATGCGCCATTATTAGAGGGTTTATACGGCCTCAATCTGTATCGCTTAGCCTTAGGCAATCGATTGAGTTGGCGTTTAGACTGTGTTTTTGGTGCCGGCGCGCATTGAAATTATTGCTTCAGGCGCACCGAAGTTTTCCACAGGGTTTGTTTCAATCTATGCAATTCCTGTGATAGCAAATAGACCATCAATCCCGATGTTGGTTGGGTTATGTCTGGGGTCGGCGTTTTTGCCACCGTGATCCGTCCCCAATCTGTGGGGAGCCCTCCAATCTACCCCGGAAGGTTATGGGCCAGCGCACAATGCGCCGGTCGCTTGCTGGTACTATGAGCAGGAAGTGCAATAAGTACGATTGGGATGCGGATTCCCATCATACAGAATGATGTCATCATCAGAGGAGAGCTTGAGATGAATTTGTCATTTGTTTCTCTGCGCAGAGCCGCAGGTATTTGCTTGGCTGTTTTGCTCTTTCTTGTTTGTACTACCCGCGCCCAGCGCGGCACGAGCGGCTCGATGGAAGGCACCATTACCGATGTTCAGGGTGGCGCCATCTCCGGTGCAAGACTCCGGGCAGTCAATTCTGATACCGGCCTGAAGCTCGAGTCTGTCAGCGACGAGAACGGTTTGTTTCATTTTCCCGTTGTGCCTCCTGGAACTTATGTTGTTACCGCTGAAAATGCTGGTTTCTCCAACTACGCCGTTCGCGTCACTGTGGCTGTGGGCGCTACCATAGACCTGCCCGTCCAGCTGAAAGTGGGAACCCAAGCTACCTCCGTCACCGTCACCTCGGAGACTCCCATCCTTGAGGCTACGCGTTCTTCGGTTGAATCTTCTGTCAATGAGCGGGCCGTAAGTGATCTCCCCACCCTCGGCCGCAATTTCATCAACTTCACTCTCCTAACTCCGGGGGTAACCACCGACGTACGCGGCGGTGACATCAGCTTTGCCGGCCAGCGCGGCACCCTCAATTCTCTCATCGTCGACGGCTCCGACAATAACAACACCTTCTTCGGCCAAACTTTGGGCCGCACGGGCTCGGGCCGCGCTCCCTACCAGTTCAGCCAGGATGCCGTTCAGGAATTTCAGGTCAATTCAAATGCCTACACCGCCGAATACGGCAACGCCGGCGGCGCCGTCATCAATGTGGTCACCAAATCCGGCACCAATCAGTTCCATGGAACCGGTTTCGAGTTCTTCCGCGACCGCGGTCTCAATGCCACCGATCCGATCGCCAAGGCGCAGGGCAAGGCCAAACAACCCTACCATTTCAACCAGTTCGGCGGGAATTTCGGCGGCCCGGTTCTCAAGGACCGCCTTTTCTTCTTTTTTGACTACGACGGCCAGCGCAACATCACCCAGAATTTGGTTCTCCCGATCAGCGGGTGTGCCACGTCTTCTAGCGATGCCAATATCACCGCCGCTTGCACCTATCTGTTGGCGCGAAGCGCCTCCTGGACCAGTGGTTTCAATCAGGATGTTTATCTCGGCAAGGCGGACTGGCATATCAATTCCAATGAACTTCTGAGCGTGCGAATCAATAGTCAGCGTTTCACCGGGGCAAACCTCGAAAATGGCGGCTCCACGAACTCCCTCGAACACACCGGCGCTGCCATCGTTATTTCCGATACCATCTCCGGACAGCTTACTTCCACACTCTCGCCCCGCTTCGTCAATGAATTCCGCGCCGCCTATGTTCGCGACAACGAGCCGGGTCAAGCCAATAGCGCAAATCCCGAAGCTTCCGTCCTCAATGGTGGCCAGGCGCAGCTCACCGTCGGACGAAACTTCTTTAGTCCCCGCTTCACCAACATCAAGCGCGGTCAGTTTGCCGATGTCCTCACCTGGATCAAAGGCCGGCATACCGTTAAATTCGGCGGTGATGTCTTGACCGATGCGATCGCAAACTTCTTTCCGGGAAATTTTTCCGGCGCTTACACCTTTAATAGTTTGAGAACCTTCGGCTGCAGTCTCTTAGGCGCCCCTTGCTATGGCAATGGGGACCAGTTTGTTCAGGCATTCGGCGGTGCCGGCACTACTGGGCCGGCCACTCATCCGAACCTTAACGAATACTCTGGGTTTATTCAGGATGAATGGCGAATCACCCCGACCTTTACGCTGAACCCGGGCCTTCGTTATGACTACGAGTCTCTGGCTCAGCCGCCCGTCTTGAACCCCATCGCCGCGCAGGCTGGTATCCTCACCAATCGGATTAATAGTGACAAGAATAATTTTGGCCCGCGTCTCGGCTTTGCTTGGACACCGAATCGCTTCCATCAACGGATTGTTGTCCGCGGCGGCTACGGAATCTATTATGGACGCACACCTTCCATCTTGGTGGGCACAGCGCATTCCAACAATGGCCTTCAGGTGACAACCCTCACCTATAGCGACACTTCCATTCCTGTCACCTATCCCAACACTGTCTGCGGCGCCCCGGTTACCAACCCCGCTTGCCCGCCGCCCGCTCCAGGTCCGGGTGTTCCGACGCCGCCACCGCCGACAATCTTTGTCTTCAATCGCAACTTTGTGGAACCCTACACGCAGCAAGCGAGTCTCGGAGTCGAATACCAGTTGGCGAAGGACACGGCTCTTACCGTTTCCTATCTCGGCGTTCGTGGTGTCCACCTCCAGCGCACCCGCGATATCAACTTGGCCGGAGAAGTCCCCGCCACCATTGGGATCGCGGGGACCGGCACGGTCTTGAATTATCTTCGGTATCCGAGCCCCACCGGCACACCCGCTACGTGTCCTGCGGGCCTTTTCGTTGTCACCCTCAGTAGCCCATGCAGGCCCAACGGCAACTTCCAGCGCATCGAGGAAGTCGAGAGCAATGCAAATTCGATCTACAACGGCCTGATTATCCAACTCAATAAACGCTTCGGGCACAACTATCAAGTCCTGGGGAGCTATACCTACGGAAAAGTGATTGACGATGCTCCGGATTCCACCTCGGTCGTACCCTTTTCGGGTGGCGACGACGCCAAGATGGTTTCCGATCCCGGCAACGTCCGTGCGGATCGCTCCGCTGGCATCAATGACCAGCGCCACAGATTCGTACTCAGCGGCGTTTGGAATCTGAACTACGCCCAGCGGTTTTCTGGCGCTGCCAAACAGGTCCTCGGCGGTTGGGAGCTCAGCGGAATCTTGACGGCTCAGTCCGGCCAGCCATACTCCGCGCAGGTGAATTTCGACCTGAACAACGATTCGAACCGCTCCACGGAACGCACGCCGGGGGTAGGGCGCAACACCTTCTACCTGCCACGCACCATCTCTCTCGATCCGCGAGTCACCAAGAATGTTCAGTTAACCGAGCGACTCCGCCTGCAGCTTATCGGCGAGGCGTTCAACATCTTCAACCACACCAACATCAACGGCGTCAGCCGCACGAAGTACTCAAGGACCACGTCGGCCGCTTTCTGTGGGGCCGCTGGCGCTCCCTGCTTGGCGCCACCTCGGGTCGTAAATCCGGGAAATTTCCCGTTCCAATTCCCGACCTCGGACATCACACCCCGAATCTTCCAGTTGGCCGCGAAGTTCGTCTTCTAGGAGGGCTCGTAGCCGACTGAATTCCTTGCGAGATTTTCCGGACGGGCGGGTGGCCGCCCTTCGATCCTCAATCGCGCTTTTGATTGGCCCATCCTTTTCTGCGTTTTGTGCAGAAAGGGTGGGCTGATTTCGCTAGCCTCTCTTTACTTATTTTACGGGCGGATGGTGCCGTCCACACGAGAGTTATACTGTTTGACATTTACTGATTAACGGTATACGTTTTACAGGTGATCCGGACTTTCCGCTGCGCTGATACGGAGCGCCTCTTCCGCCGGGAAGCCGTAAGCCGGTTTAAGGCCATTGAGCGTCAAGGCCTGCGGAAACTGGACATGCTGGACGCGGCTCCGGACGTGCGAACGCTCTCGCTGTTGCCGGGAAACCGGTTGGAGCGTCTGAAGGGCGATCGCGAGGGCCAGTACAGTATCCGCATCAACGACCGGTGGCGCCTGTGCTTTACGTGGCGGGACGGTAGCGCCTACGAAGTCGAGATCGTCGATTACCACTAAGGGAGAGCAGTATGGCAAAGAAACTGAAGCCGGTGCACCCGGGCGAGATTCTCCGCGAGGAGTTCATGACCCCGCTGGGATTAAGTATGAACAAGATGGCCATGGCACTGCGGGTGCCGGTGACGCGAATCGCGGATATCGTGAACGAGCGCCGCGGCATCACCGCCGACACGGCGCTGCGCTTTGCGCGCTATTTCAAGAACTCCGCTGCTTTCTGGATGAATCTCCAGACGCGCTACGACCTGGAAGTGGCTGAGGACGAGATCGCCGCCAAGGTTGCGCGGGATGTACAACCATTGGAAACGCTTACGGCGCGAGAGGCCTAGCCAGACGAACCAGATTGCCCACTTCCAATCCTTATCTTCTTACATTCTACTTCGTTGCATCCTTTCGTCCTTACCTCCTTACTTCATATTCGCTTTTAACTTTTCCACAGATCTTTCGAATCACCACCACCCGCAACTCCTTCAAACCGCCCCACTTACCCCATCCATTTTCAGATTCATCCCGTCGTTAGAATAGCTAACTAGTTATCCTTGACAGCCATTGCCTTCCGTGCTATCATGTCTCTTGATAGTTCGAGCCAATCTTCGGCTTCAGATCGACACCCAGTTTTACAGAAACATAGGGGGGGAGGGAGCCGCGTAGCTCTTCAAACGTCGGTTCTGGTTCTGTCTCGGTGAACTCTGCGCCCTCTGTGTTGAGTCCTATTCTTCTCTTCACTGACATGCCGGACCACACCACCCTGTATCGTTTTCTGAAGCGGTTGGAGGATGACACGCTCGAGCGTGGGCTGGGGGAAACGGTGCGCCGCCTGCGTCGCGGCAAAACACACGGGCGCGTTTCCGCGACCGTCGATGGCACGGGGTTATCCCCGCAGGCCGTCCGCACGTACTTCATTCGCCGCAGCGAACAGCAGAATGGCGGAAAGCCACGCTATCGGCACGATCTAAAATGGTTGGTGGTGGACGTAAAGCAACAGGTGGTGTTGGCACAGCAAGCGCGGCAAGGACCGTGGGTCGACACGCGGGCGCTGCCGGGATTAGTGGATGCTGCGGCGCGATGCGCGCCACTCCGTTTGGTGCTGGCGGATCGAGTTCGATTCCGAAGCGAACCATCAGCACATTCGGCAACGCTGTGGCGCGCAAAGCATTATTCCGGCACAACCTCGCCGGGGTGTTCCGCGAGGAACCCTGCGCAGTCAGATGTACCGCGCTTTTCCTCAGAAAAAGTATGGACAACGAGCGAAAGTGGAAACGACCTTCTCCGTGGTGAAACGCAAACTTTCCTCCCGCGCTCCAGGCCGCAGTCTGAGTTCACAGATCCGCCAAGCATTGCTCCTCGGCCTCGCCTACAACCTGTATCGCCTCAGGCGTCCCCCAGATACAGAGGAAGTCAACAAAGCTACTTTATCTCCCTTTGGAATGAACACTTATGAAAAATAGGGGGAGTGGGGCCTGTTATTGTCAACTAGAAATGCCGAGAAGGATTTCTGTCCCGAGCGATCATTCGCTTCATTCCCAAAGTGGAGAATCTGTGTTTGAGGACGCTAGCGCAAACAGGATGTCGGCTCCTATCGGATCGTCAGTTGGCGTTGGGTGGGAAAACAATATTCCAGAACTGTGGCGCGGGAGACAGGAACTCGACGGGAATGAGAGATCCTTGCTGGTTCATTTGCGGCGGACGTACAACATTCACTTCCACGCGCTCTTGTGTTCTTGGATTTTCGAGGGTGAACTTAGTGCCCTGGGCGATGCCTTCGGGAAGAATAATCATGGCCCCGCTGGCGCTCACCGTGTGAGTAAATCCCTCTATTGGCTTGGGGTTTTTGGGAAGGTGGACGACCACGGGCATACGCAGGAGAACACGCTGCGCGCGCCGGCGCTCTTCAGGCGTAGGCTGCCGCGACTGGACGGGGCGCACCGCGCTTATCGAACCCGGTTTCGCGTACGGCGAAGGCTTCACGTGTGAAATGGGTTTCACAGGTCCATACCCCAGAAATCCATTTCCGGCGCGACCAGCTCGACGCCATATTCCCAGCCGTCCGGGCGCTGGTTGCCCTTCCACACGATGATCGCGGCATTGCTGGTATCGGAGACTAGATTGGTGAGCGCCAGCCGCTGCTCGAGGTTGAGCGACTGCGACAGAACGACCATGCACCCGTAAGGATTGACCACCCGCGTACGGGCTTCGACACTGATGCGATTGCCGGACTCGTCGTCCCACCCGAGACGCACGGGTACCTGGGAGTTCATTCGGCGGCCACGGCGCTTCTCGTGGTGCCGCGAACCAAGACGCTTGGGTTCACGCAGCTTTGCCTGCATCTTCGCCTCTACCACGACATGCTAGAGTTGAGGACGAAAAGGGTCAATGGTACGAATACAGACGGGCGCGCAAATGAGTAGCTGTCCGAAAGGACAGGGGAGAACGAGAGAGCGGGACAGGCGTTGAAGAATCTGATCGTCAATGCGGATGACCTGGGATGGACGGACGGGGTAAACCGCGGAATCGTCGAAGCGTTTCATCACGGGATTGTAACCAGCACTTCGCTCCTGGCCAACGGCGCCGCGTTTGCGGGAGGCGTGGAGGCCGCGCGGTCGGCGCCCGGGTTGGGCGTGGGGGTGCATTTGAATTTGAGCGATGGCCCGCCGGTGGCCGACCGGGAAACCGTTACCAGCCTTTTGAATAAGGACGGCGAATTCGCGGGCGGACCCGAGAACCTGCTTCTGCGTCGCGCGCGGCGCGGACTCTTGCTGGCGGAAGTGGAGAATGAGTGGGACGCGCAGATTCAGAAAGTCCGCGATGCGGGCATTTCGCCGACGCACCTCGATGGGCATAAACATGTTCACATGCTTCCCGGGCTGTTTGAGATTGCACTGAAGCTGGCGAAACGCCATGACATCGGCGCGATTCGGGTTGCGCTGGAGGCGTCGAGTCTGCGCGCGGCTCTTTCTTCGGGCTCAAAACAGAATGCCGGCGTGGTCATGAAACAAGGCGTGCAGGCGCGTGGATTGAAATTGCTGGCGCGCGATGCGCGCGAACGAGCCGAGCACGCGGGCATTTCCACGGCGGATTATTTTTGCGGGATCGCGCAGACCGGCGAGCTGACGCGCGAGGGCGTGGAGCAATTCGTGAAGAGCCTGCCGGACGGAACGACGGAGCTGATGTGCCACCCGGGCTACGCGGATGCGGCGCTGCAGAAAACACCGACCCGGTTGCAGGATTCGCGGCAGACCGAGCTGCAGATCCTGACGGACACCGGGATCCGAAATCTTGTCGCCTCCATGGGGATTCGCCTGATAGACTATGGCTTGATAGCTGAGGAAGCTTAAAGAAGAACTTTGTAGAAAAGAATGAAAAGCGATTCGCCAGTCCGGTACTCCATCGTCGTTCCGTTCTACAACGAACAGGAAAACATCCCGCCTCTCTACATGAAGCTGACCGAAGTAATGGACGCGATCGGCGGGCCTTACGAATTGGTGTTTGTGGATGACGGCAGCAAAGACGATTCGTTCAAGGTGCTCTCTGAAATTTATGAGCACGACCGGCGTGTCAACCTGGTGCGGCTGCGGCGAAATTTCGGGCAGACCCCGGCGTTGAAAGCGGGTTTTGATTTTGCGCGGGGCGAAGTCATCATTTCCATGGACGGCGACCTGCAGCACGACCCCGAAGAGATTCCGCGTTTTCTGGAAAAAATAGAAGAAGGCTACGACCTGGTGAGTGGCTGGCGCCACAACCGGCGAGATCACTGGCTGATGCGGCAGCTTCCCAGCCGCGCCGCCAACTGGATGATGGCAAAGCTATCGGGAATCGATCTGCACGATTTCGGAACGACGTTCAAGGCCTACCGCCGGGAGATCATTCAGGAAATTCAGCTCTACGGCGAGCTGCACCGGTTCATTCCGGCGCTGGCGAGTTCGACGGGCGCGAGAATCGCGGAAGTGCCCATCGAGAATCTCCAGCGGAAGAGCGGAAGGTCCAATTACGGGATCGGGCGCACCATCCGCGTATTTCTGGATTTAATTATCGTCAAATTTTTATTGGATTATTCGACGCGGCCGCTTCAGTTTTTCGGGTTGCTGGGCGTGGCCGGGGCGGGGCTTGGTTCTCTGCTGGCAGTATTCCTGGCCTACGAAAAATTTTACCTGCACAAGGCCATCATGGCGGAACACGGACCGCTAATGATGCTATCGGTGGCGCTCTTCATCAGCGGCGTGCAGTTTTTCTCCATGGGATTGCTCGGCGAGATCATTGCGCGCACCTACTACGAATCGCAGAACAAGCCGATCTACGCGTTGCGCGAAGTGAAGAGCCATCGCAAGGAGCTGGGCGATTCGACGGAATCGACGCGGCCTTCCGGCAATCCCGAACGGTAGCGAACCCTTCACAAAATAAACGTTTCGCCGCGAAAGCGAACTCTCCACAAAAAATAGTTCTCTAGGAGAGGCGCGCGATGCGCCGGTATTCCCCGCGAAAATAAAGCAGCGGCTCGCCCTCGTGCGTTTCCGCGTCCTCCACTGCTCCGATAAAAATCGTGTGATCCCCGGCAACGTGCGAAGCGACGACGCGGCAAGTCAACTGCAGCAGCACATTTTCGAGAACGAAAATCCCGCTGGAAGTCTGGCGATAGCGAATGGACAACCGTTCCTCGGTTTCGTCGCTTTGCTCGCCTTTGGCGAAATACTCGGAAATGGCCTCCTGCCCAGTTTTGAGGACGCTGACGCCAAAACGTTTTTTCTTCTCCAGCAAGGGAAGCATCTTCGCGCGGTGGTCGACGCAAACGAGAATCAGCATGGGTTCGAGCGAAACCGAGGTGAACGAGTTCGCGGTCATGCCGTGGATCTTGCCGGGCTCGCGCTCGACGGTAACCACGGTCACGCCGGTGGTGAAATGACCCAGTGCTTTGCGGAATTCGAACGCAGTGAGTTGTGGCGTTAGCATCTTGGAAGTTTTTGAAGATACCATACTGGGTACGGGAAAAGCGAAGCGGCGGATTCGAATCGGGAATGCGGCGGCGGCGGTTCGAATGAGCGGCGGGACTCGAAACGGGGTGAAGAGTCATGGCGCGAAAGATCGCGATTCTGGGCGGCACGGGAGCCGAAGGCTGCGGGCTTGCGTTTCGGATGGCGAAGGCTGGGGAACACATCCTGATCGGCTCGCGCGAGGCGGCCCGCGCGCAAGAGACCGCAAGACTATTACGCGAGCGTATTGGCGGCGCCGCGCTGATCGAAGGCCTGGACAATCCTTCTGCCGCGGCTGCGTGCGATGTCGCGGTGTTGACCGTTCCCTTCTCCGGCATAGTGGCGGTGCTCAAGCAATTGAAGAGCGTGTGGAAGCCGGGAACGATTGTGATCGATACCACGGTGCCTTTGGCGGCGACGATTGGCGGCGCACCGACGCGCGTGCTCGGCGTTTGGCAAGGCTCTGCAGCCGAACAGACGAGGGAACTGTTGCCTGCAAGCGTGGGCCTAGCAGCCGCGTTGCAAAATCTTGGAGCGGAATTGCTTGCCGGAGATGAACCAGTCGATTGCGACATTCTGGTATGCAGCGATGAGGAGAAAGCGAAGCAGGTGGCGTTCGAATTGGTCAGCAAAATTCCGGGAGCGCGGCCGTTGAATGGAGGAAAATTGGAGAATTCGCGCATCGTGGAATCTCTGACGGCGCTTTTGATTGGATTGAATATGCGCTACAAAGTTCACGGCGCAGGGATTCGGTTTACCGGGCTTCCCTTGAAGTGATACTTCTGCTTTGACAGACGTTGTGCGACGAGACTGTGGGGTGTACAGTACCGGCGGATTCAAGAATGAAACGAGGGTTCGAATTAATGGTGCCGGTTAGAGCTGATTCCTGGGCGAAACGCTGCTTCCTCTGTCTGGTAGCGTTTTTTTTTATAGCCCCTGTTGCAATGGCTGGGCAGAACAACACAGCAACGCCGGGATCGTGGTCCGGCACCCTTGTGTCCAGCAGCTGCAACGCCGACGAAGCCTTTGCCGAATCTCCAGAGTGCACCAAAAACGTGCCCGGTGCGAAGCTGTCGCTGTATGACGATACAAACAGGGTCATGTACGGCCTTGAGCCGCAGGAATCGGTAACCGCTCACCTGGGAGACACCGTAACCGTCCGGGGGACGCTCGACGGCGATACGATTCAGATAGCTTCCATCGAGTTGATGTCGATTGGACTGGCGACCGGTCAGAAGGCTCCCGCTTTTTCAGTTCGCGACCAGTTTGGCCGGGTACAAACTCTCGATACCTTGAAAGGAACGAACGGCACCGTTCTTCTCTTTTTCCGTTCGGCGGACTGGTGACCTTTTTGCAAAGGGCAGCTGGTCCAGCTGCAAAGCGCAATCCCGCGATTCGAAAAGCAAGGGGTCAAGCTGGCGGCCATCAGCTATGACACGGAAGAAATCCTGAAATATTTTGCCGACCGCCACAAGATCGACTACCCGATGCTCGCGGACCCAGACTCGAAGACCATCAGGGCTTATGGAATCCTCAATCATGAAGCCACTGGAATGCAGAAGGGCTATGCTCGCCCGGGATATTTTTTTATTGATCCCAACGGCATCATTCGAGAAAAGTTCTTCGAAGCGAAATACCGGGAGCGGCTTACGGGAAATAGCATTATTTCCAAACTTTTCCCGGAATTAGGCCAAGAAGTAACAGAAACGATCGACGCTCCGCATCTTCAACTGGCACTCGAACAATCCGATGCCATCGGCGTTCCCGGCACTCGCGTCACCCTCGTTGCCGAAGTGCGGCTGCCCCCGGAGGTGCATGTGTACGCGCCCGGCACGCGTGTTTATAAGCCCATTCAGCTCGTAATTGAATCTGTCCCACAGCTGGAACTGAAACCGACAGATTACCCGCCGTCCAAGACCCTCTTTCTGCCCGCGATCAAGGAGAAGGTACCCGTCTTCGAGGGGACGTTCCGCATCAGCCAGGATGTGAAAGTGAACTCCGGGTCAGAGTTCTGGGGCTCGCTGGGGAAAGACGGGAAACTCTTCACGATTACGGGAAAGCTTGAGTATCAGGCTTGCGACAAAACCATCTGCTACCTGCCAACGTCCGTCCCGGTGAAATGGGAACTGCACGTGTTTCCCCTGGATAGGACCCGAGCCCCCGTGAACATCCGACACAAGTAGAGAGGCGGTTTAGAGAGCCAGGAAGTGTAACGCACTTACAGGACATGCGATTTTCAAGTGTCCGGTAACGCAAACTTATCGGGCAGTGACTCCCCTAGGAGGAGACTCACACTTTCATTCAGGAATCGGATTGTCACCATTCGCAAGTTTGAGGAGTCTTACGAGGGGCGTGATCGTAAGCCCCTGCACCACGATGGAAAAGAGGACCACGCCGAACGTCAAGTTCAAGATTTGCTCGCGATAGGGAAACGCTGTGTGCAAGCTTAGCGCTAGAGCAAGCGCCAGCGCTCCGCGAAGTCCGCCCCATACGACTACATGCTGCCAACGAATCGGAATCTTCTCTACGAAACGATTGCTCAGAGGAACAAGCAGATAAACTGACAGCGCGCGCCCCAGAAGCATTGCACCGATGGCCAACGCTACGGAGGTCCAATTCTGCAGGAGTCCACGCACGTGGATTTCCAGGCCGATCAAGAGAAACACGAGAGAATTCATGACAAACGAAACATATTCCCAGAACGACTGCATTGCGGTCCGCGTGCGAGCGCTCATCCCTCTTTTCGCCCCAAAATTGCCGAGCATCAGCCCTGCGGATGCGGTCGCGATCACTCCTGACAAGTGCAGGTTGTACGCGAGCAGATAGCTGCCGTACGCAAGAATGGTTGTCAGAGTAATTTCAATTTGGGGATCATCCACCGTTCCCGTAATGCGGCTCGCCAAGTATCCCAAGGCCGCCCCCAGAAACGCTCCGCCGGCGACGGCTAAGAAATACTGCCCGAGACCCTTCGGCACGCTCAACTTTTCCGCAACAACAGCTCCGAACAGGATTCCAAAGAGAACGACCGCCGTTCCATCATTGAGAAGGCTTTCTCCCTGCATGACGAGGGACAGCCGCTTGTCTACTTTCAGATCGTTGAAAATGGCCAGCACAGAAATGGGGTCTGTGGCGGAGATGATGGATCCGAAGAGAAGCGCAACAAGAACGGGCAGGCCGATCAAACAATGCACGAAGTATCCCGTCACAAGGGCGGCGAGTAGCACACCTAGGTTGGCGAGCAGCAACAAAGGTACGGAATTCCGAAGCAGCTCCCGCAAGTCGAGCTTCACGCTGCCTTCAAAGACCAGCGCAGGAAGAAACAGTATCAATATCACATCGGGCGTCAGCCAATCGGGCCGGTTACCGGGCTGCAGTGGCGACAAGATTGGAATATGAATGACTCCCAGGAGCAACCCGCCCAAGACAAGGGATACGGTGTAGGGAATTCTCAGGCGCTTCGCCAGCATCGCGATGATCGCGGCGGCGATGAGCAGCCAAACCAGGAATTCTATGCTAGAGCTTGGCGTCATCTCAGAAACGCACGCTCTGACTATAGACTGAAACTCCTCGCCGTTCAGTGCGCGCAGCATTTACCGGACATCTGCCCTTCCATCCGGAGGTTCCGAAGATCCCATGGTCGCAGCGGATGGGCCCTTGAAATGGCTTCCGAAACTATTCCGTTTTGTTACGTCTGCTCTTGAAAGGAATCGGATGAATTGAACGTAGTACATGGTATGAAGCCTGGTATTCGCCTCCGGCGCGCGCTACGGAGCGCAGTCATTTTTCTGGCGTTTATTGGAGTTGCCGTCGCAGTGCGGAGGATGGCTCATCTAGTGCCTGTCGTGGTCGGCGGCTATCATCCACCCGCTGTCACATCCAATCCTGTAGCCGCGCGGTTCGCCGCGCTGGATGATTTGTTTGCGCACTATCCGATTCTAACTCTCGTTCATATTGTGCCCGGCTTGCTTTTTATGGTGCTGGGTCCATTGCAATTCAGTTCAACCATTCGGGCGCGCCATCTCCGATGGCACCGCTGGAGCGGCCGCATTTTTGTGATTTGCGGCGTGGTGATTGGAATTTCGGCGCTCGTGATGAGCTTCGGCATGCCGGCTATCGGTGGGCTAAATCAGGCGGCGGCGACGACACTGTTCGCCACGTTCTTTTTATTCGCGCTGTGCAAGGCGTTTTGGCACATCCGGCGGCGTGAAGTCGCGTTGCACCGCGAGTGGATGATTCGCGGTTTTTCGGTTGGGCTTGCGGTGGCTACCATCCGCCCCATCATTGGAATGTTTTTTGCTACGAGCCGCTTTTCAGGTTTGACGCCGTATCAATTCTTCGGCACCGCATTCTGGATCGGTTTTGTGCTGCACCTCATCACGGCGGAGGCTTGGATTCATGCGACGGTGCCGGGGCAGACTACGGTTGGCTTTCTCGAATAATTTGAGAATTTCGTTTGCGGCACAAATTTCATGCCTGATTAACCGCGATAACCTGAAATTGGCATTCTATGCGCAAGAGAATTGAGCGAGAACGGAAGTAACAATTGCAGTCGCTTGAGCCAAGCAAGGGCGCAGCATGCTGCGCCCCTACAAAGGAAAAGAGAAGGACAGGAGGGCGCGGGCGAGCTTGCGTTTTTGGGCTGGCGTTTTCATTATGGCCGGAAGAATTACAACTTTCATGCCGAGCGCGGCGATCGGGGCGGCTTGGTTTCGATCGGCGGGGTCGATGACGAAGGTGCCGGTGAACTCGGCGTAGAGTTTGGCGACGCCCAGGGCTGCCGGCTGGTGGCCGAGCTGGGCGAGCATTTTGTCGGAGGGGCCCTTTAGCGATTTGCCGCCGACGATGGGGCAGACGGCGAAAACCTTTTCTTTGTGAGCGCGCAGCTGATCGCGGACCTGGGGCACGGCCAGAATCGGGCCGATGCTGATCAGGGGATTGCTGGGGCAGATGAGGATGCGGTCGGCGTCGCGAATGGCTTCGAGAACGCCGGGTGCGGGCTGCGCTGATTCCACACCTGCAAAGCGAATACCCTTCACGACTGGCTCGGTTCGGCGCTTCACCAGGTATTCCTGAAAATGCAGCGAGCCTTCGTTCGAATCGATCATTGTCGGAACCGGATCGTCGGACATCGGGAGAATGCGGGACTTCACGCGCAGGGCAATTCGAATCGAATCCGCGGCCTGGGACAACGTCTTTCCCTCGGCAAGCATGGCGGTGCGGTGAATATGAGTCGCGAGGTCGCGGTCGCCCAGGTTGAACCAATCGGCGCGCCCATAGCCGGCGAGGCGTTTCAGAGCATGAAACGTTTCCCCACGAATCCCCCAGCCTTTTGCGGAATCGACGACTCCCGCCAAGGTGTAAGTCACGATGTCGAGGTCCGGCGAAATCTTCAAGCCGTGGAGAATGATGTCGTCGCCGGTGTTGACAATGATCGTCAACAAGCCCGGGTCCATCACTTCATAAAGACCGAGGAGCAGTTTTGAAGCGCCAACTCCGCCGGCGAGCGCAGTGATTTTGAGTTTTTTGGCTGAGGGCATAGAAGAGTCAGATGAGGGCGGCAAGCCCGGTGCTACACGCAAGTCCGTCCGCGCCGGATAGGGCTGCAACACGATCGCGGACGCGAGGCGAGAGAAATTCTTCCCGGCGGACAAACTCCGGATAGAGCGCCAGGCGTTCGCGCAAAACGAAGCCGCGGGACTCGGTTTCGGCTTGCAGCCGCGCGATCTGCGGCCACGCCGCTTCCGGATTGATGAAATCCTTGGTGACGGGGGAAATGCCGCCCCAGTCGTTGATGCCCGCTTCCAGCAAACGAGGGAAATCGTCATAGCTGAGGTTCGGCGGGGCTTGGACGTTCATGTGCGGACCGAGGATCAGGCGGGCGACAGCGATTGTGCGCAGCATATCTTCAAGAGACGGCTCCGGGTGCGCGGCCATGGGAATTTCCGGCTTGGCGCGGAAATTCTGAATGATGACTTCCTGAATGTGGCCGTATTTTTCATGGAGCGTTCGAATCGCAAGGAGAGAGTCGATGCGTTCTTCCATGGTTTCGCCGATGCCGATCAAAATTCCAGTGGTGAACGCGATGGCGAGCTTCCCCGCTTCTTCGATGGTGCGGAGACGCAACGCGGGCACTTTGTCCGGGGCTTTGGCGTGCGCCAGACCATCGCGCATCAGGCGCGGGCTGACGTTTTCCAGCATCAGGCCGACGCTGGCGTTCGAATCTTTCAGACCTAGCAGGGCGGCACGGTCCATGACGCCGGGATTGGCGTGCGGGAGCAGACCGGTCTTTTCCAGAACGAGTTCGCACATCGCTGCGAGATAGTCGAGCGTGCGCGCAAAACCCTGATGACTCAGGAACTCGCTGGCCTCGGGAAAGATCCGTTCGGGTTGATCGCCGAGGCTGAAGAGAGCTTCTTTGCACCCCGCTTGGCGGCCGCGTTCGGCAAGCGCGAGCACCTCTTCCGGCGTCATGAAGTGAGCGCCGGGCTGGCCCGGGTCCTTGCGGAAGGTGCAGTAGCTGCAATAGTCGCGGCAAAGGGTGGTGAGCGGGATGAAAACTTTTTTCGAGAAGGTGATGACAGTTCCCTTCCCACGGGCGCGAATTTCGGTGGCAGCGCTCAGTAGGTCGGCGAGGGGAGACAGTGCCGCGAGATGAAGGGCTTCTTCGCGGGTGACGGGATGGAGTGTCGTATGCATTTGCGAACTTGCCCGAGGTACAAAAGGAATTTAACACAGAGGGCACAGAGAGCGCAGAGGCCACAGAGAAGAGGGGATCAGCGGAACAGGTCTTCGGCAGCGGGACGGATGATGCTGGCGGCGGGTTCCGAGGAGGGCTTGTAGCGATAGCCGCGAATCAGGATGACGGGGGAGCCTTCCGATTTGCCCATCAAGAGGCCGGCGGCGGCGGCGAGTTCGTCGGCGACGGCGAGAATCGTCGCGGTTAGAGGCTTTCCGTGACGGTCCCGCGTACCCCGCAAATCGAGGAGAACGGGCACGCCTGACGCGCCGATGGCCACATTCGTCAGCCCAAGGCGCCAGGGGCGGCCGAAGGTGTCGCTGATGATGACGGCAATGCGTTTGCGAGTTCTTTTGCGGAGCGCGACGGCGAGATTTTTCGCGGACTGGTCGGGATCTCGGGGAAGCAGTGTCACGGCATCGCCGCCAGGAACATTCGAATGATCCACGCCTGCATTGGCGCAGACGTAGCCGTGGAGTGTTTCGGCAATCAGCACGGGATCGCTACGGACGAGGCGCCGCGATTCTTTCAGGATTACCTCCACGAGCCGGGGATCTTTCTTTTGCCGCTCCGCGATGGCCCGTGCTTGCGGCGAAGGCCCGACGGTTGCCAGCCGGACCACTGCACCTTCGGCCTTCGAAACAATTTTTTGCGCGACGACGAGGATGTCGCCGTTTTCGAAATGCATGCGTGCCTTGCGGGCGGCGTTTGTTATTTGCGCGGACAGATCGTCGCCAGGTTGAATCTCGGGCAATCCGGGCAGGCGAAACAGGCGCACATCAGGATTGGCAGCAGGAGACTTCTTCGAGGAAGGGCGATATGTGGAACGCATGGCCATGAGCGCGGAATAGAAATCTTACGCGAGCAGCGAAGACGTTTCACCTGCGAAAAACGGAACGCGCGAAAAGCGAAACGGGCGTTCGCTTCTCAGCAAACGCCCGTTCAAAACCGTACTCGACCGAAAGTGATGCCTAGCCGCGGTGGGGAGGCTTTTCGTCCTTCGCTGGCTTGCCGGCGGGCCTGTCTTTCGGGGGTTCCTGCTGCTTCTGGCGTTCCTGCTGCTGTCTTTGCTCCAGCCTCTGCTGCTCCTGCCCGTGTTTCTGCTCGAGCTGCTGGAGCTGCTGCTGTTGTCTCTGCTCGACTTGCTGCCTTCTAGCGTCCACAGCATTTGTCTGCTGAGTTCTTGGTTGCTGAACCTGTCTCTGGTCGATCTGCTGGGGCTTCTGCTGCTGTCTCTGGTCGACTTGCTGCCTTCCAGCGTTCTCAGGATATCTCTGCTGAATCCGTTGCTGCTCCTGAATCTGCTTCTGCTCGACCTTCTGGCGCTCCTGGTCTTGTTTCAAGCGCAGCTGGTCCAACTGTTGCTGATGCCTCTGATCGAGCTGCGGGTTCACAGGGGGATTCGGATTCCCGCCGTTGGGCCGAGCGCTAGCCGGGCGATCGTTATAGGACTTTTCCCGGCCGTTGTTTACTGGAGAATTCCCCGGTTGATTGCCTTGAGGTTGTTGTCCGGCGTTATTGGAGGCCGGCAGCCTGTTTGAATTATTTTGCACATTGGACTGCGGTTGTCCGGCGTTGTTGGAGGCCGGCGGCCTGTTCGAATTGTTTTGCCCATTGGGCTGAACATTCGTCTGTGGCCGACCCGGACGATTGCCATTGTTGTTCTGTGGCTGACCGGACCCGTTGGCACGGACGTTTTGCGGAGCCGCATCCTGGGAGGCCGGTGCGATCCTAATGTTCGGACGAGGCTGTTGCGTGTTCTCGGTCTGCACTTGACGCATCTGAGAGACGGCAGGCGGCCTGCCGCCATTGGCTCGAATCTCCTGCTGTTGCTTCACGAAGGAGACAGGAGCAGGGGGTGGAGGCGTCTTGGCCACGACTTCGCGTTGCTGAAGCCTCTCTGGAGGCCTTGCCGCACCCGCAGCGCCGGCGCCAAGCACGCTTCTCTGTTGCGGCGCGACCGTTGGGGTAGTGGCATTGACCTGCGCGGACTCAACTTCCCGGCGATCGACTCTCATCATGTTCCGTCCGACGGGCTGGGCCGACGCGAAATTCTGCTGTGATGTGGCGGTTACGCCATTCGGCGCGGTCTGGTTCACGTACCTGATGTTGGTGACGTTTTTGTTGACGATGACGTTGTTGTAGTAGTTGTTCACGACGGTGTTGTTCACCGTCGTGTTCGAGACGTTCACGTTTGTAACGTAAGTGCGGCTTACGTGATAAGAAGGCTCGTAGACTTCACGCGGCCCAAGCGGGAACCAGGCCACGCCGCCTCCACCGCCTCCTCCGATTCCAATGCCAACACTGAAGTGCGGCCCGCCCACCCAGGCGACAAGAGCGGGGGCGTAAACCGGTCGCACATACGCGACACCTACGACCGCGCGAGGTGCGCATGGCACCCAGCCCCAAACTCCGCCGACCGTAACCCAGCGGCCGTAATGGAACGGCGCAAATCCCCAAGAAGCATCATCTACCCAGGTCCAGCCCCAGGGCGAAATCCACACCCAGTGGCCATAGCGATAAGGCGCCCAACCGACGATTGTCGTGTGTGGAAACCAAACGGTGCCATATTCAGCCGTGGGGCGCCAGCCACCGTTGTCGTCGAGGTCTTCATAGCCAATCACATCGGAAGAGACGTAGCGCGAGGATTGCGAGCGATCTTCGCGGCGATCGCGGTCGCGAGACCAGCGGTCGAAATCGCCATCGTCATGGCCGAAGCTCTGAATGTCGGCGTCGAGTTGGTCGATCCCGGCAAACGTGCCGGTTTCCCGAGGATGAATGGTATAAGCGGTGCCACCACCGGTGACTTCGCCTTCACCGTCGCGGACACTGACGACGGTGGTATCGCCGGCTTCGTTGACGTTGATCTTGTAGTTGCCCGGACGAAGGATGGAGAAAGCAAGGTTGGGGGTATCGATTTCAAAAGCTTCGTCCTGTTCGAGACGCCGCACGCGCACGTCAAGGGTGCCTTCCGTAAGCCGGATCTGGGCCATGCGGTCATCCAGATTCAAGAATGAAAAACCAGTGTTGCCGGAAAGACGGATCGCCGCGGAGCCGATGTGCAGCTCGGCGCGGGCGCCGTTGTCGGTCCAAAGTTTATCCCCGGTAGTGATCGGACGGTTGACGACCGCGGAAACCCAATCGTCGGTGCCCCCCGGGTTGAACGAAACGGTTCCCTGAGCGTAACTCAGTCGCGCGACCCGGCTTGGCGGATCGTCTTCATCGGCTGTGGCGCGTTGCGGCGCAAAGAGACCCACCGCCAGCCCGATGCTGAGGAAGCTTGCCAACTTGAGCGAGTGTTTTCTCATCTCGAAATCTCTCCTGAAACCTGAGCGGCCATTGTTCCCTTGCGCCGCGTCATTTCACTTTCCTAGGTATAGGCCTGAGCTTACTTGAAACACTAGCACTTCATCGTTAGAGAGCATTTGCTGCCCATTTTCCCCATGTCGAAACAGCAAATGACGATAAAGAACTACTTCATTTAACACCGGCCTGCCGGAAGAGTTGTGAGGGCGCAATGCCACGAGAAACTGGAAACTCGGGAGATGTAAGGACGGGGGAATTTCTATTGTAGTTGATGGTGAAAAACAAATGGCCTGCCCGGAAGATCCGGACGGGCCATTGAAATGGGAAAAGGGATTAGTGCCGCCCGCCAGAGGCGGAGCCTCCGCCGCCGCGCGGGCTTCCGCCGCCACCGCCACCGCTACCCCGACTGCCGCCTCCTCCTCCGCCAGAGCTGCGGCTCGGCGCGGAGTAAGAGCCTGACGGAGCTGAATAGCTGCGGCTCGGCGCGGAGTAGGAGCCCGACGGAGCTGAATAGCTGCGGCCTGGTGCGGAATAAGTTTGCGGTGCCGAGTACGAGCGTGCGGGCGGCGGGTTGTAAGAGCGCGGCTGCGAATTGCCACGGTTGCTGTTGTAGGCCGGGGTGTCACGTTGCATCCGCTGCGGCTGATCGTAAGAGCCCCCGTTGTTCGAAGGGCGTTGATTGCCGTAGGCCGGCGTGTTTCCGTTCGTGCGCTGGGGCGGCTCGTAAGAGCGGCCGTTGTTGTTCGAAGAGGTTGGGCGGTTGCCGCTGTAGCCTTGCGTCGAAGGCCTTGAGGCCTGTCCGCTGGCGGCTCCGTACTGCAAATCGCCGCGTGCCGACCGCGGACGATTCGCGTTGTTCATGCCCGCTGTTGGCGTGAGTGAGTTTGCCGGACGATTGGAGGTTCCGAAACCCGCCGGCGCGCGACCACTATCAGTTGCATTTCCCTGCGCTTCCCAAATGCGTTGGCTACTGCCCGCGCGCTGCGGCGCAGTGTTGCCCATCGTGGCGTTGGACGTTCGCGGAGAGTTGGGCATTGCCGAGGGCGGCCGGTTTTGGGACAACTCGCGCTGCCGCGGCGACACCGCCGATGTGTTCGGCGAACTCGCCGGCCGCCCGTTCGTCGCCGGCGTATCGTGTGCAGGAGCATTCGGTGTTCCCGTGCGCTGATTCATCGCGCCATTCGCCGGACGATTTGCCGTGCCGTTCATCGCCGGCGTATCGCGTGCAGGAGCGTTCGCTGTTCCAACGCGCTGATTCATGGCGCCATTCGCCGGGCGGTTTGCCGGGCTGTTCACCGGTGAATTGCCAATGCGACCGGAGGTCAGTCCATTGTTACTGACCGTGCGTACATGCGACTGGGATGCACCTTGCGCCGGTGCCGTGCGCGCGATCACGGTGCGGTTTTGAACCGCAGCCGGCGGCGTGGCTACATGCGATCTGATGTTTACCGAGCCGAGCGAGCTGTGCTGCGTCGGCTTGATCCCGACCGAGTTGGTCACTTGCGCGCCCCTGAGGGCGCCCGGCGTGAGCCGCGCGGCTCCGCGGTTGATGGCCTGGCCATTCATGAAGGTATTGCGATTTGTCACCGTTACGGCATTCACGTTGCGCGCGTTCACGAAATTGACGTTGCGAATGTTCGTGTTGAAGACGTTTCTATTGCGGATAAACGTGTTCCGTTCATTGATTCGTTCAATGAACTCGTGACGGCAGCCGAACCAGGGGAAAAACGGTTCGCCAAAGCCCAGCGGGAACCAGCCTATCCCTCCGCCGTAGCCAAAACCGCCACCAAAACCAAAGCCGCCTCCGAGGAAACCGACGAAAGCCGGTCCATAGATCGGAGGACCATAGATTGGGCCCGGGCACCAGCCCCAGCCACCCGCGAAATGGTTCCAGCGGCCATAGTGGAACGGAGCAAAGCCCCAGGGCGAATAGTCAACCCAGGTCCAGCCCCACGGGCCGACCCAGTTCCAATAGCCAGAGCTGTAGGGAGCCCAGTCGGGTTCTACTTCACGGGGATACCAAACGTGGCCGTATTGCGGTTCATCGCGCCAGTCACCGTAATCATCCAAATCGCTGTAGCCAGGCGTATCGCGCGAAACGTACTTTCCGGAAATCGCGTTATCTTCCTTCAGGTCGCGCTCGGCGGCCCAGCGGTCGAGGCCGTCCGGACCGGGAGCCTTCGCAATGATGTAGTCGACGTTGTCCGCGCCGTTGAATTCCGCGCGTTCGCCTGCGTGGACTTCATAGGTTTGACCGCCGGCGGTAACTTCGCCTTCGCCGCGAATCGCAGTCACGCGAGCGGAGTCGCCGCTCTCAGCTACGTCAATGCGAAATGCTCCAGCCTGCTTCACGGTGAATGCCAGGTTCGGGGCGTCAACTTCGTAGAGGTCGCCTTCGCGCAGTTCACTGACGCGGAAATTGATGCTGCCTTCCGCAAGGCGCACCTGTGTGATGCCCTGATCAAGGTTCAGGAAAGACAGCGCGGTCATGCTGCCGAGATGGATGGCCGCCGGGCCGGCCTGCAGTTCGGCGCGGGAATCTTTGTCGACCCAAATTTTGTCACCGATGGTCATCGGACGGTTTCTGGCGGCACTGCCCCAATCGCCTTGCCCCCCAGGCTGCAGGGAGACGGAACCTTCAACGTAGCTGATGCGCGCGACGCGCGTGGGCGGATTCGTTTCTTGTTCTTGGCCCGCTTGCGCCTTCGGAGCCACAATACTCAGAAGACCGGCGAAACACAGCAGCAGACTTAGCCTGCGCTTGCGGGTAAATGTCTTCATGACGGACCCTCTGTTCTCCGGCCGGACCGCCAGCCAATTCGAGGCGGCTTGTGCAGGTGTTCCGGGCGATGGGAGCGTAACATGCTCCCACTAGGTATAACACGCCGATAGGAAAGAAGTTGCCCACAGGGCGGTGCGGGTCCCAATCGCTCGGCCTAGCCGGGAGTTAGCTCGATTAGTCTTAGTAACTCACGTATTATCTATTCTTTAGGCCAGGGAGGCAGTTTTTCTGCCCTACCTTAACCCGGCATAGAGGATTTGCTTCCACCGCTTATTATCGATGGTCCAGTAGACTCTGGCCTTCTTGCCTCGATCCAAGACCGGCGCCCAAACCGCTCGATTGCGGTCGTTGGCTGCCACGTTGAGGCGGTCTACCACGGTCATGCCCAAAGTCAATTCGCTGGAGGTCTCCACATCCACGTAGTTTTCGCTTTGCTGCGTGACAATCGTAGGGTCCAGCGCGATGGACATCGCCACAGGGTCCGGCAACGAAATTCCATGCTCACCGGTCTGCTCGAAGTAAGCTTCTTGAGCGCGACTGTTGCATTCAACCGCGAAGCGCGCCTGCGGTGTGCCAAAGCTCAGCACATGCTTAATGTCGTCTGGGTTCAATACTGCTTCGCCACGGCAGAGGTGCCAGCCCACCAGCTCCACCGGAAGCCCACTGCGCAGCACGATTCGCGCAGCCTCGGGATCGCACCAGATGTTGTACTCGGCGGCCGGAGTCACGTTGCCCTCGCAACACGGTGCGCCGCCCATGACCACGAAGCGGCCAACCTTGGCGGCGATGCCGGGATTCCGCTGTAAAGCCAAAGCAATATTCGTAAGAGGTCCCAAGGTCACCAAGACGAGACCAGGGTTTGCTTCGATCGTTGAAATGATCGCTTCGGAGGCGTGCTTCTTTTCAGGCGACTTCCTCGGAAGCGGGTAGCCGTGGTCGCCCAGGCCATCGCGGCCATGGAACCAGTGTGCGCTCTCGTGCGCGCGATGCAGGGGTTTTTCCGCGCCCATGAAGACCGGAACGTCCGCGCCGCAAAGCTCCGCCGTGTAGAGCGCATTGCGAGTGGACTGTTGAACCGCCACGTTTCCTGCAACCGTAGTAATCGCCAAAACGCGCACCTGGGGAGAGCGAAGCGCCATGATCAAGGCCACGGCGTCGTCGGAAGCAGTGTCGGTATCAATCAGGAAAAGGGGTTTCACGCGGCGTAGGATAGCAAACTCGGTGCGAGGCCGCGCTCAAAAATAATTTCGCTCGATGGAAATTGAGATCGGATCTCTTCCTGGCCCTAAATCTTATTGCCCACTAAACGTGGCGGCCGTTTCCGCCGATCTGGTAGCCTACGCCCCGAATCGTTCGAATCAGGGCCCGGTCGTATCCTGAATCCACTTTGCGGCGAAGACAATTGATGTACACGTCCACGACGTTCGTCATGCATCACGTAACTTCCCACTATGGAGCCAGGATGATCGCGTGTGTACGCATGGTCGAATTCTATGTTGGCGGTTTGGATGTGAAGTTTCCCGCCCGAAGGCATGGCGTCCCGCGCATTCACTTATCCTCACCCAGCAGACGTGGAAGCATTTTTTCCATGTCAGATACGAGCGAATTCAAGCTCAGGACGGAAGGTGTCAGAACCTGCTGTCTGCTGAAAGCCAGCAACTGGCGGGTCAACGAGGCAGCGCGCTGGCCCGCTTTTTCGATTTTCGTGGCATATTCGTAGGTGGGCTGATTCTTGTCCAGGGACTTCTTCAATACACCGCTATACCCGATGATGACTCCGAGCAGATTGTTAAAATCATGGGCGATCCCTCCCGATAACCTTCCGATGGCCTCCATCTTCTGAGCCATTCGTAGCTGGCGCTGCAGTGTGCGTTTTTCCGTCACGTCTTCCGCAAAACCCTCGAAATATCCGGGGCCCCCATCCTTGACGTCGACATAGTGTCCCGAACACCGCACCACGATGGGCTCGCCGTTTGGCCGCTTCCATTCCAGTTCGATGTCCTTTAATTTCTTTGACTTGGCCAGAAGCTCATTCATTCGTTCGTAGTCCGCGGAGTTGCGAAACACTGGCGTCGCAAGATCCGCTTTAAGGAGCTCTTGCACGGAATCATAGCCAAGCATTCTTTGGAGGGCCGGATTCACCTCCAGAAATTGGCCCGTCATGGTCGCCCGGTAAATCCCGTGAGGCGCTCCCTCCACCAAAGCCCGGAAACTTGCTTCCGAGCGCGACAAGGCCTCCTGTGCTTTCTTACGCTCGGTAATGTCTCGGTTCACGACCACTAGTTTCTCCGGCTCGCCCTTTTTCGTTGCGGATGACGCTTGCAACGGATTCCAGCACCATCCAATTGCCGTTCTTGTGACGAAATCGATATTCCAGAATTGTTCCCATCCCCGATTGTTGGGTTTGCGTGGCAGCATTCTTAACCCGCTCGCGGTCTTCCGGATGAATCTGCTCGAACCCGGATGACTCCTGAAGTTCTTCAGGCGAATACCCCAATATTTCTGATAAGAGATGCTGTTGAAGATCCTGCGCCCTTCCAAATCAACGACCGCAATCATGTCCGCCGCATTTTCGCTGATCAAATGAAAGAGCTCTTCTCGTTCGATCAGTTGGCGGCGAATCCTGTGGATTTGCAGATGCTGATAGATGGTGTAGAGATCGAACAAGAAAACGAGGGCCACAAGACCTCGCACCGCTTGCGGAAGAATGTATAGAGCGTGGAAGTCCCGGGGCGATGACGAATTCGGGAGCAGAAATGACGCTAGCGCGATTGTGAGTAGCAGCGTGATGACAGCCGCTGCCACCCACAACCACCATTCACGGCGCTCGATTTTCCGAAAGTTCGCCCGGAGGGATTTCGCCCCCAGATCTTGAAAACTGCTCGGCGCCTTGGCACGTTTTATGATCATAAACCGCAGGTACGGCGTGTCTCAGCTCGCACTACCTTCACATTTTCCGCGTCGTGCTGTTCGCTGGACTTCCCCATGGATTCGCGATTCCCTTGCTCCTGGTTGCTACTTGATGAATACGATGCGAATAGGCGGCGTATGCCGTGAAAAGCAGGGGCAAGTTGCGCGCCAAGGCAGAATCATGGTCTGCTGCGAGATTCAGGTGGCTGCCGTCGCCCGCCGGCACTTGCTCTTGCTCAATTCACTGATTCTCTGGGCATTTCTTGATTGGAGAGAGTACGAATCGCCGTCAGCAAGATTGGATTTCTCTCATCAAAACCGAAACGGTACAATTTTAAGGGCACAGAATCTGCAAGCGATACCAGATCGGGACGAAATCTTCGTTTTGAATTTTCGCAAGTCAAATTGACTTCACAACGGATGAGCGTATCTTTAAAAGATACGGACTTCCAGCCTGTGGGAGGATTTGATGAATCGTTTTTTGGCTACAATCTCGTTGTCGACTTTATCTGCGGGCATGCTGCTCGCAGGGTGCCAAAACGCGGCTGACAAGCAATCAAGCCCCGACGCTAACTCTTCTCCATCCATGGCGGAATCGGCAAAGACCGCAGTGCAAAGAGCCATCGAGCCGAAACCTCTGGTCGTTCCTGCTGACACCGTGATCGCTGTCGTTTTGGATCAAACCATAAGTTCGAAAACAAGCAAGCCTGGAGACAGGTTCTCAGCGACCGTCGAATCTCCGGTTGAAGTCGATGGAAAGATCGCCATCCCGAAGGGTGCTCGCGCCGAGGGAGTCTTGAATGAAGCGAAAGCTGCCGGTCGGTTCAAGGGCGGCGCCGCGCTGAGCCTCGCGCTCACGAGCGTGACTGTCAACGGGAAGGAATATGAAATTCACACTTCTGCCGCAATGTCATCCAGCAAAGGAAAAGGCAAGCGCACGGCGGTCATGGTGGGCGGTGGCGCTGGCGGAGGAGCCGCTATCGGGGCGATCGCGGGTGGCGGTAAGGGTGCAGCCATCGGTGCGTTGATCGGTGCGGCGGCGGGTGCCGGTGGCGCGGGATTAACCGGCAACCGCGACATCACGCTGCGTGCGGAAACGCCGCTCGAATTCACACTGCTGCAGCCCGTACACATCAAGCAAAAGTAGCAGACGGACTTCCTCGCCCTGCGAAGCATTCTTTTTATGGGTGAGGCCTGCCCACGCACATTGGCTCCCTCGATCTGGCCTTTGCAATTCACTTCAAGGGAGCCAAGATCACCGTGTAAACTTCTGCGTCTTCTTCGCCTAATACAATTCGCATGCTCCTGGTGGCTGGCGCTCGGCGCAATCGGATTCGCGATCATCGTCAGCCTCGCCGCGGGACTATACCCCGCAGCGCGCGCGGCTCGCCTCAATCCCGTTGAAGCTCTTCGCTACGAGTAAACCCCGGCAGCACTCAGCACTCGCTCAAGAGGAAGGTTGGCGAAGTTCTTGCCCAGCGAACTCGCCGCAGCGCGCGAACTCGTCACATAGTCCAATTCGGCAAGATGAAAGCTCTAGGAGTGCGCGCCACGGATGTTCTGTATAAAATAGGGGTGCGGTGACATTCCAAGGATAACCATGGAGACTGCATACATCTGCGATGCCATTCGAACGCCGTTCGGGCGGTACGGCGGAACGCTCGCCTCGATTCGCACCGATGACCTCGCGGCGATCCCCCTTAGGGCCCTGGCCGCGCGTAACGCAGGCGTAGACTGGAACGCCGTGGACGATGTTGTCTACGGCTGTGCTAATCAGGCGGGCGAAGACAATCGAAATGTTGCTCGGATGGCGCTCTTGCTGGCGGGTTTGCCGAAAGAAGTGCCGGGCACAACGGTTAACCGGCTTTGCGGATCAAGCATGGACGCGGTCGCGACGGCCGCGCGAGCGATTAAATGCAACGAGGCCGATCTAGTGATTGCCGGCGGCGTCGAGAGCATGTCGCGGGCGCCCTTTGTGATCGGCAAGGCGGATAGCGCGTATTCGCGCTCGATGAAAATGGAAGACACGACGCTCGGCTGGCGATTCACGAATCCTTGTCTGAAAGCAAAGTACGGCGTTGATTCCATGCCGGAAACCGGCGAGAACGTCGCCGAAGAATTTCATATCTCTCGCAAGGATCAGGATCTATTCGCTGTGAGGAGCCAGCAGCGCGCGGCCGAGGCGATCAGGAGCGGCAGGTTGAAGCAGGAAATTGTGGCTGTGCCCATTCCACAAAAGAAGGGCGATCCGCTACATTTCTCCGAAGATGAACATCCCCGGCCGCACACGACGCTGGAAGCGCTTTCGAAATTGAAACCGGTTGTCAAGCCGGATGGCACGATCACCGCTGGAAATGCGTCGGGAGTGAATGACGGAGCTTGTGCATTGCTGCTGGCCTCAGAGGCGGCATTGAAACGGCACGGCTTGACGCCAAGAGCCCGTGTTGTTGCTGCCGCGGCCGCCGGCGTCGCTCCGCGCATCATGGGCATGGGTCCAACTCCCGCGACGCGCAAAGTTCTGGCCAAAGCAGGGTTGTCTCTCGCGCAAATGGACGTCGTGGAATTGAATGAAGCATTCGCGTCACAGGCGCTGGCTGTCTTGCGCGAATTGGGAATTTCGGACGACGCGACGCGCGTGAACCCAAACGGCGGTGCGATTGCTCTCGGGCACCCCTTGGGTGCTAGCGGCGCGCGGCTTGTAACCACCGCGCTCTATCAGCTCTTGCGAACCAATGGCAGATATGCGCTCTGCACCATGTGCATCGGTGTGGGCCAAGGAATTGCCATGGTTCTGGAACGCGTCTAGCAGGGCCTGCGCTTCAAGAAAGTTCCATTTTCTTTAAGGCGCAGATGTGTTGTCTTCCGAGCTGTCGCCGCGAGCCGGGCCAAAATTCCTGCGGGAGAAGAATAAGCTCGATGCCCATCGTTAAGTCAGGGGAAGCACGAATTCATTACGCGTTGGAAGGTCAGAGTGGAACACCTGTGCTGGTGTTCTCGAATTCGCTGGGCACGAATTATTCCATGTGGGATCCACAAGTTTCCGAACTTCGAAAAAAGCTCCGGGTGCTGCGCTATGACACGAGAGGTCACGGACAATCCTCGGTCACGCCGGGCCCCTACTCGATCGAGCATCTCGGGAGAGATGTCATTGCACTGCTCGATGCATTGGACCTGGACCGCGTGCATTTTTGCGGGCTATCCATGGGCGGAATGATTGGCATGTGGCTGGGAGTCAACGCGCCCGAACGCCTCAACAAGTTGATGCTCTGTAACACTGCCGCCAAGATTGGAACCCCAGAGGTTTGGAATGCCCGCATCGAAGCAGTTCGAAAAAACGGCATGAAGTCCGTCGCCTCGGCGGTGATCGAACGATGGTTTTCGCGGGCTTTCCGCGAAAAGGCTCAAGCGACGGTATCAAGAACTCTGAAAATGCTTGAGGAAGCAAACCCGCAGGGCTATGCGGCGTGTTGCGCCGCCGTTCGCGATTTCGATTTCCGCAAACAATTAGGCGGGATTCACACACCAGTCCTGGTGATCGCCGGAGCGCACGATCCGGCTGCACCGCCCGCGGACGGGCGCTTTCTCGCAGATCAGATTCCGGCCGCGCGCTATGCTGAGCTCAACGCCGCGCACCTCTCCAACATCGAAGATCAAGACCGATTCAACAATGAAGTTGCCGCGTTTCTGAACTCCTGAGGAGGCCTGCGGCTGCAACTTCTGGCTTCAATTACTGGATGTCGCCCGCTCGATGAGGAACGTGCGCGTGACGAGCGAGCGGTCGGTAAGCAATGCAGTAGCGGGGAAATGAGAGTACCGTACCCTGCGCACCAATCCGAAGGGCCGCACCTCCCGTCCTTGTTCACTTTGCACTCAAATACGACAGTGCCGCGCCTGTCGAGGATGACCATCTTGAACGGCGGAGTACACTTGCGGGGTTCGCTTGATCGGATACTCCGACTCAGGTCTTGCGTTCGACTCGGAAGAAGCTCGCTCTTGCATCCAAGCAGCCTGCCCCCAGAAGACGCGAGGCGCGCAACCATCACTCCAGGCCAGCTATATGGCCGAATTGCGAATAGCTATATAGCACCATTTTACAATTGTCAAGCGCAACTTCATGTTTTACATGGATTCATGCAAAGGAGGACTATAGCACCTGCTGAATTCCGCTCTATAACACAATGGGGCCAGGATTGAACGCTCGCGCTTTCAGGTCTTGACGTGGAGTCAGAATAGAATATCGTTCTTATCATGCATCCACCTTCCACTAAGGCACCCACGAAGAAACCCCGGGCCCATTCGGGAGAGAGAATGCCAGCGAAGGACCGCAATGGCTTGCCCGCCTACCAGAGAATTCAGGCCGCCATCCGCAAGCGCATCGATGCCGGACAATTACATTCCGGGGACGCCGTCGCCTCCGAGCGCGACCTCGCCAAAATTCATCAGGTCAGCCTCATGACCGCGCGCCACGCTCTTGCCTCGCTCGAACGCGAAGGAATCGTCGAGCGCCGCCGCGGCATCGGGACTTTTGTCGCCGCCCCAAAAATTCACTTTAATAAATTGATGAGCTACACCGAGCAGATGTCCAGCCGCGGTCTCACCGCCGGCTCCAAGGTGCTCTTCGCCAAAGTGCTGGACAATGAAAACGAAGCAGCCGCGCGGCTCTCCCTCCCCCCCACCAGCAAAATCATCAAACTCGAGCGCTTGCGTCATGCGGCGGGTGAGCCCTTTGCCCTGGAGACCTGCTACCTGAGTGCCGCTGAATTCTCAGGGCTTGTGGACGCCCCCATCGGCCGGGAATCTCTTTTCGGAATTCTCGAACGCAACTACAAGATCGAGCTCGGCTATGCCGATGAAGAGATTGACGCTACCGCTGCCGACCCGAGAATCGCGGAGGTTCTCTCCATTCCCCGCCGCGACCCCCTGCTGCGCATTCGCCAAGTTATTTATTCCACCAAAGGCCAGGCGATCATGTATGTGCAGGGCTTCTACCGTTCGGACCGCCACAATCTCGTCATTCGCAGGTTCCGGTAAGGCTGACGAGTTTCTTTCGCTGGTCTAATACTTGTTTCAGGTGTTGGGAAAGGCGCAGTTCAGAGAGGACGCCGCATGTTGGTTATCCTGAAACGCGACGACGAAGAAATCAGCCTCCAGGCCGCGCAACTCATTGCCAGCGCGGTGCGCAAAAAACCTGCATTGGTGCTCGGGTTGGCAACCGGCGGCACCATGGTCGGCACCTACAAACATCTCGTGCGTCTCCACAAACAGGGCTCTCTCGATTTCTCTCGCGTCGTAACCTTCAATCTCGATGAATATCTCGGACTTTCCGCCGCACATCCTCGGAGCTTTCATCATTTCATGCAGGAAAACCTCTTCGCGCACGTCAACGTAGATCCCAGAAACCTCCACATTCCCGACGGAACCATTCGCGGCAATTACGATCAGTACTGCGCATCCTACGAGGAGGCTATCCGAAAAGCCGGAGGAATCGACCTCCAGCTCCTGGGCATCGGGCGCAACGGCCACATCGGCTTCAATGAGCCGACTTCCAGCATCGGCTCCCGCACGCGCCTGAAGGTCTTGAGCCAGGAAACATTGGACGACAACTCTAAGCTCTTTGCGCCTGGTGAGGAGAGTCCTCGCTGTGCCATCACCATGGGTATCGGCACAATTTCGGAGGCGCGGAAAATTCTTTTGCTCGCCACAGGCCAGGCCAAGTCCGCCGCCGTCGCAAAGTCCATCGAAGGCCCGATCACGTCCGCGGTCTCTGCCTCCGCCCTTCAACTTCATCCTGACGTCACTTTCATCATCGACGATGCCGCAGCCTCGCAACTCACTCAGCGCGACTACTATCATCGCGTCCTCGAAATGACCGCTCTCTTGACTCCCGATCGTCTCTCGTAAGATCGAATTCCCAGCGTTCACGGCTTGTTCGTGAGTACAATTGCAGGTCCGATTTGCCTTAGACTTGGTGTTCACGCTGCAGCGAGGAGCGCGCCGAGTGAACGCATGAAACCTGCAAAGCTTTTCCCCATGTTTCTCAAGCTTTCGGCCCGGCCTTGCCTCGTCGTCGGAGCGGGAACCATCGCCGAATCCAAAATCGC
>Ga0137409_10000343_pt1 | contig 50649 bp, 40 predicted proteins | sample CZODoug1_16funga_FD_122059 | JGI IMG/M metagenome (GOLD analysis project Ga0137409, IMG submission 122059) | Vadose zone soil fungal communities from Angelo Coast Range Reserve, California, USA - CZODoug1_16fungal (Hybrid Assembly) | ecosystem: Environmental > Terrestrial > Soil > Vadose zone... | reverse complement strand
CGGAGAACTCGTCCTGGGCAGATCGATCAGGCTCTCGATCTGCCGATCGCCGAGATTCCGCCAGAGTTTCTGGAGCCCGGCGCGAACCTCGTCTGCACTCGGGTGAGCAGGCATATCGATGCCAAATAGACGAAGGCACTCGAGCGCGCTGCCCACCGCCTGGCGATACTCTGACTTGACGACATGCAAGTTGATCTTCAGTCGATACGCGGCCGCTTTGTCGATGATTGAAGCCGCCCGGCGAAGGAGCTCTGCAGCGAGATCCTCGGCGTCATCGAACCGACTGAAAAGGTAGGTACACTCGGCGAGTCCGAGCGCCAGGTCGAAGGCCAGATCGTAGCGGGTCGTCCAGCCCGACGGTCCCAGCAGCGCCGTCCCGGCGGCGAAATAACGGCATGCGGAGGCGTAGGCAGTCGACGCCTTGGCCTTGTTTCCTGCGCGCCGATTGAGCTCCGCCACCAGCTCGATTTCATCGGAGTCGGAGATGAGGGCAATTCCGTGGTTGAACTGGTTGACCACGTCGAAAACTTGCAGCGTGAGTGCCTCGTCGCTCATCGACGCCGCGAGACAGCGGCCAATCCGCAGGTGATTGGCGACGCGCTGGTCGACGCTGATCAACGAATAGGCTGCCTCCTGGACACGATCGTGCAGGAACGCGTAGCTGGTATCCCGGCGCAGGACGAGTCCTGCGCGGGCGGCTTCCCACATGTGGGAATCGATGGTGCTCTCGGTTTCACCCGCAATCTTGCCCAACGTCGCGATCTCAGCGGAGTTTCCGAGACAGGCAAGCAATTTCAAAGCGTCCACCGTCGTATTCGGCAGGCGCCTCAACTTGCCGACCATCAGATCGACCACGTTGTCGGTAAAGCCCTTGGCCTGAATGCGCGCAAGGTCCCAGTTCCATGCCTTCGCGCTGCGATCGAACGCGATGAGTCCTTCCTCGGCCAGTACTGAGATGAATTGGATGACGAAGAAAGGATTGCCGGCGGTTTTGTCCTGCACCAATTGCGAGAAGGACTGGGCGTGCTTGCGCTCGCAGCGCAACGAATCGGCGATCAAGCGCTCGACATCGTCGAGCGCCAGAGGTGCGAGCGCGACCTCGGAGACACTGGCTGCAGATCGTCGGATCTCATCGAGTGTCTGCATGAGCGGGTCAAATGGACGCACTTCGTTGTCGCGATAAGCGCCGACCAACAACAAGTACCGTACTTCCGGATGAGTAACGAGATGTTCGAGAAGATCGAGCGTCGCCGCATCCAGCCATTGCAGATCGTCGAGAAACAGCGCAAGCGGGTGTTCCCGCCGCGCGAACACGCTGACGAATCGCCGAAACACCATTTGGAAGCGTTTCTGCGTCTCCAATGGGGTCAGGTCCGCAACCGGCGGCTGTTTGCCGATGATGAGCTCGAGCTCAGGGATGAGATTGATGATGAGCGCGCCGTTTGCACCCAAGGCCTCCTGAAGGCTGTGCTGCCATCGGGAGAGCTTGGCCTCGCTCTGTCCCAAGATCGGGCGGATGAGGCTTTGAAAGGCTTGCGCCAAGGTGGCATATGGAATATCGCGCTTGTACTGGTCGAACTTGCCGGAGGCGAACAGGCCACGAGGTGGGACGAGCACCTTATGCAGCTCGTTCACCACGGAGGACTTGCCAATACCGGAATATCCGGACACCAGCACCAGCTCCGTGGTGCCCTGGGCCACCACACGGTCGTAGGCCGCTATCAGGATTCTGACCTCTTGCTCTCGGCCGTATAGCCTCTCGGGGATCTGGAGCCGGTCAGGCAGATCGTGCATGCCGAGCGGGAACGCGCCAATGCGGCGGTTCGCCTGCCATTCCGTCTGGCAGCGCCGCAAGTCGGCTTCGAGGCCTGCGGCGGTTTGGTATCGCTCTTCGGCAGTTTTGGCAAGAAGCTTCATGACCAGCGACGAAATCATCTCAGCAATTTGCTTCGCCCGTTCGCTCGGCGGATCAGCCTGCCTCGCTACGTGGCAGTGCACCCATCCCATAGGGTCGGTTGCTTTGAAGGGTAGGGTGCCCGTAAGCATTTCGTAGAAGGTGACCCCCAAGGCATACAAGTCGCTGCGCGAATCGATGGAGCGGTTCATTCGTCCCGTCTGTTCCGGTGCCATGTAGGGCAGCGTTCCGGCGATCACCTCGGGCGTCTCGGGGGCTTGGCGTTCGCGTGGTAACCGGGAGGCAATGCCGAAGCCGGTGAGCCAGGCGAGGCCGCTTTCGCCATCCACCAGGATGTTTGCCGGCTTGATGTCTTTATGGATGAGCCCGCGCCGGTGAAACTGGCCGAGTGCCGCCGTCACCCCAATGGCGATGCGCAGGAAGCGAGGCAGCTCCATCGGCTGCCCCTGGCACCGGTCAAGGATTCGATCCAGGGGTACGCCCCCAGGGTCCTCGAGTACCAGCGTCGTCCTTCCTTCGTGGCGAGTGAGCGCCAGGGGCCGGCTGGCCCAGGCGGAATCCAGTTCCGCCTCGAGCGAGTACTCATGCTCGAGTCGCCGCAGGCTCTGAGGAGAGGGCTGCTCTGCGTTGAGCGCCACCACCAGTACCGGGGTTGGCCGACCGTGCTGCCGGCCGCGATAGTGGGTGAATTCTGCGCCTTCCCGCAGGGTCTCCAGCACGTATCCAAAACGCTCTGTCATGGGATGCTCGGCGGCTTGCCCGAATAGTGCGGCAAAGTTTGCTCGGCGGCAATTCCGATCAGCCGCATTGCCGGCTACGGGGCTGGAGGCCCGAGGAGCTCGGCCAGCGCGCGCAGCAACTCGGCGCGCTTGAACGGCTTGGCGAGCACCCGTGCGGCGCCGAGCGCGAGGGCGGCATCGGCGTCCAGACCGTGCCCGGAATTGAAAAGACCCGAGATCGCGATAACCGCAATCTGTGGATATCGCCGCTTCAACTCGGAGATGACGGCGGCCCCGTTGATCCCGGGCATGTGGATGTCGGTCACCACCAGCGTGGGTGGAGCGAGTTGGACGGCCGCGAGTCCGGCACTCCCGTCCGCCACCGTGCGCACGGCATATCCGGCCGCCTGCAGCCAGTCGGCCAACGCTTCGCGCATGATCGGATCGTCTTCGATGACGAGAATATCTGAGGTCGTGGCCATGTTCATTTAACGCCGATTGCGAGTATCTTACGGCGCTAAGGTCTGATAGGTCACATCTGTGACCAAAGGGGGCCGGGGTGGCTAAACTCGCGCACATGACGAACGTTCAGGCGGTCATGAATAGGCAAATTCACGCCTCCCCGAGTGCCCGGTCGCACATCCTTGTCGTGGACGATGATCCGGTCATTCGGGAAGCGATCAGCGACTATCTGGGCCAGTACGACTTTCGTGTCACGGCGGTTGCCGACGGGCGCGCGATGCAGGTGGTGCTCGCACGCGACGTCGTTGATCTGGTGGTACTGGACCTCAAGCTGCGGGAGGAGGATGGGATGGCACTCGCGAGCCGGCTGCGCGAGGAGTCGGCGATTCCGATCATCATGCTGACCGGTCGGCGCGAAGAAGCGGATCGGGTGATGGGTTTGGAGTTGGCCGCGGATGATTATCTCACCAAACCGTTCAGCCCGCGCGAGCTGCTCGCGCGAATCCGCGCGGTGCTGCGACGGCGCCGGCCCGATGTGCAACAGGGGCGGCCGGAGGGCGTCCGTGCCTACCGTTTCGACGGCTGGGAGCTGAACCTCAATACGCGCCGCCTGAAGGCGCCGGACGGGCGCACGGTTCCGCTCAGCAACGGGGAGTTCAGTCTGCTCGTTGTTCTGCTCGGGGCGGCCAATCGCATTCTCTCGCGCGACCAGGTGCTCGACATGTCGCGCCTGCATGGAGATGACGTGTACAACCGAACCGTCAACACCCAGATCCTGCGACTGCGGCGCAAACTGGAGACCGATCCGGCGAAACCGCGCTACATCTGCACCGAGCGCGGCGCGGGGTACGTGTTCAACGCCCGGGTCGACATCATCTACTGAGCGGCGTCTAGCCGCGTTCCCGCGAAGCGGCCGGCCTGTCTGGAGTCGCGCGCCCGCATCCCGCTGAAAGTTACCGATGTAACCAAATTTGCGATTCCCGAGATCAACCTGTGACCCGGGGGAGGGAGCCTGCGATCGACACGCCGACGAGCTCTTGACCGGTGATCATGCGCGAGCTGACAACCAAGACTGCAATGCGAAGATTGCTCATGCAGCTGTCCCTAAGAAATTGGATAGTCGCCGGGGTCCTCTTGCAAGGCCTCTTCCCAGTAGCGGCGCAGCGGCAAAAGGAGCTTGGCGAGTGCAGCCGTGAATCGCGTGCGGACGGCACTTATCTCGTAGTCGACAGTCGAGATGAATATGCACGCCGGCGGCTGATCGTCGATTTGATCTGGAATGGGTTCGCGTGCCACTGTTTGTCTCCAATGGTGAAGTAACCATACTGACGCATCAACACGTACCTGCGACCATGCTGCATTCGCGGGTTCGGCCGTGGGTTACGCTAGGCACACCGGGTTACCAGGTAGTTTCGGCTTGCCGCCCCAAAAGTTACAGATGTCACCGTGGCGGATCGCCGCGGATGGCGGGCGTGCACGTTCCCTACGACTTCGGCACCAGAGCGAGTTGAAGCGCTCCCAACGCCGTTCCGAATGAAATCCGCGCGCTGACTAGCTTCGATGGAGTGGATGCCGCCTTCACTGAGCGCGTCCGCATCAACCAGCGGAAGCTCGCAGCCGAGTTGAAATCGCAGTACGATTTCATCGTCTGCGGCTCCGGCTCCTCGGGTTCGGTAGTGGCACGCCGGCTCGCCGAGAATCCGGAGGTCAGCGTGCTGCTGTTGGAGGCGGGCGGGACCTGCGCCCGATCCCAGCCGTCCCGTCGACCGTGTTTTCCTGCATTGCAGCGCGCCGTTCGCGACATGAATTCCTGACCAAGCGTATCTCTAGTCCACTGTCAATATTGGAGGCACTTATGACTAATCGTAGTTCGTTTATTGGCCTGCTCACCGCGATCGCAGTCGCGTCAGTCATACCTGGAATAGTTCAGGCCCAGGACACGCCCGTCGCCAACAACGTCATGCTAGTGCATGGGTTATACGCAGACGGATCGTCTTGGATTGATGTAATTCCCTACCTGCAGCGCGCGGGGTTGCGAGTAACAGCGGTCCAGAATCCGTTGACCTCGCTGGCAGACGACGTTGCCGCAACTCGCCGAGTACTGGCGTCGCAGGATGGGCCGACGGTTTTGGTGGGCCACTCCTTTGCGGGAACTATTATTAGTGAAGTCGGCAATGATCCCAAGGTTTCGGCGCTAGTGTACGTGGCGGCTCGCGCGCCAGACGCGGGCGAGGACTTTGGCGCGCTAGCGGCGAAGTTCCCAAAGCCGCCCGCGAGCGCAGGGGTGGTAAGGGCCAATGGAGTATTTTGGCTGAGCGAGGCGTCTTTCCTCAGGGATTTTGCCGGCGACCTCGATCCTGCCCGTGCGCGAGCTCTCTATGCCGTTCAAGGGCGGGGCGCCGACGCGCTGCCAAACACAAAGACCACTACTGCTGCATGGAGAGCCAAACCTACGTGGTATCAAGTATCGACTGAAGACCGCACGATCAATCCGGAGCTCGAGCGATTTCTGGCGAAGCGCATGCACGCGACGACCATCGAACTTGATTCGAGTCACGTATCGCTGGTGTCCCACCCGAAGGAAATCGCGGATTTGATTCTGCTTGCCGCGGGCCACAATAAATCGCAGTGAGGAAGTACCTCAATCGTGCCAAAAACAATCAATCCGTCGGACTGTCTCGCGCTCTTGCTAATTTTCCTGATGACTGCATTGGTGCAAAGTTTGGGCCAGTTGACTCATGGGGGCCGAACAGACCTCTCGTTGTGGATGGTCTTATTGGTGGCAATCGTATCGCAAGGTCCTTTGTGGTGGGCAATAAGCTACTCAAGAGCCACCAGGAGTGGAGAATCGCTCAGGATCCAATTGAACGCGCATTTTCCGGAGTACCAGTGGATGCAATTGTCGTTTCCTACGGACCGCCCATCTGGAAAGAGAGATGGATCAGGCGACGGCCGATGAGCGTGCCCGCCAAAGGTTCCTCCAGAATGGCCGATACCGAGCTATTGATCGCCATCGCTGCCGGGAACCGCCGTGCGTTGGAGGACCTATATCTCGGCTATCAGGGGCGGCTCGCGCGTTTTCTGGAGAGATTCACGCAAAGCCACGAGAATATCGAGGAAATCATCAACGACACGTTCATGGTGGTTTGGTGCAGCGCCAGCGATTTTCGCTTCGCATCGCAGGTATCGAGCTGGATCTTCGGCATTGCCTACCGCACGGCGCTGAAGTCGATACGTCGGCAACGATACCACTCCGCCGCTCGAAGTCTCGAGGAATGTCCGGAACAAACCGTCGATCCTGTGCTGGAGACTGAAATTCAAGACTGGGTGACCCATGGCCTCAATCGTCTTCCCGACGAGCAACGCTTGGCGCTGGAGCTTGCCTGTCACATGGGGCATTCGTCGATGGAAATTGCGGAAATCACGGGCGCGCCGATCGGAACCGTCAAGGCTCGCATGTTCCACGCGCGCCAGAAGTTGCGCCAGTACCTACCGACACTCGGCGGCGGTATCTGCGACATTGCATAAAATACCGTTATCAAACAGAGACTTAGGCCTGCAGACGTGCAGACGGTCAATCAAACAAATGCAGATCGATCGCGTCACTCATTTTCCGGTGGCCGACGGGGTTCGGGTGTAAATGATCGCCACTATCGAATTCCTTCGCGAGTTGGCGGGGATGGTCATGATCGCGGACCGCGGCATCGAAATCGACAACGCCATCGCATAGCTTCGACGTTCGTATCCATTCATTGAAGGCCTCGCGGACGGCCTCCTTATCCTCGGAATAGTAGTTTTGGTAGGCAACCCCGGCGAACGGGGTGACGGTGGCGCAAACGATCTTGATTCGACGCTCGTGGGCGCGTGCGACGATCTGAGAATAACCCGCGATCAAGTCGGCAGGGGTAATCACCGGAGCGTCTCCAAGCAGCCCGCCCTTGCCGCTGAGCCCGATATCGTTGATCCCTTCGAGCAGAATGATATGACTCAACCCAGGAACCGAGAACACATCCCGATCGAGTCTGGCGAGCGCAGCATCGCCAGCCATCGGAACTGACTCGAGCAAACGGTTGCCGCCAATCCCTGCGTTGACCACGGCGACTCCTTGATTGCGGAGTCCACGGGCCAATATACCTGGCCATCCACGGTCCCCCGTTAGGGGATCAACAAATCCGTCGGTGATCGAATCGCCAAGTGTCACAACTACTTTGTGCGGACGATCCGCTACTACGTCGACTTCGGAAACCAGCGGCCTCAAAGTACCAAGGCAGTTAGCCGGCGATATTTTCGGCTCACGCGTCACGTCGGACCCGGCAACCGTAGTTTGATCGGCCAACGGATAATCCGGTGTACAGGTTACTGAGGAGATCCCGTGGGGAACGTAGGCACTGATTACCAGATCGCTTCCCGACTTCACCGGTAGATCGATCGGGTCGGTTAGCGCCGGCGCGCCAGCCGGGATATTGATCGCGCGTTTTCCACCGAAGGTCACGCGTTTCAATGAATCCGGCATGGCATTCATCCCATCAGCGGCGATTCCCACGGTGGCACCCGCTAGCGCCAAGGCTCCGCTGGCGTACTCGTTCGAGAATCGCAATCGGATCTGACTGCCGCCCAAAGAGATACGTAGTCGATAGCGAATCGTGCCATCAAAGGTCACTCTAGATGGGTAGGTATACGTCCCCACCTTTGTTTCAGTCGGCAATCCCGTTGGACTGGTCGCCCATGTGCCGATCCATATGGGCGGATCGTTAGCGGCCGCTAAACCAGAAAAACAAGTCAGGGCGGCTAAGAGTGCCACCGGTGCAGTTTGTTGTTTCAACTCTGTCTCCTTCGCCGAATCTAAAATCGCACACAGTAAGTCGTTCGGCACACTTGGTTTATGCTTCCATGTCCGCCACGCGTCCACAGCAACGGTGACACGCGCGGTGGCCGCCGACGAACTATCAATTTGGCGGGAGACTGCGCGTCATTCCGCAGGAAAGCGAGGTCGGTGGTCTTGTATGCCTCCGTGACTGTAGTGCGCCAAGCCGCTATACAGTGATGAAGCATTTGCCGAATCGTGGCTGGCGCGGGGTGCGGTCGAAGACTCATAGTTAGACAATAGTTAGACGACAATAACGTACGAGCGGGGCAGTGACATCGGTTTCTCCGGGGCTGCATTGATGATCGAGTTAATGACAATGGGTAAAGGATTCATATGTACAAGAATCTATTGGCAATAGTGTTGGCGGTTGTGACGGCGGGGCGGGCGGTTGCGGATGAGAAAATAGATGTAATGGTGCCCGTGCGTCAATTCGTGGAGAGCATCACCAAAGACGACTTAAAGTCGTTAACTGCAACTTGTGCGGATCAAGCGGCCATCGTCTTTGACGTGCCACCATTCGAGTGGCACGGACGTGGGGCTTGCGCTAGATGGTTTAAAGACGGGAGAACGGAAGATAAGAAGCTACGGATTGGTGATGTCGTAGCGGTCCTTCACAATCCGCTGCACGTTATGATCAGGAATGACCGCGCCTATGTTGTCGCGATCATAGATTTTAGCTACATGACGCGTGGCGTAAAAGGGGAGGAATTGGGTTCAAGTATGGTGTTCGCTCTGCAAAAAGGCGATGTAGGCTGGCGCATCACAGGAATGACGCTTGCGCTGCGATAGCCTGCGGTACTGACGCTGTACTGCGATCTGTAGCGATACAGTTATGTATCCTTTCGGCAAATTGTGTCTGGAGCGGGATATGCACCACGACTCATAGTCAGGATGCAACTGGTTAGACGCGGCCGGCGACCACAGGCCAAGATAATGGATCAAACCTGTTACGGAAGGTCGAAATGCGCAGTTGGGGAGAGCTTTATGAATCGCGTTAGTGGATTTCAGAATGTCGGCAATGCTCGCAGCGCCTCGGTCGCTACAGCCGTCCATGCAGTGCTTCGAGGATGCCGCGCTAACGCGGTCCTACTCTCCACCGCGACACTGATTATGGCAGCACCCGATGTGTATGGACGGACCGCTACAGCGAGCACGCAGCCGGCCGATTCGGTTGCGATAGCGGAAATTGTGGTGACTGCACAGCGACGCAATCAAACGGTGCAGGATATTCCGTATAACATATCGGTCGTCGGCGGCGACGATATTGCCAAGTCCGGCGCGATCAACTTGAATGATTTGTCGCGAATCGTGACAGGCCTGGTTACCGTCGACCAGGGTCCCGGCGCGAGATCGTTTCAGAACGACCTGACACTTCGGGGCCTGCGCACGGACTCACCGGGAGGCGGCGCTTCGTCACAGTATCTCCCCACCCAGACAGTGAATTCAGTCTCCACCTATTTCGGAGAGACGCCGATATTCTTCCCGATGGTCTTGCAGGACATTGAACGAGTCGAGGTTCTGCGCGGGCCGCAAGGAACGCTTTATGGTTCTGGTGCGGAAGCTGGCACAATCCGAGTCATACCGCATAGACCGGATTTTGCCGGCTTCGCGGCGGAAGTCAGCGCGACGGGGAGCTACACGGAATTCGCCCCCCAGGCCAATGAGAACGTGCACGGCATGCTGAATCTTCCTATTTCCGACACCCTTGCCCTCAGGCTGGTAGCCGGCCAGGAGCATTTAGCCGGGTTTATCAATGCCGTTGACCTGTGGCAAGTGGATTCGCATGGAGTACCAATCCCAAGTGTACCGGGTAATCTATCGAGTGGTCCGGCGATAGGTCCGGAGCAGAGAGGCGTCAACTCATCGAACCAAGGATTCGAACGTCTCGCGCTGCGGTGGAAACCGACGTCAACCGTCGACGTTCAATTGGACTACTTGCATCAGACTACGACACAGGCCGATCCCCAGGTGTCGTCCCCCTTCTGGCCGGGCGGCTGTGTCAATGTTCCGGCCGGCACTGCCACACCCTCGACAAACTGCACGGGCCAACCAATTTCGTCCTTCTACGCTCCGGCGGGTCGCCAGTACACGACGGCCGCCTTTACGAAGGAGCCATACGACGACACCGTGGATTTGGGCAGCATCGTGGCCAACATCGACCTTGGCTTTGCGAATCTCACTTCAGCGTCGTCGTACGATAGGGACCGAAATTTCAGCTACACCAATGTCATAGCTAGCTCGGTCATCCTAGGTGCTGGAAATGGTTACACGAGCTTCCCGCCATACAACGGGTACCCGCGTATGAATTTCATTGCATCCGTACCGGCAGTCGACAAGTCTTTTGTCCAAGAACTCCGGCTCACCTCGAGCGGAACGAATTTCTTGGATTACGTCGTGGGAGCGTTCTATCAGCACGAGACGCGGGCTGCGCACTTTACCGTGCTAGACCTTGGACAAGGCGCGTTTAATACCTCCATTGGGCAACCGGACTCAGGGGACAACGAGTCGGTTGGCGATGCCGACACCGTTTACAGCGACAAGGCGCTGTTCGGCGAATTGACCGCTCATATCACCAGCGCGTGGCAAGTGACCGGGGGGCTGCGCTTCTATCGAGATATGTTCTCTGTGGAAAATACGAACAGGTTGCCCTTGTGCGGTGCCATTTGCTCACAGGACCAGACGGATCCGAGTGGCTTGACCATCATCCACAACGGTCAAAATATTTCCGGTCACTTGAAGAAGCTCAATACTTCCTATGATTTCGGCGCCCATACGAAAATATATGCGACTTATTCCGAGGGATTCAGACGCGGTGGCACCAATGGCTTGCCCCTGAACGGTCCATTCGCCGCCTTGCCGGTTTATCAAACGTTCCAACCCGACTATGCAAAGAACTATGAGGCTGGCGTCAAAGGCTCCTTCCTGGAGAAACGAATCCGGTATAGCGCAGCGGTGTATCGCATTAATCTGAGCGACTTTCAGTTTAATGGCTACTCCGAGGCTGGCGGGTACGCCGCAGTATTCAACGGCAGCACGGCGCGGACGAAGGGAGTGGAAACCGAACTTCAGGCGGCGGTGACCGAACAGCTGGCTTTGTCGGTCGGATACACCTACACCGACGCCAAGACCGCTGCGTCGGTGCTGAAGTCAGACCTAGTCGCGTTTGCACTTATTCCCGGCTTTGGCGGAACCGGCCCGACCGATACGGCGCCTTTCATCAATCTTCCCAAGGGACTTCGGCTTCCCGGCGTGCCAAAGAGTACTGCGACGCTGGCCGTTGACTACCACGTGCCACCGGCCTTTCTCATGCATAACGACTGGACGTTGTTGCTACATGCAGACGCGGCATATCGGAGCTCAGCGCCGGGAAACATTGACCCCACGAGGATATTTTACTGGGAGGTCCCCTCTAGTACTGTCACGAACGCGCGAGCCTCCTTGGGACTTAACGAGCATCTGACGTTCGATGTGTTCGCAAACAATGTCACCAGTAATGCCGCCTATTCGGGTGCGGCCTATTTGCAGCAGCTTACCAATCCCTATCAGCTGAGGAACGTTACGCGGCCGCGCACGGTGGGCCTCACATTGGCCTATAAATTTTGACGATGACACAGGCTGCGGCGGTAATGTCGCGTTGATTGATGTTACGCGATCGACTCAACCCTTGGTTCAGGGGGCCGTCCGCAACACTCGCTGCAGGGTGCCAAGTAATGCACTGCCGTCGAACGGTTTTTGAAGAAAGCCCTGGGCGCCTTGTTCCAAATAGTACTGCTCCGTCTTATCTGTCGGTCTTCCGGTAATCAATATGACAGGAAGTTCCGCATACGTTTGTCGAACGAGCGCCAATAATTCAAGTCCCGACAAGGCCGGCATGCCGATGTCAGAAATGACGCAATCAATATTCTTCAGCTCGTCCGACGAAATAAGCTGATCCGCGCTAGAAAATAGCCTTACCTTCAGACCGCTGGACTCGAGAAGGCTTTCAAGCGATTCCAACACGCGCTGGTCGTCATCTACGACGGCGATGACGAAAGTGTGTGGAGCCATGCCAGGTAAGTCCTCTAGTATCACGAAAGTGTACCGGCGCCTATTGCGCTTCTTCTATAACAGCTTTCTATAATGCAGAGAATCACAAATGTTCATGATGGAGCAATTAGCTAATTGCCAGGCGGCTTGCCATACGGACAAGGTCGGCAAAGGATTTCGCAGCCATTTTCCGCATGATGTGTCCCCGATGTAGCTGCAGTGTCACCTCGGAAATTCCGAGAGTGGCCGCCGCCTGTTTGTTCAGCATCCCGCCTACGATGAGGGGAAGCACCTCGCGCTCGCGGGGTGTCAGACGTGCCAAGCGGCTCTTGAGCTGCGTACTTTCCTGGTCCTCACGCCGCCTCTCAATGTCTCGCGATATTGCCGCTCGGATCGCCTCGATAAGCGCCACCGAATCAAGAGGTTTTGTAAGAAACTCGAGCGCCCCTCCCTTCATTGCTTTGACCGTCGATGGAATGTCGCCGCGGCCGGATATAAAGATGATCGGTACCGCGCTCTCGTCTCTGAGCCTACTTTGTAGGTCAAGGCCGTTGATGTCGGGCAGTTGCAAGTCCAGCAGAAGGCACGCAGCGGTGTCCGCCCGAACGTGAGCCATATATTCGGCCGCAGACGCGAAGCTGATGACACGCAGATCGTGAGAGGCGAGAAGTTCCGATACACCCTCCCGTACCGCCACGTCATCATCGACTAAGTAAACCAGTTGTGCCGTTGGATCCAAGCGCATTCCCTTCTTGAGGAAAACTCATATCATGGGCTTCGCCGGCCCGAGTTTAGCGGCTCGTCTACATCTGCGCGATCTAACAGAAACCTGTAGTAGAGACAATATCCAAAGCCATATATGCTAAAGAACCGGCGGTTCTAGGTAATCATGAACTCGTACCAGCCGGTTCCGGCGCCTTTCATCCGGAATTCGACGCTTCTATAATAGCGCGTCGGGATGAGAGGCAGGAAACGGACTATCCTCAAATTAAGGAAGACCGAATGCGACGATCTGACACCGCTTCTCGCCGGAATAACTCGAGGTCAGGGCCGATCAGACGTTCCGATGAAAAGCTGTTGGGCGGCGTTCAGGTCGACGGGGATGATCCGATGGCAGGGGAGCCGGCGCTGAAGAACACCCCAACCAATTTACAGAGAATCCTTAAGAACATCCCGAGCATGGTCAGCGTCATCTCGGTCGCGGGCGATGTCACGTACGCAAACGAGCGACTGATTTCATTTGTTGGCCATGAGTTGCATGAGATTGTGGGTCAACATTGGCTGGATGTGTTTAGGCCAGAAGATCTCCCGCGCGTCGCCCAAGAATGGCAGGAGGGGTCAGTCAGAGGCGAAGCGTTTTCATTTTCTTTCAGAAGGAAACGCCCGGACGGTCAATATCGTTGGTTTGAAATCCGATTTCAGCCGGGACTGGATAGAGCGGGTGGACTTATGTGCTGGTACGCACTGGTGGACGACATCACCGAACGTCGGCATACGGAAGATGCGCTGCGGAAAAGCGAGAGTGAACTACAGACGTTAATCGAAGCCATACCCGCGCTCGTCTGGCAAGGCGATTCACGAGGCGAGTGGGTGTATATGAATAAACGATTGAAGTCCTATATTGGCACTACTATTGAGGAGGTGTGCGCCAGACCGTGGTGCGATCTCATCCATCCGGATGATCGTGAGGCAAGCCTAAAGGAGTGGACGGCCGCCGTTGATGGTCAACGACCGTATGACGGGACCTATCGCTACCGGCGGGCGGACGGGGTTTTTCGAAGAGTGCGGGTTATTGGTGAGCCTTTCCGCGATGGCTCTGGGAAAATCACACGTTGGTATGGACTATATATTGACGTCGAAGATGCGAAGGGAATGGAAGAGGCGTTGCAGAGCAGTCAGCTACGGTTGGTCCGCGCTTCGCAACTCGCTGCGATTGCGGAGCTCTCTGCCTCGATTGCTCATGAGGTCAATCAACCCCTGGCGGCCGTGACCGCCAATGCGGAAGCCTGTGTGCGTTGGGTATCTGCAGAGCCGCCGAATCTTAGCCGAGCAGCCATCGCCGCAGAACGCATCCGACGCGACGCGACTGCCGCTGCCGAAGTCGTCGGGCGTATTCGCTCGCTTTTCAAACAAGAAGCACCAACGATCGTTCCTCTTCATATTGACCATGTGATTACCGAAGTTCTGCGTCTATTGCGCAACGACAGCCGCCGCCAGACAATGACTATTTCGACTGATTTCGCCGAGAGTCTGCCTACGGTAGCTGCCGATCGACTCCAGATGCAGCAGATTGTCATGAACCTGGTTCTCAACGCGATAGAGGCGATGGAAGAGATGCCGGTGACGAATCGAAAAATGGCTGTCACGGCACATCTTCAGACCGACGGCTATGTGACTGTCGAAATCCGGGACCAGGGTAGGGGGCTTGCGGATCCGACACGGATTTTCGAGCCATTTTTCACGACGAAGGAGCGGGGCATGGGAATTGGGCTGTCCCTTTGCCGTTCCATAGTGCAAGCACACGGAGGTCAATTGTCGGCGGCCAATAACACCGACGGTCCGGGTGCGACCTTCAGGTTTTCGATTCCGGCGCGCCATTGTTGACTGGTCACTGTTACTGCGGCCCGAGTTCGGTCCCTCGCTGTTCCGCGTCGTAGGACGCCCATAACTGTTGAATAATATAGGCCCGAATTTGCTGTAGTTCCGCCTCGGTGAGTTCGAATTTCGGCATCCCCTGTGATACCAAAGCGCCGCGGAGTACGACCTGTTTAAGCGCCTCGAAATTGGTGGGTACCGGCGAGCGGCGCAGATCTGGAATGGCACCGCGGATTGCGAGGGTCTGCTGACCGTGACAGACCGAGCAGTTAAGATCGAAGAGCGCCGAACCGTGACCGACCGCTGCCGCTTCGGGCCGGGGTACCGTCGGTTTCGGTAACGCGGGCATGGCCGGAACGGGCGGGAGTTGCGCCTTCCCGCCGATTTCAAAGGCGAGTAGGCGAGGGGTGGCGTTTCGAACAGGCGCGTTCCAGAGAGCGCGCAAGTCGTGGAAGGTCATGGTCGACCCACCGTTTCCGACCGACACCAGCAGCAGCTGCCGCCCGTCGATCTTGACGGTGATGGGCGGGGCCGCAATGCCCGCGTTCGTCTGGAATGACCAGATCTGCTTGCCGCTATCGGCCTGGTAGGCTTCGATTTCGCCCGATCCCAACCCCTCGAACACGAGATTGCCGCCGGTGGAGAGGACACCACTGTTGATCGGCAATGGATGATCGATACGCCAACGCTCCTTCTGAGCAACTGGATCCCAGGCCACCAGGGGGGCTTTGGCCGTATCGGCGTGGTTCAGCTCAAATACTTCGGTGTCGGAATGTCCGACGTCGATCGCCAATTCGATCGCTGGGATATAGGCAAGCCCGGTGAGTGGACTGAAGCTCATCGGCTCGAAACTATGGCCGCCCATACCGCTTGGCCAAATTGTCGCGCGCTTCTCCGGCAGCTTCCAGTACTGCACGTCGGGTCGCCATGCCGCTCGTCCGGTGGTGGGGTCGTATCCAGTCGTCCAGTTGACCGGTACATAGTTGTTCGCCGAAATAAATTTGCCCGTCTTCGCGTCGAGTACGAAGAAGAATCCGTTCTTCGGTGCCTGCATCACCACACGGCGCGTCTCGCCGTTGATGGTGAGGTCGGCCAGGGTAATTGTCTCGATGGCCTCGTAGCTGGCGAAATCGTCATGCGTAACCTGGTAGTGCCAGACGTACTTGCCGGTGTCTGGGTTCAGCGCCACAATTGCATTGGAAAACAGCTCATCCCCGCGGTCCGTTCCTCGCTCGCCAAGCGCGTACGGCACAGCTCCACTGGTGCCGACAAACAGCAGATGCACCTTGGGATCATAGACCACGGAGTTCCACGGGCAGCCGCCGTGCGGCGTGTAACCATTGCCCCAGGTCTTGGCCGCCATGCGCATTGCGTCGGGGTCGGAACTTGCCGCGTCCTCCCGCGGATCGCCGGGAAATGTATAGAAACGCCACCGCTGCTTGCCAGTGTCGGCATCGAACGCACTGAGGTGACACCGGCTCGTGCCGGCGTCCCCGTTCGATGTGCCGACGTAGATTAGGCCATCACCGACGTGCGGCATTGACGTAATATACAGCTGCTTGTTGGCGGTGCAGACATCGGCATCCCACAGCTGCCCACCGGTCTTTCGATCAATCGCAAGCAGCCGGCAATCAGCCGTTTTGACATAGAGCTTGTCCTTCCACAGGGCGACGCCGCGATTGACGATGCCGTAGTGTCGCAGGACGTTGCCCGTATAGTGGATTTCCGGCCGAAAGTCCCAGAGCACTTTGCCCGTTCGCAGATCGTTCGCCACCACGCGACTGAAGGTAAACGATTGGTAGACGACACCGTCCGCGACGAGGGGCGTACCGACAGCACCATCCAGGGTCGGCAGCTCGGCGGTCCAAATGAGCCCGAGGTGGCCAACGTTCTGGTCGTTGATGTCGGCAAGTGGGCTGTAGTGTGTGTTGTCGGAATCACGGCCTTCAAGAAGCCACTCACTATTCTTGGTGTCCGCGCCGATCGACGCGCCCGCCACACTTCCGGATCGGAGATCGCAGCCTGCGAGGAGTGCGAGCAACAAAAGGTACGAGGAGAATCGCTTAAGGTACGACATCGGGATCCTTCCTGGCAGATCGGACACACCGACCTCTCTACATGTTGTCACCAGAGTCTCAGGCGGTCGAGTGTCAATCCACACAAAGACGCACATAAGCGTATTGACGCAAAGGCCTATACGGTACGCGTACCAAGCGGCTGTGATTGGCAGGGGAATGGGGCAGACACCAAATCGGATAGGTATCCAGCTCGTTATATATAAATCTATAGTAGTTAGCCGCGTCGATCTCGGGTTCAATCCGCGGGTGAGCCTCAAGGATGCCGAATCACCAACGCGCGTAGCAACAATAGCGGCCACCCTGCGACGCCGCATTGTAGTTGGTAACCTCAATCCAGGGGATCACATGCCGTCCGTGCGTCAGCTTGCCCGCACAAGTGGGGTGAGCGCTTTTACAGCGGCACGAGTTTATGATGTACTAGTGGCAGAGGGGGCGGTAGACGCCCGCCGCGGTGCAGGTCACTTCGTCACTCAAGGCGTCGGTCGCCTCAACCTTGAGGCGGTGTCTGGCCCGGAACCACCCGCCGATTCAATCTGGTCTCTAAGACGGGGTTACGATTCGCGTTTGGTCCGTGTCGATGCCGGGTGCGGCTGGCTGCCGCCCAGCTGGTTGTTCGGAGATGGAGTGCGTTCTGCCCTCACACAAGTTGCGCGTCGACCGTCGGCCATTGCCGGGCGATATGGCAGCGTCTTCGGTCTTCGTGCGTTGCGCCGGCATCTTACGGCATCCCTGGGTCAGCGCGCGATCGAGTGTACCGAAGATCAGATAGTGCTGACGCACGGTGCAAGTCAAGGGCTGGAACTATGTATCAACGCGCTCACGCAGCCAGGGGATACCGTCCTGGTGGATGAACCCTGTTATCCCTATGTGTTAGCCATGCTTCGCCTGCGCGGTATCCAGCCCATCGGTGTGCCCCGCACATCTACCGGCCCAGATATTAGCGCGTTGAATGCGCTGGCGATGGCGAATAAGCCGAGCCTGTTTATAACCAACACCACCGCGCACAACCCAACAGGTACAACCACCTCACCACAAGTGGCGCACGATGTGCTATCGGCCGCCAAGCAATATGATTTTTTCATTATAGAGGACGATATCTTCGCGGAGCTCGCCCCGCAGCGGACGTCGAGTATCGCATCGCTGGATCGGTGGCGCCGCGTGGTGTACCTCGGTAGCTTTTCGAAGACCATCGCACCGAACCTTCGAGTGGGCTACGTTGTGGCGGACACAGAATGCGCACAGAAGATTGCCGAACTGAAGAACACAATGTCGCTGTCGTCCTCCGAACTCATGGAGAATATAGTTCTTTCCATTCTGACGGCTGGGCGTCACCGTACTCATCTCGAGCGATTGCGACGCCGGCTCGCTGAAGCGCATGAGCAAGTCACTCGTCAATTCAGTGCCTCAGGCGTCGAGATCGCATTTCGCGGAACAGGTCTGTTCCTATGGGCGAAGCTCCCGACCTCGCGGGAGTCGCACGAAGTGGTTCAAATGGCCAGGACCCGCGGTATTCTTCTGGCGCCCAGCGAGATGTTCCGTTCGGACGCGCGATCGACAGGGCATTATCGGTTCAATGTCGCTTATGCGGGCGACGCTTCGTTGCACAGCTTTATTGAAAGCCTGCCCGAATAGGTGGACATTCAGCACCGAGCGTAAGTGCGCGTTAGAGACCGGTTCTATGAATCGACGTTACTTCTGGCAGATGACAGCAGCGGCACTTGCGGTCGGCCGTCTATCGACCCCATCACTGGCAAGCGCACGGGGAAAGCCAACGGGACCTTGGGGGTCTGGCGAGTACACCGGCGATCTCGCCCTCACCAATGCGTCCATATGGACCATGGATCCCGCCAGGCCGAGGGCGCGTGCACTGCTCGTGCGCAACGGGCGCATTGCTTTGATCGGCAGTGACGCGGAGGTCCGCGCCGCCGCACGCAGAGCACCACATATCGACGCGGCCGGGCGAAGTGTCGTACCGGGATTCATTGATAGCCATACTCACATGGAGACCGCATCTGAGTTCTACGGGTCTCTGCATTTGGATGTGCATGTGCCACCGATGCAGAGCCTCCAGCAGATGTTCGATGCTATACGAAAACGTGCGTCAGAAACAAAGGAAGGGCGGTGGATTATTGCTCGCAGTTCCTACGGCTTCGACGCCGGTGTTCAAGAAAAGCGCTTCCCGACCCGTTTGGAGCTGGATAGCATCAGCAGCACTCATCCGATCGTGATCCTCGCAGGACTTCACTGTGGAATGCTAAACACGCTAGCGTTCCAACGGCTGGGTTTGTGGACGGCAGACGACGTTGCTCGACTTCGCTGGAAGGATGGACGTCGACGCATAGGCACCGATGTGGCGCGGGACTCGAATGGTCTGCCCACGGGTGTTGTCACGGAGATGTTCGACTTGCTGCCCTCGACGGCGTATACACACGAAGAACGCCGTAGCGCCATTAGGACTCAGGCGACGCGCCAGTTCGTGTCGAAGGGCATTACTTCCGTCCTTACGATGCCATTTAACAGCGATGACCTTGTCGCCGATCAAGAATTGCAGCGTGAAGGGGATCTACCTCTACGGTTGCGCATCTACCACATTGTTCCGCAACTGGTATCCCTGGATTCGTTGCGCGATTGCGGGATGGTGGCGGGGCAAGGCGACGATTTATATCGCTTTGGTGGCATAAAATTGTTCGTGGCAGGGGCGGGCCAGAATGCCTATGGAAAAGTGCTATCGGACATGAAATGGACGCAGGAGGAGCTGAACGACACACTATATCGAGCCCAGTGCGCGGGCTTCCAGGTTCTCATGCACGAAGAGGGGCATGAGAGCTTCGAGCTTGCGCTCAATGCCGCCGAGAATGCGCAACGACTAACGCCGAGGGCACTACGACACCGCCTTGAACACTATGCGGAACTCGAGAGCGTGGAGGAGATGGCGCGTGTACGCCGGGCCGGAATGAGAGTGACCATCACGTCCTTGTTCGATAGAGGCGTCCGCTATGACGATTACAGACCTCGCTATGCGACGTTGATTCGCGAAGGGTTGGAGCCGGTCGCGATCTCCGACGCAACTGGTACGATGCCCACGTTCGGCCCGTTATTAGGCATAGCATCGATGGTGGCGCCCGAGAGTGAGGGCGGAACAGCACCGAGAGGCGAAGCGCCCGGGCTTGAAGACGCCTTCAGAATGTGGACATCGTGGGCCGCAAGTGGCCAGTTTGAGGAGCAGGACAAGGGATCAATCGCAGTCGGGAAGCTCGGGGACTTCGCGGTGCTCAGTGGAGACCTGGACAAGCAGGTGGGCGGAGCGTTATTTGATCTTCGAGTCGACGCAACAATACTTGGTGGCAAGACGGTCTATCAGCGGTAGAGCAATGCGCGTCGTGGGTTACAGGGGTGCCGAACCAATGCGGGCGCGACGAAAGCGCTCGTTGGGCAACATTCGCGGTATGACATATTGAGCAACGATGATCGGAGGCTAGGAATGAATCGCGACATTTCCCGTCGCGACTTCATAAATGGCGTGGCGATGGCGGCAGGCGCGGTTGCGCTTCCGATGACGGCGCTTCCGACCGGACCTGAGTATTCGATTGGAGCGCAGAATCCTTACCCCCCAGCGCGACTGGGTTTGCGAGGCTCTCATCCGGGATCATTCGAAGCGGGGCATTCGCTGCGCGACAGCAAGTCGGTGGACCTCTCCGGCACACAGAGCACGGGGGAGATCTATGACTTAATCGTGGTCGGTGGCGGATTGAGTGGTCTGGGAGCGGCGCATTACTTTCTTAAGAACGTTGGGCGAGATGCCAGGGTCCTGGTGTTGGATAATCATGATGATTTCGGGGGCCACGCCAAGCGCAATGAAATGCGCTATCAAGGGAAGCTTCTGGCGATCAGCGGTGGAACGCAAGAAATAGAGGCACCCTCGCGTTACAACCTGTGGGCCACGCAGCTTCTCAACGACATCGGCGTTGATATCAATGCATATCGAAAACAGAACGCGACAAATTCGTATCTATACAGTTCGCTTGGTCTACGTAGCGGCCATTTTTTCGATAAGGAAACCTTTGGTGTCGACCGTTTGGTCGTACCCCCGAGGTCGGGAGCCCTGGATCGCGACAGCCGCCCCAGTCCGTTCACGGCCGGTTATGTGAATGCGATGCCGATTTCGGAGCGGGCAAAGCGGGATCTATTGCGGTTAGAGGATCGCAATCAACCCGACTACATGCCCGGCATGACCTCTGCAGAAAAAAAGAGGCGCTTGGCGCGTATGAGCTATCGCGACTACTTGCTGAACGTCGCCAAAGTTGACAAGGAAGCCTATTGGTTTTACATGGCGACCGGCCGGGACGTATTCTGTGTGGGAGCGGATGCGCTGCCCGCGCTTTTTGCCTGGCAGATGGGCGAATGGGTGGGAGGATTCGCGGGCCTCAAACTGGATCCTTCGCCAGAGGGTTTACTGGCGAATTTACCGGGTGGCCAGCACGGTCGCCAGGTGGAGAGCGACGAACCGGTGGTGCATTTCCCCGACGGTAATGCCACGCTGGCACGCCTTCTCGTGCGCTGGTTAGTTCCTGAGGCGCTTCCCGGCTCGAACCAAAACGACCTGGGCACCGCGCAGGTCAATTACGATAGGCTCGATCGATCATCCAACGCGGCCCGAATTCGACTGAATAGCACGGTCCTTAATGTCCGCCATGATGGCGATATTCAGTCCGCACGAGAGGTAATTGTCAATTACTCGACGGCGGGCAGGCTGCTTGAAGTACGAGGGCGCGCTTGCATTATGGCGTGCTGGAACATGTTTGTCCCGTATCTTGTTCCAGACCTTCCTTCGGCACAAAAGGAAGCGCTGGCCTTCAATGTCAAAGGACCCATTGTTTGCACCAACGTCTTTCTAAGAAACTGGGCCGCGTTCGAAAGGCTGGGAATAGAGAGCGTTGCGTGCCCCACAATGTACCATGACACGGTGGCGTTGACGGACCCGGCGGATCTCGGCGCGCTCCGTCATGCACGCAATTCAAACGAGCCGATTGCCGTAAGGATGTCGCGAACACCGGGGCAGCCGGGCCTTCCCCGTAAAGATCAGCATCGCATAGGACGGGCGGATTTACTGGCGACGTCGTTTGAGACGTTTGAGCGGAACATTCGCAGTCAGTTGATGCGTATTCTCGGGCCGGGTGGCTTCGATCCCCCGCGCGATATCATCGGCATCGCCGTCAATCGGTGGCCACATGGCTACTCGTACACGTACAACAGTCTTGACGATCCGCTCGAGTGGGTATTTACCGAAACGGACAAACGTCCCTGCGTGGTGGGGCGCCAGCCGTTCGGGCGCATTTCGATAGCGAACTGTGATGCGGCCGCGAGTCCCCATACAGATGCCGCATTTTTTGAGGCTCACCGTGCGGTCACCGAAGTGTTGGAGCGACGTGCATGGCCCTTTGCAAGTGACCACAATTCGACGCGTAAGACATATGTGTAGCAGGTCGCATGGCTAGCGATCTCGAACGGGCTCATTCGCTTCTCGCCGCGGGCGACGTGCGCAAGTCGGCGGAATTGGCGCAAATGCTGGTCCGCAAAGACCCGAAGAATCCGCATGTATGGCACCTTCTGAGCGGCATTTACGGAAAAGTAGGGCGATTGTCGGAAGCGAGCGCGTGTGCCGAGCGGGCAGTCGCGCTTGCGCCGACGGAACTTACTTTTCTCATTCAGTACGGTCAGTGCCTGGTGAAGACCGGTCGCCGACGAGAGGCTCTTGCGGTGGCCGATAGGGCGGTACTCATGGACGTACATCGCGCGGACTGGAATGATGCGTTAGGAACACTGCTGACATTCTGCGAGGAGCCGGCGCGCGCACTTCCATTTTTTCAGAGGGCTGTTGATCGGGCCCCGCAAAACGGTTTATTTCGCTACAATTTAGCGACAGCCCAGAGAATGACTGGAGACATGGAAACGGCGGAGTCGACTCTCGATCGGGTACTGGCCGACCGCCCAGATGACTATGTAGCTTACTACACTCGCGCTTCTCTGCGAGTCCAAACACCAGACGCCAATCACATCGAGGAGATATTGCGAGTCCTTCAGAGTCGCTCACACACGCCGTCGCAAGAAGTCGCTTTGTGTTTCGCACTCGCGAAAGAACTCGAAGACGTCGGTCGGTATGCGACGTCATTCGGCTACCTCAAGAGAGCATGCGACATTCAACGAAAGCAGATCCACTATAGTGTCGTGGACGACATTACGTTGATGGATCAAATCATTGAGCTTCACGATCACGTCGCAGTGTCAGCGGTTGGGGGCGCAGAGTCCGATGAGTGCATTTTTATTGTCGGCCTGCCGCGCAGCGGCACGACGTTGGTCGAACGAATCCTCGCCAGCCATAGTGACGTGACGGCCGCAGGAGAGCTTCAGGCGTTCCCGAACGAAATAATCAACGGCCTCAAAAAGCACGGCGGTGGAGTGATCAGACCAGAGGAGTTTGCCCGACGCACGCTGGATTTGGATCCAGGGTGGCTCGGTCGATCCTATATCGAAGCCACTCGGCCGCAAACCGGCAAGACCCCTCGATTTATAGACAAGCTGCCGCTCAATTATCTAAATGCGGGTCTCATTCGGCGGGCATTGCCCCGTGCACGTATCGTGGGGTTGGTACGCGACCCGTTGGATAGCTGCTATGCCATGTATAAGACACTGTTTCCCGCGGCTTATCCATTTTCTTATAATTTATTGGAACTCGCCGGCTACTATGCCTCCTGGCACCGACTGATGCGGCATTGGCGCGAGGTGCTGGGAGAAGCGCTCTTAATAGTGCAGTACGAGGATCTTGTCACCCATCAGGAATCGGTCAGCCGCAGAATCGTCGCCCACTGTGGTTTGGCGTGGGAGGGAGCCTGTCTGGCATCCCACGAGCACAAGGGGGCCGTTACCACTGCGAGTGCCGCTCAGGTCAGGCAGGCGATGTACTCGTCATCGATCGGCAAGTGGCGTCACGTGGAATCAGAGCTAGGGCCTCTAATTCACTCACTGCATGAGCACGAGCCGGCGTCTGGGTGGCGCCTGTCGCGTGAGGTCGCATGAGGTCTAACGACACTGGTGGGCCGCACGGCATTCGCTACGCAATGTGAATGGGGACGACGTGCTCATCGATTCTCGCCAAGTCGTCGACGTTGGCCGGTGGCAATCGGTCGGGTGGTAGCGCGCCGTGTCTGATCTGCCCGATATGCGTTCCACTGCAAGTCGATGATGTAGGCGTGGATCGCCTGAGCTTCATCAACCGACATTTTCGCGCTCACAATGGGATAGTTGGGAATTCCATCGGCAAACCCCGGCATTCCGTAATTTCTGCGGCTACCACCGAGGACGATCGCGAGAAATTGATCGTGAACATCCGCGGGCATGTAGTGAAGGTCGGGTATGGCCCCATTTAGAACCCAGGCGCCACCTGCGTCGGCTTCCGGGGAATGACAGTTCTCGCAGGTGTAGTCCACATACAATTGTTTGCCTTTCCGGATCGCCTCGGCGCTGGCAGTTTGCTCGGGAGGCTTTGGCACCGCAGGCAAAATTGTTGCCGGATAGGGAAAAGGCGTTGTGCCCCCTAGTTTGAATGCCAACAGCCGTGACGGGCCCAGTTTGGCTTCCGGTGTGGCCATTACACTCGTCCCGTTGAAATTACGCGACATCGAGCCCAATCCGACCGGCATGAGAACGTACTGAATGCCCTTCACCGTAAATGTAACCGGGACGGACTGGATGGAGGAACCGGTGTCGATTGACCACAACTTCTTACCGTCATTGGCGGCATACGCCGAAAACACGCCCGTACCCTCACCATGAAACACAAGATTGCCCGCCGTCGACAACACACCGCCATTGGTGGGGAACTGAAGTTGGCGCGACCATCGGGCCGATTGCTTGATCGGATCCCAGGCTACCAGCCGTCCGACGGCGTCAGTGAGATACCCCGGGGCATTCGCGACATCGTCATACATGGGAATGTAGACCAACCCAGTCATGGGATCGTAGCTCATGGGCCACCAATTGTGTCCCGGCAGGCTGCGCGCCTCACCACTGGGCGTCGGCGAACTCCGCTGGCCTGCCGGACGATTGCCAATCGAGTTGCGAGAGATTAATTCGCCGCTCTTGGCATCAAGCACAAAAAAATCACCAAAGCGTGGGACGGTCATCACCACGTGACGCTTCGTTCCTTGCAACATTAAGTCGGTGACGACCATGTGGAAGTTTTCCGCGTAAGGCCGGTTCGTATGCTTGGCGGTTTGGTAATGCCAGACATAGGTGCCGGTGTCCGCCTTGACTGCGAGAATGCTGCCGGAAAAGAGACGAGAGCCAGTCGTCTTTACGGCGCGATCGGGACCATCACTGGGGCCGGCGGTGGCTAAGAGTAGCAGCCCGGTGTTGTTGTCATAGGTGATCGCATCCCACACATCGGCACCTCCCGCAGTCCACCACTTGTCGCCGGACCAGGTCTTTGCCGCCATTTCCATTGCCGGGCTTTCAAAGCCTTTGGCAGGATCCCCCGGAGTAGTCCATATGCGCCACACCAGCCGGCCGGAGTTCACGTCGAATGCGACCACGGAACCGCGTACCGAACTGTCGGATCCATTGGTGCCGATATACACCTTACCGCCACCCACTCTTGGGGCTCCCGTGATTCCCGTGAGGGTATCGTCGACGCAAGCGGGTGAGTCCCATAGTGGCTTGCCGGTTGCCGCGTCTAAAGCAATCACCCGACAATCGCCTGTGCCCAAGAAAACCTTCCCCTCCCACACGGCGACCCCTCGATTGGTTCGCGCGGTCAAGGAATTGCGATTCCTATTGAGCCGTACTTTCGGATCAAAGGTCCAAACGATCTTGCCCGATGCGGCGTCCACCGCAGAAACGCGGTCCAGCGATGCGCTAACGTATATGGTGCCGTCGACTTCAATGGGCTCATTGGCCATACCGTTGGGGCTGATAATGTCAGTCGCCCACGCTAGGCCAAGATTGCTGACGTTTTGACTATTGACCTGTCTTAGCGGACTGAAATGCTGCGAGCCGAAGTCCCGTCCCGTGACAGGCCAGTCATTGCCATGCGCGGTGTCCGCCACTACTCGGGCCTCGGTGACGTCACCAGCCGGCAGAGTACTTTGTGCGCGACCGATAGTGGCACCGCCGAATGCCAGGACGAATAGGATCAATCGAAGCGTCGAGTGAAAAAGCATCATTGTTCTAGAGTTTCCGCAGATACCACCGCCGACCGGTTGACCGAATTCGTCAATTGCGTTGTATGCTCGCATTGGCTGGTGAAATGGTCGATGGACAGTCCTCAACGAACGCCTATATGCGTACTGATTCCCGCACCTATACAGTTCAGACACGAGCAGGTTGCCCGACGCCTGACGGCGCTCGGTGCGGAGCTGCCGCTTCATGGTAGCGGTATTTTCCTTTGGGCCAAACTGTCTACTCGCCTTAATGCGGCGGAAGTGCTTCAGAGCGCAAAGGCCAACGGAATATTCCTGGCGCCAGGCGCGTTGTTCCGTCCAAACGCGGAAGCATGCGACTATTTCCGGTTCAATGTGGCGTATGCTGATAGCGAGTTACTTTACCAATTCATTGAAGGTCTGCCGCGATAGCCCGGGGTAATCCCAGGCTACCCGATCGCGCCCAGGGTAGATCAACGTTTTGGCTCCGAGAGCGGCCGTTCAACGGCCCTGATATGCTGGGAGGATGCGGGACGCTCGTGCCAGTGATCCGCCCGCCGGCGGCTCGAAGCCGGTCCTAATATATGACGGCGATTGCACGTTTTGCGCCTTCTGGGCGCGCTACTGGCAAAAACTGACGGGCGATCGGGTTGAGTACCGAACCTACCAAGACGCCGCCGCGAATTATCCCGCAATCCCCATCTCGGACTTTCAGCGCGCCGTCCAATACGTGGCGCCCGATGGCCGGATCGAGAGGGCCGCCAAGGCGAGCTTCCTCACCTTGAGCCACGCACCCGGCAATGGGATCTGGCTGGCGCTTTATCGAAGGTTGCCGGGATTCGGCACCGCCGCCGAGCTCGCCTACGCCTTCATCGCGTCGCATCGCGCGGCCTTCTACCGCATCAGTCTCGTTTTCTGGGGCCGCAATCACCGACCGCCACAATACGATGTCGTCACGTTCCTGTTCCTGCGGGCGGTCGGCCTCATCTATCTTTCGGCCTTCATCTCCTTCGCCGTCCAGGCACAGGGACTCATCGGCAGCCACGGTATCTTGCCGCTCGCGGACTTGGTCAATTCCATGCGGGCGCAGGTGGGCCCGGAACGCTTCTACTACATGCCGATGGTGTTCTGGTGGAGCGCGAGCGATCTTGCAATCCGGACTGCGTGCTGGACGGGAACGGCGCTGTCGGTGCTCTTGGTTTTCAATCTGCTGCCGCGCCTCTGCCTGTTCCTGCTCTATGTCCTATACCTCTCGCTCTTCTACGGCGGGCAGGATTTCATGACCTACCAGTGGGACGTGTTCCTGCTGGAAGCCGGATTTCTCTCGCTGCTCATGAGCTTCACACGCACGCCGGGCATTTGGGTTTTGCGCTGGCTGCTATTCCGCTTCATGTTCATGTCCGGGCTGGTCAAGCTCGAGAGCGGCGACCCCAATTGGTGGAATCTGTCGGCGCTTTCCTATCACTTTCTCACGCAGCCGCTGCCGACGCCATTCGCCTGGTACGCGGCCGAGCTACCGGGCCGAGTGTTGGCGTTCGCCTGCGGCAGCATGTTGCTCATCGAGCTCATCCTACCGTTTCTGATATTTTGCCCGCGCAGGCTGCGCTTCTTCGCAGGTTTCGGCATCGCCCTTCTGCAAGGCTGCATTTTCATCACAGGCAATTACAACTGGTTCAACCTGCAGACCTTGTTGCTGTGCCTGCTGCTATTCGACGACGCGGCTCTGCAAAGTATCTTGCCGGCGCGCCTTGGCCTATTTCTTCAGGCGCGTGGAACCTTACGCCGCCCGCGACGAGTCATCGCCTTCCCCGCCAGCCTGCTCGCGCTCTTGATCGTGTTCCTGAGCCTCGTGGAGATGGAGGAGCGTTTCGGCGGAAAGCCGCCCACATTCGCGAAGACCCTCGATGCCTACATCGAGCCGCTGCACATCACGAGCAGCTACGGACTGTTCGCGGTCATGACCACGGAGCGCCACGAAATCGTGATTGAAGGCTCGCCCGACGGTGTCGAGTGGCGCGAGTACGAGTTCCGTTGCAAACCCGGCGATATCGCTCGCCGGCCGCCCTGGAACATCCCGCATCAGCCCCGCCTCGATTGGCAAATGTGGTTCGCCGCACTCGAGGATCCCAGGCGCTTGCGCTGGTTTCCGCACTTCCTGCAGCGCGTGCTCGAGAACGAGCCGACCGTCATGGCGCTGCTTCAGAGCAATCCCTTTCCGGACAGGCCGCCGCTCTATGTCCGCGCCGCACTCTACGACTACACCTATGCGGACCGCACCGAGAAGGCGAATGGAAACTGGTGGAAGCGGCGGTCGCTCGGGTTGTATTACCCCGTGGTCCGTTTGAAGGGCGGGTGACCGTGTAACATCAGTACGAATGAGCACGGTCGCGCGGAGCCTAAATGTGCTCGAGCGCAAGCCCTCGTGTCCGGGGTCCAAAGAGACCGACAGTCAGCGCTACGACAACCATGGCCCCGGAGATGAGGATGAACACACCGGCACTGCCCGTGCGATCGAGCGTCGTGGCAATGATGTAGCTGGAAAACATTGCCGAAAGGCGGCTGAAGGAATAGACGAAACCAACCGCGCGGGCGCGCATCGGAGTGGGAAACAGCTCGCTTTGATACGTGTGATATGACAGTGACATCAGAGAGTAGCCGATGGCGACGCCGGCGCCAATGACCGTGAACAAAGCAAAGTTGGAATGCTGCGTGATGCGCGAAAAAAGCAAACCGGTCACGGCAGCCAAAAGAGCGCCGGCGGCAACCATCCACTTTCTTTCGAGCCTATCCATAAACAGACTGAACGCAAGCGGCGCGGCCGGCGGCACCAATGCGAGCACCGCGCTATATGCCAACGACTTGCTTATTTCGATGCCCTGCGACACCAGCAGGGTGGGGAGCCAGTTTGTGAAACCGAAATAGCCGATGGTTTGAAAGAGGTGAAATGCGACAAGCACGATGGTTCGCCGTCTGTAGGGCGGCGTCCAGATGGACATCGCTTTGGCCGGCCCCCGCATCGGTGCGTCCGCCAGAGCATGCACCGGAGGGACTTGCTGTCCGAGGTCGCGGGAAACGCGCTGCTCAATTCTCGAGGTAATCTCGTTGGCTTCGGCCGCTCGTCCATGCGCCTCGAGCCAGCGCGGCGATTCGGGCAGGGCCCTGCGAACCTGCCAGACCAGCAGCGCTCCGACAGCGGGAACGAATGCGAGCCAGCGCCATCCGTCGATACCAAGATGCATTCCCGGGATCAACAGCCAGGCGAGCATCGAGACGAAGGGAACTGAAAGGAACTGCAGCGACGCGCTTACCGCAAATGCGCGCCCTCGCACTGCCTTCGGCATGAGTTCCGCGAGGTAGCAGTCGATTGCCACCAATTCGAGGCCGACGCCCATGCTGGCGATGAACCGCCACAGGTCGATGGCGAACGCGCTGTTCTGCAGGCCCATCACTATCGTCGCCATCGCATACCAGAGCAGCGCGAAAGTGAAGATCGGCCGCCGACCCAGGCGGTCTGCCACCGTGGAAAACCCCAGCGTGCCCACATACAGCCCCGCAAAGGTGGCGGCGGCAAATGTGGCCTGGTCTGTGAAGCCGAATAATCCCGCTGCTCCGCGGTGAAAAATCCCGGCGACGAGAAGGCCGAGGCTCAACGGCGCCGTCAGGGACAAATCATAAATTTCAAAAAACGCGCCGAAGGACACCAGGCCGACCAGCAACCATATGTACCGGGTTGGCGGCAGCCGATCGAGTCGCGCGCCGATGTCGGGCCCGCGTATGTCCGTCATGGGATTTCGATGTCCATCAGAGGAATGAATTGTTGGCCGCCGTGCATATCTCCGTCGCCAAGATTACCCTGCACGATGGGCCTCGGCATACTGAATTTGAATGCGCGGGCGTTATCGCACTCAAAAAATTGAACGTGCTTTTCCTGGCACCGGAAGAGTTCGGCGAAGCGAACGACGGTCAGCAGGCCGGAGTGTTTCACGTGAAGGTAGCTTTCATCGTCAGGGAACATGATGTCGAATGTCAGGATGAACGGACCTGCGTTTTTACTGCGAATCAGGCTCGCCAGTTCTGCAAGCTTCATCGCGGTGCCCTCCCTAGATGAACGAATTCGGTTCTAAACATTTCCGTCTTGGTTCGTGGTACCGCGACGTGGTTTAGATTGAAACGATATACGGCGCCTCGATTGATGTGCGCGGGATTGTGCAAGCACGCGAAGCTCGTGGTCCCGCTCGTCCACTCGGGCACACCATGGTGCAGAAACGGTTGACGCGAGAGTTGCGCAGCCTTGGTCGCCAACTCTTGTGTGGCGGCCGTTGTCTCAACCACGATTCCGACTTCGTGCGGTATTGCGGAAGTGTACGGTTCGAGGGCACCCATCACCGCGTTCCGGCCGTAGACATGTACGGTCAGGGTCCAATCCGGGGGGCGTAGCGAGAGAACTCGTTCCACCGCTCCGTAGATATAGGTTTTGACCTCGGACAACCATTGGTCCAGCCGCCGGAGGATAAAGGGATCCCGGATACCTCCGATCATGATTGACTGGAAGCCGACCAATTCGGCGCCCTCGAGCTTTACCGTGTAGTCATTCGATGGAATAAACTCGCTGCCGGTGATGCGGACCGAGACATCATCGATCGCCGTGTACTTCGACTGTGTCAGGTCGAGAGTGCCGGAACATTCCTTGTGCAAGTAGGGATGGGCGTTTTCATAGAGACTATGCGCGGCGACACTTTGCGGAGTACAACCCAGTCCCTCGCCGACCGGCCGCAAAATGACCTCGTGCTGCCGCACGGTCGCGGTGATCACGCCCCCATGCGGGCCCTCACATGCCATGGTTCCGCACTCGGTCACTTTGCCGGCGTGCCACGCGAGACCCTGAGGAAATCCGCGCATGATCGGCAATGCGGCGAACAGCGCAGGATCGCTGCAACGTCCCGCCAGCACAAAGTCAGCGCCCGCGTCCAACGCCTCCTGCAGCGGTTCGACGCCCATCATTCCGACTATTCGTGCACTGCGTGCGAATACCGTATCGTCGAGTTGCGGAGCGGGATCGAGTGCGCGGACGCGTCCCTCCCGATATAGCCCCAGGAGGTAGTCGGGATTCTGCTCTGACCGAATGACCGCGGTGCGAAGAGACAGTGCGTTCTCCTGTGCGATCTCGCGGGCAATGTCGAGGACCCATTCGACGTGTGGGTCGCCGCCTGCCGTGCCGGCCGAGCCTATCAGCGCCGGAATATTGGCCTTGCGGCTCGCGACGAGGACCCGGGTAAGATCCCGCTTGACCGCTTCGCGGGGAAACGCGGCGGTGCCGGAGCCGAGCGCGAAGGGGCCTGCATCGGTGGTCCCTGCGTCGGAGGCGATAAAGTGCGGGCGGAAGTCGAGCGACTTGTCGAGCGCCTCGGCATCCACGCCGACCCCTAATGCGCCGCTCGCTGCTACATATCGAATTTCGTCCAAGCGGATACTCCTCTGTCGGTGAATTGGTTTCTCGACGGCCATCTATTGCACGTTCGCGCATCGCGCCGATGGATTCGAGCGGTGGTCAGAATCGCCGCGTCAGACCGATCCCCACGGTTCTTGGATCGTTCCAGTTGTCGATCGACACATAGCCTCCCTTGTTGTATTCCGCGAAGGTGTCGAAGAAATTGGAAAGATCGGCATTGTTGATGATCGCCCGCTTGTCCGTGAGGTTTTTCGACCAAATGGTCACGTCGGAGCGATCGTCCGCGGACGACCATGTCGCATGTGCATTCAGTACGCCGCGATAGGCGCTCTTGGCGACGATAAAACGCGGCGTATCGTTGGCATCGTCGAACTCGATCGCGCTGCGATAGGTGACGTCGGCGCCGATGCGAATCCTGCCGGCGCCGCCCGACGCGGCAAAATGCGTTTCTGCCCGGACGTTGGCCGCGTTGTGCGGCGTGAAGGGAATGGTGTGGCCCGAGTTGTCGGTCGGCGGAGCGGGCGGAGCGTTCGGAATCAGGTAGCTCCGGTATTTCGCATCGGTGTATGAGTACGAAAATCCGAGAGTCAGCCAATCGATCGGCAACATCTCCACCTCGAGCTCGCCGCCTCGTACCCGGGCCTTCGCAGCGTTTCCAGCAATGATGTTGCCGGAAATCGGATCGAAGTTACGGGTTTGCAAATCCTTGTATTCGGCGTCGTAAACGGCTAGGTTGATCTGAAGACGCTTGTCCAGAAGCGCCGTCTTGAACCCGCCTTCGTAGCTCCACACATATTCCGGGTTGTAGGCTGAGGCAAGTTCTGCGTTCGTCGTGCCATTGGTGTCGTAGCCGCCGCTCTCAAAACCTTTTGTGGCGCTTAGGTACATCATCACGTCGGATACGGGCTCGTACGACAGGAGCGCTTTTGGCGTAAGCGCTGTCCAGGACTTCGAATAAGGACCAGAGCTTAAGGCGGGGTTTTGCACGCTGGTGTCGCTGATTTCCGTATGTCCGGACTTCGACTCGTTGGCGTAGCGGGCGCCCACGGTCATTTTGAGACCGGAGATCATTTCAACGGTCGTTTCACCAAATGCGGCCTTGCTGTCCACCGCGACGTGTTGATTGGCCTGATTGACGTAGGGACTTAAGAATCGCGCAAGGCTTGGAACTCCAAATTGAGCCAGGGCATTGAGTCGGGTGCCGGGGACAGCGTCATAGGACACGGTTTGCAGGTAGGCACGGTCCGCATGCAGATAGAACAGGCCGCCCACCCACCTCAGGCGCTGACCGGCCGGCGACGCGATCCGGAGCTCCTCAGAGATCTGATTGTCGTGGATGACAGGATCAGAAATGATGCTATTGAATGGATCGCCCGACGTTGAGAAGTGCACATGCTCGTCAACCTTTCGATAGCCCGTGATGGACGTCAGGGTCGCAATCGGGAGCTGCCAATCGACGTGGGTCAGAAGGCCGCCTACTTTCTTGTCCGTGCGCGCATTCGAACCCTGATTGGTATTGTCCGGGCTGTAGCTCAGCGTCGGAAAGAGGCTGGGTTGAAAATTGCCGACCAGCCACTGCGTCTTTCCTGCGGAGGCGTCATCCAGATAATCGCCTCCAAGAAGCACGCGTATCTGCGAGCTGGGTGTCCACAGCAGCTGCCCTCGGAACGATCCCAGGTTTTCGCCGTACGTCTTGTCGTGAAGAGTGAGGTTCGTCAGAAAATCATCGCGCCGACGAACGTCCGCGGATAATTTTCCCGCCAACACATTGTCAACGAGCGGCCCGGTGTCGAACCCCTGCACCTCCATGAGATTGTCGGAGCCATAGGTCGCCGTGACACGCCCCGACTCCGTGAAGCTCGGCGGCGCAGTGCGGATCAACACAGCTCCGCCCGTCACATTTCGGCCGAACAGCGTGCCTTGCGGGCCGCGAAGCACTTCGACACTTTGCAAGTCATAGAGATCGGGGCTGTCGTCCCCGAAGCCGGTGGTGGGGACCTCGTCGACGAATACGGATACACCCTGGTCGATGCCGGCAGCGTCATTGCCGATGGTGGTTCCACGAATTGAAATGAAGGATTCGGAATGGTTCACCTGGTTGAATGTGATGCTCGGCGCTTTCGCGGCAATCTCGCCGAGATTGACCAATCGCTCGCGCTGAATTTCGCCGCCGTCGATCACCGACACCGCGATCGGGGTGTCCTGGAGCTTGGATTCCCGTCGCTCGGCGGTGACCAAAACCTCTTCCAGTTGGGCATTCGACGCTCCCGCCTGCGGCGCGGCGTCCTCCGCGAGCGCGAACGGCGTATATGCCGCGACGGCCAGAACTGTCCCCAGCGCCCATCGTGGCGGCCTTCCTCCTGTCTCAAGCGGGATTTTGATCGACGGTACCGACATACCCCCCCCTATATATTGATCAACCTAATCAATGTGTAGTTGTAATCTAGATTAATCGTCTGCTCATCGGGTATAGTCGTCAATCTTGATTAAATTCATACATAGGTAGGGACCATGCAGGATGATCTTTACGTTTCTGCCGAAGGGGCCGCGGAGATGCTTTGCGTGAGCCTCCCAACGCTGTATGCCTACGTCAGCAGGAAGAAAATACGGTCACAGCCGGTCCCCGGGACACGCCGCAACAGATATTGGAGGGCCGACATTGAACGGATCGCGGGCGGCGGCGAAGCGTCCGCTGCCGAGCGTCCCGGCGGGCTGCGGCGCGAGACCGATATCACCCTGATTACCGAAGACGGACCGCACTATCGTGGGCAGAACGCGGTGCGTTTGTCGGAGTCCCGAAGCGTCGAGGACATTGCCGCGTTGCTGTGGCAGCCCGAACAGTCTGCGGTTTTCACGAGCGCATTACCCAATGCACCCGCCCAACTGCCCGAGATGCTGCGGCTCTTCTCCGCAGTTAGCGCCGCGGACCGAGCGACGGCGTTGTTCCCGTTCATCGAGATTGCAAATCCGCGCGCCTATGACCTCTCGCGCCCGGGCATGTGCCAGACCGGCGTTGACGTGCTTCGTTGGCTCGCGGCGTTCCTGGTAAAGGCGCAATCCCCCTGCAGTGATCCATTGCATTTGACTGTCGCGCGTGGACTCCACGCCTCCGACGAAATGACCGACCTCATCCGCCGCGTCATGGTTCTATCGGCCGACCACGGATTTGAGCCGGGTACCTATGCGGTGCGCGCTGTGGCGAGCACCGGAGTTACACCCTATCGCTCTGTTCTCACAGGACTTTCAGTCTCGATGGGGCGCAGAACCAAGATCGGCAGGCACGAAGGACTCGCCCGCTTACTCAACGAAGTCGCCACCTCGCGCGAACCGCAAGATCCGGTTGTGCGGCGAATGCGCGAGGGCGAGGAGATACTGGGGTTCGGATCCACCCTGTACAAGAATGGCGACCCTCGCGCGCGCGCAGTGCTTCAGCGCCTGAGCGAAATTCTCTGCGACGATGCCGACTTCCGGAAGCTCCAACGCGCCATCGCCGTCGTCCACGAAGCCAAGGGACTGGAGCCCGATTTTGCCCTGGCCAATGTCTACCTCGCACGACGTCTCGGCATGGACAGCAAAGACTCGCTGTTCATCCTGGGACGCGCTGTTGGATGGATTGCTCACTCGATCGAACAGTACGAAGTCGGGGGCGTCATTCGAGAACCGGCCATGTACACAGGTCCATTACCTGCCTGAGGCGGGTGTTGTGGGGCGCTGCATTGTATCCAACCTGAAACAATGGCCTCTAATCGGGACATCACCCGGCTATCAGCACGTGTTGTCCTTGGAGAATGCATTCAATGCCCCATCTACTGCTGGTCGACGATGACGAGGACATCCTGTCCTTGTTGACGAACTTCTTCCGCAAGCACTCGCACGTCGTATCGGTTGCGCAGAACGGTGCTGCGATGTTTGCGGCGTTGGAAAAGCAGCCGATCGATCTCGTGATTCTCGACGTCATGCTGCAGCAGGAGGACGGTTTTGACCTTTGCCGGCGGCTGCGCGCGCAGTCTGTGGTGCCCGTCATCATGCTGACCGCCATGGCTGACCATACAGATCGCGTCGTCGGCCTCGAACTCGGGGCCGACGATTACCTGACAAAACCGTTCGATCAGCGCGAGTTGTTGGCCCGAGTCAAGGCGGTGCTGCGACGAACCACCGAGAAGGCCGCGGCACCGACGCGCAGCGAGACTCGGCCGGTGCTGCGTTTCGCCGATTGGAGTCTGGATGTCGCCCGGCGCGAGTTGCGCTCGGCCGATAACACGCTGGTTCTGCTCTCGGGCGGCGAATTCGACTTATTGCTGGCGTTTGCCGAACATCCGCAGCGGGTTCTGACGCGGGACCAATTGATCGATTTCGCGCGTGGTTCATCGCATGTGGCATACGATAGAAGCATCGACGTCCAGGTCAGTCGCCTTCGCCACAAACTGGAGAAAGACCCGAAGAATCCCGTGCTGATCCGCACGGTCCGCAATGGCGGCTACGTATTTGCGCCTGCGGTTAGCCGCGGATGACACGCTCAACTTGGTTGTCGGACACCATCGCGCGGCGCTTCGCCGTGACGGAAGTGCTGGCTGTCGCCGTGACGCTCGCGCTGGTCGGTTTGTTCAGAACCGTGGGCGGCGCTTGGTCGAATGAGCCGTTGGAGCGATCGAGCCTGCTGAATGAAGCCGCCGACATCGTGCGCATGATCGAGGCGGCTCCGCCGTTCATGCGGCGGGAAATTGCAGCGGCGGCGGCGCCTGGTGAGTTTCGCACCGATTGGTATGCCGCAGCATCCCGTGCGTCGGCGTCGCTCGAAGCATCGCCCCGCAGCGAAGACCAAAGGGCACAGCGAACGATCAGTGCCCACCTACAGCGGGCCGTTGCTATTCTGAATCCCGGCCGCACCGGATCGGTGCCGCCGGGAATCGTTTACGATCAGAACAAGCCCCTCGTACCGTACATGCTGGCGGTGCAATTGCATGATGGAAGCTGGCTTGTCTTTAGCGTGATGAAACGGAGCTGGGGGTTGCCCTGGGTCGATCGCTGGGCGGTTTGGCTGGGCCTTCTGGCGGTATCGATCACCATCGTCACCGCATTTGCCGCGCGCCAGTTCGCAAGGCCCATTGAGCGACTCGCGTCGGCGGTGCGCCAATTCGGACTCAACCCACGAGCCCCGCCCATCGCCGAGACAGGGCCCAGAGAACTACGGCAGGTCATCACGACTTTTAACGCCATGCAGGCTCAGATTCAAAAATTCGTTTCTTACCGAACCATGATGCTGGCGGCCATTTCCCATGATTTGCGAACCCCGTTGACCCGGATGCGTTTGCGCGGCGAATTCATCGAGGACCAGGACCAACAGGCGCGACTGTTCAGAGACGTCGATGAGATGCAGAACATGGTCGACGAAGCTCTGGCCTTCTTTCGAGACGATGCCGCGGCCGAAGAGACGACTAGTTTCGATCTGCCGCACGTTCTTCTCAACGTTGCGAATGATTACGCCGATCAAAGCGTCGAAGTCACCTATGCCGGGGCTGCACACGCGGTATATCGGGGGCGGCCATTCGCCCTGAAGCGTGCCTTCGCAAATCTGATTGACAATGCCGTGAAGTACGGAGAGACCCCGGAAATTGAACTGTCCTGTCAAGAGACGGCATTCGTCGTCGCTATCCGGGACCGCGGCCCCGGCATACCTCCAGATGCCCTCGGTGACGTGTTCCGTCCTTACTATCGGGTTGATAGGTCGCGCAATCGCACGACCGGCGGCGTCGGCCTCGGTCTGACAGTGGCTCAAGCCATTATCCAGGGGCATGGCGGCGAGATCATCCTCAAGAATCGCCCGGACGGCGGCTTGGAGGCCAGCGTTACGTTGCCCCTGCTAACCACGCCGGCGACCTTCTAGAAGAGACTATCCGTTCAGAGGCCTCCCAGAGGCGCTGGGTGAGACCCACATCCGCCAGGAGCGGATTGCCCCGGGCAATTTTGGCAGTCCGACCAATACTCGCCCGTTATTCCGCCAACCTGCGGGCTCGCTGCCAGCAGGGTTTGAGTTGCCGCGCCTTGGGCGGGGGACTTCATGAACAGCCGTGCGACGCGATGACTCAGCCGCCGCGTCAAGTTCCGGTATTTGTCGAAACCAGTACCACGAGTGGCACCTGGATGCAGCGAATTGACCGACACGCCGCGCGCGGCCAGGCGACGCGAGAGTTCCTTGGCATAAAGCGCCGCCGCCAATTTGGCCTGCCCATAAAACGCGAACGGATCATAGAAGCGTCGACCATCGAGATTGTCGAACAGCACTCCCTCGGCCGGTGCTTGCTTGATGCTCGCATCGCTGCTCACAATCACGATCCGCCCGGTACCACTGCGAACCGATTCGGCGAGGCGATTGACGAGCGCGAAATGCGCGATGTGATTGACGAGAAACTGCAGTTCGATGCCGTAACGTATCTGCAGGGTAGGAAGATTTGCGATCCCGGCATTCGCGAGAAAATCCTAAGACGCGCAGGTTGGGGCTTGATGTACGTATTTCTAAGCAGCTACCACAATGTGTCCGCATTCGAACAAAAGGGTCGTTGACCGGTTAGGTCAGGTACGAGGAATGAATACGGCGACGCGCGGATTGACGACCAGTCCCGCATACCCCACGTAGAGAGTGTGCGTCGCGGGATCCACTGTCAGTGTATGTGTCCCGTAGTGCAGATGGACAGTGTCGAGTATTTTGCACTTGTTCGCGTCGAACTGCTGTATGACCACTACGACCCCGGCTCTTCCGGTCGTATAGATGCGACGCAATGTCGAATCAAACGCCACGGAGTCGGGCGCCATGCCGATCGGCACAGTTGCGACGACTCGGTGCTCGTCCAAGTCGAAGATTGCCAGCACGGCGTTCGCACCGCATCCGATGAACAGCCGGCGATGAATCTCATCGATTGCCATCCCTGTCGGCGCCTCGCATCCTTGCAGCGGCCAACGCTGCGCAACGGTGTGCTTGGCGATGTCGACCGCTACTACTGCATTCGTATCATGCAAATTCTGGTATAGAAGTCTAGTCGAGGCATCGAGCGTCGCGTACTCCGGCGCACCGCCCAGCTGGATGGTCGCGAGCGTCGTCTGAGTCGACGGATCGATCAACGTCGCGAGATGCGAATCACCGCTCGCGACATACACCAGCTTGTCGAACTCATCGTAGAAGATCGCGTCCGGATCATCCGCCACCGGTATCCGCTTGATCAAAACCATTTTTTCCGGCTCGAAGATATCGACGGTATTCGCTTCGCTACGGGTTACATAGGCAAGACGGCTCGATGGTTCGATGACAACTCCGTGTGCCGCGGGCTCACCGCGCAATATCGCCACATCGGCGGCCGTCGGCAAAGAGTCCTTGCGGATTTGGACTCTGTACACATCGCCGGTACTTTCACTCGTGACAAATAACTTATCGTCCTTCACCGTTAAATAATCGAGTACTGAGAGCACGCTATTGGAAGGTAGCGGCACATAGCCTTGAAATACCAGGCTGGAGGCATGGCTCGGCGTCCCCGGATAGATCAAGTAGCCAGCCACTGCGATGGCCGCCGCAAACACGACTCCAAGGCTACCCAGCGAAATCTTAATTAGTGTTTTCATGAATTTCTCATGTCATCGCGCCGCCATTCCCCAGCTCGGCGTCCGGATGCTCACCGTTCTTTAGAATTTGTAAATTGCGCCGATCGCAAAATCCACGCCGAACGTGCGCTCGGTCAAAGGACTATCCTTTGCGGAGGAACCGATGAGGTCTCTGAGGCCGAGACGAGTCACGAAACCCCAGTGTTCCGTCATCGCATACACGCTGGTTGCGGTCATCCCGACCGTGCCAAGCCCCGATCCGGGTACGTACGCGGTCATCAAGTTTCCCATCGCGCTCACCTGTGCGGCTTCGGCTGCCGTCACCCCAAAGTATTTCTGATTGAACTTGGCGTCGTGCCAGTTGAGCTGCGCGCCGACCGACACATGCCACCGCGGGTTCGGCGCCATCGCGAGGGAAGCCCCCAGTTCAGCCTCTGTTCCCGGGCTAGATCCAAATTCTCGTTGAATCTTGAACTCGAAAGCGAAGGGCTTCAGCGAGTAGGTCATGAAGGCAGCGGCAGAGGCTGCCGAGCCAATGTCGGGCAGACCTCGCAGGCGCGGGCTATCCGAACTCGTGCGGCCGCCGCGGTCGTTGAACGCCATGCCTGCCCGGAAACCGCCCGCATCGACGATATTGATCCCAAGACCTCGGATGTCCGAGATAAAGACCCGATCGTGAAACAACCCATGAAGATCGATGTAGGGGAACGGGCTCACCTTGGTGGTCTTCGACCCCTCGTACACGGGCGCCACCCGGGCAGCCGCTCCGATGACGATTGAGGTCCTTCCTCCGACCGACGGCTCCGCATCCGGGGTATCGGATAAACTGATGGCTTCCGCGTCTAGCGCGGTTTGCTTGCGGGACGTGACATCCACTTCGTCAATTTGCGTATCGGGTTGCGCCGCCGAATCGATCCTTTGCGCCATTAAACGGCTGCATAAGCCAATCGTTAGGATGAAGGCGCCGAAAAGAAGAGAGAGCGGAGCATTGCGGTCGTGTTGCGGGCCGGCTCTGTCGGTCGCGGGACAATTGATCATTGGGGTTCCTGGTAATGGAGACTGAGGTCCGATCACGCCGAACTCTTCGGCTGGATTAATGCGAAAATTGAATTGATGATGTGGTCGCGGTCAGCAGGCATGGTGGTATCCGGCTTTGTCCGCTTGATTTCGGCTTTTCGAGCTCTTCGATACAATGTGTAAGTGCTGTAGCAATTGAATGATCTAAGTAAGCCGGAGGATCTCCGGATATCCGCTATGCCCATGGGTACGTGTGGGGCCGCCGGCTGCGCGCCGATTGCCGCCGAGACTTACCAGGCCTGTGCTGAATGCCCGGTCGGTGTGACGGGCTGGCAAAACGCTCGAGGTCCGTCAGGTCGCAGGCGTAGAGCGATCGGCGAGCGGCATAGAGCCGGAAGAGTTAGGTCTTATGGTGGCGGGCGGAGGCCACGGTTCTCAGGAGAGTGCGGTCGACAAGGCGTTTTTGCCGGCGGCAGCTCAACCGTTCTCCGGCTGCCCGGGCGTAAAGCGCCCCGGGAGCGATGGGATGAACGAGTAGTCGCCGCCGCCGAAAAGGTATTCCGGCAGGTGGAGATGCTCAAATCGGGAATCCTGCGTAGCAGTTCCTCGAGCAGCACGCGCAGTTCCATGCGCGCCAGTGACGCGCCGGGACAGGTGTGAATGCCGAACCCGAAGGTCAAATGCCGGTTCGGATAGCGATCGATCTTGAGATCGTCAGGCGTCGGAAAGGCCCTCGGATCGCGATTCGCCGCCGTGCGGCACCGAGGAGAATGTCTTGTGGTCCGCCATGGCGCGCTTGACGTCATCGTAATTGAGCAGCAGGTAGAAACCGTTGTGCTCCTGACTGTGTGCCACGGGACACTAGGCCCGCGCTTCCTCAAAGATTTCCAGCGAGCGCTGCGGCGAATTGGTGTAGCAGCTCCAGGGACCCGTCTCCTGCGGGGTGGCCTTGGTGCCGCTCTTCAGTTTGTACACAGCGGCCCCGGCTAAATGGAAAGATATCCGCCATCACAGGCCACGGCGGCACCATTCATGAATGACGCGGCATCGGAGAGCAGCCATTTCACGGCCTCGCCGATTTCGGACGGCTCGCCGAAGCGGCCGATGGGATGCCGATCCTTGAGCTTCTCAAAGAATGCGGCGAAACGCGCATCTTCGGTGAGGCGCGCAATCATGGGCGTGCGAATGATGCCGGGCAGCACCGCGTTGACGCGGATGCCGCGGCTGCCGTACTCGGCCCCGGCCGCGCGAGTGAGGCCGATGACGCCGTGCTTGGCGGCGATGTATTCGCTGGCGTTCTGAATGGCCACCTGGCCCAGCGAAGAGGCAGTGTTGACGATGGCGCCGCCGCCGCTCTTCATCATCGCCAGCACCTGGTACTTGATGCACCAGAACACGCTGGTGAGATCGACGCGCAGTGCGCGCTCCCATTGCGCGGTGGTCAATTCATGCAAGGGCAGCGCGCATTGCTCCAAGCCCGCATTGTTAAATGCGCCGTCCAGCCGCCCATACGCGGCCACCGCCCGATCAACGAGTGCGCTTACCTCGTGTTCCGCACTCAAGTCGGCCTTGACGAATATGCCGGTGCCCGCGCCCGCTTTGATTTCCTGAACCGTGGCCGCGCCCGATTCTTCGACGACATCACTGGCCACCACGTTGGCGCCGGCCTTGGCCAGCACCACGGAGGCCGCGCGTCCGATGCCGCCGCCTGCGCCGGTAACGATGATGGTCTTGCCTTGTAGTAGGCCCGTCATAAGTATCTCGCTTTTCATGTTTTTGCGGCGGGTGCGCCACGCCGGCAACGACCTTAAGGGGCGGCCCCGCTGAAGGTCAAATCACCTCTCGCCATGCGGTGCATGTCCTGACGGAATAAGGATATGTGAATCGTATATCCAATACGTATTGAAGCCATAGCGACTTTTCATTCGACGACGTTCGAACAGCACCGTAATGTTTGGCTCGCATGAACTGCTCACGGGTCCCGGCCTGGCCGATCATCGACAGCCAATCAATCCCCGCCTCACAGGCACTTTCAACCATTCAATAGGAAGCAAGATGTTATCCGAGTCCGATCGACAGGCCGCCGCCCAACTTCTGCGAACTGCCGAGCAGAAATGCGAGCCCGTGAAGCAGCTGTCGGGCACCTGGCCGGACATTACGTTCGAGGATGCTTACGCCATCCAAAACCTGGTGCAAAAGCAAAAGATGAGCGAGGGTCGCAAACTCATCGGCCATAAGGTGGGATTGACGTCGAAGGCCATGCAGCGCTCATCGGTTATCGACGAGCCCGACTACGGGCATCTGCTGGATGATATGATTATCGCCGACGGTGCGAAGGTGCCGCACGCCCGCTACTGCATCCCCCGCGTCGAGGTTGAACTTGCATTCATTTTGAGCAAGCCGCTGCGAGGACCCGGGGTCCGGCTAACCGATGTGCTGAATGCCACCGAATACGTCGTGCCGGCGCTGGAGATCGTCGATGCGCGAGTGATGAATCCGAGAAAAATCTTCGACACCATCGCGGACAATGGCGCAGCGGCCGGCCTCGTTCTGGGCGGCCGTCCGATACGGCCCATGGACATGGACCTGCGCTGGGTCGGCGGCATCATGTATGTGAATGGCGAAATCGAGGAAACCGGCCTGGCGGCCGGTGTGCTGGGTCATCCGGCCTTGGGAGTGGCGTGGCTCGCCAACAAACTCACGGAGCATGGCGTTTCGCTGGAGGCAGGCCACATCGTCCTTGCGGGGTCGTTCACGCGGGTCATCTGGGCTCGCAAGGGCGATGTTGTGCACGGTGACTTCGGGCCCTTAGGCGGCGTCGCCGTGCAGTTCGTCTAGGCGCCACCATGGACATGATTCGGAATCGCTTCAAGCAGGCGGTCAGGGAGCGGCGCCCGCAGATCGGCCTGTGGAGCAGCCTGTGCAGCAACATCGGCGCTGAAATACTTGCCGACGCGGGCTTCGATTGGATATTGCTCGATACTGAACATTCGCCCAACGAACTTCCCGGCCTGCTGTCTCAAATGCAGGCCATCGGGCGCGATCAGACGACACCGGTGGTGCGTGCCGCGTGGAACGATGCGGTATTGATCAAGCGCATCCTGGATATCGGCGCGCCGGCCGTGTTGGTTCCTTATGTGCAGAACGCCGAAGAAGCAAGACGGGCCGTCGCGTCAGTGCGATATCCGCCGGCAGGGGTGCGTGGGGTCTCCGCGGGGAGCCGCGCCAGCCGATACGGAAGGGTCAGCGGCTATTTGAAAAAAGCCGACAGCGAGATTTGCCTGCTGGCCCAAGTGGAAACGCAGGCGGCGCTGGAGCGCTTGGAGGAGATCGCCGCCGTCGACGGCGTCGACGGTGTGTTCATCGGGCCGGCCGATTTGGCAGCCTCCATGGGGTTTCTCGGCAATGCGCAGTCCGAGGAAGTTCAGGGCGCCATTCGCGCGGCAGCGGCTCGGCTGGAGGCCGTCGGCAAAGCAGGCGGCATTTTGACGGTCAATGAAGCGGAGGCCCGTCGCTACCTCGAGTGGGGATATACTTTCATCGCCGTCGGAGTCGACACCAATTTGCTGGCCAGGACGGCTGATGCCCTCGCGCAGTCCTTCAAACGCTGATGGACGGCCACACGCTGCCGGGCGGCCCGCCGCTACAGGCCAGCATGGTGGGAATCAGCGTGCCGAGGGATCGCCGGCCGTCAGCCATTCCCACATGCGTTCGACGATCAATCCCTGTGTGGTCGCACGTGCTGCCGCTTCCTCCGCGTCGAACACCAGACCGGGCAGCCCCGTGGCCAATACGTCGAGTTCGACGCGGGCGGCATCTTCGAGATACCAGGCCATGACGCAGGCCTCCTGCAGCGACGCGCCCACCGCGACGGCGCCGTTGCCGCGCAGTACGATGGCCCGCGCGTTCCCCAAAGTGTCGGCTGCTGCTGCTGCGAGGCCATCGTCGCGAATCAGGCGCGTGTCGTTCCAGAGAGGTGCTTGCGGGGCGAAGTAGCTGCCGAAGCCGTGTCGGGCCAGCGGTGTCCGTCCCAACGACGACAGCGACATGATGCGCGGAGACTGATAGCGGACGATGCCGCGAACGTCCGCGCGCCGCCGGTAGATCTGCTGATGAAGGCGGACTTCGCCCAATGCAGCGGATGGCAAGGGTCCTCGAACACTCACAGTGACGGGATTGTCTTGTGCGGTGACCAGACCCATGGGTTTGGCGGGACTCACGACGAAGGTATTCTCATCGAGTCGGGCGCTGCAATGGCCGTAGGCGTGCGACAGCCCGGCGCGGCCGATGGCACGCGCGGCCACCCTGACCAGGTCGGCGGCTTCGCCGGCGCTTAAAGTCCTCAAGCGCTCACTCCGGGCTCAAGTCTTGAACTCCGGGATGTCCGGCGTCGCTCCCCACGCGCAGAAGGAGGTGGACTTAAAGGGGAACTTGCGCGGGCGGTAGCCTGCCTCGTCCTCGATCATGCGCACGCCGGTGGAGTACTCGTACGTCATGCCGTCGGGTCCCTCGAAATAGAGAAACATGGCGCCGGAGGTGGGGTGACGGCCCGGACCGAAGCGAATGTGCACGCCGCGCTCCCGCAGAAGATAGTAGGATCGCATGACGTCGTCGATCGCCGCAACCTGGTGGTTGATATGCTGTACACCGCTGCGCTTGCCCGGAAACAGGGCAATCTTGTGATGCACGGCGTCAATGCGCAGCAGCGGAGCATCGCCGATCCAATCGCTCACTCGCGCATTGCAGGTGCGAGTCCAAAAATGTTCATCGCGTGCCGGCGCCGTCGTGTACAAACCGACGTGAGAAAAGCCGGTGATGCCTGCCTGGCGGCTAGGGGCATAGTGACGGCCGCTATGGAAGGGCTTGGCGACTAGATCCACCGTGGTGCCGCTGGGCTCACGGAAGCTCACGAACGCGCTGACCCGGCGCTGGTCGCATTCGGAGGTCGTGCCGGCCTTGACGGCGATGCCGGCGGAGTCGAGTTCGCCGGCCGCAGCATCGAGCGCGTCCATTGTCGGCAACTCAAACCCAACGGTGTGGTCATGGGCGGGCGCATCGACGTACACCAGTGTGTGATCCCGGTCATCGGAACGGAGGTAGGCCGCGCCCGAATCGCGGTCTCCGAGTTCGAGTCCCAGGATGCGGGTCGCGAACGTGACCGCGTGGTCCATGTCGGCCGTTCCGAGCCGCACGTAGCGTATGTCGAGCAACTGAATCATCGCATTGACCTCTGTCCGGCGCCCGCCGATAGACCGTTCTTCACCACGCCGTGGTGCCGCCGTCGATGGCGAAATCGGCGCCGGTCACCCATGACGATTCGTCGGAGGCGAGGTACAGCGCCAGCGGCGCGATGTCCTCCGGCAAGCCGACGCGGCCCAGCATGAGCTTGTCGCGCATGGGCCCGAACCACTCCGGATTGTCGATGAACGCCTTGGTCTGGGCGGTGAGCACGAGTCCGGGCGAAATGGTGTTGCAGCGGATGCCATGCGGTCCGCCTTCCATCGCCACCTGTTTCGTCATGGCGATGACGCCGCCCTTGGCGGCCATATGGGCGAGAGCGGGCAATACTTTGTACGCGATCTTGCCGGACACCGATCCGACATTGATGATCGAACCGCCGCCGCGGCTTTTCATCAAGGGGAAGACGGCCTGGCACGCGTGAAACACGAGGTCGATTTCCTCGCGTAGTGTATTGCTCCACGATTCATACGCCATGTCGGCGAGCCATGCGAAATACGCCATGGAGCCGTTGCTGTACAGCACATCGACGCCGCCGTAGGCATCCACCGCGAGCGACATGAGCCGATCCACGTCGGCGCGCTTCGCCATGTTGCATGGCTGCAGAGACATCATGTGTCCGCCGATGGCCCGCACTGCTTCGAGCGTGGCCTGGCCGGTGGCCTCATTCACGTCGCAGCCGACGATTTTCGCGCCTTCGCGAGCGAACAGCAGGGCGGCGGCGCGGCCCATGCCGCTGCCGGTCCCGGTGATGATGCAAACCTTTCCCTTGAGACGGTCGCTCACGTGTACTCTCTCCGCGCGCGCATAACTGTGTCATGTCCGCATGCATCTACAATAACGTGCGGAGGCCGCGAACGGCGAATCACCTCTGGAAATGCCGCGAATACCCCCAGGGAATGCAGGGTGCCGGCGGGGAATCAGCTATCGAGGAATTCGCTGGCCAGCATCGAGCCGTTGAGCGGCACGGAGCGGCGGCTGCCGTACAGGCGCGCAAATACGCTGCGCAACCACCGGCTGCCGGGGTCGGTGTGAAAGCGGTCGTGCCAGTATTGCGAAATTTGGAATCGCGGGATCTCGATCGGCAAGTCCAGGATGGTCACGTCGACCAGGTTGGCGCAGGCTTGGGCCAGCATATTCGGTACGATTACCAACAGATCGGTGTGCGACACCATGGCTGATATGCCTACCGCGTGCCCCAGGCGTACCGCGACGCGCCGTTCCACGCCAGCCTGCCAAAACGCACGGTCGACGAAGTTCTCCTGCGAGGCGTGGCCGCCCCCGGAGGGCTGATACACGAGGTGCGGAGTTTTGTGAAATTGCTCGAACGACAGGGATTCGCGAATGGTGGGATGGCCCGCGCGCACCATGCCGGAGTAATGTTCTTCGAACAATACCTGGCAATGCATGGAGCCGTCGAATTCCTCGAAATAGCCGACGGCCAGATCCACATCGCCGGATTCCAAGCCCACGCCGCGCATGCGCAGCGTCGGGATTTGAACGGTCTGAATGTTGACCGACGGTGCTTCCGCGGTAATCAGCGCGAGAACCCGAGGCAACAGCGCCATTTGTCCGACATCGTTCATGAAGATGCGGAAAGTGCGGTCGGAGCTGCCGGGGTCGAACCCAAGCTGGCTCTCGATGGCATTGCGGACCTCGCTCAGCGCCTGCCGAACGGGTCCGGCCAGCGCCTCGGCGCGAGGCGTGGGCGCCATGCCGTCATTGGTGCGCACGAACAGCGGATCCTCGAGCAACTCGCGCAGCCGGTTGAGTTGCTTGCTCACAGCGGGCTGGGTCAGGTGCAGATTGGAGGCTGCGGTGGTGACGCTGCGAGTCTGCAGTATGGCATCGAACACCCGTAACAGATTCAAGTCGAAGTTATTGAAGCTCATGGTTCGTCCGCCTTTGCTCATGGCGCGATGGTAGCGCGTATGACCGCGAGTTGCACCTGAACGCTGCTCGCGCGCCTCGGCGCGAGGTAGCAAGCCCCATGGCGGGCGCGCATTGCAGCTATATCGACATTTCATTCGACGCACATGGAGCGGGAAAGTAAAGTCTGTCCTCCATGTACGGGACCAAGTTTTTACATTTCATCGGCGGGCAGTTCGTAGACAGCGAAACCGGCCGCGAATTCGAGAAGCGCTCGCCGATCGACGGCAGCCTGATTGGTGTGGTTGCCGAGGGTGGTCAGCGCGAAGTCGACGCGGCGGTTCGCGCTGCGACGGACGCCATGGCGGGTCCGTGGCGGCGGCTCAGCCTCACGCAGCGCACGGACATGCTGCATGCAGTGGCTCGTGAAATCGACCGGCGTTTCGATGATTTCCTCGACGCGGAAGTCACTGATACGGGCAAGCCGCGTTCCCTGGCCTCCCACGTGGATATTCCGCGCGGCGCAGCAAACTTTCGAATCTTCGCCGATGCGGTGAAGAATGTGCCCACGGAATTCTTCGAAATGCAGACCCCCGAGGGGCGGCAGGCATTCAACTATTCACTGCGCGTGCCCAAGGGTGTCATTGCCGTGGTGTGCCCATGGAATCTGCCGCTGCTGCTCATGACGTGGAAAGTGGCGCCTGCGCTCGCCTGCGGCAACACGGTGGTGGTGAAGCCCTCGGAGGAAACGCCGGCGACGGCGACGTTGCTGGGGGAGGTCATGCAGACAGTGGGGGTTCCGCCGGGCGTGTACAACGTCGTCCATGGTCTCGGCGAAGGGTCGGCAGGCGAATTGCTCACTCGGCACCCCGGGGTGGCGGCGATTACTTTCACCGGCGAGACCGCGACCGGTACGGCCATCATGAAGGCGGCCGCTCAAGGTGTGCGTCCGGTGTCGTTGGAACTCGGCGGCAAGAACCCGGGTATCGTCTTCGCCGATTGCGACCTTGATGCCGCGGTGGTGGGGATCGCGAGGGCGGCCTTTCTCAACACGGGCCAGGTTTGCCTGGGAACGGAACGCCTATATGTAGAGCGCAGCATCTTCGATAAGTTCGTCGGCGCCTTGAAGCAAAAGGCCGAATCCTTGAAGCCCGGTCACCCGTCGGACAAGAGCACAGGCATCGGACCTCTCATCAGTCTGAAGCATCGTGAGAAGGTTCTCTCTTATTATAGGCAGGCCGTGGCTGATGGAGCGACGGTGGTATGCGGCGGCGGCATCCCGGCCATGTCGCAGACGCTGTCGGGCGGCGCGTGGATCGAGCCCACCGTCTGGACCGGCTTACCCGAAACCTCCGCCGTCGTGCGCGAGGAAATCTTCGGGCCCTGCTGCCACGTGCGGCCCTTCGATACCGAGGACGAGGCGATAACCCTCGCGAATGACACGCCTTACGGACTCGCGGCGACGGTTTGGACCCGCGACGTAGCGCGAACATTCCGCATGGGGAGCTCGCTCAATGCCGGCATCGTGTGGATCAACTCATGGTTTTTGCGGGATCTTCGCACGCCGTTCGGGGGCACGAAGCAATCGGGCATCGGACGCGAAGGCGGAGTCCATTCGTTGGAGTTCTATACCGAGCTGCGCAATGTCTGCGTCAGCACTTGAGTAAACATCAGGCACCCCGCATGAATGAATCATCTTCCGAGACGCCACCGCAACCTGCTGCGAAAACATCCACGCTCAAGCTCAAGTTCCTGTCGCATGGGACCTTGGAGACCAAGGATATCGATTTCGCGAGAAAGTTCTACGAGGAATTCATGGGGTTCGAGGTGGTACGCACCTCGAAGATTTCCCTATGGATCAGATTGGGCGGCCAGCATATTTATGCCGTAGTGCAAGGGGTCGAGGGAAAGAAGACCGAGATGCCCTTTCTGAACCACAATGGCGTCGACGTAGAGACCGAAGACGACGTGGACGAATGTCATCGGCTCGTGGTCCGCGATGCAGAGAAGTGGAAATTGCGAAAAATCAGCAAGCCCATGGTGCAGCATGGCACGTACAGCTTCTATTTCTGGGATGCCGATGACAATACCTGGGAGATTCTGGCCAATCCTCCCGGAGGCTATACGTGGCTGTTCGAACGTGGCGATCAGGAGGGCACCGGTCACATGAGCCGTCGATTCAGCCGGCCGGAGTCGACGCTGCGCAAGCCGCCGAAAGCAGACACGGAATAGCGTTGCGAAGCATGAGGAGGCGCGAATCGAAAGAAATGCATGCGTCGAAATTCAATCGTGCTTGAGCAATCCTACCGGTTAGCCACCTACGTAGACCTTCGTGGTTCGCCGCGGGCCGGCATCGTCGTCGGAGATCGGATCATCGACGCGGCTGCGGCGCTTGAGCGGCAGGGCGCCGCCATGACGAGCAAGGTTCCGTCGGTTCTGGCGCTTCTCGATGCATGGGACGACGCGTACCCGCGCTTGCAAGCCATCGCCGGCGCCGAACGCCGGGAAAGCGGCACCTTTGAGGCGCAGAAGCTGTCGAGTGTCCGCTTACTGGCGCCGGTGCTGTATCCAGGCGCTATTTTCTGCGCCGGCGCCAACTACCGGGATCACGTCGAGGAAATGTCCAAGGCGTTAGGCCTGCCGCAGGAGCCCGATCCACACGAGCTCGGTCTCAAACCGTGGCATTTTCTCAAGGCGCCAGCCGCGTGCGTGCGGGCAACGGACACGCACATCGCCTTGCCGTCGTATTCCAAGTGCGTCGACTGGGAGGCGGAGATTGCCGTCGTCATGGGCAGAGAGTGCCGTGACGTCGGTGTCGACGAAGCCCTCGCGTATGTGGCCGGAGTGACCGTGGTAAACGACCTGTCGGCGCGCGATCACTTGCGGCGCAAGAGCGTCGCCGTCGATTCGCCGTTCCACTTCGATTGGGTCAGTCAAAAATGTTTCGACGGCGCGCTGCCGATGGGACCGTGGATCTGCCCCTTGAGCGAGATCGGCGATCTCGGCAACCTCGCGATCAAACTATGGGTGAACGGCGAGCTGATGCAGGACTCGTCGAGTTCCAATCTCATTTTCTCCGTCGCCGAACAGATATCTCATCTCAGCACGCGACTCACGCTGCGGCCGGGTGACATCATCGCCACTGGAACGCCGGCGGGCTGCGGCGCGGCGCGCGGCCGATTTCTAAAGCCGGGAGATCAAGTGCGGGTCTGGGTGGAGACTGTGGGCGAGATCACCAATACGTTCACGGCGTAGCGACCTCGCGCCGGGTGCAGAACCGGTAATAGGCATCATAGCCACTCGTCATTCGTCTCTTGCCCGGCAGCGGAGCTACGATACTCCACAGCAAAGATGCAAATGTTAATCGCTCTTGAAAGCCGCCGAGTGAAGCGGTGCGGGCGATGACGATCGGACAGGGACAAGATCAGGGCCTGTGGAGTGGCAGCGTATGTTGACTCAATCGCCGCGATACGAGTTCGAGCCGTTCATACATCGGCGGCCGGTGCGGCTCCCCAAGGGGGAACGCCTGGCGGTGATGCTCTATCTGAACATCGAACATGCGCCGTTCGGCACCAAGGAGGCCGCGCATGCCGTGTACCCCGGAACGATGCAATTCAGTCCCGACGTGCT
>Ga0137409_10000342_pt1 | contig 50673 bp, 47 predicted proteins | sample CZODoug1_16funga_FD_122059 | JGI IMG/M metagenome (GOLD analysis project Ga0137409, IMG submission 122059) | Vadose zone soil fungal communities from Angelo Coast Range Reserve, California, USA - CZODoug1_16fungal (Hybrid Assembly) | ecosystem: Environmental > Terrestrial > Soil > Vadose zone... | reverse complement strand
CGGCGAGCGCACGGTTGAGCCAGCCCGACTGGGCGGAGCCCGGTTTGGTGAGGCCGCTCTCCAGTATGTCCTGGCCGTCGAAATGCGAGCGCTCGCGATAGGGCGAGGCGACCGCGTGCACGACCGTCGCCTGCCCGGCGCGATACATGCGGTGCAGGTTGGACATCGCCGGATTGAGCGCGAAGAAGCCATTGAGCGGCAGCGCGGCCGGCGTCGACTGCAGGGTCAGCGCCTTGTCGCCGCGCAGCCGCGTCCACTCCGGATCGCCGACCGGCGCAACCGCCGCGAGCCCGTCGAGCGCGCCGCGCAGGATCACGAACACGAGCCGCGCGTCGCCCGGATGATCGGCGAGCACGAGGCGCGGCAGCGCGGCGGCAGCCGCGACGCACGTCGCGCGAGAGAGCAACGACCGGCGCGTGAGCATGGTCATCTCCTCTGGAACTCGGGGCTCGAGAGCAGCAGCGTGAGCCCTTGCGCCGCGCTCGCCGCGCGGGCGATCGCGGTGCGCGTGTGGTCGGTGAGCGTGGGGCCGAGCAGGTCGGAGGCGAGGGTCGCGGGGTTCACGCGGTCGCCGACGAACCGCCCGACGGCCGTGGCCCAGTCGATACGCTTCAGCAGCGCGGCGCCGCTGTCCCACTGCGCGTCGACGTCGGGAAAGCCGGCGGGCGATCCCGGCGTGTAAGGGCGCTGACCGAGCTGGTCGAGGAACGCGATCATCTGCTGCGGCTTGTCCGGTCGCTGGCCGAACGCGCGGTAGGTGGAGATCATGAAGTCCTGCGGCGACTTGAACTTCTGCGCGGACGCCGTCCACGGCTCGGGCGATTCCACGAGCACGCGATAGAGCGCGCCCAAGTCGCCGCCCGTCTTCGCGAACGACGCGCGCAGCCGCTCGACGAGCTCGGGCGCCGGGTCGTCGCCCGCGAACTGCCGCGCGAGCTTGCGCGCGACGAAGCGGGCGGTCGACGGGTGCGCCGCGAGGTCACGCAGCACACGCTCGCCCTCCGCCACGTCGCCCTCGCGGTAGGTTTTGCCGAGCAACGTCTTCGCGCCGGGCTCGTGCATCATGGGCCGGAACTGGAACTCGCCGACGGCGCCGCCCTCTGCCAGTCCCCGGGACGGCCCGGGCCCGCCGCCGATCGACCAACCGGTGATCACCTTGGCGAACGTCGTCACGTCCTGCTGCGTGTAGCCGCCGTCGACCCCGAGCGTGTGCAGCTCCAGGATCTCGCGCGCGAGATTCTCGTTGAGCCCGAGATCGCGGCCGCGGCGCGCGGCCATCCGCGCCGCGGGCGAATTCGGGCCCATCGACGTCTGGTTGTCGAGATACATGAGCATCGCGGGATGCTTCTCCACGGCGAGCAGCATGTCGACGAACTTGCCGGTCACGTGCGGCCGGATCGCCTCGTTCTCGAGCGTGCCGGCGAGCGCCGGCAGCGGCGGCTTGTCGGCGGACACGGCGAAGTGGTTCGACCAGAACAGCACGAGGCGCTCGCGAAACGGCGCGTCCGTGACGGCCGCGATTTCGTAGCGGGCGGTGGCGTGCTCGACGAAGTGGTCGCGAAACATCGTGCGATTGGCGCGCTGCGCGGCCTGCGCGGCTTGCGCGTCGCCGGACTGGCGAGCGGCGCGCACCTCGCGCTGCTGATCCTGCACGTCGCGCAGGATGTCCGCGGACCCCGACAGCGTCGCGACCTGCGGCGGCGGGCCGCGGTCGAGCTGGTCCAGCAGCCAGCGGGCCGGATCGCGGTCGACGACCGGCAGCTCGCCGGCACGCGCGCCGAGCCCGAATCGATTTGCCGCTATGACCGCCCGTTCGCCGACCATCTGCCGAGGTTACCGCGAGGCGACGACCGCCCCTAGTGAGCATAGACGCACGACTCGGGCGGAGGTTGACGCGAGGGAACGGCACCGCACCTGGTCGCGGCCCAAAAGACGCGCCCTAGTCGTGGCGGTGACCGTGCTCGCCGTGCTCATGGTCATGGTCATGGTCATGGTCATGGTCATGGTCGTGGTCGTGGTCGTGGCCATGACCGTCGGGGCCGTGCGCGTGGCCGTGCTCGAGCTCCTCGGGCGTGGCGGCGCGCACGCCGACGATCTCGATGTCGAACACGAGCGTCTTCCCCGCGAGCGGGTGGTTCAGATCGAGGTCGACGTTGAAATGGCCCACTTTGACCACGAGCGCCTGCCGGGCGCCCTGGTGCGTGTTCACGGCCACCGTCTGACCCGCCACGAGCTTGCCGGCGTTCACGAGGTGCTTGATCGGCACGCGCTGCACGGCATTCGGGTCGCGCAGGCCGTAGGCCTGCTCGGGCGGGACCGTGGCCGTGAACTTGTCGCCGGCCTGCTTGCCGGACATCTGCTCCTCGAGCCCCGGCACGATGTTCGCGTGGCCGTGCATGTAGACCACGGGCTCCTTGCCCGTAGAGCTTTCGATGAGCTCGTCGGCCGACTCGCGATCGCGCAAGCTGTAGTGAAACGTGACGACCGTGTCGGCGTCGACTTTGGCGGCTCCGGAGCTCATGAAACGTCCTCTAGCTAATTAGGGTCAGACCCCCCGGTCAAACGCTGGTGCCAGACCTCTTGGGTCAGCTCCCCGGGGGTCAGACCCTAGCACAACGCGCGGATCAGTCTTTGAGGGAGAACGGCGTGAAGTTCGTGCTCACGTCGTAGTGGTCCTCGTGCTCGTGACGCTTGAGCCAGCCGATGATCGCGTAGGTAGCCGGCGTCAGGACTATCTCGACCAAGACCTTGAAGGACCAGTTGAACGCGATCGTGCGGACGAGCGTCTCGCCCTGCCAGATGCCGAAGAACGCGATCGGATAGAAGATCACGCTGTCGACGGCCTGGCCGACGATCGTCGAGCCGATCGTGCGCGTCCAGAGCCACCGTCCCTTGGTCCAGACCTTCATGCGCGCGAGCACGTAGGCGTTGACGAAGTCGCCGGCCCAGAACCCGATGATCGACGCCAGTACTATCCGCCACGTGTTGCCGAACACCACCTCGAGCGCGGGCTGCAACGTGGCGTTGAACGGCTCGCTCGGCGTCGCCGGCAGGCCGATCACGACGAGCGACATCACGGTCGCGAACAACATCGCCAGGAAGCCGGCCCAAATCACGCGCCGCGCGCGCGCGTAGCCGTACACCTCGGTGAGCACGTCGCCGAAGATATAGCTGATCGGAAAGAAGATGTTGCCGACGCCGAACACGAGCGTCGCGCCGACGAGCGGCAGCGCGAACGGCAACGAGATCTCGGAGACCTTCGCCGTGCCGATCAGGTTCGAGCACAGGAGCACGGTGACGAATCCCGCGAGCACGAGGTCGTAATGCCGATAGCGGCGTACCGGCGCCGGGGACGCAGCGACTGCCACGGATCTTCTCCTCGCGCCGCGGCCAACCCCGGCGCCTTGCAAATCTTGTAATTGTTGTCGCGCTCTCGTCGCGAAACGCCAACAGTTGTCCGCCGGCGCCGCGCGGCAAGCCGGCTCCGGCCGCGGGGGCTGGACTCGGCACGACGATTGCAGGGCTAGCTTACGAGGGTTTGCCAGATCGGGCTATGAACGGAGGAAGAACCATGCTCACGAAATGCTTGATCGTCGTCGGCGCCGGGCTCGCGCTCGCCGCGCCCGCCGTCAACGCGCAGCTCGAAGGCTCGGGACGCGCCGTCGGCTCGCTCACCGGCATTACGCCGGTGCAGCACGTCCAGGGCACCCCCAGCGACGCGCAGGTCGGACTGGAGGTCCAGGCGCAATTGCGCCAGCAAGTACAGGTCGCGAACTTCAGCTCGCAGATCCAGCACGGCGTCGCCACGCTGCGCGGCACGGCCCATACGGACGCGGAGCGGCTCGAGGCGGAGCAGATCGCGAGCCGGATCAATGGCGTGACGCGCGTCGAGAACCAAATCGTCGTCGATGCGGGCCGCGCCGCCGCCGTGGACAACAATCACTCGGACGTCGACCTGTCGCTCGAAGCAGCCGTGCGGGCGAATCTGCGCAGCGAGCCGCGGCTCGCGGCCGCGGGCATCGACGTGACGACACGCACCAACATCGTCACGCTCACCGGCGTGGTGGCTTCGAACGACGATAGGGAGCTCGCGGGGCGTCTCGCCGCGCAGACGCACGAGGTCGCCGAGGTCCGCAATCGGCTCGCGGTGAGCGGGAACTGACCGGCGTCGACCTCGACCCAGTCGCCCCCTGACAGCCGGCCACGCGGGACGGCGCAGCGGCTGAAGCGCATCCGCCGGCGGTCGACGGTTGCCGTGCGGCGGCGCGCGAGCAGACAATGGCCCCTCGCCAACGAGGGGGAGCGCGCCAAGTGATCAGCACGCCGCGGGACGTAGCGGTCCCGTCCGAGACCGCCGAGCCCGCCGCCGCGCTGGGCCGCGCAACCCTCACGAAGGTCGCGTGGCGCCTCCTGCCGTTCCTGCTGCTGCTCTACATCGTCGCGTGGATCGACCGCGTCAACATCGGCATCGCCGACGCGCTCACTACGATGCGCGCGGACGTCGGGCTCAACGACTGGACGTACGGTCTCGGCGCGGGCGTGTTCTTCGTCGCGTATGCGTTCTGCGAGGTGCCGAGCAACCTGGTCCTCGCGCGCGTGGGCGCGCGCCGCTGGATCGCGCGAATCATGATCACCTGGGGCATTCTGTCCGTCGCGATGCTGTTCGCGCACAGCCCGCTAAGCTTCGGCGTTCTGCGCTTCCTGCTCGGCGCGGCCGAAGCCGGGTTCCTGCCGGGGATCATCTACTACCTGGGGCATTGGTTCCCGAGCGCGGAGCGTGCGCGCGCGGTGTCGTGGTTCATGCTCGGCATCCCGTTGTCCAGCGTCGTCGGCCAACCGCTCGGCGGAGCGATCATCGGGCTCGACGGCTTGCAGGGCCTCAAGGGCTGGCAGTGGTTGTTCCTGCTCGAGGGCGTTCCGGCCGTGCTGCTCGGTATCGTCGCGCTGTTTTTCCTCACCGACGCGCCCGAGCACGCGCGTTGGCTCACGGCCGAGCAGCGCGACTGGCTGTCCCGCAAGGTGCGCGCCGAGCATACGGCGGCGGAACGGAGTCACGGCATCAGCCTGAAGGCCGCACTGCTGCACCCGACGGTCTGGTTGCTCTGCGTCATCCTGTTCGCGTGCCAAACCTGCAGCTATGGGCTCACGCTTTGGATCAATCAGATCGTCAAGAGCCTGGGCGGGCTCACGAGCGTCCAGGCGACGCTCATCGTGGCCATTCCCTACGCGGCCGCGGCCGTGGGCATGGTCGCGATCGGCCGGAGCTCGGACCGAAGCGGTGAGCGCCTCATGCACGTCGCGGTTCCGAGCGCGATCGCGGCTGTCGCGTTCTGCGCGAGCGCGTTCTTGGTCTCGCCCGTGCTGGCCATCATCGCGCTGTCGGTGGCCGCGATCGGCGACCTCAGCACACGCGGGCCGTTCTGGGCGTTGCCCACGCGCTTTCTCGCGGGCTCGGCGGCCGCGGGCGGCATCGCACTGATCAACATGATGGCGTCGTTCGGCGGGCTGGTCGGACCCGCCGCCGTCGGCTTGGTGCGGAAGCTGACCGGCGGGTTCGCCGGCGGCCTGATCTTCCTAGGCATAGTCATGCTCGCCGGCGCGCTCGCGACACTGCTGCTGCGCAACGCGCGCGTGCTCGACGAATCGCCGTCCCGGCAGCCCTGACGCGCCGTTCTAGCGGGTCTCCGGAAAATCGAGCATGTCCCTATTTTTCGAGGACCTTCGTGTTCACCACGTTGATCGGGGTGCCCGCCGCGTAGGCGACGACCTGGTCGAAGATGTCGCTGAACTGGATCTCGTACTCGTCGCGCGATACGTAGGCGATGTGCGGCGTGCAGACCACGTTCGGTAGCGTGAGCAGCGGCTCGTTCGGGTCGAGCACCGGCTCCTTGTCGTAAACGTCCACCGCCGCCATGCCGGGACGCCCCGCGCGCAGCGCGCGCACGAGCGCGCCGGTCTCGATCAGCGGTCCGCGGCTCGTATTCACGAGCAGCGCGGTGGGCTTCATCCGCGCGAGATCGCTCTCCTTTACGATGCCGCGCGTCGCGTCGACGAGCCGCATGTGCAGCGAGATCACGTCGCACTCCTCGAAAAATGCCTCCTTGCTGCGCGCACTCGCGTAGCCGTCGGCCCGCGCCCGTGCGAGGCTAGGCTCGCGCGCCCACACGAGCACGTTCATCGCGAACGCCTTGCCGTAGGACGCGACCACGGAACCGATGCGGCCGTAGCCGTAGATGCCGAGGGTCTTGCCGTGGAGGCTAGTGCCGACGCCCATCTGCCACTTGCCCGCTTGCAGCGATGCCATCTGCTGCGGGATCTGGCGCATCGCCGCGAGCACGAGCCCCCACGTGAACTCGCAGGTGGCGTAGGACGGCGCGTCGGCATGCATGTTCGAGCAGAGCACGATGCCCAAACGCGTGCACGTGTCGACGTCGATGTGCGGGTACTGGCTGCGCTGGCTGATGAGCTTCAAGCGCGGCAGCTTCTCGAGTAGCGGCGTGCGGATCTGCGTGCGCTCGCGGATCAGCACGAGCGCCTCCGTGTCGCGCAGGCGCTCGGCGAGCCGGTCGGTGTCCTGAAGGTGATCGTTCCAGATCGTGACGTCGTGTCCCGCGAGCTTCCCGAAGCACGGCAGCGTGCGCAGCGTGTCGAAGTAGTCGTCGAGTATCGTGACCTTCATGCGGTGACCTGGTCAGGGTCGCGCGGGCTTGTCCCAGTCCTTCTTGCCTTCGTCCTTGCCCGCGACCGAGTAGAGCATCTGCGCGTTGCGGGTCTTCTGGAAGTCCTCGAGCGACTGGCCGCGCATCGCGGCATAGATGTGCAGGTTCGTCGAGCCGATCACCGCGCCGAGCTTCTCGAGCAGGAAGAAGATCACGCCGTAGCGGATCAACGCACGCCAGTCGCGGCGCCGCACCATGTCGCGCTCCTCTTCCGGCAAGCCCGCCGCTTCGAACAGCGGTTCGGCGCCGGCGAGAAACTGCTTGCGGAACGCGGGCTCGACGAGCCGGTGCAGGAACTCGTTCAGCCGAAATGCTTTCACACTGCGGTCGAGCGTGAACGGATACGAGCCATCGAGCTTCTCGACCCCGTCGAGCTCGCGATCCACGCGCCGCCGGTATTGCTCGGCTGTCTCCTCGACGGAATCGCTCGAGTCGTCCTCGAAGATCAACGTCGCGATCGGCGTCATCGACGGCAGGTAGTACGCCTCGTGCAGCTTCTTGACCTTGCGCGCGAGCGCACCGCGCATGATCAGCCACATGATCACCTCCGCGCCCTCGACGCCGCCGCGCTTCGCGTATTCGGCGATCGTGATGTCGGTGAGCTTCTCCGGATCCTTCTCGAGGAGTTGCATGAACTCCTTGTCCCACGGCGTGTTGTTGAAGCCCGCACGCTCGCCGTGCACCTGGTGCGAGAGCCCGCCCGTGCCGACGACCGCGACCTTCAGATCCTCGGGGTAGCTCAGGATCGCTTTACGCAACGCCTTGCCGAGCTTGTAGCAGCGGCGCGCCGTGGGAATCGGGAACTCGAGCACGCCAACCTGGAGCGGCACCACGGCGCCCGGCCAGTCCGGCTCGTGCGGCCAGAGCAGCGACAGCGGCGAGAACGCGCCATGGTCGAGCCCCTTGCCCTGGAAGTACGACAGGTCGAACTCGTCCGCGACGAGCCCCGTCGCGATGTGCTGCGCGAGCTTCGGATGGCCCTTGAGAGGGGGCAGCGCGCGCGGCCCGCCGCCCTCGTCCGCCACCGGGAATTCGGCGCCGACGCCGAGCGCGAAATGCGAGTAGTGATCGAAGAAAAACGACGTGACGTGATCGTTATAGATGAAGAACAGTACGTCGGGCTTCTTGTCCGCGAGCCATTGCTGAACGGGTTTGTAACCCTCGAAGATGGGAGCCCAGACGGGATCCTTCTGCTTGCCGGTATCGAGCGCGAAACCGATCGTCGGCGTGTGCGACGTGGCGATGCCGCCCACTATCTTGGCCAAGGGACTGCTCCTCGAGGGGACGAGCCGCAATTGTACGGCAGTTGGCGTCCGGCGCGGCCGCGGGCGCCATGCGCGGGGCTCATCGCGCGATGCCCCGGCGAATAGCCTGCGGGTCGTCGCACGATAGTGGTGGCGGCAATATGCCCCCCGCGTGACGCACTGCCGATGCCGCGCGCGTCGCACGCGAGTACAATCTGCGCGCGATCGCGATCCTGCGTGCGGCAACCGCGTCGTGCAGATCCTGGAGGTCGGCTGATGATCGAGACTTTTTCGATGGGCGCTTGCTTGCGGCCGACCGCGAGTAACGCGCGCGCGCGCAGCCCACTCATCCGCGGCTTAGGTTAGCCCCCGGATCGAACCCGAGAACCGCGACCGCTACTCTCCCCCGACGTCGTCAGCACATGGCATCCACTCGGAGTGAGCACACTTCTTTGGCGCGCGCGACGCTCGGCGCGCTCGGCGTGGTCTACGGCGACATCGGCACGAGCCCGCTGTACGCGTTGAAGGAGGCCACCGCCGCCGCGGGCGGCGACGCGGACAACTTCACCGTGCTCGGCGTGCTGTCGCTGATCTTCTGGAGCCTGTTCACGGTCATCACGCTCAAGTACATCGTGCTGATCCTGCGCTCGGACAACGCGGGCGAAGGCGGCATCCTGTCGCTGCTCGCGCTCGTGCAGCAGAAGCTCGGCACGACGAGCGCCTGGGCCGGCCGGTTCCTGGCGCTCGCGGCGCTCGGAACGGCGCTGTTCTACTGCGACGGCATGATCACGCCCGCCGTCACGATCTTGAGCGCGGTCGAAGGCTTGAAGCAGCTCAATCCGAACTTCGCAGAGGCGGTCATTCCGGTCACGCTGCTGATCGTCGCCGGATTGTTCATGTTCCAGCGGCACGGCACCGCGCGCGTCGGGGGGTTGTTCGGGCCGATCATGGTGGTCTGGTTCACGGCGCTCGGCATCCTCGGCGTGATGGCGATCGTCCGCCAGCCGGTCGTGCTCACCGCGCTGTTCCCCGGCTACGGGCTCGCGATGCTGGCGCAGCATCCGACCGTGTCGTTGTCGATCTTGGGCGCCGTGTTCCTGGTGCTGACGGGCGGCGAAGCGCTGTACGCCGACATGGGCCACTTCGGCAAAACGCCCGTGCGCCTCGCGTGGTTCGCGCTCGTGTGGCCCGGCCTCCTGCTCAACTATTTCGGCCAGGGGGCGCTGATGCTGGAGAGCGACGCGCCGATCGCGAATCCGTTCTTCGCGCTCGCCCCCGCGTCGATCCTGCCGTTCTTCCTGTTGCTCGCGAGCGCGGCCTCGGTGATCGCGTCGCAGGCCACGATCTCGGGCGCGTTCTCGCTGACGCGCCAGGCCGTGCAGCTCGACCTCCTGCCGCGCGTGCAAATCCTACAAACCTCGGCCGACGAGCGGGGCCAGATCTACGTGCCGGCGGTCAACGTGTTCCTATTCCTCGCCGTCACCGGCTTCGTGCTGGTGTTCGAGTCGTCCGACGCGCTGTCCTCCGCCTATGGCGCGGCCGTGATAGGCACGATGGCGATCACCACGGTGATGGGCGCCGTGGTGGCGAAGCTCTCGTGGCGTTGGCCGACTTGGCGGATCGTGGTCCTGTTCGGCGTCTTCATCCTCCTCGACATCGCGTTCGTGCTCGGCAACGCGACCAAGATCCCGAGCGGCGGCTGGGTGCCGCTGCTGCTCGCGTTCCTGATGTTCGGGGGCTTCGTGACCTGGCGCGACGGCCGCGCGCGCTTGCGACGCGAGCTCCAGCAGCGCGCCGTGCCGTGGACGGAGCTGCCGAAGCTGCTCGGCGAGGCGACGCGGGTGCCCGGCACGGCCGTGTTCCTCGTGAGCCACAGCGGCTTCGTGCCGACGGCGCTGCTCCGCAACCTCGAGCACAACCACGTGTGCCACGAGCACATCGTGATCCTGCATCTCGAGATTCTGCGCACGCCTCGCCAGGACCGCGCCTCGCGCGCGTGGGTGGAGGAGCTCCAGCCGAACGTGCACGCCGTGCGCGCACGGTTCGGCTTCATGGAGACGCCAGACGTGGCCGAGGCGCTGCGCGGCGCCCGGCAGCGGGGACTCCGGATCGTCGACGCCGACTGCACGTTCTTCCTGGGGTGGCACCTCGTGCGGGCGATCCCGCGGCCCGGCATCGCGGGATTCAAGGCCGCCATCTTCGCCTACTTGCAGCGGCGCAGCGCCCAGGCGGCGGAGTTCTTCCGCATGCCCACGCGGCGGGTCGTCGTGCTCGCGACCGAGATCGAGATCTAGGAGCGGGTCCGCTCCCTCTGGGGCTCCGGATCGTGCAGCGGCGGCAGCTCCGGCACGTGCGGCGGGGTCCGTTGGGGCTCCTCGATCAGGGGATCGGACTTCGGCGGAATCGGCTTCGGGGTTTCGGTCACGCTCGATTCGCTCGTCTTAAGGCTCGCGACGGGTTCGCGAAATCTGAAAAGCGAATCCAAGAACTGATGGATCGAGAGGCCCGCTCCGGCGCAGCTCCTCGGCCTCGCGGACGCGGCGGCCGCGTCGCCGCTGTTTCCGCGAGGGACACCGAGCAAGCGCCGTGCCAGCCGGTGGCGCGCTTCGCCCGCGGGAGCGCGCGCGAGCCATGGCACGGATGATGCAAATGGCGATCAACTTCGAGGAGCACGCATGAGCGTCAACCCACACCACGACACGCACCGCCACGCACGCCCCTTCCCGCCGCAGCACCAATCCCGGCAGCCGGGACGCGAGCACGAGATGAATCCGGAGCCGGAGATCATCCGCGAAGGCTACGTCGGCGCGTCGCGGCTCACGGGCCAGAACGTGCTGATCACCGGCGGCGACAGCGGCATCGGCCGAGCCGTGGCCGTGCACTTCGCGGCGGAAGGCGCCGCCGCGGTGGGGATCGTGTATCTCGACGAGCAGCGGGACGCCGAGAAGACCGCCGCGCTCGTCGAGGCCTACGGGGCCACCTGTGTCCCCATTCCGTGCGACGTCCGCGACCCCGAATGCGCCGACGAGGCGCTCGAGGTGTTCCACAAGGCGGCCGGCCGCAAGCTCCACGTGCTCGTCAACAACGCGGCCGCGCAATGGCCGCGCGACGACGTGGAGAAGATCAGCCTCGAGCAGCTCGACGCCACGTTCCGCACGAACGTCTACTCGTATTTCCTGTTCACCCAGGCCGCGCTGCCGCACATGCCGGATGGCGCAGCGATCGTGAACACGACGTCGGTGACCGCGTATCGGGGCAGCGCACACCTCGTGGACTATTCGGCGACCAAGGGGGCGATCGTCGCGTTCACACGCAGCCTCGCGGCGCAGCTCGTGGACCGCCGAGTTCGCGTGAACGGCGTCGCGCCGGGGCCGATCTGGACGCCGCTGATCCCGGCCTCGTTCGACGCCGAGCACGTCGCGGAGTTCGGCAAGAAGACGTTGATGCGGCGTGCCGGCCAACCCTCCGAGGTTGCGCCGTGCTACGTGTTCCTCGCGTCGGCCGACGCGTCGTACATGACGGGCCAGGTGCTGCACCCGAACGGCGGCGACTACATTTCGAGCTGAGAGACTCTGCGCCGACGGCGGTCAGCCGCTCGCGGGCCGGGCGTGCTCGCTCGGCGGTACGGCAGCGCCGCGCCGGTCGGCCACGGCTTGGGTGATCTCCGCGCCGAACAGCAGGATCAGCGCCGCGTAGTACACCCAGATCATGAACACGACCACCGAGCCCGCCGCGCCGAACGACGACGCGATCGTCGTCTGGCCGAGGTAGAGGCCGATCCCGTGCTTGCCCACTATGAACAGCGCGGACGTGACCACCGCGCCGAGCCACGTGTCGCGCCACTCGATCTCCCGGTCGGGCAGATACTTGAACATCAGCGCGATCAGCACGCACGACAGGCCGAACGAGATGGCGAGATCGAGCGCCTGCCAAAACGCCGCTGCTGACGCGAGCCGCGCGTCGAGATAGGTGTGCAGCGCGCCAAGCACGGCGCTGATCACGAGCGACACCATCAGCAAGAACCCGATCGCGAGCACGAGGGCGAACGACAGCAGGCGCTGCTTGACGAAGCTCACGATCGCGTTGCCGGGCTCCGCCTCGACGCGCCAAACCCGGTTGAGCGCGTGCTGAAGCTGGGCGAAGACCGTTGCGGCGCCTACGAACATCAGCGCGCCGCCGACGAACAACGACCACGCGCTCCGCTCCTCGCCCTGGGTGTGATCGATGACGGCCTGCGCGAGCATCGCACCCTCGTCGCCGATCAGGGCGCGCATCTGCCCGATGAGCTCGGTGTGCACGCGGCCGTCTGCGAAGAACACGCCGGCGAGCGCCACGGCAATCAGGAGCAGCGGCGCCATCGACAATAGCGAGTAGTACGCGAGCGCGGCGGCGAGCTGGAACGCCTCGTCTCCATAGAAACGCTGAACGGACCGAAGGAGCACAGAGCCCACGCCGCGCATCATGGGAAAGACGAGGCAAGGTCCATGCCACGTCCGAGGGAATGGCACACGCCTTGCAGAGTCGGCGGATGCCCGCGACCCACACCAAACCGAAGCGCGCGCCCCCCAAGCTGCTGATCGCGGTAATTCTGCTCGGCGCCGCGGCGCTGGCCGCGCGCGTCGCGGCGCCGGTGGTCGTGAAGCACTACGTGAACCTCGCGCTTGCCGACATGGGCGAGTACACGGGCAGCGTGACGGACGTCGACCTGTTCCTGCTCGGCGGCGGCTACCGCTTACGCAACGTCCGCGTCGTGAAGCTCGACTCGGGCCCCGCGGCGCCGCCGTTCATCGAGATGCCGACGATGGAGCTGTCGCTGCAGTGGCGCGCGCTGTTCCATGGCCGCGCCGTGGGCGAGGCCGTGATGTTCGAGCCCGTGGTGAACCTCGTGCAGGCGGAATCCACCACCGACAAGCAGCTCGGAACGGGCGTGAATTGGCCGCAGGAGGTCCGCGACCTGTTCCCGTTCAAGCTCAACTCGGTCGAGGCCTTGAACGGCCTCGTGACGTTTCGCGCGCCCGGCATCGCCACCGACGAGTCGCTGACCGTCCGCGACTTCCACTTGCTGCTTCACAACCTTACGAACGTGCAGGCGCGCGAGGCCGGTGCATTCGCCGACTTGGCGCTCGACGGCAAGATCATGGGCAACGCGCCGATTGAGCTTACGGGCAGGTTCGACCCGAACGCCGCGGCGCCGACCTTCGACGTCGACCTCACGCTCGAGGGCGCGCGGCTCGTGGACGTGAACCCGTGGCTCGATCGGTTCCTCAAGGCGGACGCCGAGAGCGGCGTGTTCTCGATGTACTCGGAGCTCGCGAGCGCCGACGGCCGATTCGAGGGCTACGTGAAGCCGATCCTCGAGGACCCGAAGTTCTTCGACGTCGACGAGGCTTCGCGCGGCCCGTTCCGCAAGGCGTGGGAAGCGCTCGTCAACCTGGCAGCGAAGATCCTCGAGAACCGCGCCGCGAATCAGGTTGCGACGGAGATCCCGATCAGCGGACAGTACGAGAACCCGCGCGTCAGCATCGTCGAGGCGATCGTGAATCTCTTGCGCAACGCCTTCGTGGCGGCATTCGCGCACTCGCTCGAGGGCACGATCACGCTCCGCGACGTGGCCGGGGACGTGCGTACGCTCGGCGGCGCCGGCGCGGCGTCGGAGCCGAGCGAGAACGAGCCCTGAATCGATGCGAACCTTCGTCTGCGACTCTTGCGGCGGCGCGCTGTTCTTCGAGAACGACACGTGCCTCGCGTGCGGCCGCGCGGTGGGTTTCCGATCGGACGAAGTCGCGATGTGCACGACGGAAGCCGCGGTCGCTGCCGGGCTCGCGCGCTGCCGCAACTGGGCCGAGCACAACGCGTGCAATTGGTTCGCCGCCGGCGGCGGCGACGGCTACTGCGCGGCATGCGAGCTCGACGAGCTCGTGCCCGATCTCGCCGATCCGCGGCGCCGGGCGCTGTGGATCGAGGCCGAGCGCGCCAAACGCCGGCTCGTCTTCACGCTGCTCGAGCTGCGCCTGCCGCTCGCGGGGACCGGCGCCAAGCGCGCTCTCCGCTTTCGGTTGCTCGCCGACGAGCGCGTCGACACCGGCGAGATCGACCCGCCGGCGGAGGAGCCGATCTACACGGGCCACGACGAAGGCTGCCTCACGCTGAACATCGTCGAGGCCGACAGCGCCCATCGCGAGTCGTTGCGGCAACGCCTGCACGAAGGCTATCGGACCGTGCTCGGCCACCTGCGACACGAGATCGGCCACTACTATTGGTATCTGCTCGTGGACGGCGGTCCGCGCCTGGCGGCATTCCGCGAGCTCTTCGGCGACGAGCGCGCGAGCTACGCCGAAGCGCAGCGACGCCACTATGACCAAGGGCCCTCCGACGCGTGGCAGGAGTCGTTCGTAAGCGCTTACGCGAGCATGCATCCGTGGGAGGACTTCGCCGAGACCTGGGCCCACTACATCCACATCGTCGACACGCTCGAGTCGGCCAACGCGTCGGCGCTCGCGCTCGGCGGCCGCGCGGTCGAGTCGCCGCTACCCCTCGCCGCGGAGCGGCCGCTAGTCGCGCTGCTCGGCGAGTGGCTGCCGCTCACCGTCTGCTTGAATCAGCTCAACCGCAGCATGGGGCTGCCGGACGCGTATCCGTTCGTGCTCACGGACCGCGTGGTGGACAAGCTCGCGTTCGTGCACGACCTCTGCCGCCCCGGTGCGCAAAACGCGGCGACAGGCTACGCTACCGGACCATGACGCAACCCCCGCCGGCCGAGCTCTGGATCAAGGTGACGATCCCCGGAGTCGGCCAGATCGGTCCCGGCAAGATCAACCTGCTCAAGATGATCCGCGAGCAAGAGTCGATCTCGGGCGCCGCGCGCGCGATGAAGATGTCGTACCGGCGCGCGTGGCTGCTCGTCGCCGAGCTCAATAAGCTGTTCGCGCGGCCGCTCGTCGCCACCTGGGCCGGCGGCAAGTCGCGCGGCGGCGCGTCGCTCACGAAACTCGGGGAAAAGCTCATCGAGAGCTACGATATCGTGGTCGAGCAATCCGCCCACGTGAACCGCGCGGTGCTCACGGAGATCGGCCGCAGCGTGATCCGCGAGAAGGCCGAGCCGTAGCCCACGCGGACGCGTCGACACGCGCGGCGCGGCCGCACATCCCAAACAAGAGGGCGACCTCGCAGCCAAAAAGGAAGCACAACGATGCCGCTATTCATCGTGCAATTCGAAGACAAGCCGAACATGGGCGAGCTCCGCGAGAAGCTGTTCAAATCGCACATCGCGTTTCTCGACGATGCGAAGGATCGCGTGCTCGTGCCAGGCTCGATGCGCGAGGTGCCGAGCGACAAGCCGCTCGGCGGGCTGTGGATCGTAGAGGCCAAGGACGAGGCCGACGTGCGCGACGTCTTCAAGGACGACCCGTTCTGGACCAACGGTATGCGCGCCACCGTCAAAATCAACCGTTGGCAGAAGGCGTTCCCCGACCGCAAGGTCCCGATCTGAGCGTGCACCTCGCCGCGGCCGCGAGCTGACGGAGCGCGAATGCTCGGCGGTCTCCTCACGTTCCTCGGAATCTGCCTCGCGGCAGTCTGGCTCATCGTCGCATACAACCAGATCGTGTCATTGAGGCAGCGCGTGACGAAGGATTGGGCCGAGATCGACCGGCTGCTGCGCCAGCGGCACGACGAGCTGTTGCAACTAGGCGAGCTCTGCACGCGGCATCTCGAGCGCGAGCGGCCGGCGCTCGACCGGCTCGCGGAGGCGCGCTCGGCCGTGTTCGGCGCGCGGCATGCACGGGACGCGGCGGCGCTCGGACGGGCGGAGGGCGACCTGCGCCCCGCGCTCGCCGCGCTTCTAACGCTCGCCGCGCGTGCACCGGCGCTCGCGGCGAGCCCGCAGCTCGGGCCTATCGCGCAGCGCATCGCCCAGCTGGGCGACGAGATCGACGCGCGGCGCGACCTCTACAATGCGTCAGCCGGCGAGTACAACGTCGCGATCTCGCAGTTTCCGGGCCGCTTTGTCGCGGCCATCGGCGGCTTCGACGCCTACGCGCCCCTCGACTTCGGCGCGGGCGCGCCCGCCGCTTCCTGAAAAATCACTCGATACCGAGCGATGTCTTGATGTCCGCGAGCGCCTGCTCGAGGGTGGCGACGCGCTGCTCGAGCGCCGCGAGCGCGTCGTCCGCGTCCTCGCGCGGCGACTCGCGCACGGGCGCCTCGGCGGGCGCCGACTCGATCGGCCCGCCGAAGAGATGCGCGTACGCGTGATCCTGGCGCCGCGGCTCGCGCGGCAGTCGCGCGACGAACGGCCCGTCCTGACGCGTGAGCAGCGACTCGAGCGCGGCATCCACCTCGGCAACGTCGCCGAACTCGTGCAACCGGCCGCTGCGGCTTTTGAGCTCGCCCGGCGTCTGCGCCCCGCGCAGCAGCAACAGGCAGATCACGGCGTACTCGGCCGGCGTAAATTGGATCAGCGCGAACTGGGTGTTGCAGAACCGCTGTTGATACTTGTCGACGCGCACACCGAACGGCTTGACCATCACGTGGCGCTTCTCGACGAGCTCGTCCACGGTGCGCTGCACGACACCCGGGTCGAGCGACAGCACCGGCTCGCGGCTCGACTTCTGGTTGCACGCGTTGACGAGCGCGTTCAGCGACAGCGGATATTGCTCGGGCGTGGTGACCGACTTCTCCATGAGGCAGCCGAGCACGCGCGCCTCGTTCGGCGTCAATCGGACGTCCATGCGGCCTCAGTACGGCTTCACGAGCTGCGCGCGCTCGGCCGCGCAGACGGTGCCGTCGGATTTCGGCGGCGGCGCGACCCTGAGCTCGGCGAGCTCGGTGCGGGCCGCGAGGATGTCGACTTGGAATTCCGCCATGCCGTGCAGCGTCGCGATGATGGTCTCCGCCGTGAGACGGCCGCCTTCGATGTCGCTCGCATAGTGCACGCCGCAGACGACGCGGCTTTCGCCGAAGGCGCGGCCGCGCGCCATGATCGCGGCGGAATTCGCGGGGTCGATCTCGGCGAGCACGAGCGCGTACAGCCAACCGCCGGCCGCGTGGCCGGACGGATACGAGCCGCTCTTCGCGAAGTCCTCGCTGGGCACGATGCAGGTCGCGCCCTGCTCGGTCAGGAACGGGCGCGGCCGCTGGTAGCGGTCCTTCGCGTTGCCCACGAGCGCGAAGAGATCGGCGTTCGAGCGCTGCAGCACGCGCGTGATGGCCGGGGTCTCGCGCGCGGCAAGGTCGATGCCTAGCGCGCAACCGAAGTCGGCGAGCAACGACCTGCGGTCGATCTTGTCGTCGCTCGTCGCGAGACTCCAACGCGGCCCGCCCTCGAGCGCCCGCGTCGCCTGGAAAATCGCCACGTCCGCGACGCCGAGCGGCGATTCGCGGGTGGGCGGCGGGGGCAGGAACAGAGCGTCGTCCGGGAGCCGGTCGGGCCCCAAATAGCCGCCGAAGCGCCGCGGCGCCTGCGCGGCCTGCTCGGTGGGAAGCGCCGGCGCGGCCGGGGCTTCGGCGGCGGGCGGCTGCGTCGTGGGCTGCAGTGCCGGGCCGCGCGCGGTCGGCGGGCGCACGGGCTGCTGGATCGGCGGCGTCCCGGCCGCCGGCGGCCGCGCGCCCGCGGGCGGGGGCGCCGACCCCTGCGCGAGCGCCGTCGTCGCGGCACACGCGGCGAGCGCGAGCGCGCCGAGCATGGCACCCGCGTTCGAGAATCGTCTTCGCGTCATTCACCCTCCGTTGGTCGACGGATTCTGCCTCGACACACGGGCCGTTGGCCACCGGCGCGTCGCTGCGGTAGTGTCGTCGCCGATGCTCGCGGGGGGGATGCACATGACTTCGACGCATGGAGAACGGCGGCGGGGAGCGGTCGCGGCGCTGCTCTGCGCGGGCGCGTTGCTCGCGAGCTGCGCCGCGTGCGCGCAGCCGGCCGACGTCGTGCTGCTCGGCGGCAAGGTGGTGACGATCGACTCGCGCGACTCCATCGCGCGCGCGATCGCGATCCGCGATGGCCGCGTCCTCGCCGTGGGCGGCGACGCCGAGATCCGCAAGCACGCGGGGCCGCAGACTCGCACGATCGACCTCGGCGGCCGCACCGTGATCCCGGGCCTCATCGACTCGCACTTGCACGCGATCCGCGCGGCGCTGTCGTTCAGCACCGAGGTGAACTGGATCGGCACCCGCTCGCTGCCGGAGGCCATGGGGCGAATCGCCGCGGCCGCGAAGCACCGGCCGCCGGGCTCGTGGCTGATCGTCGCCGGCGGCTGGAACGAGCTCCAGTTCGCCGAACGGCGCCGGCCGACGCAGGCGGAGCTCGAGGCGGCCGCGCCCGCGAATCCCGTGTACGTGCAGCTCGGCTACGGCTGGGCGGTGCTGACCGACGACGGGTTCACGAAGCTCGGCATCGCCGGCGACGCCGACCTGCCGGGTGGGGGGAAGCTCGAGCGCGACGCGAGCGGCAAGCCGACCGGCGCCGTCACGGGCGGCCAGGGCGCGATCGTCGCGCTGTTCGACCGCCTGCCGCGGCCGACGTACGCGGAGCAGGTCGAGGGCACGAAGGTGTTCTTCAAGGAGCTCAATCGCCTCGGCCTCACCGGCGTCGTCGACCCCGGCGGCAACAATCTGTTCGCGAGCGACTATCAAGCGCTGTTCGACGTTTGGCGGCAGCACGCTCTCACCGTACGGGTCGCTTACACGTTGAACGGCCAGACGGCGGGCAAGGAGCTCGAGGAGCTCGACCATCTCACGACGCTCCTGCCGATGGGCTTCGGCGACGAGCTGCTGAAGTTCAACGGCATAGGCGAGCGCATCACGCTCGCGATGAACAACAATGCCGCGCCGAGCGACGCGGACAAGGAGCAGTACTACCGCGTCGTGAAGTGGGCCGCGGACCACGGCCTCTCGCTCACGATGCACTGGGGACCGGATTCCACCGTCCATCACCTGCTCGACGTGTTCGAGCGCGTGAACCGCGAGGTGCCGATCGCGCCGCTGCGTTGGTCGATCGCGCATTTGAACGACGCGTCCGAGCAAAGCCTCGCGCGGATGCACGCGCTCGGGGTGGGCTGGACGGTGCAGGACGCAATGTACTTCGGCGGCGACGCGCTGGTGCGCCAAGGCGGGCCGGACGCGGGCCGGCGGATCCCGCCGGTGATGACCGGCAAACGCCTCGGCGTCGCGATCGGCGCCGGCACGGACGCGCATCGCGTCGCGTCCTACAACCCGTTCACGGCACTGCAGTGGTTTCTCGACGGCAAGACCGTGGGCGGCGTCGCCATCCGCGGCCCTGAGGAGACGCCCGGCAGGCTCGACGCCCTCAGGTTCTACACCGCGGGCAGCGCGTGGTTCTCGTTCGACGAGGTCGAGCGCGGCTCGCTCGAGACCGGCAAGCTCGCCGACCTCGCGGTGCTGTCCGCGGACTATTTGACAGTACCTGTCGACGAGGTCGGACGCCTCGAGTCCGTGCTGACGATAGTCGGCGGCAAGGTCGTCTATGCGGCCGCGCCGTTCGCGGCGCTCGGCCCGGCCTCCAACTGAGGCGCCCTTAGCGGTTCGGGTCGGCTCGGCGGCTTGTCCCCGAGGGGGGTGCCGGGTGTAGACTCTCGCCCCCCGGCCGCCCCTGGGGGGCGGAGGCAGAGGAGTCGAGTCCAGTGCCGCAACCCGAGACCAAGCCGCGGACGAGCGCCGCTCGCCGCGCCCTCGCGCGACGCTTCGCCCAGGCCCGCCGCCGCCCGGCGACCCGCCCACCGGCGCGCGCGCCTCGCTGAGCGCAACGTTACGCCGCTCGAGCCCGGTCTCCGGGTGGCTCGCGCGCGCGTGGCGAAAATAGGGACATGCTGCATTTTCGGAGCGGCCACCGCGAGCTGCGGGTCTTGCCGCCGAAAATGCAGCATGTCCCTATTTTTCGCGGGACTGGATCCAGCGGACGACGGCTTCTTCGATTTCTTGGCCCGGCCCGCGGTCCGCGGCTTTGGTGTTCACGAGGATCGCCATCGCGTAGGTGTGCTCGGGGCCGTGCACGTAACCGGCGAGCGCCGACACGTCGTCGATGCGCCCGGTCTTCACGTGGGTCACGGCCTCGCCGGCACGGTCGTTGAAGCGGTTGCGCGTGGTGCCGTCCATGCCGCCGAGCGACAGCGACGCGATGAACTCGGGGCCAAATGGGCTGCGCGCCGCAGCCCGGAGCACGCCGACGAGCAGCCGCGCCGACACACGCTCGTCGCGCGACAGCCCCGCCCCGTTCAGCATCGCGAGCGGCGCGACGTCGAGCCCGCGCGACTCGAGGAACTCGCGGATCGCGCGGACCCCGTTCTCGCGCGTGCCCGGCGAGCCGTAGCGCTGCGCGCCGAGCGTGTAGACGAGCTGGCGCGTCATCACGTTGTTGCTGTTCTTGTTGATGCTGCGGATCACTTCGCCGAGCGGCAGCGACGGCCAGATCAGCGCCGGCACGGAGCCCGGCGGCACCGCGGCCCGCTTGAGCTTGCCCGAGAACTTGCCGCCCACCTCGCGCCACAACGAGGAGAACAGCCCGAACGCGTACGTGTCGTGCTGCAGCACCGTGCGGCTCAACGAGTACGCGTTGCAGCGCCGCGAATACTCGCCGCCGAGCACGACGTGGTCGAGCGCGTCCGTGTTCGCGTGGTCGAAGCTCACGCCGCGCTGGAAGCCGCCGCACGAGCCGTCGCCGAGCTTGATGTCGTTGCGGATCTCGAGGTTGCTTAGGAGCGGATCGGTGGCCACCCGGACCTTGCCGTCGACGCGGTCGGGTACGATTTGGAACTGCACCGCCTTGAAGTTCATCAGGAGCGCGTTCGGCACCACGTTGTAGCTGCGATACGGCTCGCCGTCGAACGTGCCGGGCGCGTCGTCGTCCACCGTGAAGTAGCTGTCGTCGAAGACGAAATCGCCTTTGATCTCCTCGAGCCCCGCGCGGCGCAGCGCGCGCAGCATCTTCCAGGCCTCTTCCTCCACGAGGTACGGATTGCCGTAGCCTTTGAACGCGATGTCGCCGTCGAGGGTCTTGCCGTCGAAATCGCCGAGAAAGTAGACCTCGGTGGGCCACTCGAACGTCGGTCCGAGCGACTCGAGCGCGGTCCAGGTCGTCACGGTCTTCATGACGGACGCCGGGTTGCGCGGCGCGTCGGGCAGCTGGCTTAAGATCGGCTCCGCGGCGTCGACGGCTTGCACCACGATGCTGACGTCGGCGTCCGGCACGCGCAGGCCCGCGAGCACGCTCTCGACCTCGGGCGGCAATTCGGCGCGGACGCTGCCGGCGGCGGCGCAGAGCACGATGAAAGGAAGTACTCGCATGCGCGCGGATTTTGCCTCACCGCTGCCGCGCGCGGCCAGTCGCCCCTGGTCCGATTTCACCCAGGCCCGTTTTCCATGGGGCCGATTTTCCGTGGCGGCGATTCGCCGCGGAGCCTGAGAGCCTCTCATACGTCGGCGCCTCGAATCGGCGACGCCCCGACCCGAATCCGCGCCGGCCGTGAGCTAGAATAGCGTCCTTCATCGGGCGAGCCGCCATGCGCAGCGGCCGCGATCATAAGGAGTCACTCGTGAGCAACTTCGACAGGCAGCTGCAGAAGATCAAGAACGACAAGGGCTTCATCGCCGCCCTCGATCAAAGCGGCGGCAGCACGCCGAAGGCGCTCAAGCTCTACGGCGTCAACGAGGACGCCTGGACCGACGAGAAGGGCATGTACGACGTGGTGCACAAAATGCGCTCGCGGATCGTCACGAGCCCCGCGTTCAGCGGCAAGCGGCTGATCGGCGCGATCCTGTTCGAGAACACGATGGACCGCGACGTCGAGGGCAGGCCCACGCCGAGCTATCTCTGGGACGCGAAGGGCGTCGTGCCGTTCCTGAAGGTCGACAAAGGCCTCGCCGACGAGAAGGACGGCGTGCAGCTCATGAAGCCGATCGGCGGTCTCGACGCGCTGCTGAAGAAGGCGAAGTCGAAGGACGTCTTCGGCACGAAGATGCGGTCGGTGATCAAGCAGGCGAACGAGGCCGGGATCAACGCGGTCGTCAAGCAGCAATTCGAGATCGGCAAGCAGATCTTGGCGGCTGGGTTGGTGCCGATCATCGAGCCCGAGGTCGACATCAAGACGCCGAACAAGCCGCTGGCCGAGGAGCTTCTGAAGGCAGCCATCACGAAGGAGCTGAACGCGCTCAAGCCCGACCAGAGGGTCATGCTGAAGCTCACCATTCCCGACGAGGACAACCTCTACACCAACCTCATCAAGCACAAGAACGTGCTGCGCGTCGTCGCGCTCTCGGGCGGCTATTCGCGCGACGAGGCGAACAAGAGGCTCGCGCGCAACAACGGGATGACCGCGAGCTTCTCGCGCGCGCTCGCCGAGGGCCTCACGGCGCAGCAATCCGACAAGGAATTCAACGCCGCGCTCGACAAGTCCATCGAGAGCATCTATCAAGCGTCCATCACCTAAAACGGCCGCGAAAAATAGGGACATGTTGCATTTTCGACGCGACGGTCGCGGACTGCGGCGGGTCGCCGAAAATGCAACATGTCCCTATTTCTCGCTGTGAGACACATGAGCAAGACCAAGATCATCTACACGCTGACCGACGAAGCTCCCGCCCTCGCCACCTACTCGCTGCTGCCGATCATTCAAGCGTTCGCGCGCGCGGGCGGCTTCGCCGTCGAGACGCGCGACATCTCGCTCGCGGGCCGGATCGTGGCCAACTTCCCGGAGGCGCTGGCGCCCGCGCAGCGCCAGCCCGACGACCTCGCGGAGCTCGGCGAGATCGCGCAGACTCCCGAGGCGAACATCATCAAGCTGCCGAACATCAGCGCGTCGGTGCCGCAGCTGCAGGCCGCGATCAAGGAGCTCAAGCAACAGGGGTACGCGCTCCCGGACTATCCCGAGGAGCCTAAGAACGACGCAGAGCGCACGATCAAAGCCCGGTACGCGAAGGCGCTCGGCAGCGCCGTGAACCCCGTGCTCCGCGAAGGCAACTCCGATCGCCGTGTGGCGGCGCCGGTGAAGGCGTACGCGAGAGCGCACCCGCACTCGATGGGCAAGTGGAGCAAGGACTCGAAGTCGCACGTGTCGAGCATGGCGCGCGGCGACTTCTACGGCAGCGAGCAGTCGGCCGTCATCGGCAAGTCCGGCAGGCTCAAGATCGAATTCACGGGCGCCGACGGCAAGAGCAAGGTGCTGAAGGAAGCCGTTTCGGTGACCGAAGGCGATCTGGTCGGCGCATCGGCGCTGAGCCGGCGCGAGCTCCGCGACTTCTACACGCGCGAGACCGCCGACGCGAAAGCGAAGGGCGTGCTGCTGTCGCTGCACCTCAAAGCCACGATGATGAAGGTGTCCGACCCGATCATGTTCGGGCACTGCGTGTCGGTGTACTACGCCGACGTGTTCGCGAAGCACGGCGCCGCGCTCGACAAGCTGGGCGTCGAGCCGAACAACGGCATCGGCGACCTCTACGCGAAGGTGAAGTCGCTGCCGGACGCCGAGCGCGCCGCGATCGAGGCCGACGTCCAGGCCGTCTACAAGGAGCAGCCAGAGCTCGCGATGGTCGACTCGAGCAAGGGCATCACCAATTTGCACGTGCCGAGCGACGTGATCATCGACGCGTCGATGCCGGCCGCGATCCGCTCGTCGGGCCAGATGTGGGGCCGCGACGGCAAGCTGCACGACATGAAGGCGATGATCCCGGACCGCTGCTACGCCGGCATCTATCAAGAGGTGATCGACGACTGCAGGAACAACGGCGCGTTCGACGTGCGGACGATGGGCAACGTAGCGAACGTGGGCCTGATGGCGCAGAAGGCCGAGGAGTACGGCTCGCACGACAAGACGTTCGAGATCGCGTCGGCCGGCACCGTGCGCGTCGTCGACACCGCCGGCAAGGCGCTGATGGAGCACCGCGTCGAGCAGGGCGACATCTGGCGCATGTGCATCACCAAGGACTTGCCGATCCGCGACTGGGTGAAGCTCGCCGTCAACCGCGCCCGCGCCACGGGCAACGCCGCGATCTTCTGGCTCGACGATGAGCGCGCCTACGACCACAACCTGATCGCGAAGACCAAGCAGTACTTGAAGGACTACGACACGAAGGGCCTCGACATCTCGATCCTGTCGCCGGTCGAGGCGATTCGCGCAACGCTGAAGCGCGTGCGCGCCGGGCAAGATACGATCTCGGTCACCGGCAATGTGCTCCGCGACTACCTCACGGACTTGTTCCCCATTCTCGAGCTCGGCACGAGCGCGAAGATGCTGTCGATCGTGCCGCTGCTCGCGGGTGGCGGCCTCTACGAGACCGGCGCCGGCGGCTCGGCGCCGAAGCACGTGCAGCAGTTCGTGCAGGAGAACTACCTTCGCTGGGACTCGCTCGGCGAGTTCCTCGCGCTCGCGGTGTCGATCGAAGACCTCGGCACGAAGTCGGGCAACGCCAAGGCGCTGGCGGTCGCGACGGCGCTCGACGCCGCGAACGGCCGGTTCTTGGAGAGCGACAAGTCGCCGTCGCGTGCGGTCGGCGGCATCGACAATCGCGGCAGCCACTTCTACCTCGCGATGTACTGGGCGCGCGCGCTCGCGGATCAGACCCAGGACAAGGGGCTCGCCGCCAAGTTCGCGAAGGTCGCGGCCGCGATGGAACGGAGCGAGTCCGCGATCGTCGCCGAGCTCAACGGCGTTCAGGGTAAGCCCGTAACGATCGGCGGTTACTACCGCCCCGATCCCAAGCTCACGGCCGCCGCGATGCGGCCGAGCGCGACGCTCAACGCGATCGTCGACGGCGTCGCCTGACGTACCCGCGCGTACGCGCGGGCATGCCGGGCCGGGAACGGTCGTCAACCTAAACTGTCCGCGGCCTCGCGAGCATGCCGCGGGCGAGGTGATCGCCGACCGCCGGCGCCCGATGTTTCCTCGCTGCCGGCTCGCTCGCGGGGCCCGATCGGCCCAAGGTCACCTGGCCAGAAATCGAGCAGTTTGCGATCCGCCGGTGGTAGACTAGCCGGCTTTCAAAACATCGCCAGAGAATCTTGCAGTAGGAGGCTAATAGCAGTCATGGCTCAGAAAAATCTGGAGGACGTCCTCAAGAGCGTCCCGAATACGGTGGACTTGTTGCGGAATTCGCAGATCGGCGCCTACGTGTATCCGGTCGTGCCGACCGAGTTCAGCAACTGGCGCGACGAGCAATGGGCCTGGGCCAACACTTGCGTACTTTTCGATCAGTCGCACCACATGGTGGACCTCTACATCGAAGGCAAGGACTCGCTGAAGCTGCTCTCGAATCTCGCGATCAACAGCTTCAACAATTTCCCCATCAACCGCGCCAAGCAATTCGTGCCGTGCAGCTACAGCGGCCACGTGATCGGCGACGGCATTCTCTTTCACCTCGAGCAGAACAAGCTCGTGTTCGTCGGGCGCGCGCCCTCGGCCAACTGGATCCGCTTCCACGCCGACACGGGTAAGTACGACGTCAAGATCACGCACGACGACCGCTCGCCCGGCAACCCGAAGGGCAAGGCCGTCAACCGCATCTCCTACCGCTTCCAGATCCAGGGGCCGAACGCCTGGAAGGTCATCGAGAAGCTGAACGGCGGGCCGGTGCCCGAGATCAAGTTCTTCTTCATGGGCACGATCAAGATCGGCAAGCACACCGTGCGCGCGCTGCGCCACGGCATGGCCGGCGCGCCGGGTCTCGAGATCTGGGGCCCGTACGAGCAGCGCGAGGAAATCCGCGACACGATCGTCGAAGCCGGCAAGGAGTTCGGCATGCGGCAGGTGGGCGCGCGCGCCTACGCTACCAACACGCTCGAGTCGGGCTGGATTCCGTCGCCGCTGCCCGCCGTGTACACGGACGAGCGCATGAAGTCGTACCGCCAATGGCTGCCCGCGAACAGCTACGAGGCCAGCGGCTCGCTCGCCGGCAGCTTCGTGTCGAAGAACATCGAGGACTACTACGTCACGCCGTACGAGATCGGCTACGGTCCGTTCGTGAAGTTCGACCACGAGTTCATCGGCCGCGAGGCGCTCGAGAAGATGGCGGACAAGCCGCATCGCCGCAAGGTCACGTTCGCGTGGAACGGCGACGACGTCGGCAAGATCTTCCGCTCGATGCTCGAGCCGGGTGCGGAGCATTACAAGTACGTCGACCTGCCGCTCTCGAACTACGCGTCGTCGTCGTTCGACAAGATCGTGCTGAAGGGCAAGATCGTGGGTGCGTCGATGTTCGCGGGGTACAGCTACAACGAGCGCTCGATGCTGTCGCTCGGCATCGTGGACCCGAACATCGAGATCGGCGAGGAAGTCACGCTCGTGTGGGGCGAAGAGAGCGGCGGCACGAAGAAGGCCACCGTCGAGCCGCACAAGCAACTCGAGATCCGCGCGATCGTGAGCCCGGTGCCGTACAGTCGAGTGGCTCGCGAGACTTACGCGAGCGGCTGGCGTACCGGCAAGGCCTAGTAAGGGGCCGATCCCGACCAGGCGACACGTGCATCTCGGCCCCTGAGGCCGTCTGCACGTGTCGCCTTTTTCGTTCTTGGTCCGGCGCCTCGGCCGATTGGGTGGTGAGGTCGAGCGCCAGCGGCGAACGCGATCTGCGTTCGGTAAGGGGAATCAGATGGCGTATAACAACCTCGAAGAAGCCCTGCGTTCGGTCCGCAGCCCAGTGGAGCTGCTGCGCAACTCGCAGATCGGCCCGTACGCGTTTCCGGTCGTGCCGAGCGAGTTCACGAATTGGCGCGACGAGCAGCGCTCGTGGCGCGAGACTTGCGCGCTGTTCGATCAGTCGCATCACATGACGGACCTCTACGTCGAAGGGCCCGACGCGCTCAAGGTGTTCTCCGCGCTGGGCGTGAACACGTTCAACAACTTTCGGGTCGACACGGCGAAGCAGTTCGTGGCCTGTAGTCACGACGGCTATGTGATCGGGGACGCGATCCTGTTCCACATCGCGCCGAACAAGTTCAATCTCGTCGGCCGCCCGCCGGCGTTGAACTGGGTGCAGTACCACGTCGAGACCGGCGGCTACGACGCGAAGGCCACGCGCGACGAGCGGTCGTTCGTGAACAAGGGCAACCGCAAGTCGTATCGCTACCAGGTGCAGGGCCCCAACGCGGCGAAGGTCATGGCGAAGGCCACGGGCAAGCCGATGCCCGACATCAAGTTCTTCAACATGAGCACCGTGCGGATCGGCGGCCGCGACGTGCGCGCGTTGCGCCACGGCATGGTGGGCCAACCGGGCTGGGAGCTGTTCGGCCCGTGGGAAGACGGCGAAGCCGTGCGCGACGCTTTGCTCGCCGCGGGCAGCGATCTCGGCATCACGCGTGTCGGCGCGCGCACCTACCCCACGAGCACGCTCGAGTCGGGTTGGATCCCGTCGCCGCTGCCGGCGGTCTACACCGGCGACAAGATGGCGGACTACCGCAAATGGCTCGCGGGCAACGCGTACGAGGCGATGGCGTCGCTCGGCGGCAGCTTCGTCTCGAAGAAGATCGAGGACTACTACCTCACACCGTACGACTTGGGCTACGGCCCGTTCGTGAAGTTCGACCACGAGTTCGTGGGGCGCCAGGCGCTCGAGAAGCTCGCGAAGAAGCCGCACCGTCAGAAGGTCACGCTCGCGTGGAACGGCGACGACGTGCGCAAGGCGCTCGGCTCGTTATTCTCCGCCGGGCGCGGCGTCGCGAAGTACATCGACCTGCCGCTCGCGAACTACGCGACGTTGCCGTACGACAAGGTGCTCAAGGGCGACAAGAAGATCGGCGTGTCGACCTACACCGGCTACAGCTTCAACGAGCGCTCGATGCTGTCGCTCGCGATCGTCGACGCGAAGTACGCGAAGCCCGGCACCAAAGTCACGCTCGTCTGGGGCGAGGAAGGCGGCGGCACCTCGAAGCCCACGGTCGAGCGCCACAAACAGGCGAAGATCCGCGCGACCGTCGGCCCCGTGCCCTACGGCGACACCGCCCGCACCGCGTATCGTCCGAAATAGCGAGGGGCCCGCGCGGAAAATGGGGACATGTTGCATTTTCGATCGGGCCCGTTCGTCAGCCGATACCGGTCGACGAAAATGCAACATGTCCCTATTTTCGTGAGCTGCGCTTGACGCGTCGGAAAACACGCGGCTAGTATTCGCGCCCATGCGAATTCACGCTTTCGTCGTCACGACTACGACCACCACCACCACGCGGAGGTGGGCTGTCTAGTCGTGCGCGCGCACAACGAGGGCAGTCCGACGTAAGGGCTGCCTTTCGAACGAAACCCCGGAAGGCCGCCCGCCGATTCGGGGTTTTTCGTTTTGGGAGGCAGTCATGGTCAACAAGGAACTCGACTCGGCGCGCGACGGGCGTCCCGCGCTCGCTGCGCTCGATCATCGCAAGCTCGGGCAGAAGCTCGGCCTGTTCGCCCACGACGCGGCGATCGGCAAAGGCCTGCCGCTCTGGTTGCCGAACGGCACCGTGATCCGCGAGGAGCTCGAGAAGCTCGCGAAGGAGCTCGAGTTCAAGGCGGGCTTCCAGCGCGTCGCAACGCCGCACCTCGCGCGCACGGAGCTCTATCACGCTAGCGGCCACCTGCCCTACTTCGCGCCCGACATGTATCCGCTGCTCGAGGTGCTCGAGGAAGGCGAGGACGGCGGCGAAACGGTGAAGGACTCGTACGCGCTCCGACCGATGAACTGTCCGCACCACCACCGCGTGTTCGCGGCCGAGCCGCGCAGCTATCGCGACCTGCCGTTCAGGGTCGCCGAGTACGGCCAGGTGTATCGCTGGGAACGCTCGGGCGCGCTCTCCGGCCTGTCGCGCGTGCGCGGGATGTGCATGAACGACGGCCACATCTACTGCACGGCGGAGCAGGTCGAGGGAGAGCTCGACGCGGTGCTCGACATGTACGCCGAGGTGTACGCGCTGCTCGGCATCGCCGGCGCGCGCTTCCGCTTGTCGCGCCGCGACAGGAACGACGCGCGCGAGAAGTACGTGGACGACGACGCGTCATGGGACTGGGCCGAGGCAGTGCTGCGCCGGGTGCTCGAGCGGCGCGGCGTGGCGTACGACGACGGCGTAGGTCACGCGGCGTTCTACGGGCCGAAGATCGACATCCAGGTGCGCACGCTCGGCGGCGCGGAGGAAACGCTGTCCACGGTGCAGCTCGACTTCGCGCAGCCGAAACGGCTCGGCCTCGCGTACATGTCGAGCTCCGGCCAACCCGCGGTGCCGTTCTGCATCCACCGCGCGCCGTTCAGCACGCACGAGCGGTTCGTCGCGTTCCTGGTGGAGCACTTCGGCGGCGCGCTGCCGACGTGGCTCGCGCCGGTGCAGGCGCTGGTCGTGCCGGTGTCGGACGCGGTGCGCGACTATGCAGACGCGATCGTCGCGCGGCTCCGCGCGGGATTCATCCGGGCGGCGGCGGCCCCTGCCGGCTACACGGTGGCGTACGGCGTGCGCGACGCCGCGGAGCGCAAGATCCCGAACGTGCTCGTCGTCGGCCGGCGCGAGCGCGACGCGGGCAGCGTGACGCTGCGGCAGCACGGCGTCGAGCGACAGACGAGCCTGAGCCTCGACGACTTGGAGCGGCGCCTACGCGACGCGATCGCGCGGCGCGCTCGCAGCGTCGACGTCTAGACATGCGGTCCGAAAATGGGGGACAGCTTACGTTTTCGGTGCGGCGCCGCGTCTATCGAGAACTGCCGCCGCACGGCTCGCGCGCGGCCCATAACCGATTGAAATGACCGCGGTTATCGCCGACGCGACGACGCGCGCGGCGCGCGGCGCGCCGACGCCGGTGCGCACGCTGGCCGCCGGCAGCCAGTTCTGGCGATCCGCGGACACCGAGTCCGCCGGCCGTCCGAGTTATCGTGTGAAGGTCGGTTCGCGGGGATGTAGAGCGGCGCGGAGGAGCTCCGACCTACTCACGAGAGCGCCTCTTTCGGGCGCCGCAACTGAAGGAGAATTTGATGAAGTACATATTGATGATGCAATTCCCGCTCGGTGCCTGGAAAACCCAGCGCTTCGGCCTCTGGCCGGAGCAAGACCAAAAGAGGCACTACGATTTCTTGAAGCGCTTCAACCAGGAGCTCGTCGACGCGGGCGAGTTCGTGCGCACGGAAGGACTCGGCGGCCCGGAGCAGATGAAGATCGTGCACGCCGGGAAGAACGGAGCCCCGGCGATCACTGACGGACCGTTCCCCGAGTCGAAGGAAGTGCTCGCGGGCTATTGGGCGATCGACGTGGAGACGCCGGAACGCGCGTACGAGCTCGCCGCGCGCGCGTCGGCGGCGCCCGGCCCCGGCGGCAAGCCGCTCAACATGCCGATCGAGGTCCATCCCGTGATGATGAGCAGCACGAGCGGCGAAATTTGACGGCACCTCTTCCGACAACGAAGCTGCCGAAAACCGACGAGCACCTGCTGCGCGAGCTCGCGCCGCAGGTGCTCGGCGCGGTGGTCCGCCGCTACGGCAACTTCGCCGCCGCCGAGGACGCGGTGCAGGAAGCGCTGCTCGCGGCCGCGATGCAGTGGCCCGACGCGGGCGTGCCGGACAACCCGCGCGCGTGGCTGATCCAAGTCGCCGCGCGCCGCATGACCGACCAGCTGCGCAGCGAGATCGCGCGGCGCCGGCGCGAGGCGGAGATGCTGCGGCAAGAGCCGCCGGAGGAGCAGGTCGCGCCGCCGCCCGAGGACGCCGAGCTCGGCGAGCACGACGACACTCTGCTGCTGCTCTTCATGTGCTGCCATCCGGTGCTCACACCGGCGTCCGCGATCGCGCTCACGCTGCGCGCCGTGGGCGGGCTCACTACCGCGGAGATCGCGAACGCCTATCTCGTGCCGGAGGCCACCATGGCGCAACGCATCAGCCGCGCGAAGCAGAAGATCAAGGACTCCGGCGTGCCGTTCGCGATGCCGACGGAGCGCGAGAGCGAGGAACGCTTGGCGTCCGTGCTGCATGTGCTCTATCTGATCTTCAACGAGGGCTACGCGAGCAGCATCGGCGAGGAGCTGCAGCGCGGCGACCTCGTGCGCGAGGCGCTGCGGCTCGCGCGCGCGGTGCGCACTCTCCTGCCGGACGACGGCGAGGTCGCGGGCCTACTCGCGCTGATGCTACTGACGGACGCGCGCCGCGACGCGCGCACCGGGCGGGACGGCGAGCTGATCCCGCTCGCGCAGCAGGATCGCACGCTCTGGGACCGGGCGCTGATCGACGAAGGCGTCGCACTGATCAGCGCCGCGTTGCCGCGAGGCTCGATCGGCCCGTATCAGCTGCAGGCCGCGATCGCCGCCGTCCACGACGAGGCGCAGCGCGTCGAGGACACGGACTGGCCGCAGATCCTCGCGCTCTACGGACTGCTCGAGCGGCTGTCGGACAACCCGATGGTCACGCTGAATCGCGCCGTCGCCGTCGCGATGGTGCACGGGCCGCGCTCGGGGCTCGAGCTGCTCGCGACACTCGGCCGCGATTCGCGGCTCGCGGATCACTACCGCCTCGCGGCCGTGCGCGCACATCTGTACGAGATGGCCGGCGACGTCGACGCGGCCGTCGCCGACTACCTCGCCGCGGCGCGGCGCACGACGAGCATCCCCGAGCGCGACTACCTGAGCTCCCAAGCCGCAAAGCTCTCCCGAAAATAGGGACAGGTTACTTTTTCGGCGAGCCATGGAAGCGACGCGAGCGTTTCATTCGAAAACGTAACCCGTCCCCATTCCCTGCTCGTTCCCATCTCTGTCGCACTTTCCGCGCGAATTGCTGAGGTTCGTGCCGTGACCCGCGCGTTACGGCGCGCGACGCTTGCAATCGAGGCTCTGCCACCGCTTACACTCGGCCAACCGGAGACACCGATGAGCACGCAGATGGAAAGCTGGCCGCGCCGACATCGCATCACGGTCCACGAGTACCACCGCATGGCGGAGGTCGGAGTGCTCGCACCGGATGCGCGGGTCGAGTTGATCGAGGGAGAGATCATCGACATGGCGCCGATCGGTCGGGACCATCAAAGCATCGTCGACCAGCTCGCACGCTTGCTGATGCGCGCGGTTGGTGACGACGCCATCGTGCGGATTCAGGGATCGGTCCGGCTCGGCGAGTTCTCGGAGCCGCAGCCGGACGTGGTGCTGCTCAAGCCGCGCGCAGATTTCTACCGAAGCGCCTTCGCGACCGCGCAGGACGCTCTCCTCGTTCTCGAGGTCGGCGACTCGACGCTGCGCTACGACCGCGACTTCAAGGCGCCGTTCTACGCGCGACACGGCATCGCCGAGGCGTGGGTGGTCGACGTGGGCCACAACCTGCTGCTGCGCTACGACTCGCCGGTCGACGGAGCGTACCGCAATCACGGCTCCGAACGAGTCGGGGTCGTCGCCCTGCCCGGCCTGCAGAACGTCAGTATCGACTTGACCGCGATCTGGTCTTAGCGCTCGCCGGTCAGCCGCCGCTGCCGCAGGTAAACGTAAGCACGCACCACGCTCCCCGCGAGTCCTCGAGCACGCGCTCGGCGAAAGCATCGCGCGCGTAACGGCCGACAACCCCTCGCCAGAACTCGAGCGCGGGCGAATTCGCCGCGAGCACGCGAACGACCCAACGGCCCGGCAACGCATCCCACAGCGCGAACGCCGCCCGGCTTCCCACGCCGGCACCGCGGTGCGCCCGCAGCACGAAGAACTCGGCGACGTCGAGATCGGAGGGGGCGTTGCCCGGCTGCAAGCCGCGCGTCGCGAGCGCAAAGCCCGCGATACGGCTGCCGTGCTTGATCAGAAACGCGTAACGCGACGCCGGCTCCTGCCAGTAGAGCGGCAGCTTCTCGTAGCCGAAACGCCCATCGACGTCGAGTTGCACGGGAAAAATGGCGCTGAGATCGTGAGTGTAGAGCTCGATCAAATTGCCGAGCAGCGGCGCGTCGTCGCTCGTTGCTCGCACGAGGCTCACGGCTTCGGATTCCGGCACGCGCCCCACTCCGCAGCCGACGCGCGCCGGCGGCGCCGTCAGCTGTGATCCTTGATGTAGTTGCGCTCGTACTCGCGCTGCGCGTGGTCCTTCTCGCGCTTGACGCCGCTCGCCTTGCGCCGCGCGACCTTCGCCGAGCGGTTGCGCGTCTTGTCGGTCGACACACCGGCGGTCATCGAGAACAGGCGTTCAGCATCGGCGGCGCCGCACTTCGGGCAGTCGGGCGTTTCGCCGAGCCGCACGAGCTCCTCGAATTTCTTGCCGCACTTCCTGCACTTGAAGTCGTAGAGAGGCATGCCACGAGCATACTACGGCCTCGCGGCACCGGCCGTGTAGTATCCGCGCGTGGCGCTCCTCTTCTGGCGCGGACGCACCGCGAAAAACAACATCGTGCCGGTCGTCAAAGCCGCGCGCACCCGGCTCGCCGAGCAGCGCGAGGCGCTCGGCACCGGATCGTTCGAGCCATGGATCGACTCCTACAACTCGGAGCTCGGCATCGTCTATGCGGAATCGCGCGACGGCCTTCACTTCCCGCTCGCAGGCGCGCGACGGCGCGCCGAGCCGTTCCGGTCACTCGTAGCGCAGCACGTCGGCAGGCTTCGCGCGCGCGGCGCGCACCGTCTGGCCGCCCACGGCGATGCACGCGATCGCGAGCGTCACGAGCAGGGACGCGGCGAACGGCCAGATCGTGAGGACGATCGGCGCGCGCAGCAGATGCAAATAGGCGCGCGCGGCGAGATACGCCGCCGGCCACGCGATCAGGTTCGCGATCACGACCGGCATGCTGAAGCTTCTGAGCAGCAGGCCCATCACCTGCGCCGCGCTCGCGCCAAAGCTCTTGCGAACGCCGATCTCGGGCAGCCGCCGGCCCGCGACGAGCGTCGCCATGCCGAACAAGCCCGAGACCGAGATCAAAAGCGCCATCGCGGCGAGCCCGCCGAACATGTTCGCGGAGCGGGCGAACGTGGAGTACTCCTTGTCGAACACGTCGTTCAGGAACCGGCGGCTGATCGCGACGTTCGGCGCGAGACGCCGCCATGCGGCGTCGATGCCCTCGAGCGACCCGGCGACGTCGCTCTTCGCGATCCGTGCGACGTGAAACCGCGAATCCGTCCACAGCTGATAAATCGAGGCTCGGACGTCCTTCGGTCCCAAGAAATTGAATGGCCTCGTCTCGACGACGCCGATGATTCTGAACGGTTGAGCCGTCTCGCCGAACGCGGCCATCGTGCGCGCCGGGACGTACACGATTTGGTCGACCGCGCTTTCCGGCGACGCGAAACCGAAGGCCTCGGCGAAGGCGCGGTCGACGACGATTGCCTGAACGGCCTGGCCTTCACGGTTCTGGAAATCGGTGGCGGCATGCTCGGGCGAGAACGTTCGCCCCGCGAGCACCGGCATTTCGAACACGGAGAAGAAATCGTGCCCGACCCCGGTGCTCAGCACGCTCTTCGTGATCGCGTCCATGCCGGGCGACGTCGAAATGCCCATCACCATGAACCCCTGCCAAGGCGTGACTCCGACCTCCGTCACCGCCTGGACCTGCGGCACGCGCGCGAGCTCTTCGCGCAACGTCGCGGTCGACACGTGCGTGACCCGGCTATCGTTCTCGATCAGGACGAGCGGGTCGGATCGGGTGTCGAGACCCGTTCGCAGCAGATGGCGGTTCTGCAGCCAAGCGATGGTAACGGCGATCAGCAGGAAGCTCGCGACTGCGAATTGACTGCCGACGAGCAGCGTCGCAAGCGCTTTCGGCCCGAGCTGCGAGCGTGACACGCGTAGAGCGCGCATCGGCAGCACGCGCGCCAGCACGAAGGCCGGATAGGCGCCGGCCGCAACCGTCGCAGCCACGGCGACCGCCGCGATCGTGAGCCAGAATTCGGGCGTCGCGGCCACGATCGCTCCCAAGTCGGCGTTGACCAGCCGCTCCATCGGCGGCGCCAGCAATCGGCATACGACGAGCGCCACCGCGAGCGCAATCGCGGTGAGCACGGCGGCCTCGAGCAGGTGCTGGAGCATGACCTGCCGCGGCTGCGCGCCGAGCGCCTTGCGCACGCCGACCTCGCGCACGCGCCGCGCGGCGCGCGCCGTCGCCAGGTTCGCGTAGTTCACGCACGCAACCGCGAGGACGAGCACGCCGAGCGTCAACAGCATGGCGCCGACGGACAGCGTGCTGCCGCCGAGCACGAAAATCTGCCCGTCGACCGCGTTGCCGAGCACGTCGCGAACCGGAATCGCGGAGAAACCGATCTTCGCGAATCGCGCGACCTCCGCCGGCACGTGTCGCGCAGCGAACGTCGCGAGCTCGGCGCGGAGCCGCTCGAAAGTCAGGCTGCCGTCGGCCGGCAGCAACAGATAAGTGATTGCGCTCTCGCCGAGCCAGCTCTCGACGTCCTCCGGCGGCGCGCCGGGAGGGCGGGCAGCAGCGCGGATCGTATCGCGCACGTCCGCCGACACGAGCAGGTCGAACGGCAGCGCCGCCGCCGCGGACCGGCCGAGATGCGACGGCTCCGGGATCGGCCCGACGACGCCCGTCACGACCGCCTCGGCGGCGTTCTGCACGATGACCGCGCGGCCGAGCGGATCGGCGTCGCCGAACAATCGGTGCGCGAGGTCCTGCGTCACGACGGCGCTCCGCGGTTGGCCGAGCGCGAGGTGCGCGTCGCCCGCGACGAAGGGCAGGTCGAAAACGTCGAGAAATTCGGCGTCGACGGCCGCGGCCTTGGCGCGGACCGCGCGATCGCCGGCTGCGAGCGTGGCGTCGTCGCCGAGCTTTATCGCACGCGCGACCCGCTCGATCGCCGGGTACTCCGCTCGCAGGTATTTCGCCGCGTGCACGGACGTGCTCGTGTCATCGGCGACCGACAGGCTGCCGTCGAGAACCTCGACGTTCGTCGTGAGCACGGCGATCCGGTCGGCGTTCGCGAAGTGCTGCTCGGAGCGCTGCCAGAACGTGACGAACGCGTACGCCCCGACGAAACAGGCGAGGCCGAGCGCCAGCGTGACCACGTTGACGGCGGCCGCCACGGGCGAGCGGCGCAGGTTTCGCAACGCGAGCGACAGGTAGTGATTCAGCACGGCGCCGGCGCGGCCTCCGGAATCTCTCACGGCGAGGTCGCGCGACTCTACCACGCTCGGCCGAATCCGGAGTGGCTCGGGGACGGGCGCGTGGTAGGATTCTGCGTGCGTCGAGGGGCGCATCCAGTCCGCGGAAAGGACAGAAGTCCACCCTTAGCACCGGGTTTCGTTACACACGAACACCTTTCTGCCCGTAGATGCGGACGTCGGGCGCAACAGGAAAGGAAGTTCGTATGCCGACACGACCGCTGCCCCCTCGTCCCGACCTCGACCACCTCAAGCACCAAGCCAAAGACCTGCGCGACGGCCACGCTGCCGCTAACGCCGCCGCGATTCGGCAGCTCGAGGAGTTTCATCCGCGCCTCGGCGGCAAGACCGACGCGGCGATCGCGACCGCCACGCTCACGCAAGCCGACGCGCTGCTCACGATCGCGCGCGAATACGGCTTCACGAGCTGGCCGAAGCTCAAGCGTCACGTCGAGAGCCTCGACGCGTTCGAGCGGCGCGTGGGGCGCCTGCGCGCCGAGTTCGCCGCCGGTGACGTCGAGACGCGCCGGCGGCTGCTGAAGCCCGCGCACGACGTGCGGCGTTTCGAGCGCCACGACCCGCACGCGTCCTCCATCTCCGACGGCGATGCCAGGCTGGTCATCGCGAACGAGGAGGGCTACGCGTTCGCGAGCAAGCACGAGAGCTTTCTGCACCTCGATCCGGCGGTGCAGGACGCGATCGCCGCCGTCCGCTCCGGCGATCGGGAAGGGTTGCTTGCGGCGTTGCGCGAAGACCCGCGCGCCGCGAATCCGTTTTGGGTGTCGGGCTTCGCGGCGCCGCGGCACCTCCCGAACGACTCGATCCCGCTGTTCTGCGTGAGTGAGGGATCGTTCCGCGGCACGAACCCGCGCGGCAACGAGTACGAGCTCGTGCGCGACCTCGCGAGCGCGGGCGCGGAGGTCGACCTCGAGGGCGGCATGCCGCTCGTCGCCGGAGTGAGCTTCGGCGTGATTCGCGCGGTCGAGGGGCTGCTCGATGCCGGCGCGGCCATCGACGGCGTCGACGGCGACGGCGCGATGCTCGCCTACGCGCTGCACTTCGGCTACACCGACATCGCCGAGCTCTTGGCGCGTCGCGGCGCGAAGACCGACCTGCGCTTCGACGCGGGCCTAGGGAAGCTCGACGCTGTGAAGCGTTGGTTCGCGCCCGACGGATCGCTCGAACCCGGCGCCGGCGCGCTCGTCGACCCATACGCGCTCGAGGCCAAGCTCAAGGGCGAGTCGCCCTTCCGCTGCGAGCGCACGCGCGCGAACGTGCTCAGCCAGGCGCTCTATTTCGCGTGCACGCACGGCCGGCTCGAGGTGGCCGAATTCCTGCTCGCGCGGGGCGCCGAGATCGACGCGGTCGTGCCCGGCCTCGACTACAGGGGCACCGTGCTGCATCGCGTCGCCTCGATGGACGTGGGCGGGCGCCGGCTGCCGTGGACCGTCGAGCAGGTCGTGCGCTTCTTGCACGCCCACGGCGCGAACCTAAGCGCGCGCGACGAGGTGTTTCACGGCACGCCGCTCGGCTGGGCACGGCACGCCGGGCGGCACGAAGCCGTCGCGTTGCTGCGCTCGCTCGGCGCGACGGACTGAGCCCGTCTTTCGCCGGACGATCGTCTCACCAGAGGAAGGGCACGAGCCGCTTCGTGCGCAGCATGTACTCCGGATAGACGTCGGGGAAGAGTTTGCGCATGTCGCGTTCCTCGCGAAACGCGCCCACGACGAAGTACGGGATCAGGATCACGGCCCCCAAGAGCGCCGGCGGGAACACGAGCGCGGTGCCGATCAGCATCGCGGCCACGCCGGTGTAGATCGGGTGACGCACCCACCCGTAGGGGCCCGACGTCACGAGCTGGGTCTGCGCGCCGACGGTCATCGGCATACCCCAGCTGCTGCCCATCGTGAAGCGCGCCCAGCTGCCGAACAGTAGGCCGAGCACGCAGAGCGCGGCGCCCACGAGCGCCGCGCCCTCGCGGTGGTCCCACGTGAGCGTCGGAAAGCGATCGCCGTAGCGCAAACCGAGAGCGGCCACGACCACGAGCACGAGCCGCAACAGGGCGCGGACCGGCGAGTATTGGCGCGCGCCGGGCCTCTTGAGTAAGGCAGCCACGAACCAGATCGCGACGAACGCTATCCAGGAAATCGAAACGATTCTTCCGTATATCGCCAAGCTCATGGCCGGTCCGCGCTCGGTGCGTGGCAGTGACAGAGCATCTTCTCACGCCGCACGGCCGCGTGTGCCGCACGATTCGAACGCGCGATCTGGGTGCCGCGGCGGAGCGGCGGCCGCTAGACTCTGCGCCCATGAGCACCGCCGAGCTTTCGATCGAAGCGCGCGTGGCCCAATGCGACTGGGCGCGGATCGCCGTCGACCTCGACGAAGGCGGCTGGGGGCCGCTCTCCGGCCTCTTGACGCCGGCGGAGTGCGACACGCTCGCCGGTCTCTACGCGAACGAGCGGATGTTCCGCAGCCGCGTCGTGATGGCGCGCCACGGCTACGGCCGCGGCGAGTACCAGTACTTCGCGTATCCGCTGCCTGCGCTCGTCGCCGAGCTGCGCGCCGCGCTCTACGCGCGGCTCGCGCCGATCGCCAATCATTGGAGCGAGCTCCTCGCGAGCGACGTGCGCTATCCCGCCGCGCACGAGGAGTTCATCGAGCGCTGTCATCGCGCCGGGCAGACGAGGCCCACGCCGTTGGTGCTCCGCTACGGCCCGGGCGACTACAACTGCCTGCACCAGGACCTCTACGGCGAGCACGTGTTTCCGCTCCAGGCAGTGTTGCTCTTGTCGGCGCCGAACCAAGACTTCGTGGGCGGCGAGTTCGTTCTCACCGAGCAGCGGCCGCGCATGCAGTCGCGAGTAGAGGTCGTGCCGCTCGCGAAGGGCGACGGCGCGATCTTCGCGGTTTCACAGCGGCCGCGCAGCGGCACGCGCGGCTATCACCGCGTGACGATGCGGCACGGCGCGAGCCGCATTCGCTCGGGCCGGCGGTTCACGGCCGGCGTGATATTTCACGACGCGAAGTAGCGAGCGCCGCACCGTCGAGCCGCCGGGCGCAGCCGAGCCGAAGCGCCATGCTGAGCGCTAGAGCGGAGCCCAAGCATGCGCGTGAAACAACCCGACTTCTTCGCTGCCACGCTCCGTTCTGCTCAACACGCTGTTGACATGCCTGCGTGCGAGCGTATAGTCGCGCGCCCATGTTCAAACACGCACCAAATTTCGCAGAGCTCGCCGCGCCGTGCACACGGCGCGCGGCGCACGCGTACGTCCATTCGTTGCGACGAAACGCGCTTGCGCCAAGCGATGCGGGTGAACGAATGCGCTGAGCCTTTCTAGACAATCGCGCTGGAAGGCTCCGCGAAATCGCGAACCTTCCAGCGGCACGAAGAAGCCCTGGTCGGTTTGCGCTGACTGGGGCTTTTTTTCGCCCCGGCAAAGCTCTTTAACGACAGGAGACGTCATGAACATCAAAGAGATCGTCAAAGACAACACCGTGCGCTTCGTGCGCTATCGGCAAGGCTTTGCCTACTACGGCGTGAACGTGCCTGGGCAAGGCGAGCACGTATTCCCCGTGCCGCTCGCGGACATCGGCGACGCGACGCTCGAGCACGAGGACAAGGCGATCCTGTTCATGCGCTACATCCGGCGCGCGCTCGAGGAGCGCACGTTCGTGCGGCGCACGTAGCTCGTTTCGGTGGTGGGCGTAGCTCAACGGCAGAGCTTCAGGTCGTGAACCTGCGGACATCGGTTCGACTCCGATCGCTCACCCCATTTGTTTCGCTGCAGTTTAGGTTCGCGCGGCGCCGGCCGCCGCGCCCGCCGCGACATGTGTCCTAGTGTCGACGCGAGTAGCGAACGACGCGAGCGCATCGAGCGAGAAGTCGGCGTCCCAGCGCAGCGACGCACCGTCGAACGTGACTCGCAACACCTCCGGGTTCCGAATCGCGCAGGCGTGCTCGAAAGCGAACCTGCGGTCGATGTGCTGCAGCAGCAGCCCGATCACGTTGCCGTGCGACGAGATCGCGAGCGTGCGCGCGACGGAAGTCGTGACTACTTGCAACGTGGCCTCGTACATCCGTGCCTGCGCCTGCCGCGACGACTCGCCGTCGGGAAACGCGAAGTCGAAGTCGGACCATACCTTCTTCCAAAGGGTGTCCCAATCGTGCACCGGATCGCGTGTGAAGCTTCGCTCGCGCAATCCCGTTACGTGGTTGACGGGTAAGCCCGCCCGCTCGGCGAACGGCCCGATCGTGTCGACACAACGGCGATAGGGGCTCGAGTGGACTTCTTCGATCCCGAGCGCGAGCAGTGCCTCGCTCAGCGCGGCCGCTTGATCGCGGCCCGCGGCCGTGAGCGGACGATCCTCGTCGCGCTCGGTGGGGACGTAGCGGGTCTGCGCGTGGCGCACGAGGTAGATCTGTCGCATGTTTCCGCGGAATCGCCGAGTCGAAGCCGGAAGCCCTAACGCGGCTGACCGTTGCGGAACTCGTACGTGAGCTCGTTGCACGGATGCGGCTCGTACGGCACGTCGGCGACGAGCACGGTGTCCGACCCCGCGTACTTGTCGGTGAAGTACACCGGATCCTCCGCCACGTACTCGCGCGTCAGCGCCCACTTCAAAGGATCGAGCTTGAACCGCTCGACGATGTGCAGCTTGTCGCTGTTGCGCAGCGGCGGCGCGATGACGCCCGGCTCGAAGCCGACGGTGTCGACCACGAGCACGTCGCCTTCCCACCGCCCGATCGAGTGACCCGCGTAGCTCGGCGTGCTGCTCGCGGGGTGCTCCTTCACGTTCATGTGGATCACGCGCTCGAAGCTGTAGAGGCCGTAGTTGACGACGATGCGGTCCTTCTCCTGCGTGATCCGGTTGACCGCGCCGTCGAACACCCAGTCCATCAGAATGCTCGTGGGCCGGCAGCGCAGCCGCGGGTTGTCTTGCGGCGACCACATCTGGAACGCGTCGGCCTCGGCTTTGCCGCGCGCGGTGTAGGTCACCGGCCGCGCGCCCCAGCCCGACGGCGGGATGTCCTTCATCGCGATCTTCCCCGCCGCGACGTCGGCGACCATGCTCTTCGGCACGAGCCCGCCGCCGCCGCCCGGCGGCACCGCGATCACGTACTGCTCCTGCGCCCAGTCGCCGGTGATGTTCGGCTCGCCTGTCGGCAGGCGCTTCGGCCGCTTCGAGACGTCGACCTTGGTCGTCTCGAATTGGTCGTTGCGATTGTGTTTCGGCGCGTTGCCGATCGTGACGTCCTCGAGATAGCACGATGCGGGATCCTGGCGATGCGCGAAGCCGTAGACGGTGACCGTCGCGCCGGCCGCGAACATCTCCGGCGACCAGCCCGAGCGGCGTAGCAGCGTCGCGGCGCGCATTTCGCAGCGCATCGCGAGGGGCTTGCCGTCGGCGCCGGTCGAGTCGAAGTACAGATACGAATGCGGGTTCACGAAGTCGATGCGCGTGATCCGGCCGGTGAGGGTTACCGGCTTCGAGCGGTCGAAAAGGCCGAAACCGTGATGCGCGAGCGCGGCCGTTGAGGCGCCGAACGTAACGACCGCAAGCACGGCGGCGAGCGCCGACTTTCGGTGTCGTGAAACGTTTCGTGTGCGCGGGCGGCAAGCCGCCGCACATTCCTTCACTTCCGGATGCACTGAGATTCTCCCCCTAGGACGCTCGAGCCAAGTCTAAGCCGCGGCGCTCACGGCGCGCCACGGCTGGGTGTCTCGCGTCTCTGCGGTCCGCGACGGCACGGTTCGTGCAACGACATCCGGCATCTTTCAGCAGCGTGGACGCGCGCCCTAACGGCATCGCATCGCGAGGAGGATCGGCAATGAGCAAGACACCACTGGAGGCTGCGCGCGCGTGCTTCCGGGCCTACGTCGAGCAGGATCGCGCCGCGCTGGAGGCGCTGCTCGACGACGATTACCACTTCTCGAGCCCGCTCGACAACGCGCTCGACCGAGCGACCTATCTCGAGGTCTGCTGGCCGAACAGCGCGACCATCGCGAGCTTCGACCTGTTCTACGAGGTCGAGGACGCCGACCGCGCGTTCGTCGTGTACGAAGGACGCACCACGGCAGGCAAGTGTTTTCGCAATTGTGAAGTCCATACCGTGAACGACGGCAAGCTCGTCGCCACCGAGGTCTATTTCGGCTGGAACGTACCCCACAAAGCGCGGCCGGGCGAGCACGTCGACCATTGACGCCGCACACTCGCGGCGAGGCCGGTGATTCCGTGAACCGGTAAAAAGGGCGCACCTGCGCGTGGACCACACGGTCGCCGACCATTACCCCTCGTCCCGGTTGCCACAAATCCGCAGCGCCACGCATCGGACGGTGACTACAATCGCCGCATGTCCGTCGCACCTTACGAGCTGTCCGCGGCGCCTACCGGTGCTCGTGCCTCCGACGCCGCGCCGCGGCCTTCTACGCTCTATTGGTTGTGGGGTGCGTTTTGGCTGCTGATGATCGCCGTGGCGATTCAGGACGTTCTGCACAGCCCGGGGATCAGCTGGTGGGAACCGGTGCTGTGGGAAGGCAGCTCGGCCGTCGTGGCCAGTGCTTGGATGACGCTCGTGCTGCGTTCGCGCGGCTACCACGCGCAATTCCTCGATCAACCGCTGCGCTGGTTCGCTTATCACTTGCGCTGGCTGCCGCTCGCGGCCGTCACGTTCATCCCCGTGGTGTACGGAGTGCGGCACGGCGTCTACGCGTTGGTTGGGCGGTCGTACGGCCATCCTGCGTGGTCGTTCGTGTTCGTGTACGAGTCGGTGAAGATCCTGCTGTACTCGGGGCTGTGGCTCGGCATCGTCTTCGGCTTCGACTCATACGCACAGTGGCAGACGCAGCGCCGCCGGCTACTCGAGCTGCAGAGGACCCTCGCCGAGGCGCAGCTCGCGCAGCTCAAGTCGCAGCTGCGTCCGCACTTTCTGTTCAACGCGCTGAACACGGTGTCGGCGCAGATGAACGTAGACGTCGCGCGCGCCGATCGGCTACTCGCGCGGCTCGCCGATCTATTGCGCTTGAGCTTGCAGTCGGGCGAGCGGGAGACGACGCCGCTGCGCGACGAGCTCCGCTCGCTCGAGCTCTATGCGGGGATCATGCTCGAGAGGTTCGCGGATCGCGTAACCCTCGAGTGGCGCGTGGATCAGAGCTTGCTCGACGCGCCGGTACCGGCGCTGCTGCTCCAGCCGCTGCTCGAGAATGCATTCAAGCACGGCGTCGAGCGTAGCCTCGAGCGGGTTCGCATCGAGATCGCCGCACACCGCGACGGCGAGTGGCTGCGGCTCGCCGTGCGCAACACCGGCTCGGCGTTGGCCGACGGGTGCCGCGACGGAATCGGCCTGCGCAACGTGCGCGAGCGGCTCAGCGTCATCTATGGCGGCAAAGCGTCGTTCGAGCTCGCGCCGGATGCGGACGGAGTGTCCGCGAAGATCGCGATACCGTTCAGCGCATGAAGGAATCCGACGCCGGCGCCAGAGGCTTGCGCGTGCTGGTCGCCGACGACGAAGCGCCGGCGCGCGACAAGCTGCAGCGCTGGCTCACCGAGCAGGCCGACGTCGCAGCCGTTAGTCTCGCCGACGACGGCCTCACCGCGGCGCAAGCCATCGAGCAGCAGCGACCGGACGTTGCGTTCATCGACATCCAGATGCCGGGGCTGAGCGGCCTGGAAGTGGCCGCGCAGCTCGAGGAATCCACCGCGCCGCTCATCGTCTTCGTCACCGCGTTCGACGAGCACGCGGTGAAGGCCTTCGACCTGAACGCGGTCGACTACCTGCTCAAGCCCTACGACAAGGACCGGCTGCTCCGTTCGCTCGAGCGTGTGCGCGAGCGGATCGGCGCCGGCACCCGCCGCACCGCCGCGGTCGCGACTGCCCGCGCGCAGACGAGCTCGAGCGAGCGGTTACTCGTGCCGGACGGCGAACGACTGCACCTCATCGAGAGCGCGTCGATCGAGTGGCTCGAGTCCGACGACAACTACGTGCACGTGCACGTCGGGGAGCGCCGTTACCTGCTCCGGCGCACGCTTCAGGACCTGCTCGCGCAGCTCGGCGAGCTACGCTTCGCGCGGATTCACAAGTCGGGGGCCGTGAACATCGGCGCGATCGCCTCGCTCACGCCTTTGTTCAAGGGCGACTACGAAGTGCATCTGCGCAACGGCCGCACGCTGCGACTCAGCCGGCGCTACAAGGACCTGCTGTTCGCCCGCATGGGACGCTAACGCCCCGCTGGTCCCGGCTCCGGTCCCGCTCGCCCCATAACCGCTGCCGCGGACGGCGGGCGCGCCGAAGATCGCTCCATTGGACTTCATCGAAAGGAGCCTTCGATGTCCTCGAATACGGCGGCCGCCGGCGAGCGCTACGACTTTCTCGACTGGCTGCGGGTCATCGCGATCTTCGTTTTGTTGTTCTTCCACACCGGCATGCTGTTCGTGGGATGGGGCTGGCACGTGGTCAACGGCGAAACGATCCCCCTGTTGCAGTGGCCGATGGACATCGCGCACCGGCTCCGCATGCCGCTGCTGTTCGTCATCGCGGGCGCCGGCATGTGGTTCGCGCTACGGCGGAGATCGGGTGCGCAGTTGCTTCGCGAGCGCACGGTCCGCCTGTTGCTGCCGCTGGTCTTCGGCATGTTCGTGATCGTGCCGCCGCAGATCTACTACGAGCGGTTGTTTCGCGGGCAGTGGAGCGGCGGCTACCTCGCGTTCTATGTCGAGCGCGTGCTGCAATTCCAACCTTATCCGCACGGCGACTTCAGTTGGCATCACCTGTGGTTCATTCTCTATCTGTACGTCTACGTGCTGCTGCTGATTCCGGCGATGCTGTGGTGGAAGCGGCGCGCGGCGGCGCCGCGGCCGGGGCCCTGGATCCTCGCGCTTGCGCTGCCGCTCGGCGCGAACGAGGCGCTACTGAAGCCGCTGTTCGGCGAGTCGCACAACCTGGTCAGCGACTGGTATGTGTTCGATCACTATTTGCTGCTGACGCTGTACGGGTACGTGCTTGCGTCGCTGCCCGGCGGCTGGAAATGGCTCGCGGAGCGGCGCGCGCTGCTCCTCGGGATCGGGCTCGCGGTGCTCGGCGGCATCATAGCGCTGCTCGTCACCGGCGCCGTTCCGCACGGCGGCGCCGTCGACTCCGTGCTCGCCAACGTATTTACGTGGCTCCTGGTGTTGGCGTTCTTGGGATACGGTAACCGCTACCTGTCGTTCGCGAATCCGCTGCTGCGCTGGGCTCGAGACGCGAGCTATCCGATCTACATCCTGCACCAGACGGTGATCGTGGCGATCGGCTACTACGTGATCCAGGAGGCATGGGCGCCATGGACGAAGTACTGGATCGTGTTCGTCGCGACGCTGATGGTCTGCGTGGGCGTGTACGAGTACGGCGTGCGACGCCTTGCCGTGCTTCGCTTCGCGTTCGGCATGAAGGCCAAGCTCGCGACGCCCCGGGAGGACACCCGCGTTGCCCGCGACACGGCCTAGTCCGGCGCGCAAGCCGTTGGCCGGACGTCGAACCGTGCGCCCACGTCAGCTCCTTCGAGCACGATCGGGTGCTTTCCCTTCCATGGACGAGCGACCGGCGGCGTGTTACAGCTATGCGCCGATTCCCGGGAGAACGACGATGCGGACGAGATACTGGATGTTGCTGTCGACGATCGCGCTCGTACCGCTGGCGCACGTCGCGGCCCATCATTCGCCGGCAATGCTGTACGACCTGAGCCGCGAGATCTCGGTGACGGGCGTCGTCACGGAATTTCAGCTCGGCAACCCGCACATGCGCATCTACTTCGACGTCGACAACAACGGCACCACCGAGAAGTGGCTCGCCGAGGGCGGCTCGCGCACGCAGCTGATGCGCGTGGGCTGGACCGGCATGGACGTAAAGCCGGGGGACAAGATCACGCTTCGCGGGCATCCGCCGCGTGACGCCACCGCGAAGCTCATCCACATGACGCATATCGTCTTTCCGGACGGGACCGAGCGGTTCACCGAAGACATCCAATACGACGAATTCAACGATCGCCGGAGGCGGCCGGAATGACCTTCGGACTTGGGTCTCTACAGCGCGCGAAGAGCGGCGCCGTTCGCGCCCGGAATCTGCTGCTCGCGGCTTTGCTCGCGGCGCCGTTCGGCGCGTCGGCGCAATCGGCCGACCCCGTCGCGCCGTTCCTCGGCACGTGGAGCGGCGTGTTCACCACCCAGACCAACCGGTACTGGACGTTCGCCGACCTGCAGTGCTTCGTCGGCTGCCCGCTCGACTTTTACAATGGGTTGAGCGCGCTGCTCGCGGATCCCGCGAACGACAAGACCCCCGCGATGGCGTTGGGCGGCCAGGCCGGTGCGGTCTCGCTCGTCGCGCTCGACGCGATGCTGACGCCGGCGGGAAAGCAGGTTCGAGCGGCCAACAAGCCGGAGGACGATCCGAAGTTCATCAACTGCCAGCCCTACGGCTTCGTCCGCGAGGTGACGAATCCGTTGCCGGTGCAATTCCACCGCGACGGCGATCACCTGGTGGTGCGCTACGAGGAGTGGTCACTGCTGCGGAACATCTATCTCGACGGCCGCCCGCATCCCGACCAGAAGACGCCGACGCTGCTCGGGCATTCGGTGGGGCGCGTGGAGAACGGTGCGCTGGTCGTGGAGACGACCCGCCTCACGCCGGACCTGATCTCGGACACGTCGCAGGCGGGTCACAGCGGCGAGCTCACGGCCGTCGAACGCTACACGATCCGCGACAAACCGCGCCGCCTCGAGCTCACGCTCACGCTCACGGATCCCGTGACGTTCACCAAGCCCATGGTCGTGACCAAAACCTGGCTCTACACGCCGGACGTGGAGATCGTGCAGGACACCTGCTCGCAGCAGCCCGGCAAGCCCTGATCTCCCGCTCCAATCGCCGGAGAGCGGTGATCGCCCGGCGGAAAGCGTGGAGCCGCATCCGGCGATGATTCCCCGCGTCCTCCTCGGCACCGCGTCGATACCCGACACCGACAAGGTGATGCACCTGTACCAAGCGGGCGAGGTCTACTCGATCAAGATCCCCGGCCGGGGCGACCTGATGAATAGCCGTGTGCACGGGTCCGAAAAAACTCTCGCGGATATCGCCTGCGAGCACCTGGGCGGCAACGAGCAACCGCGGCTCCTGATCGGCGGACTCGGGATGGGATTCACGTTGGCCGCGGCGCTACAGACGGTCGGCCCCCATGCCGAGATCGTCGTCGCCGAGCTCGTACCCGAAGTCGTCACTTGGAATCGCACGCTGATCGGCGCGCCGGCCGGCCACCCGCTCGCCGATCCGCGCAGCCGCGTGTACGTGGGCGATGTGGCCGACGTGATTCGACGAGAGCCGGGCGGCTTCGACGCGATCCTGATGGACGTAGACAACGGACCCGAAGCTCTCGTCCGTCGCGAGAACGACTGGCTGTACGGCGCGGAAGGGTTACGAGCGACGCGCGCGGCGCTGCGTCCGCGCGGCGTGCTGGCCGTGTGGTCGGCGAGCCCGGACCGGGCGTTCAGCAAGAGGTTGCGGCAGGGCGGTTTCGACGTGCGTGAGCACGTGGTGCGTCCGCATCGCGCGGGCAAGGGACCGCGCCATCACATTTGGATCGGGAGCTAGCGCCTAGGCGCTCTTGGGCACGCCGATCACGATCAGCACTTGGTAATCCTGCTTGGCGCAGCCCGCGACCGGGGGCATGGCCGCGCCCGGAGACACGGGGAAGTCGCTCTCGCGCGCCGCCGTCGGTGCGCACGAGCCCCCCGCGTTTGCCGGGGTGTACACCGCCGATCGACAACGCAGGTGCGTGACGTCGTAGAGCGTGGCGCCGTCGGCGAGCTCCCAGCGTTGCTTGCCGTCCGCGCCCGCCGGTTGGACCGTGAGCACGCTCGTGATCTCGCGGTCGCCGGTGACCACGTACCGGCCGGCGGCCATCGGAAACTCGGGCGTTTCCATGATCAGGCCGTGCTCCTCGAGCCACCAGGCGTTCTTGTCGAGATGCCAACCGGCCGGTGCGACGCCGTTCGCGAGGCTGGCGTAGCTCTTGAGCCGCACGCCGCGCGGCCCGGGATCCTGTCGCCACAGACCCCAAGTCTCGGCATTGTCGCCGGAGGTGGCGTGCGGCTCCGCGAGCGCGGCGATGTACTGCGTCGGCACGCGTTTGAACTGGCTGTAATCGACGGCGGCCCATCCGGCTGCCGGGAGCGCGACGGCAGCGGCGGCGGCCGTGCCGCGGGCGAGGAACGAGCGGCGGCTCACGCCGTCCGGTCGATGAAACAGGTCGAGTTTGCTGTCGCGGTGCATCGCAATGCCTCCCATGCTCGGGCGGGTCGGTCTCTCGATCATACGCTTGCCGTCGCGCAACGCGCAGCGTCCGGGCCGCACAAACCGCTACGTGTACCATGACCGGCATGGAAACGCCGTCGCAGGGCGGCCGCGGCACCGGCTGCTGTGTGGTGCTGATGATGAAGTCGGCCGCGCGCTCGAAACGGCGCCTGGCGGAGCACATCGGCGAGCAGCGCGCCACGGAGGCCGCGCAGCGGTTGCTCGACTGCGCCTGCGAGGACCTCACGGCTTGGCCGGGTCCAAAGTGCGTCGCGCCGTCGGCAGCCGACGAGCGCGTCGACGCGCCGCCGGCCGACGCCGTAGTCGTGCAGCGCGGCGGCAATCTCGGCGAGCGCATCAATCACGTCAACGAGGAGCTGATCCGGCTCGGCTTCGAGCGGCAGCTCTACATCGGCATCGACTGCCCGAGCCTCGACGCCGCCTACCTCGAGCGCGCGGCGGCCGCGCTGCGCGAGCACGAGACGGTGCTCGGCCCGGCCGTCGACGGCGGCGTCGTGCTGATGGGCGTGCGGGGACGTTGGCCCCCGCTCGCGGAGCTGCCCTGGAGCTCCGACGCGTTGTTCGAGTCGCTGCGAGCGGCGTGCGTTGGCGCCGGCTCGAGCGCCGTCACGCTCTCGCGCCTGAAGGACGTCGACACGCTCGGCGATCTGGTCGGGCTGCGCACCGAGCTTCGCAGCGATCCGCGGCCGGCGCGCCGCGCGCTCGTGCGCTGGCTCACCACGCAACCGGATCTCGGGCGATGACCGTGCGGCGAGCGATAGTCGCCGTGCTGCTGCTGGCGGCGGTCGTCGCGGTCGCCGCCGGTTGGCCTGTTGGGTTCTGGATCGCCGGCGCGGCGGCCTGGGCGCAACTCCACCCACTGGCCGCGGGCGCCCTGTTCGTTGCCGTTTACGTGCTGGCGGCCGTGCTCGTGGTACCTGGCTCGATTCTGACGTTGGCGTCGGGGTATCTCTTCGGCTTGCCCCTCGGCGTGGCGCTCACGTCGGCCGGCAGCTTGCTCGGCGCCGCCGCCGCCTTCCTCGTGGGGCGATTCGTTGCACGCGAATGGGTCGAGCAGCGCATCGCCGCGCGGCCGAACTTTCGCGCACTCGACGCGGCGATGCGCCATGACGGGTTCGTGATCATGCTGTTGGCGAGGCTGTCGCCGCTGATTCCTTACAACCTGTTGAACTACGGGTTGAGCGTCACGGCGGCGCGGTTTCGGGACTACCTCCTGGCATCGTGGATCGGCATGCTGCCGGCGATCGTTGCCTACGTTTATACGGGCTCGTTCGCGAACAGCCTTACGACGCTCACGAGCACGGGCCGCGCGCCGACCTGGGCGGCGCACTCGTTGCTCGCGCTCGGTTTCGCGGCGACGGTTGCGCTCGCGGTGCTGATCACGCGCCGCGCCACGCGCATCTTGCGTGAGCGCCTGGCAGCCGAGTCGCAGCCGCCGCTGTCGGACCGCGCGAAATGAGCCCGGTGAGCGGCATCGCAGTCGTGATCCCCGTGCTGGGCGATGCAGCCGAGCTCGACGCGCTGCTCGCGCAGCTTACGCCGCAGCAGCCCGAGAAGGTCATCGTGGTTTCGGGGTGCGTGGACGCCGCAGTTGCGTCCGTGTGCGGCGCGCATGCCTGCGAGTACCTCGAAGCGGCGCCCAATCGCGGCGCGCAGCTCGACGCCGGCGCGCGCCGGGCAACGGCTGCCGTGCTGTGGTTCGTGCACGCCGACGCACAGCTGCCGGACGACGCGCTCGAGGTCGTCGCCGCGGCCGTTCGCGACGGCGCCGAGAGCGGCTGCTTTCGGTTTGCGTTCCAGGGACCGCCGACCTGGTACAAGCGCCTGCTCGCACAGCTGGTCGCGCTCAGAATTCGCTGCGGCGGCATGGTGTATGGCGATCAGGGCATCTTCGCGCGCCGCGACGTCTATCTCGAGCTCGGCGGATTTGCCGAGCGGCCGCTGTTCGAGGAAGTGCGGCTCGTGCGCAGACTGCGCGCTCGCGGCACGTTTCGCGTGCTGCCCCGTGTGCTCGGGGTGGCCACGCGCCGCTGGGAACGAGACGGCTGGCTCAAGCGGACGCTGCACAATCGCTGGCTGGCGTTGCGCTTCGCGCTCGGCGGCCGTCCCGAGGCGCTCGCCGCAAGCTATCGGGCGCTGCTACCCTCGGACCGGGAGCACGAGTAATGAGCGCGAATCCAGAGTCACTGCCTTCGGCACCGGCCGTCGAGCCGCGGGGATACATCCAGCCGCACGCTTTGCGCGAGCTCTGGTTTCACACGGGCACTGCGTGCAACCTAGCGTGCCCGTTCTGCCTCGAGGGCTCGAAGCCCGGCGACGGGCGGCTCGGCCGCATCACGCTCGCGGACGCGAAGCCTTTCATCGACGA
>Ga0137409_10000340_pt1 | contig 50749 bp, 55 predicted proteins | sample CZODoug1_16funga_FD_122059 | JGI IMG/M metagenome (GOLD analysis project Ga0137409, IMG submission 122059) | Vadose zone soil fungal communities from Angelo Coast Range Reserve, California, USA - CZODoug1_16fungal (Hybrid Assembly) | ecosystem: Environmental > Terrestrial > Soil > Vadose zone... | reverse complement strand
GCCCAGGTGCAGGCGACGATCACCACCAGGCAGACGGCCTGGCGCGCCGGCATCGCCCAGGCCGCCGGCAGCCAGGCGTTCACGAACGGCATGCTGTACTGCGCCACGAGCGAGGCGTACAGCGCGCCGTCGAACAGCCCGCCCATCCAGGCCCACCAGCCGGCCTGGAAGCCCCAGAAGTCGCCGAACACGTGGCGGATCCAGCGGTAGTACCCGCCCTCGACCGGGAAGCGGCTGCCCATCTCGCCGGCCGCCAGGCCGAGCGGCAGCCCGTAGAAGATCGGCAGCAGGAGAATGAGCAGGATCGACAGGCCGGGCCCCGAGGCCGGGACCATCTCCTCGATCCCGAACGGCCCGCTGGCGGACAGGCAGTAGACCAGCGCGATGAGGGGCAGGAGCCTGAGGCCGCGCCGGCCTCTTGGTGGCGGGTCGACGGTGGCCATCGGGGCGGTGGCGCCTCAGGCGGCCGATTCGGCGCAGGCCTTGTCGGCGGCGTCCAGGATCCGTCGCAGCTCGCGGTCGGTCTCGGGTGGCAGCGGGTCGGGGTCCGGCAGCGCCAGCAGGCGCTCCACCTCGGCCCGCGCCTCGCCGATCTCGTCGTGCCCGTCCGCGAAGTACTTGTCGTAGGTGTTGCGGTAGCTGAACTTCGGGAAGAAGACCTCGCCGGTCTTGAGGCCGTTGAGGGTCTCCTTGAAGCCGAGGAAGTGCTGCCCCGGGCCCGCCTTGGCGATCAGGTGCGCCATGAGCGATTCGTCGGTGACCGTCACGCCCTGGCGGATGCGCTTCACCATGCGCGCGATCTCGGATTCGATGATCATCTGCGTCAGCGACAGGGTGTTGTTGTCGTCGAGCACCCCGATGCCGACCAGGAGATCGGCCCCGGACAGCGCGGCGGCCAGCCCCGTCTGCATCGACTCGTAGGCCGCCTGGATGCCGGGGATCTTGGCGTCGGAGTTCAGCCCGACTCCCAGGGCCGGGACCTTGTAAAACTTCGCCATCTGTCCCAGGACCAGGTTGAAGAGCGGGATCTCCGGCCCGGCGCACACCGCCATCCCCGACTTCATGTCGAGCAACTGACGAATCGTGACTTTATCGGCGGCCTCGTGATCTGGATAATCAGGGAGATGTTTTGCAAGCTTGTCATCAAATGAGACTTTGCCTTGCTCCACGAGCTGACCGATTGCAATCTGAGTGAAGATCTTATTGATTGATCCCAGATTGAACTTCGTATCCACGCGGTTGGGCACGTTGAATTCCTTGCTGGCGAGCCCGTACGCTTTTTGAAAAAGCGGGCTCCCTTTCTTCGCAACCAGCACCGCGCCCGAGAATTCATCCGCAGCGACCGCCTGGCTCAGATGCTTGTCTAGCGCCTCGACGAGCTGGGCTTCGACTATGTGGAAGGCGGCTTCCCGGGCTCCAACCCAAAGGATGAGGAGCTGTTCGCAAGCCTCGAAAAGCAGCCGCTCCAGCGGGCCAGGCTGGCGGCTTTCGGCGCGACCCGCCGGGCCAACGGCCGCTGCGAAGATGATGCCAACCTGGCCGCTCTGACCAAAAGCGCGGCGCCGGTCTGGACGCTTGTCGGCAAGAGCGATTCCTGGCAGGTGAGCACCGTGCTGCAAACCACCAACAACGAGAACCTGGCGATGGTCGAGGAGTCGGTGGCTTACGGCAAGAGCCTCGGTCGCGAGCTGATCTTCGATGCGGAGCACTTCTTCGACGGCTTTGCGCGCGACTCGGAATATGCCGTCGAGGTATGCCTGACGGCGGCGCGCGCGGGCGCGGCGTGGGTCGTCCTGTGCGACACCAACGGCGGGAGCCAGCCGGCAGAGATAAGGCGCGGCGTCGAAGCCGCGCTCCGCGCGATAGAGTCCGCCGGCCTCGACACGCGGGTCGGCATCCATACGCACAACGACTGCGAGCTCGCCGTTGCGAACACGCTCGAGGGCGTGCTTGCGGGCGCCGAGATGGTGCAGGGCACGATCAACGGCTACGGCGAACGCTGCGGAAACGCCAACCTCGTCTCGGTCGTCTCCAACCTCGTCTTGAAGCTCGGCTACCACGCCTTACCCGACACTTCCGTTGCACGATTCAGCGAGCTCTCGCGCATGGTCGCGGAGATCGCGAACCTTGCCCTGCCGCTGCAGCAGCCGTTCGTCGGCCACGGCGCGTTTGCCCACAAGGGCGGGCAGCATGTCGCGGCGGTGCTGAAGCACAAGGACTCCTATCAGCACATCGACCCGTCGGTCGTCGGCAATGAGGCGCGCGTGCTCGTTTCGGAGCTTTCGGGTCGCGGCAATGTCCTGGCCAAGGCGCGCGAGTTCGGTTTGGAGCTCGACCGCGACGATCCGCAGACCCGGTGGCTGGTGCAGCACCTGAAAGAGCTCGAGCACCGCGGCTATTCGTACGAAGCCGCGGACGCGTCTTTCGAGATGCTGGTGCGCAGGCTGCAGCCTGGCTACGTGGCTCCGTGGACCGTCGCCGACTTCACGACCCATGTACGCAAGAACGGTGTCTCGGTCAACGCCGAAGCGACCGTGCAGGTTGAGGTCGGCGGAACCGTGTACCACACGGCCGCGACCGGTAACGGCCCGGTCAACGCGCTCGACGCCGCGCTCCGGAAGGCGCTGAGCCCAAGCTTTCCTGGCCTCAGCGGCGTGACGCTGCACGACTACAAGGTCCGAATCCTCGACGGCGACGCGGGCACCGCCGCGACGACGCGGGTGCTGATCGAGTCAGGCCAGGGTCTCAAGCGTTGGACGACCGTCGGCTGCTCGAGCAACATCATCGAGGCTTCGCTGCTGGCACTCATCGACTCGCTCGAATACGCGCAACAAGTATGAGCGGGAACCCGGATGGTTCCCGCTCATCGCCCGGTCGCTTCGCGACGGGGCTACTCACCCTCCGGTATGACGACGGGACTTAATCAAGACTCTGAAGCATCGCAACGCGAGGAGTGTTAGGCACAAAGTCGCGGCTGGGTGAAACCCAGCCGCCCCTGCGGAGTTAGCTAAAGACTGGAGCTGGGCATCAGGCTTTAGCTAGAAGGTATCCCCGAACCTCGTCGGCGAAGGTCCGGGTGTTGATCGGTTTTGAGATGTAGCCGGCGCAGCCGGCGGCGAGCGCGCGCTCACGATCGCCGGCCATAGCCAGCGCGGTCAGAGCCACCACGGGGATGTGCGATGTAGCAGGGTCGGCTTTCAGCTGGCGCGTGAAGGTCAGGCCATCGATGCCGGGCAGCTGAACGTCCATCAGGATGAGGTTGGGAAGGCCTCGGTCGAGCTCGGCTTGTGCCTCGACCGCACTTCCCGCGACCTGGAGCCGATAGCCCTCCCGCTCGAGCACGGCCGACACGAGCATCTGGTTGGCCACGTTGTCCTCGATGATGAGGATCGTCGGCTCTTTCATTTGACCTCCTGCGGAGTGACCACCTGCCTCAAAAGTCCAAGCAGGTCCGCGGCGCCCGTCGAACCGCGCCGGAGAATGGTCGAGACGTGTCCGTTGAGCTGCCTGATGTCGCTGTCGGTGAGGGTTTTCGCGGTCAACACCATGATCGGAATGCCGCGGGTTGAAGCCACGTCGCGCAGCGCCTCGACCACGTCGAAGCCCGTGACGTCGGGCATCATCAGGTCCAGCAGCACGAGGTCCGGCGGGTTCGAACGCGCCAGCTCGATGGCCTCCTTACCGCCCGACGCAAGGACGACACCGAAGCCGGCCGGTTCCAGGACTCCTTGCAGCCACTCGCGGTTCGCCTCTTCATCGTCGACGACCAGGACGGTCAACTGCTTGCCGGACTTGCCCTGGAACCTGAACCTTGTGAGGCGGCTAATCAGCTCCTTGGCCGGCACCGGCTTGACGAAGTAGTCCAGCGCGCCCAATGCCATGCCGAGCTCGGGGTTGTCGACGACGCTGACGACGACCACCGGGATGTCACTGGTCTCTTGCGCACGCTTCAGTCGCGTCAGCACCTCCCAGCCATCGAGGTCTGGCAAGAGGATGTCGAGGGTGATCGCGTCCGGCTTGTGCTCGCGCGCCTTGGCGAGGGCTTCGGTCCCGGTGCGGGCGACCCTGGTCTGGAAGCCGGCCTGGTCGATCTGCCGTGTCAACAGCTCTGCCGCCGCGGGATCGTCCTCGACGACGAGAACGAGGGGGCGTGTATCTGATTTGTCGAACGTGCCGTCACCTGGCAGCCGGCTCTTCGGCGCTATGCCCCGGAGCGCCACCAACGGCAGCACGATGGTGAAGACGCTTCCCCGCCCGAGCTGGCTGTCGATCAGGACGTCACCACCGTGCAGGGCGGCAAAGCGCCGGGTCAAGTGGAGGCCTAATCCGGTGCCCGCCTGCTGCCTTTCCATGCCCGAGTCGACCTGCTGAAACCCCTGGAAGACGCGAGCATGGTCCTTCGGCGCGATGCCTATGCCGTTGTCGGCGACGGCGATCTCGACTGTTTTTTCACTTCTGGAGGCGCTGATCGTCACCTCACCACCCTCGGGCGTGAACTTGATCGCGTTGGCCACCAGGTTGAGCAGCATCTGCTTCAGCTTGCCGGCGTCGGCCGTGATCTCCCCGGCACTCATCTCGCCGGTGTGGACTTTGATCTGCTTGGGCGCGGCAAGAGGTTCCACTGTGGCCAGCACCTGCCCGACGACCTCGGCCACGGACACGGTTTGCAAACGCAGCTCCATCTGGCCCGCCTCGATCTTGGACAGGTCGAGGATGTCGTTGATCAAGCCGAGCAGGTGCTTGCCGCTGGAGTGGATCTGCTGGAGAAAACGTGTGCGAGTCGCGGCGGGGAACCCGCCGTTGGGGGCGTCGATCAGGAGCTCGGAAAAGCCAAGGATGGCATTGAGCGGCGTCCGCAGCTCGTGGCTCATGCTGGCAAGGAACACGCTCTTATGGCGGTCCGCTGCCACCAGCCGCTCGTTGGTCTCCTTCAACCTCTCGATCAAATGTCTTCGGTCCAGCGCTGTGGCGAACGCGCTCATGAACTGCTGCACGCGGCTGACCTCGTCACCGCCCAGGCCAGGTGAGAAGGGGCCGGACAGGACGACAAGGGACCCGGAGCTGGAGAGACCGGTAACCGGCAGCACCAGCACGGTGCGAGGCGACCCATCGAGGGTGGCCCGGCTGACGCCCTGCGGGAGGTCTGCCACACGGGTCCCCAGCTCTTCGAGCTGGTCGGAGGTCATGCCCACTGAGGCGCGAACCTGGCCGTTGCTGTCGAAAGTGGCGGCCGAGGCCCCGCCAACCAGCCGCATCGCCCATTCGATGGCGCGGCTGGCGAGCGCGTCGCTGTCCTCGCTCAGCTGCAGGTCGGCCATGAAGCCCTGCAGGCCCTCCTCTTCCGCCGAGCGCCACTCGCGGCGCAGCCACGCGGGCGGCGAAAGGCTGACGTAAAGCAGCGGCACGATGGCGATCAGAACGACCTGGATCGCCACCTGCACGGCAGATTGCCGAGCGATCGCCTGCCCGGCGATCGCGAAAAGGAGGATGGCGACGATGGCGGCGAACCCAAGGCTGAGGGATCGCAGTCGCCACGCCTGGACGGCCGGCAGCGATCGGGCCACCAACCAGAACCGAATGATCGGCTCCAGCACCAGCGCCGCCCAGACGGCGATGAGCCCAAAGGCGGTCACCGTCTCCACTGGCAGCGGTACCAACTTGGCCGCGACGAGGGCCTGGCTGACCAGAAATGCGGTCGTCACGCCAACCGTGGCGACGATTGCGATTAAGTGCCAGGTACGAGACAGCGGTATCACCGAATCGCGGTAGCGAAGCAGCGCGTAGGCGGACCCCATGAAAGCCACGAGGGTGACCGACGTCACGGCCATCGAGCTGATGTTCAGCAGCGCCGCGAGGCGTCCGGCGACGGTGACGAACGAGAGCAGGATGATCGCGAGCGCAAGGAAGCCCGTCGACGGCGTGCGCTGCCGCGCCCAGCGGACCGCGGTCGCGACGCCCAGGAGGACGAACGCGAGCGCTCCAATGTTCTGCAGGGTGGTCAATTCATCACTCAGGCTGCGCCGAGGTCCTGCAGGCTCATGCTCTCGCTGGTCACGACCTCCACTACCTCGGGGTCCCACTGGGTCCCGGCGCCATTGCGCAGCACCGCGACCGCCTCATCGATGGAGCGCCGCTTCCGGTATGGCCTGTCGTTGACGAGCGCGTCAAATGCGTCGCAAACGGAGACGATACGGGCAAGTCGCGGGATTGCCCTTCCGCTCAGACGATCCGGATAGCCGCGTCCGTCGAAGCGCTCATGGTGGTGACGGATGATCGGCAGGAGGCTGGAACCTGAGCGGAGCGGTCTGACGATGCTCTCGCCGATGACCACATGGGCCTGCATGCGTGCGGTCTCGGCCTCATCGAGCGGTCCAGGCTTGAGCAGGATTGCGTCCGGCACGCCGATCTTGCCGATGTCGTGAATGATGCCTCCGCGATACAGGGCGTCCAGCGCGAACTCCGGAAGGCCAAGCCGTCGCCCCACATACCGGGCCGACTCGCCTACGCGCTGCGTGTGCCTCTCGGTGAACGCATCCTTCGCCTCGACCGCCGAGGCCAGGGAAAAGATCACCTGCTCGGCGCTGTCAAGCGTGTTGTACAGAGCCTTGAGCCGCAGGGCGGACCTCACCCGCGCGACGAGCTCGACCCGCTCGACGGGTTTGGCCATGAAGTCGTCGGCTCCTGCCTCCAGGGCCGCGACCCGGTCGCCGATCTGGTTGAGGGCGGTGATCATGACCACCGGCAAGAGGCGCCCCCGTGGCATCCCTTTGATCCGGCGGCAGACCTCGTACCCGTCAATGCCGGGCATCTGCACGTCGAGCAGGACGAGGTCGGGCGCGTCGGTCTCGATTGCCTCCAGGGCGGCTGAACCATTCTCGACGAGTCGGACCGTGCAGTCGATCCCGGCCAGGTATGCCTGGATCAGTTCGCGGTTCGCGGCTCCATCGTCAACGACCAGAACGACGGCCACGCTCTCAAGCTCCCCTCGGCAACCCCGTTAACTCTTCCACAGCATTGAGAGTGTAGTGTTAATTCATCGAGATCGAGCCGCCTTAGCGAAACGATTGGAACGATACAGAGAGAGTCGGCGCCGAACGCGCTGGCGGCGCAGCCGTCAGGCGGTGGCGGCTCTAGACTCGGCGTCCGCGCCGGAGTGCTGCGTGGCGAGGGCCCGCTTGAGGTGTTGAACGGCCGAACCGAGGTCGCCTCGCCGCTCCAGGATCTCTGCGTACTGCGCATGCGCCTGGCTCAAGCGGTAGCTTGACGTCTGGTCCTGGAACAGCTCGAAGGCGGCGCTGAAGTCGGCGTCGGCCTTGCCGTGGTCTCCGCGGGCCTCTGCGACGCGGCCCAGCCAGACGTGGGCAGCACCGACGTTGACCGGTTCTGCGGCTCGCGAGGCGAAATCGATGGCTTCCCGCGCCCAGCGCTCGGAAACCTCGAGGTCACCGCGCAGGAAGTGGAGCTCGCTCATGCTCATGAGCATGTTCGCCCGCTGCGGCACGACGCCGGCATCGTCGAACAGGCTGAGTGCCCGCTTGATGTGATTCTCCGCGTCAGCCAGGTCGCCCCGCCTCATCAACAGCATCCCGAGGTTGTTCTCCGAGCGCGCGAGCGACAGACGATCGGACAGGGTCTCGTGGATGCCGATGGCGCGATGCGAATACCGGGCTGCCTCGTTGTACCGGCCAAGCTCCTGGTGGGCGACGCTCAGGTCGCTGTACATGAGTGAGAGCCGGCGCAGGTCCTGGATCACGTCACCGGCGGCGATCGCGAGCTCGTAGGCGTCGATCGCGGCTTGCCAGTTCTTGTTGGTGATGTGGACGCTGCCCACGATTGCGAGCAACCTTGCCTCGGTGCTGGGTACGGGTGGCTTCAACGCCCTGCAGGTGGCGAGCGCGCCTTCGGCAATGGCGAGCGCGCCCGGGTCGTGGACCAGGTACGCGGCCGAGGCTTCGCTCCCAAGGCACTCGGCGGTCATGAGCATGTCGCCGGCAGATTCGAAGTAGGCTCGAGCGCTGGCAGCCAGGCGTCGCGCGGGCACCGGCTGGGCGAGCCTGAGATGCGCGGTCGCCATCAGGAACTTGAGCCGCGCCGCGATCTCCGGGTCGCGCTCGACGGCGAGCAAGCTCTCGGCGGCGTCAAGTGCTGCGGCGTGCTCACCTCTCACGATCAGACGCTCCATCTCGACCGTACCCTCCGACGAGCGCGGCTCGGTGGTGCTCGGCCGGCTGAGGAAGAAATCAAGCGGCCGGCCCGTCCGTGAGGCGATCAGCTTGAGCGTCTCAATGGACGGCTTCGCCTTGCCCGTCTCGACGAAGTAGATCGCGGTGCGGCTGATCTCAGTGCCGGCCACCTGTGCGAGGCTGAGGCCGGCCTCCAGCCTCGCCTGCCTGGCCGTGCCGGCCTTGATCTCGACTCCCTTGCGCCGTCCGCGACGGCCCGACGTTGCCTTCTTAACTTCCCCCGGGCCATCCGCGCCCGGGTGCGTGTTCACCTCTGACATAACGTCAGCTTATCTGACTATTTGCTACTTGACAAAGATGAATTGACGACAGCTGAAGGAAGGCTGAATCTTAGTGGCAGCAGCCACCGACGTTGTCAGCTCCGACGCCCATCGCCAGTACTACGACGAGGATCGTCGCCAGGATGGCGGCAAGAAAGAACTTGCGCATTCAAATCACCTCCTTTGCGGCACAGACCAGCGCCCGCTAAAGGAACCGGGTAGGACGAAGCGGGGTTCAATCCGCGTACGCGGCGGCTACGCTGGCCAGATGCAAATCCCACAGCCGCGAGCCGGCGGCCCAGGTCATCGCCGCCAGCTTCCCCATGGCGATCGCCGCGGCGAGGGTTCCCGCAGCGCCCGCCATCCAGCCGGGCGCTATACCCGGCGCATTGAGCGCGATCGCAGCCGGTAGGATCGCCAGCAACGTGGCGGCGCACACGATCACGATCAGGGCAACCGCGGTGCCAAGACCAGGTTCTTCGAGGTCAGCCTCGATCCCGTCGGTCTTACAAGCCTTTAGTTCGATTGCAGTTCCTCCCACATAGGCGGCGCGACACCCCTCGCGACTGTGTTACAAGTACTGCCCGGTCATGTTAATTGATAATGGCTTGAATTAACGTGCCAACGGAGAAGTAGTGGAACGATCTCCTTCTCCCACCTTCGCGCCCGCACTCAGTCACGGCTCCATACCCGGTCGGGTTTCCCGCCCGGCGCTGAACGTGACCGGATTCGGGCTCCACGGCTGGCGTGTGTTCACCTTCGCCGCGGCCTCGGCCGCCGTGCTGACGGTGGCTTTTGTGCTCTGGACCGCGCTCCGCATCGGGGGCGACCAGGTGACCATCGCGGTCGACGACGTCGGCGAGGCTGTCGCAGCCATGGCGGCCGCCGTCAGCTGCGGTCTTGCGGCCTTCCGGAACACGGGTCGCACCCGCCTCGCCTGGGGGCTCTTCGCAGCCTCCGCCACGAGTTGGGGCGTGGGCGAAGTGGTCTGGTCGGTCTACGAGGTCGGCCTCGGCGTCAGCGTCCCCTTTCCGTCTGCGGCCGATGCCGGTTTCCTGCTGGCGATCCCTTTGGGGGTGGCCGGCGTATTTGCCTTCACCTCAGCGCCCAGCCGCCTGACCACACGTGGAGAGGCTCTCCTAGCGGGCGCCATCGTCGCCCTCTCGCTTGTGTTCGTGGCCTGGTCGCTAGGCCTTCGAGCCGTTTACGACAGCTCGTTGGCGTCTCCTGCAGCCCAGCTGATCGGCCTGGCCTACCCGGTCGGCGACATCATCACCATCACCGTGCTCGTGCTCGCCCTGCGCCGAGCACGTAAGGCGGAAAGAGGGTGCATGCTCCTGCTGCTGGGCGGCCTGGCCGCCAACGCATTCGCCGACAGCACGTTCGCGTATTTGACCGCGAACAGCTCCTACGAAGCCATCGGCAGCTTGCTGGATGCCGGCTGGGTGGTCGGGTATCTGCTGATCGCCCTGGCCCCCCTCTGGCCTGCCACCGACAAAGGGGCGACGGTCGCCGAAGGTCCGATCGAGCTGTGGCAGCTGGCGCTGCCGTGGGTTGCGGTCCTCGCGGCCGCTATCACCGCCATCAGGCTTGCCTCGACCGACCTCGTGCTAGATCAGTTCTCGACGGTCCTGGCCGGAAGCATCGGCATCCTGCTCGTAGGAAGCCAGGTCCTGTCGCACAGGGACTCACGCTCGTTTCTGCTCAAGACCCAGCGCATCGAGAACCAGCTCGAACGGCGCAGCAGCCTGCTTGACGAGATCATCACCCACGCCCCCCTCGGAATCGCTCGCGTCGGTCCCAACATGAAGATCATCGACGTCAATCCACGCATGGCCACGCTCATGCACAACGATGCCGGAGAGGTGATCGACACGCCGGTCGCCCGGTACCTGCATCCGGACGAGTTCGCGCGTGTCGCGGATCTTTTCCGGCCGCTGTGGAACGGAGACGTCGACACCATCGAATCGGACAGCAACATGGTCCGCGCCGACAAGACCACTGTGTGGCTGCACTGGAGCGCGACCACGGTGCGGAACGCGGCCGGTCGCGTGGAGTACTTCCTCGCGATGTACGAGGACACCGACGCGGAGCACGCCGCCAACGAAGCGGCCATCGCGCATCTGGCGGGGATCGAGCGACTCAACGAGCTGAAGAGCGAGTTCATCACCCTGGTCAGCCACGAGTTCCGGACCGGTCTCGTCGGGATTCAGGGCTTCAGCGAGATGATCCGCGACTCAGATCTACCGGTGGACGAGGTCAAGAGCTATGCGGGCGAGATCAACAAAGACGCGGAGCGGCTCAACCGCATGATCAACGACATGCTCGACCTCGATCGCATCGAGGCCGGCCGCCTGACCCTGCGCCTCGAGCCAGTGGACCTGAACCTCGTGCTTCAGGGGGCGGTTGACAGAGCGCACGCGTCGAGCGACCGTCACCAATTCACGACCGCCCTGGACTCCGCCGAGCCGATCGTCCACTGCGATGCCGACCGGCTGGCGCAGATCATCTCCAACCTGCTGACCAACGCCATCAAGTATTCACCCGACGGCGGTGTGATCGAGGTCGACAGCCGCGTTAGAGAGGGCTTCGTCGAGGTCAGCGTGCGCGACCACGGTGCGGGGATCGCGCCGGAATTTGCGAAGCGCCTGTTCAGTCGTTACGAGCGCTACGAGAAGACCAGCGGCAAGGTCATCGGCACGGGGCTTGGCCTTGCGATCGCCCGGCAGATCGTCGAGATGCAGGGCGGCCGCATCTGGGTCGACACCACAGTCGGCGTGGGTTCCGAGTTTCATTTCACGCTCCCGCTGCAAGCTGTGAAGGCGGCAGATTGAGCGAGCAGAGCCGCGTGCTGATCGTCGACGACGATCCGGTGAACATCGAGCTGCTCACTCATTACCTCACCGGCCATGTCGACGACGTTCGCGGACTGACAGACTCCCGGCAGGTCGAGACGGTTTTCGCCGAGTACCAGCCGGACCTCGTCCTGCTCGACCTCCACATGCCGGATCCCGATGGCCTCGAGGTTCTGCGCCGCCTTCGCGGCGCCCGCCTCAGCCTCGGTTATCTGCCGGTGATCGTGCTGACCGCGGACAGCGGACATGTGGCTCGAAACAGCGCCTTGATCCTGGGCGCAGATGACTTCTTGCTCAAGCCGTTCGACCGCGAAGAGGTGATCCTCCGCGTGCGCAACCTCCTGCGTACGAGGCATCTGTATGTCGAAGCCAAGGAAGGCCGAACCGAACGCTAGGGCGGGGCCGAACTCTAAGGCCGGTCGAGAAACTCGGTAACCAAGGACTGAAAGTGGTGGACTCCGTTCTCGCGCAGCGCTGAGAACCGCCCTGTCGTGTAAGAGCGCGAGCGCAGTCCTCGCTGCACCTGCTCGCAGACCGCGATGTCTTCTTGCTGGATCTCGTCAGAGAAGGCGATCGTCTGCTGCATCGACTCCCAGCCCGCACCCGTTCCGGGTTCCGCGAAGAACCATTCGAAGATCGTGAGCGTGCGGTCGGGCCCGATCGGGAGGATGACGTTGGTGCTGATGTTGTCCTGGTAGATGTTCAACATCGTGTTCGGGAAGATCCAGTAATAGAGAGCGTTGTCCTCCGCGCCCGGCATCCGGATGTAGCGCCGGTCGCGTCCCGGCACCTCTCCCGGCTTGAGCTCGCGGATGGGTGCGTGCTGCTTTGAGTAGTAGCGGAACGTCTCGACGCGGTACTGATCGTACTCGAGCTCTTTGAAGAGTCCCGGGTGCGCGATCGGCAGGTGGTAGCCCTCGAGATAGTTGTCGACGTAGACCTTCCAGTTGCACGCGATTTCGTAATCACGGCGCTCGATTCGCCGCATGCTCGACATGTCATAGCCGGCGGTCGCGATCTCTGAAGGGATCGCGCCGATCCAGTCCGCAAGCGGCGCCGCTTCCGGATCGAGGTTGGCGAACACGAAGGGACCGAGCGTCTCGACCCTGATCGGCACGAGGCCGAAGTCCGCCTTGTCGAAATTTTCGGTGCCCTCCATCTCACGCGCGGTCTGAAGCCTTCCGTCCAGGCCGTAGACCCAGCCGTGATAGCCGCACTGGAGCGAGCGCCGGTTGCCTCGCGTCGTCGCCACCAGCGCGGCGCGGTGGCGGCACACGTTGTAGAAGCCGCGCAGCTTTCCGTCCTGGGCGTGGGTCAGGAGGATCGGCTCGTCGAGGATGGTGACCGGCTTGAAGTCGCCGATTCGGGCCAGCTCGTTCATGTGCGCCACCAGCTGCCACGTCCTCGCGAAGATGCTGTCCTTCTCGCGTTCCAGGACAGCCGGGTCGAGGTAGGCGCTCGAAGGCAGCGTCGAGGCCCGGGCGACTTCGGTCTCGAGCTTCATCGAAAGCAAATTGTCGCACTCACGCAGAATGCTGCCGTGGAGCGCGCATCGCTCGCGGTGATCGGCGGCGCGGTGTGGCCTCCCCGTAAAGGCGCCACTGCGGTGGCGGTGCTGAACGAACGGATCATCGCCGTGGGGTCAGACGCAGACGTCCGCGCGATGTGTGACCGGCACACTCGCATCCTCGAAGCCCGCGGCGGCAGCATCCTCCCGGCCTTCAACGACGCGCACGTCCACTTCCTCATGGCGTCGCGCTCGTTGAACGAGCTCGACCTCTTTGGGGTGGAGACGCAGGCCGAGGTCGAAGGCCGGATCACTGCCTACGCCGCGACCCATCGCGGTCCGTGGGTGGTGGGCCGCGGCTGGTTCTACTCGGCATTTCCCGGAGGCATGCCCACCCTCGAGCTGCTGGACCGCCTTGTCCCCGACCGGCCCGCCTACCTCGAGTCCTTCGACGCCCACACAGGCTGGGCGAACTCGAAAGCGCTGAAGATCGCTGGAGTCTCGTCGACCGGCGTGCTCAAGGAGGCCGCGATGCTTGGCGTGACACGCCACATCCCGCGGTCGAGGAACCAGGATCTCGACGCCCTCCGCGCAGGAATGCTGGTGGCCGCCGCGCACGGCATCGGCTCGGTCCAGGAGGCCGGCGAGGGCCAGGACGAGATCGAGCTTTGGGAGACGCTGCGCGACGCCGACGAGCTCACGATTCGCGTGCGGCTGGCATTCGACATGGTGCCCGGCCTCGACCCGGCGACGTGGAAGCAGCGCCTCGACGAGTACGAAGAGCTTGCCCGCCGCGGGCGCAACAGCCTGTGGATCTCGACCGGAATCCTCAAGGCTTTCGCCGACGGCGTCATCGAGTCGCACACGGCTGCGCTGCTGGATCCGTACGAGGGCATGACTGGGCGCGGCGAGCCGCTGTGGGCGCCCGATGAGCTCGCCGAGGCGGTCCGGGCCGCCGACGCTCGGGGGTGGCAGGTGCAGGTGCACGCGATCGGCGACGCGGCGATCCGGCAGGCGCTCGACGCCTACGCCGCCGGGACGCCCGATCGGCGCCATCGGGTCGAGCACATCGAGGCGCCGTCGCCGCTCGACATCCCGCGGTTCGCCGAGCTCGGCGTCATCGCCAGCATGCAGCCCCAGCACGCCGAGCCCAATCGAAACCTCTTCGAGGTCTGGCTGCCGCACATCGGCGCGGAGCGGGCGGCGTCCGGCTGGCCCTGGCGCTCGATCCTCCATTCCGGCGCGCGGATCGCATTCGGAACCGACTGGCCGGTGGTGCCCCTCGACCCCGCGGCGAGCCTCCACGTCGCGATCAGCCGGCAGACTCGAAGCGGTACTCCTGCCGGGGGCTGGCTGCCCGACCAGCGGTTGAAGCTCCCGGAGGCGCTGGCCGCGTGGACGTTTGGCGGCGCGTTCGCGGAGCACGCGGAGGACCTGAAAGGGACCCTCGCGGAGGGCATGCTCGCCGACATCGCGGTGGTCGACCGCGACGTCGACGCGAAACCTGCATCGGAGATCGGTGACTTGACGGTGACCGCCACCGTGGTCGGCGGCCGCGTCGTTTACGAAGGCTGACGGGCCGAGAGGACCCGGCCCGTCAGGTCGAAAGGGATCAGGCTCCGGGAGCGCCCGCCGGCGGCGGCGTCATTCCAGCCGAACCGGTCGGCTCCGTGTGGATGGCGTGGCCACGCCCGACGGCCCAGAAGACGACGGCAACTCCGACCAGGAACGCCACGGTGATGAAGGTGTAGAACTCGAACGTCGAGCGCGACACGCCGTTGTAATCCGCGCTCCAATCAGAGGTGAGCAGACCCGGCCACAGGGAGAAGATCGTGGCCGCCACGACCCAGAACATGGCCAGGATCACGCAAACCCACGCGCCTGTGTTCCCACCCGGCACCACGTACGGCCGCGGCACGTTGGGGTACTTGCGGCGCAGCGTGATCAGGGCCGGGAAGATGAGGATGTACGAGAAGGTGGTGGTCGAGATGACCAGGCCCAGGACGGCGCCGAAGTAGCCGCCGAGGCCGCCACCGGTGACGAAGAAGGTGATGACCATGAAGATCGTGCTGATGATCCCCGAGGCAACGTTCACCACGATCGGGGTCCCGAAGCGGGCGGAGAAGTAGCCGAGCTGCTTCGGGCCCGAGCCCGCCAGCGCGCCGATGGCCATGAGCCGATCTGAGCCCATGAGCCATGTCGTTCCGCTGGACAGCAGGACGAAAACCATCGCGACCGCCGCAAGGTGGTTGAAGAACGGCGCCGCATCACCGAGCACGCTGCTCGAGGCGAACTGATAGGCCTGGACAAACCCGGCGACGTTGCTCAGCTGGTCGGTGGAGAGGATGAGCACCACGCCTGCGATCGGGATCGCGTAGGCGAGGAACGAGATGACCCCGGAGGCATATATGGCTCGCGGGATGTCCTTCTGCGGATTTTCCATCTCCTCGCTGGCGTTGGTTTGCAGCTCGAACCCGATCCACTGGAAGACGATGATGCCGATGACGCCGATCAGCACGGTGGTGTCCGTCGGGAAGAATCCACCAAGGCTGCCGTGGAACCCGTGCTGGACGCCGGACACGATGACGAGGATGGCGAAGAAGCCCAGCAGGGCGAGCCGGACGAATGCCCCTATGTTCGGAACCCACTTCATGTAGCGCAGTGACAGGATGTTCATGGTCACCGCGGTCCAGATGAACAGGAAGCCGATCACGGTCTCGGCCCCCTGGTTGCCGCTGAAGCTGCTGCCCCAGAGAGCGTCCAGCGCGGCGATGGCGGTGGCGGTCAACGTGCCACCCAGCCAGATGGGGTTGCTCAGCCAGTAGAGAACGCCGACCACAGCCCCAGCGAAGTGGCCGTACGCGAGGCGAACCCAGTCGTACGTCGCGCCCTCGGTCGGGAAAGCGGCGCCGAGCTCGGAGGTGATCAGCGCGTATGGAATGAGGAACGTCAAGCCGGAGACGATGAGCCAGAAGATCGCCTGGGCGCCGTACGAGGACGACTGCCCAATGGTGTCCAGCGCCACGATGGCGCAGATCGTGAAGAAGATCATGTCGAAACGGAACAACGACTTCCTGAGCTTTCGCTTCTCAGCGAGCAGCCCGGCTACAGCTTCTGCTTCGGCCATCCAGTCCCTCCCCGGTTTATGACGCGTGGCTGAAATTCGCGACAATTAGAGATCCACAGCCGATCCATGTCAAGGCAACCGCCTGAGGAAGAGGAAAAACATGGCGACCAAGACCACACGCGAGGTGCCGACGAGCCGCGTCGCCGAGCTCGTCCAGGGCGAGGAAGAGAAGTTCCGCCAGGCGCGGCCACGCTCCAAGAAACTCTGGACCGAAGCCCGCGAGGTGATGCCGCGAGGGGTGCCGAGCTCCTTCCAGGACGCCTCTCCCCAGCCAATCTTCATGGAGCGGGGGAAGGGAAGCCGCGTCTGGGACGTCGACGGCAACGAATACGTCGACTTTCACAACGGCTTCGGCGTGATGGTGGTGGGGCACGCCCATCCCAAGATCGTGGACGCGGTGAGCAAGCAGATCGCACTGGGCTCACATTTCGCCCAGCCCGTCGAGAACAGCATCATCGTCGCGCGCGAGCTCGCGAGGCGCTTCCACCAGCCGAAGTGGCGCTTCACCAACTCGGGGACCGAGTCCACCCTCGACGCGGTCAGGATCGCCCGCGGCTTCACCGGTCGTGAGCGGCTGATCAAGATCGAAGCCTCGTACCACGGACACCACGACGCCCTGATGGTCTCGGTCGAGCCTCCGCCCGACCTGATGGGTAAGCCCGACGCGCCGGCTTCAGTGCCGCAGAGCGAGGGCATACCGGCCGCCATCGTCGAGCTGACGACAGTCGTCCCGTTCAACGACCTGCCGGCGTTGGAGAAGGCTTTCGCGCATCACCGGGACGAGGTGGCGGCGGTCATCGTCGAACCCGTGATGATGAACGTCGGCATCGTGCTGCCTGACGCCGGCTACCTTGCGGCGATCAAGGAAATGGCCCACCGGCACGGGGCTCTTTTGATCTTCGACGAGGTCAAGACCGGCGCCACGATCTCCCCGGGAGGCGCTACCGAACGTTTCGGCGTCACACCTGACCTGATCGCCCTCGCCAAGGCGATCGGCGGCGGCCTGCCTTGCGGCGCGGTCGGCGGGCGCGACGACGTGATGGGAGTGATCGAGGAGAAGCGTGTCGCCCAGATGGGCACCTTCAACGGCAACCCGCTGACGATGGCCGCCTCCAGGGTGACCCTGCTCGAGATTCTGGACGCGAAGGCGTACTCGCATTTTGATGCCCTGGCCGAGACCCTCCAGGGCGGCCTCGACGCGGTCATCGCCGAGAACGAGATGCCTTTTCACGTCATCACGCTGGGCGCACGCGGCGGGGTCACCTACCGGGCGGAACGCGTGCGCAACTACCGCGACTATCTCCAGATCGACAAATCCCTCGCCTACTTGAGCTGGCTTTACCAGTGCAATCGCGGGGTCGTGATGGCGCCGGGCGCCGAGGAGAACTGGACCCTTTCGGTGCAGCACTCAGCCGACGACGTTCAGCGCTACGTGGACAACTTCGCTGAGATGGCCAGAGACCTGCGCGCGTAACTGATAACTGATACATGCCGCGGCTCGGAGGGATGTACGGCCCTGACGTGACCTTCGCCGGCGTCGAGCGCTGCGACCTGGAGGAGCCTTCCACCTTCGCAGGCGCGGACGTCGTGATCATCGGCGCCCCATATGACGCGGGCACCTCGTACCGGGCCGGCGCGCGGTTCGGGCCGAAGATGATCCGGACCACCGACTATCTCCCCCACGACGCGTCGCGACCTCACCTCACGCTGAGGGTCGACCCGCTCCGGGAGATGCGCGTGGTCGACGCGGGGGACGTCGAGATGGCCGGCGTCGAAGGCCGCGCCCCGCTCGATGCCCTGGAGCAAGCGGTCCGCGTCGCGACCGAAGCGGGCGCCATCCCGCTCGTGCTGGGCGGTGACCACACGATCACCTGGCCGGACGTCACCGGCGTGGCGCGGGTCAAGGGCTGGGGCCGGGTCTCGGTCATCCATTTCGACGCTCACGCGGACACGGGCAGCATCCAGTTCGGAAGCCTGGTCGGGCATGGTCTCCCGATGAGGCGCCTCATCGAGTCTGGTGCGTGCCGCGGCGACCGGTTTCTGCAGGTCGGCCTGCGCGGCTACTGGCCCGAGCCGCCGACGCTTCAGTGGATGGCGGAGCAGAAGATGCGTTCGTTCGAGATGCACGAGGTTGTGCGGCGAGGCCTGGACGCGGTGCTCGAAGAGTCGTTCGCGATCGCGGTCGACGACTGCGATGGGGTCTTCGTGTCGGTCGACCTCGACGTGGTCGACCCGGGAATGGCGCCCGGGACTGGCACGCCCGAGCCAGGCGGTCTGACCGGCCGCCAGCTGCTCGATGCGGTCAGGCGCATCGCCATCGAGGTGCCTGTCGTGGGGGTCGACGTGGTGGAGGTTGCGCCGCCATACGACACCGCCGAGATCACGGCCTTTCTCGCCAACCGCGTCGTGCTGGAGATGCTCTCCGGCATCGCCTACCGGCGGAAGGGCGGCACGTGGGACACCATCCCGCCGACGCTGCTCGAGGGCAGGACCTGAGCCGGTTCAGCCGGCTGCTTTAGAGATAGCTCCCGACTCGACGTAGGGACGGATCATGTGGGCGAGCTCCTCGAGCTTGGCCAGCGCTTGGTCCCTGCCGTCGGGCGGCACGTAGTAGATGCATCTTTCGACGCCCGCCGCTGCGAGCCGCTCGATCTCGCTCGCCTCGGGCTTCGGATAGAAAGACACCGGGATCGGTCCCCGGCCCGCAGCCCGGGCGAGCTCCTGCAGCTCGGGTATGCGCTCGATCGCGTTGCCCCGGTTCGGCATCCAGCCGTCCGCGTAGCGAACCACACGTTCGAGAACCTTAGGACCGCTTCCCCCGAGGAGGATCGGAGGGTGGGGCTTCTGGACGGGCTTCGGCCAGGACCACATCGGACCGAAGCTCATCAGGTCGCCGTGGTACTCGGCCTCGTCCTGCGTCCAGATCGCTTTGATCGCCTCGACCCTCTCCCGCAGCAGCTTGAACCGTGTGCGGAACTCTGTACCGTGGTCGGCCATCTCCTCGCGATTCCATCCCGCGCCGACGCCGAAGATGAAGCGACCGTTGGATATGTGGTCGACACTCGCGACTTCCTTGGCGGTGTGGATCGGATCGCGCTGGATGAGCAGGCAGATGCCTGTGGCAACGCGAATGGTCTTGGTTGCCATGGCGGCGACGGTGAGCGCGACAAACGGATCCATGGTGTGGAAGTAATGCTTTGGGAGCTCGCCCCCGGCCGGATATGGACTCAGGCGGCTCACCGGGATGTGTGAGTGCTCGGCCACCCAGAGCGATTCAAAGCCCAGCTGTTCAGCTGCGGGCGCAAGCTCGGCCATCGAGATCGCGTAATCGGTCGGAAAGATCGCGACGCCAAACTTCATGGATGAATAGTAGGTCGCGCGGTTATGCGGTCAGGAAGTTCCTCATCGTAGGCTCGCCCGATCGAGTCACCGGAGGCGTGTCGAGGGCCGCGAACATCGCCGACACGACCCTTGTGTCGAGCCTCTTCCCCGCCTCCTCCATGAGCACCTTCCTGGCTTCGAGCGCCGTGACCGCTTTCCGGTATGGGCGGTCGGAGGTCAACGCGTCGTAAGTGTCGGCGGCAGCGACGATCCTGGCTTCGATTGGGATCGATTCCGCAACCAGGCCATATGGATAGCCGCTCCCGTCGAGACGCTCGTGGTGATAGAGGACCGCGAGCATCTCCCTTCGCGAACGGCCCTGGCCGAGGATGGACAGACCGAGCTCAGGGTGCGACTTCATGAGCGTCCACTCCGATGCGTCCAGGGGCGAGTGCTTGTCGAGGATCTGGTCGGGGATGGCGAGCTTGCCGATGTCGTGCAGGAGGCCGGCCCGGGAGAGGACGCGGAGCTCAGCGGTGGTCATGGCCAGCTGCCGTCCGATCCGGACGCAGAGTTGCGCCACGCGACGGTTGTGGCCGAGCGACTCGCGGTCCTTGACCAGGTGGCCGAGGACGACGATCGCGTCTAGCCATCTGTTGACTTGCCAACCCTTGACTTGAGCTACAGGGTATGAACCCACTGGGACCCCCTCCCGAGTGTCTTACCGGCGCTGGTTACCGATTCCTGAAGGAACGCCTAGTAGCACAACGGTCGGAAGTCCCCTGTGGGTCCCTGGGGAAATCTTTTGGCCGGCTACATTGCGTAGCCGCTCCCGGGCACTTATTCCGAAGCGGCGAACTCCAGGCACCGGGTGCCCCTCAGGTCGATCCAGTAGCGGCCGGGCCCTCGCACGATGCGCATCAAGACCTGCTCGCAGCCCGGGCAGCGGACGACCACGCCTGGAGCGCGCAGGTACACGTCGACCCGGCCGACCGGGTTGACGGCGCCACAGCTCGCGCACGTGGTCTCGGCTGTGGTCATCTCCAGCGTGAAGATCTCGCTCAGCAGGCCGCCAATCGCGTTTCCGTCCACCTTCGCTTCAGCTGCTTCCATCGTCATCCTCCTGTCGCGCCAAATCTTTCGGTCTTGATCCGAAGCGGGTCGTATCCAAGCTCCACCAGCAATCCTGCCGCCGACTCGACGAATGAGGTGGGGCCGCAGATGAATGCCGTCGGCCCTTGCTCCTTGGGCCATGCCACCTCGCGCACCATGTCCCGGTCGATCCTCCTCGCGTAACCGTTCCAGCCGCCCGGCTGCGCGCGCGTCAGCGTGTAGGAGACGGCGACACCGTCGCCGGACGAGGCGATCCGGTCCAGCTCTTCCTTATAGATGATGTCGTTGGCGGTACGTGACGAGTAGAGCAGCCGCGCGGGCGTCTTGCCGCCGACGGCGGCGCGGTGCCGGATCATCGCCATCAGGGGCACGACACCGGAACCTCCCGCGACCAGGAGCAGCGGCGTCGAGTCTTCAGCCTTCCACACGAAGTAGCCGCCGATCGGTCCGCGAAGCTCGACCTTGTCCCCCACCGTCACCTCGCCGACGAGGTAAGGCGAGACCTCGCCGTCCTCGAGCCGCTCGACGGTGATCGCCAGTCGTGGATCCTCCGGCGGCGAGGCGATGGAGTAGCTGCGCTGCGCCTGGTAGCCGTCGTCCGAGGTCAGGCGGACGTCGACGTGCTGGCCGGCCTGATGGCCGTTCCACTCCGGCACCTTGAGCACCAGGCTTGCGACCCGTGGTGTCTCCTGGATCAGCTCGACCACCTCGCCGAGCTGCCATCTCAACAACAACTGCCGTCAGTCGCCCCAGTAACGCTGCTCACGCCAGGGGTCGCCGCGGATGTGATAGCCGTTCGTCTCCCAGAAGCCTGGCTGCTCCTCGTTCTGCAGCGTGATGCCGCGCACCCACTTCGCGCTTTTCCAGAAGTAGAGGTGCGGCACGAGCAGCCGGACCGGGCCGCCGTGCTCCGGGTGCAGGGGCTGTCCGTCGTACTCGTACACGACCCACGCCTTGTTCCCAGTCAGGTCGTCGATGGCGAGGTTGGTCGTGTAGCCGCCGTCGGAAAAGACGGTGGCGAAATCGGCCGCGGTGTCGATCCCCTCGAACAGTGCGTCGACCGAGACGCCGGTCCACGACGTGTCGAGCTTCGACCACTTCGTGACGCAGTGAATGTCCTTGGTGACTGTCTCCGCCGGCAGGGCGCGAAACTCCTGCCACGTCCAGCGCTTCGGCTCGTCGATCTCGCCGACGATGGAAAACGTCCACTGGTCGAGCGACACCCGCGGGGTCGGCCCGGCGGAGAGCACGGGAAAGTCGTTGACCACGTGCTGACCTGGCGGGACGCGTGAGCTCGACACGTTGTCGCGACGCTTCCCCTTGAAGCCACGAGAGATGAAGCCCATTACATGACCCCTGCCTGCAAATGGTAAGGGCGCGGCGGCCGCGTGACCGCCGCACCCAATGAACCGACTCCCGCTCGTCAGTTGACGGCGATGCCGAAGGGTTTTGCGTCCGATGGAAGAGCGAAAGGCGACTGTGCCTGTTCACTCAGTGTTCCGCCAGAGACCGCAAACGCGCTGATAGATCCGATTGCCGCGTCGACGACGTAGAGGTTGTTTCCCGCTGGATCCAGCCTGGCATCGAATGGCCGGATGCCCGCGCCACTCTTAAAGGCTGTCGTGCTCGCATAGATCAGGGAGCCGTCCGCCTGGATGGTGTAGCTCGAGATGGTGGTACTTCCGGTGTTGACGGTGAAGAGGTAGCGCCCGTCATAGGAGATCTCGACCCAGCATGGAGCCGTCTGGCCGTCGGGGTAGGGAGAGCTTCCAATCGAGCTGAGGGTTCCAGCTGATGTCACATTGAACGCCGATACGGATCCCTTGGCGGCCCCGCCGTGCGCGTTGGAAACGTAGAGGTGTTGAGGGTTGGCGGGCGAGAACTCGCTGCCGAACGGCCCCGCGGCTTGAGCGGGGTACGGAGATCCGGCGGCGGCGGTCAACCGCCCATCAGGTCCGACCTGAAAGCTGTCGATCCTGAACGTATCGGGACTGGCAGTACCGACCTCTATGCCGATGAGGTTGGTCCCTGTCGAGTTGAAGAGAATGTCGCCGGGATTGGCGGTGCTCGGCAGATCGAAGGTCGAGCCTGTCAGAGGAAACAGACGACCGCCGGGATTGAGCCTGAATCCGGTGTAGTTGCTTCCGCCACCCGTCGACTTGTCTCCTTCGTTGGCCACGTACACGAGACTTCCGTGTACCGCGATGCTGATTGGCTCGATACCGCCGGACCAGACTGGGCCGCCTCCCGCCAGCCGCAGCGAGCCGTCCGGAAGGATCCGCAGCACCGAGATCTCGTTGCTGCCGGCGTCGACCGCAAGCAGGTAGCGCCCATCACTGCTCAGCTGAATCGCCCCTTGCGAACCGACGATTGATCCTGTCCCCGCACCGCCTGCCTCGAAAGGCGAGCCTGCCATAGGGGTCAGGCTTCCATCGCTGTGGCGATCGAATGCCCCGATGGTATTGGCGCCGGCCGTGTTGTCATCGACGTAAGCGTGCCCGACGATATCTGCAGCGGCAGAGGCTGTGACAGTCAGCCCCGCGAAAGAGCCTGCGGCCATCACCGCCAAAAGCCCTACCCGCCCAGAGAAAATTCGAAGTGAACCTCGCAACTGAACAACCTCCCGGGATCACGCAAAGCCACCCACGTGGCTAGTCAGTGATTAGTGCCGCCGGAGGATGCGGCGTTACAGCCGCCGCCAGTTTCGGAAGGCGTCAAGCAGCTCACGCTCGATGGATTCCGGCAAAGGCTCGTCAGCAAGCCTGTGCGCGAGGTGCCGCGCTGTCTGCATCTGGGCAAGATAAGCGCGACATCCATCACAACCCGCGATGTGCTCCTCGAATCGGGCGCGTTCGTCAGTCGAGAGGATGCCCTCGATGTAGTCGGTCATCAGCTCCACCACCTGCCGGCAGTTCATCTCAAGTACTCCTCGAGCGCCTGGCGTACCGCGGCGCGTGCACGGTGCAGCCGCACACGCTCGTTGGCCGCAGAGATTCCAAGCAATGAGCTCACCTCTCCGGCCTCAAACCCTGCCACGTCGCGCAAGACAATGACCTCACGCTGCTTAGGGGGTAACGCCTCGATCGCGGCCCTGACCTGCTGCACCGTCTCGTCGCCAAGGATTTTCGACTCGGGAATGCTGTCCCAGCTCGGCGGGCCGGATTGCCACATCCCATCCGAGCCGAAGCGTGACCGGTCTACCGTTGGACGACCCTCGTCCGAGTCGGCGCGCCGCCAGAACGATGCAAATGGCAGAATACGGGACTCTTTCCGACGCCTGGAGCGGGCAACGTTGATCACGATTCCAAAGATCCAGGTCTTGAGCGACGAGCGTCCCTCGAATCGATCCAGGCTCCGCACGCAGGTCAGCCAGGACTCCTGCACGACATCCTCGGCTACACCGCGATCGCCGACGTATGTCATGGCGAGCCTCAACATTGGGCCGTGATAGCGCTGTATGAGTGACCGGAACGCCGTCTCTTCACCTGCCCTGAGCGCAGCGAGCTCTGAGTCGTCGATCCCTTCACCCACCAGCGGCCAAGGATAGGAGGGCGGCCTAGCGGCCAATGGTTACGCAACGGGTCATCTGTAATCAGTGTCGGTCCGGGTCAGATCGTTACAGCGGGTCTAGCTCTGGCGCCAGTCGAGCGCAGGCCCGAGCTTCTTCTCGAACTGGCCGGCGACCTCGCCCGGCTTTGGGAACCGACCGGCGGCTTTCTTGCTGAACACGAGCTCTCCATCGAGCGTGACCTCGAACCGTCCGTTGCTGCCGCTCACGAGCTCAACCGCACGCATGATGGGCGCCCATCGGCTGAGCACCTCGCCGGCCAGGCTCACGGCCTGGTCAAGGTAGTCTCAGGGGACGCAATATTCGATCCTAACCTCGTGAAGGGGCGTGATCACCGGTCGATGATACTGCCGCCCAGGGAAGCGACTAGGTGGATCGCATCCGGTTGTTCTTCGGGTTGTGCTCGACCTCGGCCAGGCCCAGGGCTTCGAGCAGTGAGGGCATGTACATGCCGAACCGACCTCGCAGGCCCTTTTTGAGTCCGTACCAGCCGCCCACGGGATTCTTTGGCGACCTGGCCCAGGCCTCGACGGTGCCCTCGGCTGCGGGCTTCTGCTCGTCGGCGCTGCCCAGGGGCATCCAGTCGCCGTGCTTTTTGAGCATGGCGTGCAGGTCCTCGATGGCGCGCGCGTGATACCGGAGCTCGGTCTTGCCGACGATGCACACGATCGCCGGGGGGTCGAGCGACAGGTCCCGGTACATCTGGTACTCGGATGACCCGCTGGGGGTGGTGAGCTGCCACGGTGACTGCTTCGTCCCCGATCCCTTGACGCTCGTCTTCGCCATTGAAAGCCTCCTGCCTAGCGTAACAATTCTGTTACCGTAACTCCGCCGTTACCATACTCCGGGTGAGAGCCAAGGCGCGCAGCGATCCCTTTGACGCACTGGGCAATCCGCACCGCCGGGCGATCCTGGAGCTGCTTGCGGGCCAACCGCATTCGGTCCAGGAGATAGCCGACCGTCTGCCCATCAGCCGGCCTGCGGTCTCTCGCCACCTGCGACTGCTCAACGATGCCGGGCTCGTGGAGGATGAGCACATCGGCAACCGGCGTCTCTACCGCCTGGACGCGCGAGGGGCTGACGCTGCAAGGCGGTACCTCACAAATGTATGGGGTGACGTGGGAACGCGTTTCCGGCTGTTTGCCGAAAACACAAAACCATCACGCCGGCGTCGATGATCGAGCCGCTCAGGATGTCCTTCGTCGTGGCTTGCGAGCCAGACCACGCGTTCACGACATGGACGCGTAAGGCGTCCTCGTGGTGGCCGGTCGAACATACGGTCTCGCATCAAGCCGGAGTCGAGATCGTCTTCGAGCCGCATTCGGGTGGCCGCATCTTCGAGCGAGTTGGTGACGGGCGCGAGATCGAATGGGGCAAGATCCTCGATTGGGACCCGCCGCATCGCCTGCGCTACCTCTGGCATATCGCCACCGACCCGGATCACGCAACCGACGTCGAGATCACCTTTCGCGAGCTTGCGAACTCGTCGACGCGAGTCGAGATAGAGCACAGCGGATGGGAGGGCCTCGGAGACGTCGGTCAGTCGTGGCGCGACGCGAATCGGGCCGGCTGGGATGGCGTGCTGCCGTCGTACACGGCCAGCGCGGGCAGCAAGATCAGAGGCTGATCCGGGTCAGGCGCCACAAGCGGCCCGGCGGAAAAAGAGGGTCGGCCGTGACCAGCGGGACGTCGAGGTTGTAGTCGCCCAGCACCACGTGGATGTTGCCCTCTGGGGTGCGGGCAGGTATCGGTTTGTCGACCACGATGGTTTTCGAGTCAAGCTTCTGGCGCAGCACCATTCCGGGCCACTCGACGAGATCGACGTCGACCGATGAGACGAGGTCGGCCTGCGCGCCCCACGGCATGACATAGGTCGCGATGGTCTGGTTGCGCGCCAGCACCCGGCGGACATGCAGCGCAGACTGCAGCGCTCCGATCAGGCTCTTGGCGGATGCGAACGCGATGTCCAGTGTCAGCTGGCCCATCACGCTGCCGTAGACCGTGATCTGATGCCCGTCGACGGCCACGCTCGCGGCGAACAGGAAGTTGGCGCCGGTGTTGAGCCCGGATCCGGTCTTGATGCCGATGATGCCGCTCTGGCCGAGCACGCGGTCGACGTTGTAGACGATCCCGGCCACCGGGAGCTGAGCCTGGCCCATGGCGACGATCTGCGCGAAGACCTCCTGCTTCATCGCGGCGATTCCGAGCTGTGTCAGGTCGGTCGGGGTGCTGGCGCTGCCAGGGTTGGCGCCGCTCGCGTCGGCGAACCTGGTGTTGGCCAGGTGCAGAGCCGTTGCCTTCTGGTTCATCTTGGTCACGAACGCCTGCACCGAGCCGGCGTCCCAACGCGCGAGCGTCTCGGCCAGGTTGTTGGCCGAGGGGATGAGCATGCCCTGGAGGGCCTGGAGCTCGGTGAGCTGCTCGCCCGCCCGCACCTCGGCCACCGACTCCTTGTTGGCGACGTCTGCGTCATAAAAGGCGACGTCGACGTCGGTGAGGGTGATCGTCGGGCCTGGCTCGTCCTTCTTCAAGGGCTTGTCCTCGAGGATGACCAGCGCGGTCATCACTTTCGTCACGCTCGCCGCGGGAATTGGCTGCTCGCCGCCCGAGCTGGCGATGAACCCGAGGCCCTGCACGCTGACCGCGGCCGATCCGCGACTCGGCCAGGGCAGCGTGGGCGCCGGGCCGGCGATGGTTTCCGTGGCGGCGATCGTGCCGGCGGCGGCTACGGCCGGGATCGGGCGGAGGTAGTTCCAGGCCGCCAGGCCGAACACGAGGAGCAACAAGACGATCCCCACCCGAAGCCGCATGCGTCAGCAAACATAGCTAACCGGCAGCTCTGCGCAGACGATCCCCGATTGGCTCCCACGCGCGGACGGCCAGGTACGCGGCAAAGGCCAGCGAGGTGATGAAGAAGCTGACCGGGTGCGGCGAGTAGTACGCGATGGTGAGTCCGGCCCACGTGAACGCAAGGGCCAGCCCGATTCCCGCGAGGATGGCGACCGGCGGCCGGCTGGTGAACCGAACAGCGATCGCGGCCGGCGTGACGATCAGCGCGAAGATCAGCAGGACGCCCACCACCTGCACGGCCTCGGTGACGGCGACGGCGAGCACCGCCATGAAGGCGATCGACAGCGCGGTGACGGGAACTCCTTTCGCGCTCGCGAGGTCCTCGTCGACCGAGGAGAAGAGCAGCGGACGGTACATGGCGATGAGCCCGGCCACCGTCACCACCGCGGCGCCAAGCGTGATCGCCACATCGGTGGCGCTGATGCCGAGGATCTGGCCGAACAGCAGCGCGTAGGCCTCGGTGGCATAGCCGCGGTATAGCGATAGGAACAGCACGCCCAGGCCGAGCGTCCACGCGAGGACGATGCCGATCGTCACGTCCCGCCCTCGAATTCGGTTGCCGAGCGCACCGATCGCCACCCCGCTGCCGACCGTGAAAAGCAGGAGCCCGATGATCGGGCTGAGCCCCAGGACCACTGCACCGGTCGCACCCGCAAATCCGATGTGCGAGAGCGCATGGGCAGCGAACGCGGAACCCCTCAGCACGACGAAATAGCCAATCGCGCCCGCGACGATGGCGACGATGGTCCCGGCCTCGAAGGCATGGACCATGAAGTCGTAGCGAAAGAGCTCAGGCATGGGGATGGCTGACTTCCTCTTCCAGCCCCACCACGAACACCCTGCCGCGGCTGTCCTTGATGACCTCGACCGGCGATGAGTAGATCTCGGTCAGCCGTGCGGACGTGATGATGTCTTCCGGCTTGCCCATCGCGAGCTTGCCCTGTGCGATGTAGAGGACATGGTCGATGTGAGCGAGCAGCTGGTTGACGTCGTGCGCGATGAGGAGCACCGTCAGGCCGCGCTCGCGCGCGACCTCGCCGATCAGCTGCACCATCGCTCTCTGGTTGCGCACGTCAAGGTGCGAAAGCGGCTCGTCCATGACCAGCAGCCGCGGCCGGCCGACGAGCGCCTGCGCGAGAAGGAGCCTCTGCTGCTCGCCTCCCGAAACCCTACCCACGGACATGTCGGCATATCCGTTTGCGCCCACCGCCTCGATCGCCGCGCGAGCCTTAGCCTCAGCGTTCTCGCGCCCCGCAAAGCGCATGCCCCAGCGGTGGCCGTCGATCCCAAGGCCGACGAAGTCGCGGCCGCGGATCGAGAGGTCGGGGTCGAACGAAGATCCTTGCGGGACGTAGCCGATGCTCGGGTTGCCACGATGAGGCGATCCACCGAGCACCTCCAGGCGTCCTCGCGCGGGAGCGAGCTGTCCCAGGATCATTCTGATCAGGGTCGACTTGCCCGAGCCGTTCGGTCCTAGCACCGCGGTGAATGACCCGGCCGGAATCGAGAACGTGGCGCCCGACCAAATGGGTCGCGCCCCGTAGGCGGCCGACAGGTCCGAGGCGACGATCGCCGCGTCGGTCATCGGCTCGTGGCCAGCGCGCTCTCCAGGCTTTTCAGCTGGGCCAGCTGCCAGTCCTGGAACCTCGCGTCCTGCGGCTGAAGCGTCTCGGAGACGCCGACCGCCGGGATGTGGTGCGCGGCCGCGAGCGCCTTCAAGTTGGTGGTCACCGCCGTCGCCGTTTGCACGTTGTAGATGAGGACCTTGATCTGGTCGCCGGCGATCTGATCATGGAACTCGGCGACCGCGGCGGCGGGCGGGTCGTTGCCCTCGGCGATCGCGTCCATGAAAGCTGAAGGCGTCGTCAGCTTGAGCGAGAGTGCCGCCGCCATGTACACGAAGATGCTTTCGGTCGCGCCGATCGCAGCCCCCGCGTACTTTTGCTTGATGGTCGCGACCTCGTCCATATAAGGCGCGAGGGCTGTCGAGAGCTCACTCCGCTGCTGCTCGAAGTAGCCCTTGGTCGCCATCTCCGGGTCGATGGACGCGTATCTCGCGGTGATCGAGTCGGCGACCTTGACCACCGCTGCCGGGTCGTACCAGAAGTGCGGGTTGTCGCCGGCCTTCTTACCGAGCAGCTGCGCCACGTCGATCACCTGCCGGCGCTGGCTCGGGCTGGCCGCGAGGAGCTTCGTGCCCCAGCCGTCGTAGCCGGCTCCGTTGAGGATGACAAGGTCAGCCTCGGCAAAAGCGCGTGCATCGGCCGTCGTGGCCTCGTACTCGTGCGGGTCCGCGTTCGGATCGCTGACGACGCTGTGGACCGAGACCCTGAACCCACCCAGCTGGGCCGCGATGCTGCCCCAGAAGCTCTCGCCGGCGACCACCTTCAGCTGTCCCGAATGCGTGGCCGGGGGGCCGCAGGCCACAGCCATGACGAGAACAACCGCCACCGCGCAAGCCACCCTGCCCATCGCGCAAGAGTATTGCACAATCGACTTGCGCAAGCTTTGTGCGTATAGTGGGCGGGTGGCCAGGCCGAGTCCAGTCAGCGACGAGGTGAAGCGCCTCTTGACCGCGGGTGACGCGCACCTCTGGTCGATTGACGAGCTCCACGAGGGGGTGGTCCTGGCGCTGGGGGCGGCCGACTACTCGACGGTGTTCAGGGCAGTCTCAGGCATGGAGCGCGACGGACTGGTCCACCGCATCGACCTTGGCGACGGCAAGGTCCACTACGAGCTGGCGGACGAGCACCACGAACACATCCGGTGCGATTCGTGCGGCCGAGTGGTGGAAGTTCCGGGCTGCGTGCTGGAGGATGCGACATCGGCTGTCACCGCCAGCACCGGCTTCAAGGTGACGAGCCACCAGCTGCTCTTCGGCGGTGTGTGTCCCGCCTGCGATTCAGCGCGTCAGGGTTAGCACGTCACCCAGGACAAACCCTCTCTCGGTTATCTCATAGCGATGGACCACCGGGTGATGGTGCATCGCGCGCGTCTTCAGCACCGTGAGCGCACGGACGAGCTCGGGTCCCTCTTGAACGTACTGCAGGAGCACGACGTTGTCCGCCAGGTGCGAGAGGCCCTGCTCAGAGATGCGGCGCAGCTGGAAGAGCTCAGGGACCTCGACGATCATCATCATGCTGATGCCGGCACGCTCGAGCCGCTGAGTCAGCGAGAACATCCACTCGCGAAACCTGGTCGGGTCGGCGGCCGCGGTCATCACGTCCGGCAGGCTGTCGATGACGATGCGCCGGGCCTTGGTCTTCTCAATCAGGTCGAGAAGCTGATAGACCCACTCATCGATGTAGACGTCGACCACGCTCCGGCTGAGGACGTGGACCTTCGTGTCGCCGAACGACCAGCCGAAGCTCTTGGCGACCCTCGTCAGTTGCGTTTCGTTCTCCTGGAATGTCGCCAGGATGCCGGGCTCTCCACTCTCCGCGCCTTTGAAAAGAAAGTGCAAGCCCATCAGCGTCTTGCCGATGCCAGACGGCCCCGCGACCATCGTCGCGGCACCCGACCAGTAGCCGCCCTCGCCCAGCACCTTGTCCAGCGCCTCGATGCCAGTCGAAGAACGCATCCCACTGAGCTTGTAGAGGCTCCCGTCCTGGATGTCGGCCAGGCGCGGGAACACATCGAATCCCGCCTCCGTGATGCGGTATGCGTGCTCGCCCGACCGGTAGGAGCTTCCGCGCAGCTTGAGCACCTGCATGACGCGAAGCTCTCGCGCGCCGACCAGCTTGATATCGAGGGAGATGATGCTGTCGGCGACCGCGAACTCCGCGGCGTCCATCGCCTGATCCCGCGTATACGGGGCGTTCCAGACCGCGGTGGTCGCGCTGGCGGCGAGGAGGCGGGTCAAGCTGTATAGGAACCTCCGGAACTCGGTGGTGTCGTGGGAAACCGCCGCGAACGCCCGGAAGCTGTCGATCACCATGATGCCGGGGCGCACCTCTTTCAGATACTCCTCGATCGCCCCCAGGATGCTCTCGAGGCCGTCGTCCCCCAGGACGTGGCCGAGGTCCTCGTAGATGACGCGGCCCTCTTCAATCGCCTTGTGATCGAAGACCTTCAGCGTCTCGCCAAAGCGAAGGATCTTGTCCAGGGGTTCGGACAGGGTCGACAGGTAGAGCGCCGGGTGCTCGGCCGTTGCGTTATGGAATGCGAACTGCTGGCTGAGGATCGTCTTGCCGCTGCCGGGCACGCCGACGATCAGGTTGATCGCGTTCTTCAGCAGCCCCCCGTTGAGGATCTCGTCGAGACGCGCGTTGCCGCTCGGCAGCCTATCGATCAACGATGAGCTTTCGACCGCCGCCCGTGACGCACCAGCGCGCTGGTGCCGAGCAGGTCGCGCACCGTTGAAACCAGGATCAGCGGCTCCAGCGGCTTGCGCAGAAATGCGGCGGCGCCCAGCTTCATCGCCTCGTCGGCGCTATCGATGGCTGACACCGCCAGGACTTGGGCGGTGCCCTTGGCGGAGAACTCGCCGCACAACCGAAAGCCGGCGCCGCCGGAGATCAAGAGATCGATGATGACGAGGTCTGGGGATCGCTCCTCGAAGTGCAGCCTGGCCTGAGTCGCGTCTCCGGCAATTCCGACGTCATAGCCTTCGGTCCGCAAGAAATACTCGGCAAGGTTCGCGGCATAGCGGTCGCGCTCGGCCAGCAGCACCAGCGGACCGGCTTCGCGCCCTGGATCGAGGTCGGCGGCCGGGATGCGGTCGGCGACAAGCTCCTGCGAGAGCAGCCGGTGGGCGTCGGCGGCGCTCACCCCGGCGTCGAGCCGCGACTTGATGAAGCGCAGGTGCTCGACCTGCGCGCGCGAATAAAGTCGCTGGGAGCCCTCGCTGCGCAGGGGCGTGATCACGGCGTAGCGCTCCTCCCATGCGCGCAGCGTCGAGGTGGGGATGTCAAGCATCCTGGCGACGGCGCCGATGCTGTAAACGGCCTGGTCCTCCTGGCGATTCGTCGTTGTACCCACCTCCCTTGATACTGCTCGGTATCCAACTCTACCCCCAAAACCCTTACCCAGCTACTGTAGAACTTTAGTGCAGCTATTTATGCGCAAACTGAGGTATTGCATAAGTATGAACCGTTTAGTAAGCTTCGTGGGCAGGGCCTTCCAAAGGTTTGATGGAGCTTTTGGCACGAGCATGGCAGAGCTGAAGCCTGGCGAGCTGGAGGGCGGCGAAGCGCAGTCGGGGGATTTGAAAGAGTTGATGATCGACCACTGGATCCAGGTCATCGACGGCTGGGTCGAGGACCTCGATCAGAGGATGGGAGGGACGGCCGAAGGCGCGGATCCGGAGGAGCAGGGCTCGCCACCGGATCCAGCGCCGAGGCCCCCACCCAACTAGCCGTGGCAGGAGCCGGATGCATGAGGAAGGGGAGATATGTTGGCGCAGGGGTCGAACGGGCAAAGCGTCTACTCGGATAAGCAGCTGGTCATCTCGCGTGCGGATTCGCCTCCTGGCCTGAGCATCACCGGGGCGATCGACTACTACAACGCTGAGGCCGTGGCGGAGGCGCTGACCGCGTTGTTCCACGCTGACGGCGATGCCCGAGCCATCCTCGCTGACGCCATCACCGGCAACGGAGACCTTCATCTCGACCTGACCCGCCTCGAGTTCACCGACGTCACCGGCATCAGAGCCCTGGTCCGCATCGCCGAAAACGCCGGCGACGGAAAACGACTCGTGCTGCGCGGATTGCCGCCCAGCATCGTGAAGGTGATGACCGTGGTCGGCTGGTCGGAGCTCCCGAACCTGGTCATCGAGCCGAGCGAGTAGCCAACCGGGAGCTCGACTGCCGGTCGCTATCATCCTGACGGAGTGAAGGCGCTGGTCAAAGCCAAAGCGGGACCGGGCCTGTGGCTGCAGGACGTTCCCGATCCCGTCGCCGGTCCCGGCGAGGTGTTGATCCGCGTCTTGCGCACAGGAATCTGCGGCACCGACCTCCACATCGAGAGCTGGAACGAGTGGGCGCAAGCGACCATCCATCCACCGCTGGTGGTCGGCCACGAGTTCGTCGGGGAGGTGGTGCAGCTCGGCGAAGGCGTCGCGTCGGTCTATCCGGGCGAGATCGTCGGCGCCGAAGGGCACATCGTGTGCGGGCGCTGCCGCAACTGCATGGCAGGCCGCCGCGCGCTTTGTGCGAACACAGTCGGGATCGGCGTGCAGCGTGACGGCGCGTTCGCCGAGTTCATCGTCATGCCGGCCGGAAACCTGTGGCCGCACCTGACCAGGATCGACCTCGACGTGGCCGCGATCTTCGACCCGTTTGGCAACGCCGTTCACACAGCGACGCAGTTCCGCGTCGTCGCGGAGGACGTGCTGATCACCGGCGCGGGGCCGATCGGCATCATGGCGGCGCTGGTCGCGCGCCACAACGGCGCACGCTTTGTCGTCATCACCGACGTCAGTGACTACCGGCTCGAGCTCGCGCGCAGAGTTGGCGTCACGCGCGCGGTCGACGTCCGAAGCACCACGCTCGCCCAGGTGCAGGAAGAGCTGGGCATGAAAGAGGGATTCGACGTCGCGTTTGAGATGTCGGGCCAGCCGAGCGCTCTGCGCGACATGATCGCGAACATGTCACACGGCGGTCGCATCGCGATCCTAGGGCTGCCAGACCACGAGTTCGCGATCGACTGGTCGCAGGTCGTCCTCAAGATGCTCACCGTCAAAGGCGTTTACGGGCGGCAGATCTTCGAGACCTGGTATGAGATGTCGGTCTTCACCCAGACGGGCCTGGACATCTCGCCGGTCATCACGCACCGCTTTCCCTACCGCCAATTCGAGGAAGCCTTCGCCGTCGCGCACTCGGGCAAGTGCGGCAAGGTCGTGCTGGATTGGGCTCCGGCCTAGGAGGCGACTAGATGTTCGAGCGCATGCGTCCACACCTCGCGACGCGGCTCGCGGAGATCCGCGACGCCGGGCTGGAAAAACAAGAACGCGTGTTGACGAGCCCGCAGGGATCGGTGGTCAGCGTTCTCGACCGGAAGGTGCTGAACCTCTGCGCCAACAACTACCTCGGACTGGCTGACCATGCCGCCATCGTCGCGGCCGCGAAGGAAGCGCTTGACCGCTGGGGTTACGGCATGGCGTCAGTCCGGTTCATCTGCGGCACGCAGGAGATTCACAGAGAGCTCGAGGACGCGCTCACCGATTTCCTGGGCACCGAGGACACGATCCTTCACCCTTCCTGCTTTGACGCCAACGGCGGCATCTTCGAAGCCCTGCTCGACGAGCAAGACGCTGTCATCTCGGACGCCTTGAACCACGCGAGCATCATCGACGGCATCCGGCTGTGCAAGGCGCGGCGACTGCGCTATGCGAACCGCGACATGGACGACCTCGAAAGTCAGCTCAAAGACAGCGCCTCGTCACGATTCCGGTTGGTCGTCACCGACGGCGTTTTCTCGATGGACGGTTACCTCGCGCCACTGCCCGAAATCTGCGAGCTCGCCGAGCGCCACGACGCCCTGGTCATGGTCGACGACTCCCACGCCGTCGGGTTCATGGGCGCCAACGGGCGCGGCACGCACGAGCACCACGGGGTCATGGGCCGCGTCGACGCCATCACCGGGACGCTCGGGAAAGCGCTCGGGGGCGCCAGCGGCGGGTACGTGTCGGGGCGAAAGGAGCTCGTCGCGATGCTGCGGCAGCGCTCCCGCCCTTACCTCTTCTCCAACTCGGTCCCGCCCCCAATCGTGGCGGCAAGCCTCAAAGTCCTCGAGCTCATCCGGTCCGGGGGCGAGCTGCGGCAGCGGCTGCGCGACAACACGGCCTTCTTCCGGCAGGAGATGACCCGGGCCGGGTTCGACATCCTGCCCGGCGAGCACCCGATCGTCCCGGTGATGGTGGGAGACGCGGCGCTGGCCGCCCGGATGGCGGAGCTCATGCTCGAGCGGGGGGTTTACGTCGTGGGCTTTTCCTACCCGGTTGTCCCCCAGGGCAAGGCGAGGATCAGGACCCAGGTGTCGGCGGCCCACTCGAAATCCGACCTGGAGCGCGCGGTCAAGGCCTTCATCGAGACCCGGGAAGCGGTCCCAGCCCGGTAGGCCGGTAGCACGGCCGCTCCGCGCGTTTTTTGGAATGATGAGCGAGCAGGAGCTGATGCTGGTCCAGGTCGGGCAGGCGCTGCACGAGGTGGCCCGTCCCTACAGCTGCGACGCCCCGCTGCCGGGCCACCTCCAGGCCAGCCTCTTGCGGCTTGGTGTTCCCTGTGACGAGCTGACGCCGCGCGAGGAGGTGGTCGCGCTCCTGTGGGCGCGCAAGCGTAGCCTGTCGTCGGCTACCCAGCCGCCATGGCGAGATCCAGGAGCGACACCGGCACCGGCAGCCTGACTCCTGACACGGCTGCGGAAGCCGCACAGGAGGCGGGGCTCGTCTACGCCTCCGACTTTGAACCTGGGATTCGTCGCGTCCGCAAAGGCAGGGGATTCGTCTACTTCGACCCGCGCGGCAAGCGCGTGACCGACCCGGAAACACTGGATCGGATTGCGAGCCTGGTCGTCCCACCGGCCTGGAAGGACGTGTGGATCTGCACTCGGCCTCGGGGCCACCTGCAGGTGACGGGCCGTGATGCCCGAGGGCGGAAGCAGAACCGATACCACGCGCGGTGGCACAAGGTTCGCGACGCGGACAAGTTCGCCCGTCTCCTCGGCTTCGCGCGTGCCCTGCCCAGAATCCGCCGTCGCGTAACGCGTGACCTGGGCCAGCCCGGCCTGCCGCGGGAGAAAGTTGTCGCGACCATCGTGAGGTTGCTCGAGATGACTTTTGCGCGCATCGGCAACGAGGAGTACGCGCGGGAGAACGGATCCTTCGGACTCACGACCCTGCGCGACCGGCACGTGACGATCAAAGGCGCCACCGTTCGTTTCCTGTTCAAAGGCAAGAGCGGAAGTGAAGTCGAGGTCGGCATCACCAATCGCCGCGTCGCGAGAGTCGTGAAGCGCTGTGAAGAGCTGCCGGGTCAGATGCTGTTCCAGTACATCGATCCCGCCGGCGATCGCCGCATTGTCACGTCGGATGACGTCAACCAGTACCTGCGCGAAACGAGCGGAGAGGATTACACGGCCAAGGACTTCCGCACGTGGGGGGCCACGGTGCTCGCAGCTTCCGCGCTGCGTGAAGTCGTGAGCTTCGAATCCGACACCGAAGCCAAGCACAACGTGGTGGCAGCCATCGACAGCGTCGCACGCAGGCTGGGACACACCCGAGCCGTGTGTCGCAAGTCGTACGTCCACCCCGCGGTGATCGACACCTACATGGACGGATCGCTCGAGAGTGTTTTGAAAGTGGTGGAAGGCCGGACCCACCGCAATCTCAAAGCTGAAGAAGCAGCCGTCATTGCGCTGCTGAAACAGAACGTGGCTCGTCGCTAGCGCGCCAGCCTAGTCGACGCGGACTTCGGTCCCGTCCTGTGCCCAGCGCGTGTGGAACGCGCCCTCACGGTCGGTGCGGTGGTAGCCGTGCGCGCCAAAGTAGTCCCGCAGGCCCTGGATGAGGTTCGCTGGACCGCGCGCTCGCCGGTAACCGTCGTAGTAGGCGAGAGATGACGCAAACGCGGGGATTGGCACGCCCTGGTCGACCGCCTGCTTGACCACCGAGCGCCATGACCCTTGCGCCGACGCCAGGGCCTGCTGGAAAAACGGCGCAAGCATGAGGTTCGGCAGGTCGGGCGACTCGGCGTAGGCGTCTTTGATCCGGTCGAGGAACTGGGCCCGGATGATGCAGCCGCCGCGCCAGATCGTCGCGAGCGCCCCGAGGTCGAGGTCCCAGCCGAACTCCCGGGATCCGGCGCGCAGGTGCTCGAAACCCTGCGCGTAGGCGATGATCTTCGACGCGTAGAGAGCGTCTCGGACGTCATTGACGAGGCCCGTGTTCGAGCCCGCCGGCGGAGCGGGCCCGGCCAGGATCGAGCTTGCTTTGACGCGATCCGATTTCTGGCTCGACAGCATCCGAGCGAAAACCGCCTCCGTGATACCGGTCAGCGGAACGCCTAGCTCGAGCGCCGACTCGCTGGTCCAGCGCCCGGTGCCCTTCTGCTCCGCCTTGTCGTCGATGGAGTCGACGAGTGCGGAGCTTCCGTCGACTTTGGCGAGCACGTTGGCCGTGATCTCGATCAGGTAGGACTGAAGCTGGCCCTGGTTCCACTCGCGAAACACAGCGGCGAGATCGGTCGGGCTCATGCCAAGGGCCTGGCGCAGGAAGTCGTAGGTCTCGGCGATGAGCTGGATGTCGGCGTACTCGATCCCGTTGTGGACCATCTTCACGAAGTGGCCGGCGCCGTCCGGTCCGATGTACGTGCAGCATGGAACTCCATCGACCTTGGCCGAAATCGCCGTCAACATGCCCGCCACTCGGTGATAGGAGTCGCGGGTCCCGCCCGGCATGATGCTCGGGCCGAGCAGCGCCCCCTCCTCCCCACCCGACACGCCGGCTCCGATGTACCCGAGCCCGGCCGCCTCGACCGCCGCGGCGCGACGGCGCGTGTCGTGGAACAGCGAGTTGCCGCCGTCGATGATCGTGTCGCCAGGCTCCAGCACCGCGGAGAGCGCATCGATCGCCTCATCGACAGGCGGGCCGGCCTTGACCATGAGGAGGACGGCCCGTGGAGGCTCGAGAATCCGCACCAGCTCGTCCAGTGACGCGGCCGGCCGGAAATCGCCCTCGCTCGAGTGCGCCGCCATGAAATCGTCGGTCCGCCGCCGCGTCCGGTTGTACACGGCGACCCTCACCCCGTGGGACGCAAGGTTCCGGGCGAGGTTCTCGCCCATCGTCGCCAGGCCGACCACCCCGATCTCGTGCTCAGGCACCAACACACCTTATCTAAGGGAGCCGACCGGGATGCTATTCGGCGCTGACTTCGGCCGCGTTGTTCTCCGTCTCGACGACACGCACTTTTAGCAGTCGAGCGGGCTTGAGACTTGGCTCCAGGCGGTGGAATGCGGCCAGGGCAACGTTCTCGACGGTCGGGATGACACCCTGCAGGAAATCCACGTCCCGGTTCAGGTGACGATGGTCGACCACATCGATGAACTCCCGCCGCAGCACCGCATCGACATGCTTGAGATTCACGACCATCCCGGTTTCAGAATCGACGGGCCCGCCCACCGTGACCTCAACCACGTAGTTATGACCGTGGTCGTTGACACATGCGCCAAAGACCTCGCGATTCTGAGCCTCACTCCACTCGGGGCGGCACAGGATGTGGCCGGCCGCAAACGTGGCCCGGCGCGTGATGCGGACGTTCGTCATTCCCATTACAACAGTTGCACCGGAGGGTCCATTCGTATGTTGGCGCCCGAAAGGGGAGCCGACTCGGGAGAAGCTAACCACACTGCGACTCGCGCGACGTCCAACGGCTCCAGCGCCGGACCCTCGACCCCTGCGATGCGCAGCATGGGCGTGTCCACCGAGCCAGGGCTGATCGCGTTGACGCGGATGCCGAGCGCCCGCCCTTCGGAGGCCAGCGCTTCGGCGAGGCCGGCCAGTCCGGACTTCGCCGCCACGTAAGCGGCCATGCCCGGAAACTTCTCGGCGCCCGCGACGCCGGAGAGGCTCGAGATCATGACGATCGAGCCTCCGTGGTCTCGCATCCGGCGGAACGCCTCGCGGCTGCAGAGAAATGCGCCGCGAAGGCCGGCGCCCAGCTGGACGTCCCAATCGTCTGAAGTCAGCTCCGTGACCGGTCGCTTGATCAAAACCGCAGCGCAGTGGATCATCGCGTCCAGTCCTTCAAGCCGCGCGAAAGCTGCCGCAACCTGCTTTTCGTCGGAGACGTCGCAACCTTCTCGGCGGCTCAAAGACGTGACGTCCCATCCTTTCGCGCGAAGCTCGCTCACGATCGCGGAGCCGATGCCTCCGGACCCGCCTGTCACCACGGCGACCGGGCTCACCGTGCAACCTCACGCAGTGCAGCCTCGTACCCGTCGAGCGCGGCTTCGAGGCCGAGCCTTCTCAGCGCGCTGGCGCGCACAGCATGCCGGTCGAGGGCAAGGCAGCGCCTGATCGCATCCGATAGGCGAACGACGTCGTCGGGCTCCGCGAAAAAGCCGGTAACTCCTTCCTCGACCACCTCGGGAAGCGCGCCACGCCGGTAGGCGGCGACAGGGCAGCCGGCCATCTGCGCCTCGGCGGCCACGAGGCCGAACGGCTCATCCCAGCGGACGGCGCAGACGGTCACCGCGGTGCGCGCCATGACCCGGCGCAGCTCGTCCCTGGGCAGCGCGCCAAGCCGCTCGGCGTCGCCGAGATCGACGTCATAGCTCGGATCGTAGGCCGCGCCGGCAACGCGCACCGGCAAACCCGCCGCACGCGCCGCGTGCAGAGCGTGCTCGATGCCTTTCTCAGGCGAGATGCGCCCGGCGACGAGCGCCGATCGGTCGACCGGAGCATCTTCCAGGCGCAGGTCCGGGACGCCGTTCCGCAGCACCCACGCGATTTCCACTCCGGCGTCCTTCCACGAGCGGCGGCAAGACTCCGAGACCGTCGCCAGGTGGGCCGGATCGACGCGCGCCACAGCCTTGAGAACGGCGGGGACCAGCGGCGGCATATGGAGCGTGTGGAGCACCGGCGCACCATTGGCCGCGGCCTCGAAGGCCGGGGCGTCGAAGGCGTGCTGAGAGACGACGTCGGTGTCGGGGGCGATCGACCTGAAAATAGCCTCGAGGGCCGCCGCCACGCCGGGCGCCGGGCTTGGAGCATGGCCCGCGGGCATGACGAGCGCCGCGGCCGCGTCGGTCGGCGCCGCCACCATTACGAGCTGGACACCGGGCACCTCGGAACCCTCGCTGCAGTGCAGCCGGACGTCGTGGCCTCGACGCACTAGCCCGGTCGCAAGATCGCTCACGAATGCCTGGGCTCCGCCCACCTGGGTTGAGCGCAGCGGTGTCACGGGCGACGCGACGATGGCGATCTTCACGGCTTAGTGTCTATTGAGAGCCATGGATTACCAACGCGCCGTCGACAACGCGCCGGCGGGCTGGCGGCAGTTCGGCATCGAAGACCTCCAACGCCTGCCGCCCGCGGCGCTCCGGCACGAGCTGAAGTCCGTCCCCGTGCCGGAGCGCAAGCTGGTCGATGCCGGCGAACTGGCGGCGGTCGAGCGGGTGCGCCGGGCTTTTTTCTGGACCTTCGTCTACCACCTTCAACCCGAGCGCTGGGACGCACTGGCCCAGATCGAGCCGATTCATCCCGACTTGATCGCGGCACTGCCTGCCTCTTCGCGACGGGGCCTGGACATAGGAGCCGGCAGCGGGCGGCTGACCCAGCACCTGGTGAGTCGTTGCGAGCAGGTCGTCGCGGTCGAGCCATCCGACGGGCTGCGAGCAATCCTCGAGGGCCGTCTCCCCACAGTCGAGGTCGTCGCCGGCTGGGCCGATGCGCTGCCACTGGAAGATCGCTGGTCAGACCTGACCGCAGCGTGCGGCGCGCTTGGCCCAGAGCCGGACGTGCTGCGCGAGCTGGAGCGCGTGACGGCGATCGGTGGATTGATGGCCCTGATCAGCCCCGAGTGCCCCGAGTGGTTCGAGGCTCATGGGTGGAACCGCATGACCACGGCGAGGATTGCTCCACTGGACCACGAACAGTGGATCGATGACTTCTTCGGCGCGCCCGATCCGCCTCGAGAGCTGCTGACCAAACGCGTCACGAGGTGATCATTCTCCGCACCGTGGCCGAACCAGCTGCCGCCGCCTCACGCACGGCATCGCCTTTGCGCAGCACGCCGACCAGCTCACCGGCCGACGTGGTGATGGGGACGCTGTCCAGCTGGTGCTCCACCATGAAGTCGGCCATCTCCTTGATGGGCACATAAGGCCGGAACGTGCTCGGCCCGGGGCGCATGGCCTTGTCGACCGCGAGACCTGGCTCCTCGTCGAGCTGTTCCGACCTGAGCAGCCCAAGCACGACGTTCGCCTCGTCGACGACGACGACCACGTCCCAGCCGGCGACGATGGCCCGCTCGTGGACGTCACCGACGCGGTCCTTCAGCCGGCAGACGACCATGTCCTTGCGCGCCACCTCGCCGGCGCGAGGGCGCCGGGAGTTCTCACCCTCCGTCGGATTGCCGGCCGCCAGCCAGTCGAGCTTGCCGGCCCGGTACTCGTAGACCTCTTCGAAGCCGAGACTCTCGAGCCGCGCCGCGGCCCTGGGCGCCATGTCTCAAGCCCCATCCCAGCAGTAGACGATCACGGGCCGCTTTCGATCGATCTCTTCGGCCTCTTCATCGAGCTGGCGCAGGGGATGGCTGACCGCGCCCGGGAGATGGTCCTCCGCATACTCCTCAGGTGGAAGCACCTCGACGAGCTGCGCGCCCTGCTTGACCATCGCTTCGATCGCGTTGCGGTCGACCGGCCTCGCCATACCTAAATGCTATGGCCGCACGTCGTAGAGCTTCGCCAGGTCCGCCGGCAGCGTCAGGGCGGGGTCGAGGTCGGGCACCAGGCCGCCTTGCTGGAGGGCCATCACAACCAGGCTGGAGCAGATCACGTGATTGCGGCGGACGAGGCGGAGCGGCCACCCGAAGAGCAGGTAGAGGAGCGCGCCGAGCAGGGCCAGGTAGCCGAATGCGTGGCCGACCTGAGCTTTCGCGTAGGCCACCACCCTCTCACGCCGCTCATGGGAAAACTCCAGGCCCTGGCGCACCAGGTGGTATTCGTCAGAGTGATACTTGGAGAGCGGACTGCGCTGGACGCCCATCATCTCCGCCTCGACCAGTGCTCCGTCCTCGCTGACGACCAGCGCGGCGTGGCTCCAGTGGGCGTACACGGCGTCGGCGCCTCTGAAGCGGCGTTTCTGCGCCTGGCTGATGAGCCCCGCGATCAGGTGATGCCTGTGTGCGAGGATGAAATCGCCGGGCGCGAAATCGCCGGCGTCTTCACCCGGCCCATAGCGTTCAGATCTGGCCACTGTCACCCGGATAACGCCGGGCGGGCTCCACTCACCAGGTGCGTGTCACCTTGTTGAGGGCACGCGGCCGGTCGGGATCGATCCCGCGCGCCACGGCCACCCGGTTCGCCAGCAGCTGGCCGAGCACCGCCAGCGTCAGCGGGGTCAACTCCTCGGGCAGCCCAGAGTCGAGACTGACCGTCGCCTCGGTATTGGTGTCGTCGGCCTCGACGCCGTCGAGCAGACGGAGCACGCGACAGCCGTGATCGGCCAGGCGCTGCCCGATCGATTCCACGTCGGCGGAGACCTGCCCGCGCCCGTCAACCAGGATGACCGGGAACCCGGACTCGACGACCGCGATAGGCCCATGCTCGAAATCCGCCACCGACCACGCACGAGCCAGCACGTAGCTGGTTTCGGTGAGCTTGAGCGCGATCTCCTCCGCGGTCGAGAAGTTGAAGCCGCGGCCGAGCACGATCGCGCGCGGACCCAGCAGCATGGGAACCAGGCGGTCCAGCTCGCCGTCCTGCTCGATGGCTGCGGCTAGCGCGGGCGGCACCTGGCCGAGGGCTGCTTCGAACGAAGCGTCCGGGTCCAGCGCCTGGGAGACCAGCGCCAGCGCAAGCAGGCTCGCGATGTAGGTCTTGGAGGCCGGCACGCTGCGCTCCGCGCCCGCGCCCAACGGGAGCACCAGCTCGGCCACCTGCGCAAGCGGCGAGCTCGGGTCGTTGGTCACCGCAACCGTGACCGCACCCTGGCGCGATGCTTCCTCGATCACCGCGATGACGTCCGGCGAGACGCCCGACTGCGAGATGCCGATCACGCACTGGCCGTCGAGTGATGGAGGGCTGCCGTAGCTGGTGAAGAGCGATGGCGCGGCGAGCGTGACCATCATGTGGTTGCGAACGCCGAATAGATATTTCGCATAGAGCGCAGCGTGGTCGGAGCTGCCCCTGGCGACGATGACAAAGCCCCTCGGCTTGGTGGTGCGCAGCCGGGCGGCGATTGACGCGACGGCGCCGCGGCTTTCCGCGAGCATGCGCGAGGCAAGCAGCGGCTGCTCGCCGATCTCGTCTCGAAAGCGGCTCATACCTTATTAACGGGTGGTGGCTTTCTTCCTACGCCCCAGCCTGCGTTGCCGGCTCGCTCTTGGCCGCCTCCTGCCGATTGAGGCTGTCGGCGTTTCGGATGCCGATCGCGTTGACCAGGGCGCCCACCAGGAGGAGGCCGGCGCCAACCAGCATCGCGAGGTGGAATGAGGAGGTCGAGGCGTCTCGAACGACTCCCACCAGGCTGGGATCGGGCGGTGTGTTGAGCGGGCTTACCTGGTTGCGAAAGCTGCTCGAGGAAACGTCGACGCCGGGCAGACGCGAGGCAAGCGTCGCGTAGAAGTTGGCCGTGAGAAAGATGAAGATCACAGCTCCCGCCAGCTGCGGCCCGACCCGGGAGATCGCGTTGTTGATCGCCGAGCCGACGCCGGAGTTCCTCATCGGAACGGAGGTCATCAAAGCAGTCGTGAGCGGGGCGACCAGGATCATCAGGCCGATGCCGAACAGGATCGAACCCGGCAGGAAGTCGGTGAAGTATGAAAGGGGAGGCGCGTAGGTATTGGGGTTGGACAGGTCCAGCTTCCACGGCGTGCTGCTCGAGGGCACCCGCGCAAACCACATGACGCCCAGCGCCATGATCAAGGGTCCCCCGGCCATGAACCAGCGTGGACCGTATTTCGCCGCCAGGCTCCCGAACCGAGCTGAGAAGAAGATCAGAAAAAGCGTGCCGGGAATTCCGGCCGCGCCGGCCGCCGCTGCGCTGTAGCCGATCGTGCCTTGCTGGAAAAGAACCAGGTAGTAGAAGGCAACGTAGAGGGCGCCGTAGATCAAAAAGGTCGACACGTTGGTCACGGCGAAGTTGCGCGAGCGGAACAGCCCGAGCGGGATCAGCGGATGCTTCGAGCGCTGCATCAGGATGGGCAGCGCGATCGTGGCCAGGACGCCCACCGCCAATGCGATGTATCCGATCGGGTCTCGCCAGGCCCTCTGCTGTCCGTAGATGGCGCCGAAGGCAAGTCCTCCGACGGCCAGCGCGACGACCGCCGCCCCAAGCCAGTCGAAGTTCGCCGTGGCCATTTCGTCGCGGCTCTCGGTTACGTGACTCCAGGTCGCCCAGACGGCCACGACGATCAAAGGCACGTTGATGAGAAAGGCGGCCCTCCACGAGAGAGTGTCGACGAGAAGGCCGCCGATGACGGGGCCGAGCACGGTCGTCGCGCTAGAGGCGCCTGCCCACAAACCGAAAGCGCGTCCCTGTTCCTGGCCGGAAAAGTTGGCCGTCAAAAGTGCAAGAGAACCGGGGACCAACACTGCGCCTGCCGCGCCCTGGAGGATGCGAAATACGACCAGGAGCTCCATCGTTGGAGCGAGTCCACACAGCACCGAGGTGATGCCGAAACCGATGAGGCCGTAGAGAAACATGCGGCGGCGGCCGTAGAAGTCGCTCAACGCGCCGGCCAGGATCAGCAGGGCGCTCAGCGAGAGCATGTACGCGTTGTAGACGTACGACTGGCCCTCAAGAACCCCGAGGAACGATCGCGGCAGGTCGCGGCCGATGCGCGGCAGCGCGACGTTGACGACCGTCGAGTCGAGGAAGACGATCCCCGAGCCGAGCACCGCCGCTACCAGGATCCAGCGCTTGGTCGTCATCCGCCTATTCTTGCTGTTTTCGAAAGAGGCGACGATGTCGAGCCGCGATCGCTCCGATCAGCCCTACGACGATCAGCGCGGGAACGATAGGCCAGGCCGCTGCTACCGGTGGTACGCCGTTGTTGGGCAGCCCAGGGATGGTGCTCCCCGTGACTGTGGACGAGGCCGTGTCGTTGGCAGGGTTTGGGTCGACCGGAGAGCTGGACGTGCGAGTCGCCGTGTTCGTCGCCGGCGTGGTGCCGGTGACGTTGACGACGAGCAGCATCGTCGCCGTCGCGCCACTGGCGAGGACGCCGACGTCCCAGATCCCCGTGCCCGCGGTGTACGTGCCCTGGCTGGGCGCTGCCGAGACAAGGGTTACGCCGCTCGGCAGGTTGTCGGTCACCTGAAGCGCGGTTGTCGCGTTCGGACCCAGGTTGTGGGCGCTGACCGTGAACGTTACGTTGGCGCCGACGGCAGGGTTGGGATTGTTGACCGTCTTGGTGATTGCGATGTCAGCGGCGATGGCGACGATGTTGATGGGCGCGAGGACGGTGCTGCTCGGGAAAAACGTCCACGTGTCGAGGCCCTTGGCGTCGCCGAAGTTGCCGGCGCACGGAGTGTTGGCGTTGCCCCCGGTCGCAGCCCCAAACGCCCGCTGGCCGCTCGACGTGTCGTAGCCGAAGATCGGGTCGGAGCTGGACGTGGTCGGCGGGTTGAGACCGCAGAGCACCGTGCCGACCGTGTTTCCCGAGTCGACGACTGTGCCGTTGAGCGTCCTGTAGGCCCGGTCGTCATAGAAGCCGGCGCTGCAGCCCCCGTTGAGCGCTGGGCAGGGTCCGGGCGGATTGAGCAGTGTGATAGTCGGGCCGCCGGTGGTGTCGTTCTCGACGTCGATCATCGGGAAGTGATACTCGCCGCCATGAAAGCGCGCGTGGACCTGGAATGTGCCGGTGGGAAAGAACGCCCCGACGTTGTCCCTCCCGTCCCAGCTCACCGTCTGGACTCCGGCAGGGCGAACGCCCCTCAGCGCGCGGTTGGCGGGGAGGGTCGGATCGAAGCTGACACCGTCCTGGCTGATGACGATCTCGTACACGCCAGGGACGTTGCTCGTGTAGGTGAAAGTCCCACCGGTGTTGACGAGGCTCGTGTTGCCGCCAAGGTTGCCGATGAAGGACAGCGAGCTCATCACCGGCGCGGTGGGCGCCACCGGGAAGCCCAGCGCCGTGATCGATGCAGCGTCGGGCGCCTCGAAGAACAACGGAAAGCTGGGCAGGGCAAACGTGACGCCGCCCTGGATCCCGGTGAGCTGGCCGGGAGAGCCGGTGGCGTCCGCCACGGCGTCGTGATAGAGCGGTGTCGCGCCGTCTGAGTCGAGAAAGCCGCGCTGGTTGCCGTAGACGAGCCAGCCGTTGGGGTCCATGCCACGGAGGTCGACTCGGTACTTGTAGCCGTCGGTGGTGACCGGGTAGACGCTCGGATAGACGGGCAGGCCGTTCCCGCCCGTGAACAGTGCGAGGTAGTACGTGAAAACTCTGCCGGTCAGGCTGGTCGTGGAGGTGAGGTTGGCGCGGACGGTCGCGTCCCATGCCGCGACCGAGGTGCCCTGCGCGGCGCTGAAGTTGTTTGCGTTGAGCAGCGCGACGTCGGCGGCGACCGTCCCATCGGTATTGGCGGAGAACCCGGACGGCCCGAGGAACGCGATGTTGTAGATGCCGGTGGACGGGGCCGCGTAGTGACATGGGACGTACGTTCCGGCAATGCCGGCCGGGACTGTGTCAGGGCCTGTGAGCTCCTGGGTTCGGTTCGTGATCATCCCCTGGTTCGCCGGTGCTCCTGCCGCCGTCCGCTGCGCGTTGCAGCTGAAGCTGGGCGCTGCCGAGACGTTCTCGGTGCCGACCGGCCCGGTGACGAGCCCCGGATTCCAGACGAGGATGTTGCTCGTGCCCTGGTTGATCGCGCTCGAGCCGAGCATCAACACCTCGCCGGCGTTCATGAATGCCTTGATCAAAGTCCGCCTGGTCAGCTGGCCGCCGCCGTACGAGTCTGTTCGCCACTCTGTGTTGGCGCGGTTGCCCAACGCGCCGCTCGGCCAGAGGTTCGCGCTGCCGGCGGCGTAGGCGACCTGGGTTCCCGACCCGACGAGCAATAGAAGCAGGACCGGGGCGACAAGGGCGAGGCGTCGGGACTTACGCAAGGACCGCGCTGACGAGCAATCGTTGGGTGTTGCTCTGGGTCAGAGGATTCCACACGCCCGTACAGGTGATCAACGTGAGCGTGGCGACCGAGCTTGGTTCGAACAGGGACACGATGCGCGCGTTCGCGTCCACGACACGCGTGCCGTCGACCTTGAAATGAACCGTGCCGCCGTCGGCGCGCACCACCGTTATCTCGTCACCGGCCCGAACCTGGTTCAGGCGCGTGAAGACGGCGTCACCCGTCCACCAGTTGACGTGTCCGTTGATCAACGCGTTGCCTGGCTCGCCCGGAGCCGGGCCGAGCCTGTACCACGCGACGTCGCGAAAGCTCTTGGGGATGTCCATGTTTCGGTTGGCGTCCAGTCCTCGTGCCTCCACCGCCGCGTCGACGTTGATGCGCGGGATCAAAAGACGTGTCGGGGTTGGATCGACGATATGGATCCGGGCTAGGCCCGTCGGGCGAGGAAGGCTCATCGACATCGGCGCGGCCTGGCTCTGGGTGGGCTCGGACAAGATTGGGGTGCGCACTGCGACGACCGCGTAGCTTCCGGCCGCGGTGGTCAGGCAAAGGCAGATGATCAGTAACCGCCGGAGCATGCTGGCGCGGATTCTAGTGGTCGGTTCCTTAGAAGTCTGCTCGGCCCATGAAGTGGTCGAGCACCCCTGGCCTGGCGAGCTCGTACAGGGCGACGCGATGGCCGCTGGGCGTGACGAAGGAAGAGCAGGGTCCCATTGGAATCTCGAGGCTGTGCTGCTTTTTCAAGCCGCGCTTTTTCAGCTCGGCGGTCGCCTGCTTCAAGTCGCGGACCCGATAGATGTAGATCGGGCGATCGCCCTCGAGGTGATCGGTCAGCAACACGTGCGGCGGTCCTTCGGTGAGCTGGACCATCGCCACGCGCGCTCCCATCCCCTCCACCGCAAAGCCGAGCCGCCCGCCGAGCACGTCGACGAAGTAGCGAGCGTCCGCGGCGACGTCGCTGCTGGGCGTGTAGAGATAGTCGAGCTGCTCAAAGGGGTTCATGACAGCGAGAAGTCGGTGGCCACCTCGACCCCGTGCCTCAGGGTCTGAAGCGTCGAGCAGTAACGCTCAGCGCTCGACAGGAGTCTTTTGGCGCGCTCGGGGTCGACGCCGTCTTTGACCTTCACCTGTGTGTGCATCTCGATGCCCGTCGCGCCTACGGGCGCGTCTTTTTCGGTGGCCATCGTGCCGCGGAAGTCCCAGTGGATGCGAACGTCGACGCGGACCGACTCGAGCTCGACTCCCATGTTCGCGGCGACGGAGCGGAGGGTGCTCTCCTCGCAGATGGCCAGCGCGGCCGCCAGGATGTCGCCCGAGCACGGCGTGTCCCCCGCGCCGCCGGCCGCGGGGTGGAGGCCCGCGCGGATCGTCACCTCCGGAAACTCGGTCGGCGCAACCGCGCAGTGCCGCGGATCCGAGAGGTCGCTGGCGACGCTCTGCGCCGCGGTCACGACAAGGGCGGAGCTGGGGTCTGACCGGTACTTCTCTTTCAGCGGGGCCTGGATGCTCTTGAGGTCGGTGGTATATGGCATCCGCACATTCTCCTGATACTGGGCGAGTGCGGATGCTGCTCGCGTGAGTCTCCTGGCGCTGGCCCCCCTGGTCGCGGCCTGTACGTTCGGCCTGGTCTCGGGCTTCAACGACGGCGGAAACCTCCTGGCGTCATTCACGTCGGGCCGCGTCATCACCCCTCCCATGGCCGCGGCGTTGCTGCTGATCTGCCTCGCCGGCCCCGTCATCCTGGGCACCGCCGTCGCGCGGACGATCGGGACCAACGTCATCGACCTGGGCGGCCAGGGCGGGCTCGGCTACGTGCTGATCGTCGTGTCGCCTCTGTCTGTCGTCCTGCTGTCATGGCGTTTCGGCATCCCGACGAGCATGACGCTCGCTCTGGTCGGCGGGATGCTCGGCTGGGCCCTGGCTTCGGGCGGACGGTCTCCGGTCAATTGGGGAGGCGTCGGTCGCGTGCTGATCGGCATGCCGGTGTCGGTGCTCGGCGGAGGCCTGCTCGCCCTTGGCATCTACCTGGCGATTCGCAGGCTCCTGGGCACGCGGCCACATGCCTCGTTGCTCAGGCTCGCGCGGTTCCAGCTGCTGACCGCGGCCATCCAGGCGTTCGCCTACGGAGCCAACGACATGGAGAAGTCCGTCGGGTTGATTGCGGTCAGCCTTTCGTTTGCGAACCATCAACAGGTGTCGTTTTCAAATCCGCTCCCTATCATTGGCGCATTCGGATTCTTTTATGTGGGTGCACTGGTAGGTGGCTGGCGCGTGGCTAGCCGGATTGGTTTCGGTGTGTTGAAAGTTCGCCCCGTGCAGGCGTTCGCGCAGCAGCTCGCCTCGGGCAGCGTCGTGGCAGCGCTGGCGGCCGGCGGCGCGCCGGTCAGCATGACGCAGACCATCGACGGCGGCCTGGTTGGCGTCGGGGCGGCGCAGCGTGCCTCGTCGGTGCGGTGGGGAATCGTGCGCGAGCTGCTGTTCAGCTGGCTGCTGACGCTGCCACTCGCTGTCATCGTCGCCGCGGCTCTGCACTTTTCATTCCGGGTTGCGGGTGTGACGCCATGAGCATCGGTCGCACCATCAAAGCGCTTGGAAGGTCAAACGACCGGCGGTTCGTCCAGCTGCTCTCCGAACAGGCGGACCTGACCATCCGCGCGCTGCAATCGCTCGAGAAGTTCGGCCGCCAGCCCACCGCGAACGACACCTTGATCGAAGAGATCAAGGAGATCGAGCGCGAGGGCGACGCCAAGCGGAGAATCCTGATCGACGAGCTCGCCCGCACGTACGCGACACCATTCGATCGCGAGGACCTCTTCGCTCTGTCGCGGGCCATCGACGACATCCTCGACGCTGCCAACGAAACCGCGATCGAGCTGTCGATCTACCAGATCGAGCCTCCGCAGGGACTCCACGAGATGGCTGTCGTGCTGGTTGAAGGCGCGCGCCACATCCGAGCCGCGGTCAGCGAGCTGCTCGATCATCCGGGAGTCGCCTCGGAGCACGCGGTCAGGGCCAAGCGGTCGGAGAACAGGATCGACAGCCTCTATCACCAGGCTGTGGGCCACCTGTTCGACAGTGGGGACGAGATCAGCCATATCCTCAAGTCGAGGGAGATCTACCGCCACATCAAGAATTCAGCCGACCGCATCGACCGCGCCGCGGACGACATCTCGGTGATCGTCATCAAGCGGAGTTAGCGCCTACTTCAGCGCGTTCTGCATCCCCGGCCGCCACAGGTGCGCAGCCTGGACGAGCAGCACCGCGACGATCACGAGAACCCCTCCGAGCACCTGCACAATCGACAGCCTGTCGCCCAGCACGAGCACAGCGAGAAGGACGGTAACTACAGGCTCCCACGTGCTGAGCAAGGCGGCCCGAGCGGCGCCGACCCGAGGCAGGCCGGCCATGAACAACGAGATGGCAACCATGGTCGGAAAGACCGCGATCCCCACGGCCACCGCCCACCCGCTCGCGTTTCGGGGCAAGGCGAGCTCGTGGTTGAGCGCGGCAAGCAGGCAGAACGCAATGGCCGCCCCGCTCATGATCACCGCGCTGGCGGCGACCGCCGGCGCTGAGCTCATCACGCGCTCACCGATGAGGATGTACCCGGTGTAGATCATCGGCGACGCGATGGCGAAAACCAGCGCCCACGACAGCTGAAACCGCGCGCCGCCGACCAGCATCGCGACGCCGGCGAAGCTAGCCGCCAGGGCAACCCAATGCCAGACCGAGACTGAGCGGCGCAAGAACAACCACCCGGCGAGCACGACCAGGCTTGGATAGATGTACGCGATGAGCACGACCAGAGAAGCCGGCAGGGACCGCAGGGCGATGAAGTAGGTCAGCGACTGGCAGGTGTAGACGATCGCGCCCAAGCCGAACAACGTCAGCAGCTGCCTGCGATGGAGCCGCAACGGGCTCTGGCCGATGACCATGGCGAGGATCCACATGCCGATGGCGGCGAGCAGGAAGCGGAAAGCCAGCGTCTGCGCAGTCCCGAGCCCAGAGGCATAGGCAAGCTTGGCGAAGATGGCGAGGCTTCCGAAGGCGGTGGCCGAGACCAGCACCATTGCCGTTCCGATCCACTGGGTTCTCTGCGCCTGCGCGGCGACGGACG
>Ga0137409_10000339_pt1 | contig 50760 bp, 40 predicted proteins | sample CZODoug1_16funga_FD_122059 | JGI IMG/M metagenome (GOLD analysis project Ga0137409, IMG submission 122059) | Vadose zone soil fungal communities from Angelo Coast Range Reserve, California, USA - CZODoug1_16fungal (Hybrid Assembly) | ecosystem: Environmental > Terrestrial > Soil > Vadose zone... | reverse complement strand
TGGAAGCTACAAACAAACAGCTCATAGCCAGAAACGTCGAGTTGCAGGACCGATTTGCCAAGCTTGCGGCAATATCCAACGAGGTCCTTGATTCCAATGCGAAGCTAGTAGCTGAGTATAAGAAGCTGCATGCTGAGAACGCCGCGCTTTCCGGTCAAGTCGATACGAGCCCTGAGACGGCATCCGTTTTAGTCGTCAACAAGGAATTGGCACGAGCGATTCGCGTCAACACCGCTCTCGCAATTGCAAACTCCTTCAAAGTCGCACCAGTCCAAGTAACTATGCCGAATCTGAACCGCAATTCCCTCAATTGCACGAGCAATGCGGTCGGCTCCACAACTTACACGAATTGCCAGTGGGAACTCGGATGGAGGCGGTCACTCAGGTTTCTTCATCCTTCCGCATCTGAGCGGCAGTAATGTCTTGCACCTCCTTAATCGTTTGATGGATCGCATTTGTCACTTCCGCGCGATCAACCTCGGAAATGATGTCAAACGAATTCTGCTGGGCCATTGCGGTCTAAGAGTTTTTGGAGACGTTCAATTCGTAATTTCTTGTCAAGCTGAGGATAACATCAAATTGTCGGCATGTGAAAGTTGTCGCTAAATCGAGGGCAGGTTGAAAAGCCCGGCAAAGTTTGCGGTTGTGATTTGGGCTAATTCTTCAAGCCCCAGCCCATGAATGTCAGCCAGGCAGCCCGCTACCTCAACTACATAGGCGGGTTCATTTCGTTTTCCGCGAAACGGAACCGGCGCGAGAAAGGGACAGTCAGTTTCGATCAGCAGCCTTTCCAAAGGGACTTCCTTTGCGGTCGCCCGCAAGTCTTCCGCCTTTTTGAATGTCACAATTCCTGAAAAAGAAATTAGGAATCCTAACTCAATTGCTGCTTGCGCCAGCCGGAGACTGCCGCTGAAACAATGCATGATGCCGGAAAGGTTTGAGCCGGCCCACTCGGATTTGAGTAACTCAATAGTTTCGTCTTCAGCTTCACGCGTATGAATGATCACGGGCAGGCTCGCCTCTCGTGCCAGTTGCAGTTGGCGCCGAAACACTTCGATTTGCACAGCGCGCGGCGAATTGTCGTAGTGAAAATCCAAACCGATTTCACCCCAGGCGACAACGCGCGCGCTTTGCCTCGCAAGACTCGTGATTCGCTGTTCGGCCCCATCGTCAAACAGGCGGGCATCATGCGGGTGTGTGCCGACTGATGCAAAAATATCTTCGTGCTTCTCGGCTAACGCAACGGCGCGCTCCAAAGCGCCGCTATGTGGATCGCCGGTGCCGACATTGAGGATGGCAGCGACGCCCGCAGCGTGCGCGCGTTGAATGACCTCATCGCGGTCGGCGTCAAACTCCGGGCCGTCCAGGTGTGCATGCGAATCGACGAACATCTCTAGAGGCAAAGTAACATACTTTTGAGCCGCGATTAATGCTCTTCGAAGCTCCGCATTCTTCCGACCCGCGCGATGAAAAATCTCTGGCTAAACGATCCGATTACGCGTACCATGCCGCCTGTGTTGATGAAGACTTACTTTTCGCGGAGCGGCCAAGGGCCGTGGAAATAGTTCATCGCGCACCAGCCTTCCTGTTTAGGGAAACATGTAACACCCGACAATCGCTCCCACTTGTCAGCGTTCTCACCTCATCGGCGTTACGCCGCTGAGGCTCTCGCTCGGCCCAGAGGAAGAGCACGTAGTTGCTGTCCGACCGCGTGCTCAAGTTCTCAATCTGTTCGCAAGTCTCTCGCGAAGGTGATCCTGTGTGAGGTCTGCGAACCATCCACAGAGGAAAGGGCAATCGTATGAAAAAGTCGAAGTACCTGGGACTGGGCACGAAGCTGGTCATCGCCGGTTGTGTGCTGTTCGTGCTGACAATCTCGTTGACGACCGCAAGAATGCAGACGGCCTTCAACGAAGGATTTGAAGCCGGGGGTAAGACTGCTTACGCCGCAGCCAACGTATCGCTGGGCACCGGATCGTGGTTCATGGACGACGCGCTAACCGGCAATCTCTCGAGCGACAAGAAGACCGGCGCTTACGCCGCGCGCGTGAGGAACGTGGGGCGCGTGCGGATGAACTTCAATAAGACGGGCGCCGGCACCGTTTCGATTCAGCATGCTGAGTTTGGCACGGACGGCTCGAGCACCTGGCAGTTATGGTCGTCAACAAACAACGGCAGCACGTGGACGCAGGTTGGGTCTACAGTGACCACGAGTGCCGCGACGCTGCAGACGGCAACGTTCACGGTGAACAACGCCAACGCGATACGCTTCGAACTTCGTAAAGTTTCGGGCGGCGCCAATCGAATCAACTTCGACAACGTTCAGATCTCTGATTTCAGCGCACCGACGCCAACTCCTACACCCAACCCCTCACCGACGCCGACACCGCCGCCATCAAACAGCGAACATCTCACGCTGGGCAATCCCAGCAACGCTGTTACCAACATCGCGGTGCCGCTCAATTACTTGATGGAGAAGCCGCAATACGCGCTCTCTTACAATCGCGATAACGGCGAGGCAAACTGGGTTAGCTGGCACCTCGATAGCTCGTGGCTGGGAAGCGCGGCGCGACAAAATGACTTCCGCGCTGACACTACGCTGCCCGCCGGCTGGTATCAGGTCCAGGCTACCGACTACTCCGGCTCCGGTTTCGATCGCGGACACATGTGCCCGTCAGCCGATCGCACAATCACCGTCGCTGCCAACTCCGCCACTTTCCTGATGACCAATATGATTCCGCAGCTTCCGGCGAACAATCAGGGTGTGTGGGCCAACCTGGAAAGCTATTGCCGCACGCTCGTTTCGCAAGGCAACGAGCTTTACATCATCTCCGGTGGCCAGGGATTGCAGTATTTCATCGCGAATGGTCACGTGGCGGTGCCCGCGCAAACCTGGAAAGTGATCGTTGTGCTGTCGAATGGGACCAACGACGTGTCACGTGTTACTACGACGACGAGGACGATTGCCGTCGTGATGCCGAATTCAGGTTCGATAGGTACGGATTGGAAGGCGTATCGCGTGAGCGTCGATCAAGTCGAAGCTATTACCGGTTTCGATTTCTTTTCAAACGTGTCGCCATCGATACAGAACGTGATCGAGGCAGTGGTCGATAACCAGTAACTACAACAGCGTAGCGGTATGATAGTCTCCTCTGTCCGACCTCCGTGTCCTCACACAGAGTGCGCACAGAGAAGAAACGTTAGTTTTCAAAAACTGATGATGCCTCGATCCAGCAGCGTCTTGATCATCCGCAGACTGTCAACCTCGCGAAACGGACAGATAGACAGGATCGACTTCACGTCCCAGTCAGCATTGATCCGTGAAAGGACAAACGCCTCTTGCGGGCCAAGTTGCTGATCGATAAGGCTAGCTTCGGAAATAAGCACTCTCGGCACCGCATCGGGCAACAACGGCGCCGTGTACATCCGTTTGATCAGCTTATCTTCCGCCACGGCCAACAGCGTCCGCGCTTCAGAGTTCTTCGGCTCCTTCTCCAAAATATTTTGAATAGTTGTCACGGCTGATTCGGGATCGCCGTTCCGCAGTTGGGCTCGCGCGGCGGTCAATAGCTCTGGAATCGTCTCCGACAAGGCTGCTGGATCTTCTCCGGCTTTAACGGTTTCAGGCGCTTCACCGGCCACTCGCGCGATCCCTTTGCCAACCAGATCGTAAAGCTGTCCATAAATGTGAAACGGCGAAGCATGCATGTTGTAACAAATTTCAGCCACGGACATGCCCTTCTCAACGAAGTACAAAATCTGGCGCACCTCCTTGCCGACGTTGAGCGACGATGTCCAGCCCACGCCCAATTCCAACAACGCGCGATCGGAAGGAATCAGTGTGCGATAGCGTTTCCACTCATCGATGCGGTAGACGCCGTCCATGATTACTTTTGTAGGCCGAACCTCGATGCGGATGAAATAGTTCGGTGACATTTCATTATCGTAAAACTCGAAGTGTGCGTCCTCCCAGAGAAACAGATCGTAAATCACATCGAGTGTACGAATGCGCAGAATCTCCAGCACATCGGCCTCCGGCAGCACCTTCGTAGCAACCAGGATTTCACCCAACCTGCCGCCGGCCTGCCGTTGGATTTGCAGCGCCGCTTTTAGCTGGGATTCGTCGAGCTTGCCGTAATGGATGAGGAGTTGGCCCAGATACTCCTTCGGGTCGTTGGAATTTGATCCGACAATCACTCCATTCTCAAAATAGATTTGTTTGACGATCTTGGTGCGATGGAATTTCAGCATGCCAGTCTTCTTCCCCGCCGCCAGGAATTGCAGCAGGTCGGAAACACTCATCGTGGAGAGGTTACCCTGGATCCCCATCATCGGGTTGGTCCTAACGAGACACTGCTAAGCCTTTGAGTTGGTTGTTGGAGCGAATGGGCAAGCTGAAAAGTGGACAAGTTAAACCTTGACTAAGATTACACGCGAGGCCGAGGGAGATTCAAGCATTTAATTTGCCGCCTCGTGAGCCAATAGGAAATAGACCGATGCCGACGGAGAGACTGGTTCCGGGTTGAGCAAATGGCTACTTCAAGCGCGCGCCGTTGGGAACTTCTTCGGTGAAGGTTGCAATCACCGGCTTACCCTCGTCGCCGACCGAGGCCGCAAGCAGCATGCCCTGCGACTCATAGCCACGCAGCTTGCGCGGCTTTAGGTTGGCTACGACTGCGATCTTGCGGCCGAGCAACTGTTCCGGTTCGTAGTATTGAGCGATGCCGGCCAGAATTTGTCGCGGCTTCTCTTCCCCGATATCAACTGTCAACAAGAGCAGCTTGTCAGCTTTCGGAATGCGTTCCGCAGTCAAAACTTCGCCGACGCGTAAATCGACTTTAGTGAAGTCGGCAATGTCGATGAAACTAGTAACGCCTTCGGCACTCGCCACTGCGTCGGCTTCGGTGGCGCGCTCCATCGGCGGCGATGGTTTCGTCTCCGTGCTGATCGGAGCGCCGGCGACCGCATCCGCTTCAGTTGCGTGAGTGCCCGAGCCTTGTTCGCGCTCCACGCTCATTGCGGGCGAGTCGCCCGCGCCCCTGGCATCAGCCGGGCTTTGAACATTGGACGTTGCACTTTGGACTACTGAGTCGTTGATTTCTGCCATAGTCTTTGCCTTGTCGATTCTTGGAAACAGCGGTTTCACTTCGCCGATTGTAGTGCCTTCGGCAAGCTCGCCCCACTTCATTTTTGCCGGATCGATTCCAGCGGGTGTGGCGGGCGAGCCGGGCGAATTCGCGAGGCCCAGTTGCGTCCAGATCTCCTGCGCTGCAGTCGGCATCACCGGATAGAGTAAAGCGCACAGCCAGCGTAAAGTTTCCGCCGCGCGATATAGCACAGCATTGAGCGTTTGCTTTTGGTTTTCGTCCTTCGCGAGTTCCCAGGGCTTCGCGTCGGAAATCATCTTGTCAACGCGCGCAACGATGGACCACGCGGTTTCCAGGGCCTTACTAAACGCAAACGCATCCAGTTGCTGCAAAAACTGATCGCGAGCGTGCTCGATGAAACCAGAGATCGTAGTTTCATCCGTGTCAACTCCAGTGCGCTTCGCCAACAGCAACTTATCTTCAGAAATCACACCTGAAGGCACGCGGCCGCCGGCGTAGCGCGAAATCATCGTCAGTGTACGGCTCGATAAGTTGCCGAGGCCGCTGGCTAGATCGCTGTTGGTGCGATCGATAAGCGCTTCGTAACCGAAGCGACCGTCCTGACCAAACACCATCTCGCGCAGCACAAAATAACGAATCGCATCGACCGGAAAGTGGTGGCCCAGGATGTCGAGATCGATTGTATTGCCCAGCGTCTTCGACATTTTGCGACCCGTTGGGTCGACCCACATGCCGTGCGCGACAATCGCGCGTGGTTGTTCGACGCCAGCCGCCATCAGGAATGCCGGCCAGTAGACCGCGTGAAAGCGCAGGATGTCTTTCCCGACCAGGTGCAGCGCCGGCCAAAATTTCTCGAAGCCGACGGCGCGTTCGCGTTCTTCGTTTCCAAAACCGATGGCAGTGATGTAATTGGTCAACGCGTCAAACCAAACGTACATCGTATGATCCGGATCGTCCGGCACCGGCACGCCCCAACTCACCGATCGCTTCAAGCGGCTCACGGAAAGATCTTGCAGCCCGCCACGCACAAAGGCGGTGACTTCATTATTCCTTGATTCAGGTTGCACAAAATCCGGCCGCGATTCATAGAGGGCGAGCAGCGCATCTGCGTAATCAGACAGGCGAAAGAAATAGCTCTCTTCGGAGATGCGATCGAGCGGCGTTTCATGGATCAGGCAGGTAGGCGCAGCGCCTGCCTCGGTGGGTTTGGCATACTCGTCTTCCGTTTTGTAGGCCGCACATGCCGCACAAAACCAGCCTTCGTAGTGTCCCTTGTAGATCGCATCGTTGCCTTTCGGCGTCTTTGCCTTGGCCGCGCGCCGCCACAGTTCACTGACGCCTTCGTAATGGAAGGGCTCGCTGGTGCGCATGAACATGTCGTAGCCGCCGTGATCGGTATCGAGGCGAAACGCCGCGGTCATCTTCTTGAAATAGTTGACCACGTAATCGGCTTGTTCTTTAGGGGTGCGGCCGGCACGCTCCGCGGCACGTTCAATGTTTATGCCGTGCTCGTCAGTCCCGGTTAAGAAAAACGTTTCAATTCCCTGCTGTCGTTTGTGACGGGCAATCGTGTCGGCGACGATCATGGTGTAGAGATGACCAAGATGCGGCAGACTGTTGGCGTAGTAGATTGGGGTGGTGACGTAGAAAGTCATTAGTAAATCGTGAATCGTAAATCGTAAATAGTTAGAGACGCTCCTCTGAGTTCTTGACGCACAATTACCCGCAAGCCAATCTCATGAGAGGCAGGAGCGCAACTCAAGATAGATGGCTCGTTTCAACGCAACTGAGCCGGCGAAACCTCAACCGCTACTAGGAACTTAGCGGCCTTTCCTCTCGAGATGTTGGCAGAGGCCAGTCAGCATGCGACCGATTTCATCGAGAGCGGAACGCAGCTCCACGTAGCTTGCATTCTCAATGTAGCTTAACCGGTCAGCTATTAGTAGCTCTGTCTCAACCTCGCTCGCTGATCCTTGTGAGTTCGAAGGAAGTGCGCGAACTCCTTGTAGGATTTGCGGCCAGCACCTTCTGCGATATTTGCCGGGATTGAAACTGCCGCCCTGCGCAGTTGCGAGGTCAGACCGAATCTCTCATCCTTCGGGAAAATGTCGGTCGTTTTGTAAACTGCTACTACAAAATCAATTGCCTTCTTCCAAACGTCTAACTTCTCATAGGGACGCATGTTGTGATCTCCTGAGCGGTAGGTTGAAAGCGGTTTTGACTATTTACGATTCACGATTCACGATTCACGATTTACTTCTTCCTGGCAAATTCATCCCCCGGATTAAACCGCGGCATCTGATCCATGTCAGCGATCCGACGTCCAATCGCCATCGCTATCTCCGCTTCCTGTAGCATGCCGCGAAAATCCCAGGTGTCGCTGTATTCGTCGGAAGGCTGATGGTAGTGGGCCGTGTTGTAGGCTTTGAATTGTTCCTCGCCCCACTCTTTCGAGTGGCCCACGTAATCGTTTCCTTCCTTGAGACTGATCGAAGGAACCCCAACCTTCGCGAACGGAAAATGATCCGAACGATAAAACGATCCCTGCTCGGGCCGCGCGTCCGGCGAGACTCGCATGCCGCGCTCACGCGCCACCGCTTCAGCCACAGCCTTTAGCGTAGACCGTTCCGCGCCCAGCGGAATGAAATCGTGAGTGACGCCCAGCACGTTCATCGAATCGAGATTTACGTTCGCGGCAGTCTTTTCCAGCGGAACCAGCGGGTGTTTTGAATACCACTCCGAGCCCAGCAATCCCTGCTCTTCAGCCGTTGTAAACAGGAACAGGCTTGAACGCCGCGGCCGTTGCGCCGGCGGCAATTTTGCCAGCGCTTCGGCGATGGCCAGTACGGAAGCATCGCCGGACGCATTATCGACGGCGCCGTTGTAAATCGTGTCGCCCGTTTTGTCCGGCGCGCCAATGCCGAGGTGGTCCCAATGCGCCGAATAAACTACGTACTCATCGCGCAGTTTCGGATCGCGGCCGGGAAGTATGCCTGCGACGTTTGGCGCCGCGACACGCTTCACCTCGCTCTTCAGATTGATCTTGCCCTTGAGATTCAGCGCCACCGGTTGGAAATCGCGCGACGCTGCTTTTGTTCTCAGGTCGTCGAGGTCCTGGCCGGCAAGTTTCATGATCTTGCGCGCCGTCGGGTCAGTAACCCAGGATCGAATTTTCAGAAACGGAGTGTTATCGCCCGCGTTGCGAGCAATATCAAACCGCCACGCTCCATTCGACGTGCGCACCACGCTCCAGGGGTAACCCGCCGACTGGTCCGTGTGCAGCAGTATCACGCCGGCCGCGCCGCGCCGTGCGGCCTCTTCGTACTTGTAGGTCCAGCGACCGTAGTAGGTGAGCGCCTTACCGCCAAAAAGACTCGGCTCTTCACTGGTGGCGGGCGGATCGTTTACGAACATTACCAGAAATTTGCCGCGATAGTCGGAAGGCTCGCCTTTGTAATCGTTCCAGCGTTGCTCGGGCGCGTTGATGCCGTAGCCAACAAAAACCATATCGGCATCAACATCGACTTCATCCGCTTGCGCGCCGGTGAAGGCGACGTAGTCATCGGCAAACTTAAAACTCTCTTTGCCGTTGCGGCCGGATACAACTAGTTTCGTATTCTGATCGGCTTTGACTCCAACCAGCGACACTGGCTGAAAGAAACTGTCATTCGCGCCTGCGCCTTTCAGGCCGAGCGCTTCCATCTGAGCGGCGATGTAGTTTGCGGCAATCTCGCCGCCGCGCGCGCCGGTGCCGCGTCCCTCCAACAAGTCGCTCGACAGAAATTTTATGTGCGCGCGCATCGCTTGTTCGTTAAGCGGGGGGCTGGTGCGTGTGCGCTGTTGGGAAAAGCCGGTTACACAGATAGCAGCGATCAACGTCCACCCCAGGGCCACTCGTAGTCTAATTCTGTTCCTGGTTAGCATTCTTTTCTTTTCACTCCTTACCGGTAATCAACGCCATCGCCTCGGCTCGCGTTCGTGGGTCAGTGCGAAAACCACCCAGCACAGCCGAGGTCACCGTCTTCGCGTCGGCCTTTCTAACGCCTCTTAGCGTCATGCAAGTGTGCGCCGCTTCAATCACGACCATCACACCGATTGGTTTGAGACCGGCGTAGAGTGTGTTCGCAATATCGGTTGTCAACCGTTCCTGCAATTGCAGCCGCCGCGAAAACGTCTCGGCCAGACGCGCGAGTTTTGATATGCCGAGGATGCGCCCGTCCTTGGGGATGTATGCGATATGACACTTGCCGACAAACGGCGCAAGGTGGTGTTCACACATGGAAGCGATGCTGATGTCTTTAACGATGACCATCTCGTCGTGCTTGTCACCGGGCAAAGGGACAACATGCTCGTTTGGGTCTTCGCGCATTCCGGAGGTCAACTCGGCATACATCTCGGCCACGCGTCGCGGCGTCTCTTTCAGGCCCGGCCGGTCGGGGTCTTCACCCAAGCCTTCGAGAATCATGCGAACGCCCTGCGCGATTAGATCGAGGTCAACGGGAGACGGATCTTTCTCCGGCGATTTGATGGTTCGGTCCCCTTCTGAAAACTTTGTTGTCATAGACCTTCCTGGCCTTAGCGATGCAGCGGGGCCAAGCCCACCTTCCCAACCTGAGAGATTTTCCGACTCGCTACGTTGATCTAACTTTGAAAGCCTTTCCACCACAAATGCAGCTCAAACTGCAATCAGCTCGCGGTCGGGAAGGTGGGCTTGCCCCCGCTCAGGATTATCTACCATGCCCGTGGAAGGCATTCCGCGCCGCCTCTTCTACAACGCGCAACGGCACACCAGCCTCTCGTGCCGCTTGCCGGCATTGGTCATACTCCGGCATCTCTTTAACGATGTGGCCATTGAGCTGCGCTACTTTAACATCGATTGGCCCGTACTGCGTTTCCACAGTAACAATCCGACGCTCCAACGCACGCCGTTCCACCTCATAAGCACGAATGCCGAGCGTTGTAGTCTCTGAGAAGAGCAGTTCGCTTAGTGTCGCTCGTTGCTCATCGCGACAAAGAATGGACAACAAAACTCCCGGGCGATTCTTCTTCATTTGCACGGGCGTGAAATAACAGTCCAGGGCGCCAAGATCAAACGCGCGCTCCATCACATGGCCGAGTATCTGCGGCGAGATGTCGTCCATGTTGGTCTCAATCATCCACAGCCGTTCCTCCGCCGAACCCACTGACAACTCAGCGCCGCTTGACTCTTCCTCGCCGACTAACACGCGCAACGCGTTAGGAAATTTCTGATATTCACGCGTCCCCGCGCCGTATCCCGTCTGTTCGAGTCTCATCTGCGGGATCGGGCCATAATCGCTGCATACGGTTGTGATGATAGCCGCGCCCGTTGGCGTGACCAGTTCGCCAACAACATCGGTAGAATAAAACGGGACGCCTTTAAGTAACTCCGCAACCGCCGGCGGCGGCACCGGATAGCGGCCGTGATCCATCTCGACCGTGCCGCTGCCAACATGAAGAGGCGAAGAGACAAAGCGATCTATCTCAAGCAACTCGAAACCGATCGCGGCCCCCACGACGTCGATGATCGCATCAAGCGCGCCCACCTCATGAAAGTGAACCTTATCAACCGGCAGGTTATGCACGCGAGCCTCGGCTTCCGCCAGCCGCGAGAATATTTTCGCGGCGCGGTCCTTGACGTTTTTGGAAAGGCGCGAGCCGTAAATGATCTTCAAAATGTCGGAAAGGTGGCGATGCGCGTGTTCATGCGGCGTCTCGACGCGCGCGTACGTGGCGCTGATGCCCGAACGATCGACCGTCTCAAAATCGACGGTATAACCTTCCAGGCCGAGCAGCGACAGTTGCTCCTTGAAGACCTCCGGGTCAACGCCCGCGGCGATCAAAGCGCCAAGCACCATGTCGCCACTGGCGCCGGCGAAGCAGTCGAAGTAAAGAGTTCTCATAAGTAGGACAGACATTCTTGTCTGTCAGTTGTTCGTATACTGAAGATATTGACTGATTAAGATTGATGTTAACAGAGCGCCGTGCAAAAGTGTCAAGCAGGCGTTTCAAACGCCTACTGTTCGCCGTACGCCGGCAGCTACGATATACTTTCCGCTTTTGCGGCGAGCAATGTTGTTAGTAAGCGAGGACCAAACCACGCAGTGACTCTAATTGAGATTCAGGATCGATTGAAGCAGCAGGTGCGCGCGGCGGCGCTTGAGCTTTTCGGCATCGAGCTGGAGCAGGTCAGCGCGGAAACACCGCCGCGTCCGGAGCTGGGCGACGTCGCGTTTCCGGTGGCGTTCGAATTGGCCAAGCTTGTCAAACTGGGCACCGGCGTGAAGACGGCTCCGCGCACAATTGCTGAGCAGTTGAAAACGAAATTGGAAGCTTCGCCCGAGGTCGCGCGCGCTGAGGTTGCCGGCGCGGGTTACTTGAATGTTTATTTCGATCGCGCCAAGTTGCTGTCGTTGTTCGCGCCGGAAAAGCCACCGCCGCCTCCTGAGTCGTTGCCCTTACCGGATCGGCCGAAGAAAATGGTCGAGCACACCAGCATCAATCCAAACAAGGCCGCGCATATTGGACACGTGCGAAATGCAGTCTTGGGCGACACATTTGTGCGCATACTTCAGGGGACGGATGAACGCGTCGAAGTTCAGAATTACATCGACAACACCGGCGTTCAGGTTGCTGACGTTGTCGTCGGCTTCATGCACATAGAAAAAATGAGCCTCGACGACATCAAGGCGCTCGACAGTTCCCTTCCCGCCAATCGTCCTTTTGATTACTACTGCTGGGACCTCTACACGAACGTCGGGCTCTTCTATCGCGATGGTAAGCCAACGGGTGAAGCAAATCCTGAACGACTCAAGTTACGCATCGACGTCCTGCATGCGTTGGAAGAAGGAAACAATCCCGTAGCGGACCTCGCGGATTATGTGGCCACGCGAAATGTGCAATGCATTCTGGACACGATGGAGCGGCGCGGCAGTCGCTACGACCTGCTGGAGCGCGAGTCAGATATTTTACATCTGCATTTTTGGGCGCGCGCCTTCGAGTTAATGAAGCGCGCCGGGGTGATCAGATTTGAGAGCGAAGGAAAGCACGCAGGCTGCTGGGTGATGCCGTTTGAATCACACACCGGCACAGATGAACACGAGTCTGACAAGATCATCGTGCGTTCAAACGGCACCGTGACTTACACCGGCAAGGACATCGCTTATCAACTTTGGAAGCTGGGCCAACTGGGGCTTGATTTTAACTACGAACCCTTTCGCACGTACGACGACGGCCATGTCGCCTGGGTTACCACCACCGAACCCAACACCGAAGTCGCGCCGGAAATTGTGCGACCCAATTTCGGTAGCGGCGTTAAAGTTTATAACGTTATTGATTCGCGACAAGCGTATCCGCAGGAAATCGTCGCGCGCGGCGTGGCGGCGGTGGTCCCCGAAGTTGGCGCGGATGCGAGCGTTCACCTTAGCTATGAAATGGTGGCGCTATCACCTGCTGCTTGCGAAGAGTTGGGGATTGAGTTGAGCACAGAGGATCGCGCGCGCCCATTCATTGAGATGAGCGGACGCAAAGGTCTGGGCGTGAAGGCCGACGATCTGATCGACCGCCTCGAAGCTGACGCATTGCGCGAAGTTTCCTCACGTCACCCGGAACTTTCGCCTGACGAACAGAAGATGACGGCCCATGACATTGCGGTGGGAGCGTTGCGCTATTTTCTTTTGAAGTTTACGCGTAATTCAGTTATCGCTTTCGATTTCAAGGAAGCGCTTTCGTTTGAGGGCGAGACCGGTCCCTACTGCCAGTATGCGGCCGTGCGCGCTAACTCGATCTTTCGCAAGCTCGACGATCAGGCAATCGCCAGGGCTGAAGAGTTTATAGTGAAAGGGATCACGGGGGCCGATGCGTCGAGCGAAGGATCAAACGCGTCGAAGATCGCTGAAGTGCTCGCTGATGAGGCGGGGACGGAGATCTGGTCGCTGGTGATGCTTGCCGAGCGGCTCGACGAGGTAATCGCCCAATGTGCGAATTCGGCTGAGCCGGCGAATCTTGCCAAATACACGTTTACACTCGCGCGCGCCTTCAACCTTTTCTATCATCGTCACCGGATCATCGCCGAGGAAGATGAAACCAGACGGGCAGTGTTGATTGCGGTCGCGAATATCACGCGGCGACAGTTGACTTCAGCGCTGCGAACGCTGGGGATTGAAGTTCCGGAGAGAATGTAGGACCAGGCACTCCTGCCTGTCATTCGTTTTACGAGAACAACAGGACCCACAGGAATGTCTGTCCTACTTACTGTACTTTTCATAAAAGCTGAGAGTATAAAAGAGACGCTATGTTAATCGTAATGAAAGCGGATGCGACTGGCGGCCAGGTTGAAGCCGTCGTCCGCGTAATTGAGGAACTCGGTTACCGCGCCCATCCAATGCCCGGCGCCTCGCGCACGGCGATCGGCATCACCGGCAATCAGACTGCCGTCGATCCGTCTCACTTCGAGAACCTTTCCGGAGTGGCAGAGGCGGTCCGCGTTAGTAAACCCTACAAATTAGTTACACTGGACATTCGCACTGAGAAGACCATCGTGCAGGTGGGCGAAGCGACCATCGGGGGAGACGAACTGGCAATCATCGCTGGTCCCTGCGCGATTGAGAACCACGATCAGGCATTCGCCGTGGCCGACGCTGTTCGTCGCAGTGGCGCGAAGTTTTTCCGCGGCGGTGCTTTTAAACCGAGGACCTCTCCATACGCGTTTCAAGGTCTCGGCGAAGCAGGGCTGAAGATTTTGGAGGAGATTCGCGAGACGTATGGACTGCGAATAGTTACCGAAGCTTTGGATGAGGCCGGCGTCGATCTCGTGGAACGTTATGCGGATGTAATTCAGATTGGCGCGCGCAGTATGCAAAACTTCACGCTCCTGCGACGCGTCGGCAAATCGCGTATGCCGGTGTTGCTGAAGCGAGGACTGTCGGCGACTCTCGACGAGTGGCTGCTCGCCGCCGAGTACATCATGTCCGAAGGTAACTACCAGATCGTTCTCTGCGAACGAGGCATCCGAACTTTTGCGCAGCACACCAGAAACACCCTGGACCTCGCGGCGATACCGGCGGTGCGGCGCATTTCGCATCTGCCGGTGATCGTCGATCCCTCGCATGGCACCGGAAAAAACTATATGGTCACACCACTCGCGCGGGCTGGCGTGGCTGTCGGCGCTGATGGTTTGATCGTGGAAGTTCACAACCAGCCGGACCATGCCCTGTCCGATGGCGCGCAGGCGTTGACGCTCGAACAGTATGAACAACTGGTGAGCGAAGTGCGCGCGATTCATGAAGTGATCGCGCCCGCGGCTGTGACTTAAGCAGAAACCCGATCATCAGAGAGGGCTTGGTTTACAACTAACATTTCAAGCCCGTCCTGATGGTCGAGCCCTCCCTAATGGTCGGGCTTCTGCCAACCACCTGAAAGAATCTTTCCCAAGTCTCTTGAGAAAACTGATCGCGGGACGACCTGATCGTAACCCGCTTCAATAGCCGCCCGGTGCAAGTCCGTCTGCACGTGTGAGAAAAAGCCCAACAACGGAATAGTCTTCGAGTTGTCATTTGTTTTCAACGCGCGCGCCAGTTCAATTGCGTCGATCTTTTCGTTGTGAAGGTCAACGAGAATCAGGTCGGGCATCTGTTCGCCAACAGCGGCGACTAAGCTATCCAGTCTCCGGTGAAACTTGATGCTAACGCCCAGCGCCTCCGCCGTCCCGCGAATCTTCGCGGCAAAGAACATGTCGTCAACGGCAGCGATGATGTTCCGCGTCATGAGACTTTAATTTCCGTTTAGAGTTGGGACTTGTCCCACGAATGCGGACAAGTCCGCTCTCTAAACAATCAGTGGACGGTTGGCAGTTTTGTAATCTCGTCCTTTTCGCGTAAAGATATGTCGCGATGGCGACCGCGATTCCCCCACTCAAAGAATCCGAGAAGATTGAGTTCGGTAATATTCAATCGGACGAACAACCCAACCGCGGAGTTAATAACAATGCGCCAACGATCGTCGTCGCATCATACAACATCCGTTATGCCGTTGGTCAGTTTCTAATTTCCAGCGGACTACTGCGCAAGGCTGGCCTATCTGGATTATTACGCGGCGCGCGTCGCAGCCAACGAGTTGCCGAAAATATTCGCAATGCTGCCCGCACCTTCTCCGAGGGTCGCCTGCTGCCCGTGGTCGATGTTCTCGCGTTGCAGGAGGCCGACAAGAAAACTCAGCGCGCCGGCGGACATCATGTCGCACGCGAACTGGCCGAAGCTTTGCAGATGAGCTGGATTCATGTGCCCGCAGGAATTCCGCGTGGCGAGAAACCAAAAACGCGTCAATGGTGGCTGGACTTTGAAGAGCAGATCGGACTATACGACACCGGCGACACCGGCGTTGGTCTGTTGAGTCGCCTGCCGCTCAGCGACGTAACTCGAATCGATTTGCCGTGGCAAGAATGTGCCTGGCGACCGCGTCTGGCGATGGCTGCTACAGTTGCTGTCGGTGCGAATAAACTTCGAATCTTCAACGCGCACGTCGATCCGCATGCCGCAGTGGGTGGCCAACTCGAACAGCTTGAGGCTTTGGTTGGCGCAGCCGCGAACGCCAACGGCCCGACACTGATTCTCGGAGACTTCAACACGTTATCAAAAACGAAAGTCGATGAGATGAGGAAGTTCCTGGAGTCGCACGGTTACGCAACGCCGTTTCCGACTAGCACTCCGACGTGGCGTGGCGCGGGAATTCGTTTACACGCTGACTGGATATTTTATCGCGGCGTGAAAATTTCGAAGTGGGGAGTAGCACGACCACTAAACGTTTCAGACCATTGGCCAATCTGGGCGGAGGTTGATCCAGGCAACTAGGTGTCGGGTGTCAGGTGTCAGCAAGCAAACCGGAACCTGACACCTGAGACCCGGACCCAATTGTAGAGGGGACAGTTGAATCGCGAAGTCATCACCAGCCGGGAAAATTCTCTGATCCGTCACACGCGCGCGGTGCGCGACGGCCTGGTTGACGACGTCATCTTCGTCGAAGGCATGCGCCTCTGCGAAGAAGCGCTAACATCTGGCCTGCAAATTCATGCGGTGATTTTCTCCGACGAAATTGCCCGAAAAGAAAAACCGGCGGAACTCATTGAAAAACTGGCCACCGCCGCCGAACGCATGGTTTGCGTTAGTGAGAAGCTACTGACTTACGTCTCCTACAGTAAAACCTCTCAGGGAATTCTGCTGCTCGCCTCTCGTCCCGAAACCTCGGAAGAAGTCTTTACAAACAAGCAGGTAGGGCCGTCGCTGATTGTGGTCATGCATCGCATTACAAACCCGGTCAACGTCGGCGCCGTCCTGCGCACCTCCGAAGCCACCGGCGCCACCGGCGCGGTTACAACTGAAAATGCCACTGATCCCTTCGCGCCGAAAGCGTTGCGTGGCGCGATGGGCGCAGCGTTTCGCTTGCCTGTCTGGTACGGGCCCAGTTACGCAGAGGTGCTCGAATGGTGTTCGCAACGAGGAGTTAAGACAGTTTGTGCCGACCTCAAAGCGCAGAAACTTTATACGGAATTGGACTGGACTGGCCCGCGCGCGTTGATACTGGGGCCGGAAACATCAGGACTCTCGCCCGCGGAGATTGCGGCGGCAGACGATGCAGTGAGAATTCCGATGCGCGAGCCGGTTGAAAGCCTCAACGTGTCTGTAGCCGCGGGGGTGCTGCTTTATGAAGCTGCCAGGCAAAGGCAAATCGGAAGCTGATCGGTTCGCTTCAATCAGTTGGCGGTCAGGTGGAAATGCATGTAGGTCGCAGTCTGATAGCCTGGGCCATTGGTTGTTAGGCGGTAGTTGGTAAGGTTCTGTTCCTTGATGATCTCGCGCACCACCTTAAAGGCGTCGCTCAAATACTCACTATCAGTGTCGGACAATTCTCCGATGTTCTTAACGTCTCGCTTGGGAATCACCAGATAATGAATGCGCGCCTGTGGGTTGGGACTCTCGATCACGATCGTCTTGTCTGTTTCTTTAACTACCTTAGGAATCGCTGCGGAAAAGTTTTGAATGCCGACGGATGCTAGTAGACCCAGCAACTCGTTTGCCTGGAAGCAAGTGCCTTCGCATCTATTCAACGCCAGGAACGATCGCGGCCGAGTGTCAGCGAAGAGGTAGCCGCCAAGGATCACACCGATGACCAGCGCAGCCACGATCAGGATTGTTAATTTTAATTTCGTCACTACTTCTCCTTAAATCTTTGCGATATTCGTTGCAGCTTCTCCGCCCTGCTCAACTTTGGCATGTTGTAGCCGCGATCGCCGAAGGGCTGTAGTTTTTCCAGCCAGAGGTCCTCCAGAAAAGCCAACTCCGCGCGATAATCAACTTCTTCGCGCGGCGCCAGCTCGTCAACTATTTCGAAAGCAAAGCTATCGCTGCCCAATTCATTCCAGTCCGCCTGGAGCGCCTTGTTTGGATGATTTCCCATTTCAAGTTGGAATTTGTGCCGGTTGAGAATGCCGTGAAGATTTGGACTGGAACCAAGAAATACCTTATCGCTCAGGTTGTTTCGGATGAGGAACACACCCATCGCGCGAACGCTTTGCTGGTACTCTTTCTTAAGCTGTTTCTGGTTTTCTTTCAATTGTCTTAGGCAAATTGCCGGTTAATCTCTGCGTAACCTCTGCGTTCTCTGCGTCTCCGCGGTAAATGTTAGTGCAAAAACCCTCACCGCAGAGGCGCAGAATACGCTGAGGTAGCGCAGAGAGTTGAAGCCAGGACACAGCAATCGGTCTTGGGCCTACTAACAAGAAACGCTTTCAGTTAGAATATCACCGTTTCCAAGTTATTAAGTTGCTTTCGCGGCGCAGTCAGGATGGACTGCGTTTTTTGCACACGTACCGCAAACTGTTAGTTTGCGAACTTACGATACCGACTGACCTGAATTGCAGCGCGCCCGCGCAAACTAACAGTTTGCGTTACAACCGAACCAGCAGGTTTTCGGCTGCGTATCAGAGTTCATGACCGAAGAACAAAAACCAGCGAAGAAAAAGAAACGCGAAGAAGCCCTACCGGAGCGGCTGCTGCGACGTGTGCTCGAGAGCATGGGCGACGTGGTCGATCGGAAGTTTGGCCGCACCGTGGCGCCGAAGGGCGGGCTGACAACTTCGCAGCTTATCGAAAGGATGAAGAAGCTCATCGATGAGCGCGTGCGGGACGAAGGGCGCAAGGGCCACATCGCGCCGCACAATTTGAAACTCAAGGTGGAATGGGGCACACATTCCGAAGCGCCGCCTGAGATCATCAAGGACCTCGAGCATGAAATTCTCGCGGCGGCGATAGACCACATAAACGATCATCGTTATCGCACGATGGCGCCGATGAGAGTTGAAACAGAAGTTGATATTTTTACGACCGGCATCTCGGTCGATCCGACGTTTGGGGAGTTTGAAGAAGAGCTGCGGCGGGCAGACGAGGCAAAGCGTGCGGCGCAATTGGAAGTTCCGCACCGCAGTCCGTTTGAGAAAATCCCGGATGTAAACTTGATCGCGCGTGTGACGATTCGCGACGAAGCGCACGAAGTGCCTTTGGCTTTGAAGCCCGGCGGAAAACGCCTGAGCGTTGGCCGTGTGGCGGATAACGAGCTTACTTTGAACGACGCCAGCGTTTCCAAGATTCATGCCGCGCTCACGATGAACCAGCAGGGTACGCTGCTGGTCGCCGACACGGGATCGACAAACGGGACCTTTATAAATGGGCGACGGATCTCATACGGCGAAGCGCGCCAGATCGAGGTTGGCGATGTCGTCGGGTTTGGCGACGTTGAGGTACGCTTTCGAAAGAGTGAATGAATTTGGATTTCAGATTCGAGATTTGCGATCTCAAATTTCAGATCTCAGATTTCAAAATTAGAAAATGTCACTGCTCCTCTTCTTTCAGTCACCAACGCCCAGCCCCAGCGTCGTCAATGTGCCCGAGAGAACGCCTGCCCTGCTGACGATTATCTATCTCAGCGGTCTGTTGGCTATCGTTCTCTGGTTACTGATCTCGCTATTTCTCAATCGTCGTCGCAGCGGCTCGGTTGCCGCCGCCATTCCTGAAGACCTGCCAAAGGAAGTCAAGCGCCGGCTCGGTTCAACTTCAACCAATCGCGGCTTGCGCGCCTTGCGCTGGATCTTCATGCTGCTGGCGATCGCTGTCTTTGGTTTTCATATCTACTGGACCCACTACGCGCCGGAGACCAACGAAAAATTTCAAGAGTTGAGCTACAAGGACCTGCGCAATCGCCGTCTCTCCGAATCAACCCTGCGCGGCTGGATACTCGACCGCAGCGGCAAACTCGAAAACGCCCTGGCGCTTTACCGCCGCGATTCGAGCGGCAACATCTATCGCGACTATCCGCTGGACAAAGCCGTGGCCCACATCTTCGGTTCCGACCGTGGCGATCCGGGCCTGGAGCGCGCGCTGTTTGGCGTACAAAGCGGCGCCTTGCCTGAAGCGCTGGAGGTGGTCAAGGGCAAGAGTGTGCTTTTCAACGCGAACAAAGACGTGCGGCTGACGCTCGATCGCGATTTGCAATTGGCTGCGGTCGATCAGTTGAAAGGAAAGCACGGAGCGGTAGTGGTTCTGAATCCGCAGACCGGTGAAGTGCTCGCGCTCTACAGCGAACCTTCGTACAGTCTGAAAGAAGTGGACGACGAGGCCACCTGGATCAAGCTCGAAGCTAACCAGCGCGACAAGCCTTTAGTGAGTCGCGCGCTGGGCGCTTACTACATTCCGGGTTCGACCTTCAAGACGGTAACGATGACGGCGGCGTTTCTTGCGGGCGAGCAAGCCACGGAGTTTACTTGCAGCGGCGGCGGCTATTACGCTGCGCCCGGCGCTAACGTGATCTTTGACGATGGTGGGCCGGGCGAAGTTCACGGCCGGATTGGGATCGACACAGCTTTTGAAGTTTCGTGCAATCAATACTTCGCGCAGATGGGTGTGAAGCTCGGCCCCGAGCGCTTGAAGGCGGCAGCGCAATTGCTCGGCATCGGAACGTATGACACGCCCGCCGAAGCCTTGCGCGGCAGGAAGGAGCCGGAGATTTGGAACGCGAGCACTGACGCGGTGAAGCGTGCGCTCGCGCCACGCGAAGCCACAATCGTCACCGGCAAACAAGTAACGCGATACGATCTGGCGTTGATGGGTTATGGCCAGGGTTACGCCGGCCAGATGACTCCATTCCAGATGGCGCTCGCCGCCGCCGCGATTGCGAACATGGACGGCAGGCTAATGAAGCCGAAGATCGAATTCGATCGGCCGCCGGAAGTGTTCAAGCAAGTGATGTCGCCGCAAACCGCTGCGACGTTGCGCGGCATCATGGGCCTCGTCACCGGCGGACCGAGCGGCACGGCGCGCGGAGTCTTTGGTCCAGTTAAGGCAGCCGGAATTAACACCGGCGGCAAAACCGGAACGGCGCAGAAAATCGAGCCGCTTTATAATCCTAAGACAGGTGAAATAATCACTCGGCACCGGGTCGAGAAGGACAACAAAGGCAACATCATTCGCGAATATGAAGAGACGGTCATGGACACGGAGCATCCGCGAATCGATGCCTGGTTTCTTTGCATTGCCCCTTTGGAACGACCGCAAATCGCGATAGCGGTGATAGTGGAAGGTGGAGGCTACGGCTCAAAGTCGGCGGCGCCGATTGCGGCGGCCCTGGTGTTCAAGGCGCGAGACCTCGGGTATTTCAAGGTGGTTAACCAGGCGGGCCAGGGTGTTCAGCCAGGTCAACAGGGAAATCCACGAAGGCCAAGGGCAGCGCCGACACCGATACGTTGATAGAAGAAAAAGATGGGTGCGGAGGTCGCCAGGCGGCTTTGCCGCATTCCGTGCGGTAAGCCTACGGCTTACCGAAAATGACTTCTTTATGAGGCTATGCCTCCACCTTGAATTCGGAGAAAGTGGCGCGTGGTTGAGGCGTAGCCTTGAACAAGGCCTCGAGCGTGCGGTAAGCCATAGGCTTACCGCACGGAATGCGGCACAGCCGTTAGAAGAGCATTGAAACATCCCAGAGGGTTCTTGTACAAAACCCGACTGCGAGATGACTGCGGACCAGTGACAACTGACTTTCAAAGTAGCTGAAATGAAAAATCGCGCCTCATCACATCTGTTCATTATTCTGCTGTTGCTCATTTTCGAGGTGGGCGGCTATTGGGGTATACATCGCGCGGCTTTGCTTCGTGGTTATGAGACTTCGATCATCGGCGCGATTCGCGATCTCCTGATGTTTGTGCCGCTTTGCATTTTAGTAATTTGGTTGTCGCGGTTCATGCGATACAGCGGCAACTGGATTTTGTTTACCGCAGCCGTGCTCCTATTCTCCGTCGGCATGCTGATCCAATATCGCCTTTACAGCGATCCGGAGTACAACGCTCGCAACAAGGCAGCCGCGCGCGAGGCCAAGATGGAAGCGCTGCGCACGCGCTACATCATCGAGAATTACGACCCGGTTAAGAAACAACTGATGGGCCTGCCGCCGACTCCGGCCCAGGCCATCGACGTCGATCAACTCCCAAGAGTTCCTGCGAGCTACACGCTCTCGCAGGCGCTGACCTCGAGTTACACCTGGATTCCGATTTTCTCGTTCATCGCTTTTGGTCTGGCCTATTCCTTCTGCGTGCGCGATCGTTTCCTGCTCTGGATTCAGCGAAACAGTTTCATCATCGTGCTGCTTACTCTGGTTCCACTGGCGGCCGCAGTCGTCACCTCGAGCGCGGGTAAAGCTCTTGGCAACATGACGCCGTGGGAGCCTTCCAAAATTCCGTTTCTCCTGGGCTTCGCCGGCATCCTCACGGCTCGTTACAAGGATCTTGCCGAGACTTACTGGGGCATTCCGCGCGCGCGCGATATCGTACCGCTGCTGGTGATGGCGATGATGCCGTTCGTGCCGTTCTTTGCGCTGAAGGACTTTGGCCAGATGCTCATCTTCAGCGGCGCCTACACCACGCTCTACCTCGTCGCGGTAAGACGCTGGCCGCAACTGCTGTTGTTTGTGGGCTCGGTGTTCCTGGTAATCAGTATTCTGGTTGTCGGCGCTTTGCCAAGAGACGTACAGGAGAAGGTGCCGCTGTTGCCAACCGTGGCCCGCCCGATCCAGGCTATGTTGCCGGCGCGAATTCAGCAGCGCTTTCACTTGTGGCTTGACGGCTTCGATCCGCCTTCGCCCGAAGTTTCGTGGTGGAAGAAAGACTTTCAGGAAGCAATCAGCAAAGATCCGAAGCTGAAGGAACTTGCCGAGCAGAGCCCGGCGATGCAAAAGATCGTGAACGTCGATGTGTGGTTTGATAAGCTCGCTTTTCAACCGGCACAGGCAATTTTCGGAATCTCTTCCGGCAAAAGTACGGGGCGCGGTTTTGGTCTGGGTTACCCCGAAGTCATCCCGATCGCCGATTCGGATTACGTTTACGCCGCGATTAGCGAAGAAGAGGGTCTGGTGGGCGGCGCGATAATTATTCTTGCCGTTATCATTTTGGTGACCGCCGGTGTTCGTACCTCGCTCGACGCGCGTGATATGTTTACCAAGCTCTGTGCTGCCGGCCTGACTGCCTTCATCGGCTTTCAGGCGCTCGTTAACATGGGCGGCATCTTACGAGCTTTGCCGATGACCGGAATCACTTTGCCGTTTGTAAGCCATGGCGGGTTTAGCCTCGTTACCAGCTTTGCCATGTTAGGAATGCTGATGGCCTTTTCCCACCGCAACGCGCGCGACCGCGCACTTGCCAAAGGGCCTGGGGGCGAACCGCCCTCGTCATTGAAACTGGAGGCGGTCGAATGAACCAGCCCGATAACCAATCAACGAGCCACCCGGACATTCACTACGCGGCCGTGACGGATCGCGGACTGAACCAGAAGCGCCCGCTCAATGAAGATTCTTTTCTTGCCGATAGTGAACGCGCAATCTTTTCGGTTGCCGACGGCGTCGGTGGCGCCGAGGCGGGTGAAGTCGCGTCGCAGACGGCAATCGAAGTGCTCGACGAAGCGTTTCGTCATCAACTCGAGGGCGCCGACATCGAAGACCTGATGGAACTCGCGATTCAACGCGCGAATGCTTCGATTCACCAGATGGCCCAGGACCACGCCAAGTTTGCAATGATGGCCACCACGATCGTTGGCCTCCAGCTCAAAGGAAATATCGCCACCATCGGGCACGTTGGCGACTCGCGTTTGTATCGCCTGACGCCGGCAGGTCAACTGCTGCGTGAGACCGAAGATCATTCCGTGGTCGAGGAAGAAGTGCGCGCCGGCCGGATGACCGCCGAACAAGCCGAGCATCATCCCAGCAAGAATGTTATCAGCCGCGCCCTCGGCGCCGAGAGCGACGTCGAAGTTGACATGAAGGTAATCGAGGTTGACGACGGCACGGAGTTTCTCCTGTGCACGGACGGCATTACGCGACACATTCCCGATCACGAGTTGCGGCAGTTATTAATTACTTACGACGATCTGACTACGCTCTGCGAGGAATTGAAACGAATATGTTATGAGCGCGGTGCGGAAGACAACCTTACCGCCGTGGTAGTGCGCGTTGGTCCGGCGATTTCCGCGGCGCAGAGGACGGACGATTTAGAGAGGACGATTTCACCGGAGACTTTACCGATTCCCATAGCTGCTAGTGCGCAGGATGTCCAGCAAGCAAAGCTCGGGGCGGGTTCAGATCCAGCCGGAAGTTTCGTGCCGCCATCGCGTATAGCCTTTCCGGCGGATCGTCCGGCCACAGAACCGGCATCGCTATCGGCGGCGGAAGCACAACCGGCGAGCGCGATCCAGAAGCGTCTGGACGTGGCCGCGCCGCGCGCGAAGAGTGGCATTGAAAAGACCATGACGCGGTTCTTTATGTTTGTCCTTCTGGTGGGGGTGCTCGCTGGGGCCTTTTACGCCGGCAGGAAATACAAAGGCTCCGTCCCTTATCTCGACGGGAGCGATCCGGCCATCGCGGAACCTTCCCCCGCGCTCGCAAGCGTCGTTGGCGACGACCCGCTCCTGAAGTTTGAACGGAGCCGGCGCGAAGTTGATAACGATCCGAACGCGTGGTTGGCTACGCAGTTGAAGAATGAGCTGGCGAGACAGGGAATACAAAATCCTTTAGACTCGACAGACGCAGAGTTTCTCTATCTCTACGGCCGCGCCCAACTGCTCGTTGGCAACAACGACGAAGCTGTCAAAGGTTTTGAAGCAGCTATCGCCCGAGCCAACCTCGTTGCGCCTCAGGAGAATGCCACGCTCAAGAAAGAAGCAGCCCTCGGACTGGCCGCGGTCGCCTTGAAGTCAGACAAAGACCGGCCCGCCGCCCAGTCGCGTTTTGACGAAGTGATGCGGAAGCAGTCGTCCCCTTCCCCACCTGCATCGAGTACGCCCTTGAAATCTCCGTGATGCGTTCTCCTAACCGTTGCTGCGCCCTGTCTGACGAGAGTCCGACGAGAGCGCAAGTTTTCCTGGACCAGGCGGCGGAGCGTTAAGCGCGAACTGATGCCGGAACTCAAGCTACAACAAAGCAGGCTCGATGGTCGCTTCGACATTATTGAATGTCTGGGCCGCGGCAGCTATGCCGAGATTTACGTGGCGCGCGACAACGCTGCGTCCGAAGGCGCTCCCGAGACGGTAGTCATCAAAGCGCTGAATATGTTTTTGCAGGACACGCCGGACCGTGAACTCGAACACACGCTGATCGCCAACTTTCAAAACGAAGCTGTCGCGCTGGATCGCGTGCGCCATCCAAACATCATCAGCCGCCTGGGCCACGGCACCGCTATCGATCTTGCCGGCACAACTTTTCATTACATCGTGCTCGAGTATCTATCGGGTGGCGACATGGCCGCGTTGTCTCGCCATCATGCCTTGTCGATTGAGAAGACGCTTTTTTATCTCGAGCAAGTCTGCTCCGGCTTGGCGCATGCGCATGCGTGCGGCGTAATTCATCGCGACATCAAGCCACAGAATTTATTACTGACCGCCGACCGCCGGATCGTAAAAATCGCTGACTTCGGCGTCGCGCGTCTCGAGGCGACCGAGGGCGCGATCACGCGCGTCGGCACGAATATCTATTCGGCGCCGGAACATAATCCGTTGGTGCAGACAGGCTCGTTAGATCTCGGCGCGATTGCCGGCGGCGGTGAACACTTGACGCCCGCCGCCGACATCTACTCGCTCGCGAAGACAACCTACGCCCTGCTGGCCGGTGAGTCGCCGCGGCGCTTCGCGCAACACGCGATACAGGAGATGCCCGCGTCCGTCAGTAATCATTACTGGTCGGCGCCGGTGCTGCGCGTTTTGGAAAAGGCGACGCAAATTCGGCCCGGCGATCGTTATCAGAGCGTGGAGGAGTTTTGGGACGACTTTGCCGACGCCGCGCTGCCGCCGACGAGACCCCTGCCAGGTCTCGGCGTCGCGGATCAGGACGAAGGACGAAGAAGGCCGAGCTCGGATTTGTCCGTAGAGCCGGAGGAGTTTACCCAGGCGCCGCCCCAGCCCCGTTTCCAGCCGGTCAACGCGCCGCCGGCGTCTGAGGCTTATCAGTCTGAATCCGCCGCGCGGTATGCAGATGTCGCGGCGAGAAGGCCAAAGATTGTTGTGCCGGTGAGTGTGATCGAGACAGCGGCAAGAGGTCGCGAGGAAGTTCAGCGTGGGCCATCAGCGAAAGATCGAATCGCGGCGCTTCCCGATTCTCCCGATGCCGCGCGAAATGGAAAAACTCTAGACAAGCGTTCCGGTCATCAGCGCCGTCCGGTTAGTCAGCGGCGCGCCCGACCTTTTCTCGTCGCCGCCGCGTTGATACTCCTCTTCGCTGGGATGTTGCTTGCCACGCACAAGTACGTCACTTCCCATTGGAACCCCTTCGTCAGCCTGCCGCAGATGTCCGAGGTTTTTGTAATCGGCCGCGAAGGTGTTACAACAACGGATGTGAATCTGCGGCCCGACGCGAGTTCCAACAAACCGCCGATCGGCCTGGCGGAGGCGGGCTCGCGTGTAAGGATTCTTTCGACGAGCGATAATTGGTACGAGGTCCAGGTGCTGGAGCATGGCCGCGCCAAGACCGATCCATTCACCTCCGACCGTGGCTGGATCAATAAGAGGTTTGTTAAGTTTGATTAAGAAATTGAACCGCCAAGATGCCGCGCTGGGAGGATTCACCAGGTGCAGCCGGAAAAGCCGGATTTTCCATATGTCATTTTTCATTTTCCATTGACAGCTGGCACGAGGTTGTAAACGAGGTTGTAATGACAATGGCAAATGAGAAATGAAAAATGAGAAATGGAAAATCTTCTTTCACCCGTTTGCATCTTATTCCTGGCGCTCTTGGCGTCTTGGCGGTTAACGCTCTCTTAACTATTTACCATTTACCATTTACTATTCACTAACCAATGGGCCTGCTTGAATCAATCAGACGATGGATCGACGGCGAACAAGGTGAAGACCTTCTCGAAGCCGCGGACGAGCACTCCAAACCGCGCCGCATCTGGGAAGAGTTTCTGGTAAAGATCGCGCGCGAGGTCGAGGCCGTGATGCAGCGCGAGATGTTTACGCCGCCAGGCGGTCTCACCTACATACCGCGCGAGTATATCGTCTACCTGAGCACCGAAGACGATAAGGATTGGCAGGGCGACAAACGCCGCGGCCTCGAGCAAGGCCTCTTCCACGTGCTTTCGGAACGCGCCAAAGAGTTGAGCGGCTCAAACCAGCTCGCCGCGAAATCGTTTGCAGTAGAGCTCCGCGTTGACGGCACACTGGAGAAGGGGCAGTTTCGCGTGCAAGCGGTTTGGGATGAAACTGAGAGCGGGCACACACTGGTCAACGCGCGCGTCGGCGCATCATCACAGCCAGGCACGTCAGCGGCACAAGGAAGCGTCAACTTTAGCGACACCATTCGTGAGCGTGCCGACGGCACCCAGGGCGACACCGAGCCGGGCGAAAGTGAAAGTGAACAAGGCGAACAGACCGTCGTCCGGCCGCGCATCAAGGAACTCTATTCAGTCGAGATCTGGCGTGAGGGTGTGCGTGAAGCAGTCGTGCCGATTACCAAACCAGAGATCACGATCGGACGCGGTTCGCGATCGATTACAGTCGATCTGCCGTTGAAGGGCGACCCGGAAATAAGTCGTGTGCATGCGTTGCTCGCCCGCGAGAACGACGGCCGCTACTGGCTCACTTCGAAAGGCCGCAACCCCACCCTCGTCGCCGGCCGCGAGCTGCCTCGCGAAGAACGCGCTGAAGTTCGCCCCGATCAAAAGATCGCCATCTGCAACTTCATCCTCCGCATCCAGCCGAAGTAGATCTCATTGGTGGCACGCCTCGGGAACGAGACAATCGCGTTGTGTGCGATGACTTCGCCTATTGACGCCGGTCCGTTGCTTGTAATATGGTGCCCCCACCTTGCGGCTAGCGGGCTCGCTCTCAGGTCCTACGATTCTCGCATTTTCCTCGCCCAAGCTAGCATATGAAACTAGCTAAGCTCATTGAGGCAGAAATACATGGCAAATCAGGAAAGCGCTTTCTCACTTCGCAGGCGGCTCTATTCGGCCATTACGGCAGAACAGCTAAATCAAAATGTTCTCAAGGATCTTCTGCCTGATGGCCGCCCACACCTTTTTGAAAGGCAGATGTGGGATTACAAAGAGGAGCTCCCATTGCCTTCCGGCACTCGACTCAATCCGGACGAGAAACAAACATACGAATGCTTTTGAAAAGGAACTCAATAACCTAAGCGATTCACAGATACGCACTCTATATGCAATGTGTATATTGGGGGATTCATCTCAACTCGAACTAAAGCAGGTAACCCAAAGTAGCAGTACATTGCTGCAAGACGATTTAGGAGAGTTGAGGAAATACCACCTCATTTCGACTGCTGGGGAGACTCCGAAGGGCGGTGCTCGGCTTGCGGTACCCAGTTGGATACGGCTAATGAGGGACCTTATCAAGAGCAAGATACATGATACCAAACGTATCGACTCTGCCTGTGCGAATGCCAGGAGCGAATCACCTGATTTGGAGGGAGAAGTCGGAAGATGGATTTATCGTGTGGTAGCGCTTTGGCGGAATGATTCGATGGCGGACGCGCTTGAGGTTGCACAGCAAGCGACCAAGAAATTCCCAGATCATCCGAACATCAGGTGTTTGCTAGGTAGAGCCTACCTTCGTACAAGTCCGCCAAGCGCTCGCCTTGCGGATGCTGCTTTTAGAAAGGCGCATCAACTTAAATGTGAACGGGTTGAACTCCTTCAGTTATGGATCCTCGCAAAAAAGAAACTGAGGGACTGGATCGGCGTACTCGAAATCACGAGCGAGACATCAAACCAAATCTTGAGCGAAGAAAGCATCCTCATTCGCGCCGAAGCATATGGTAATCTCGCCGATATCGCGAATAGATCGAAGGATTATCTTATTGCGAGCAAGTATTGGTTGTCTGGCATTGATGAAATCGAGAAGGCACTGACGCGGAAAACCATCATGGGGCGGTTGAAGCAGATACTAACCACACGGGCGCTCATGTACCACAATTACGTTCTTATGTTAGATAGGAGTGTTACTGATCCCTTTCACTACTTGGAGGTTTGGAAGGCAGTGGTTAGAGCATTCAAGCAGGACAGCATTTCCCATATGATCCTTCAGAAGGGTGTTGAAAGATTAGTAGATTGGTGGGAGGTCGTAGAGCGGCGTCCTCCTAATAAGGGCTTTCTAGATATCATGAGACATCAAAGAAATATTCTTTACGGGATGGCAGAGACGTTGAGCAAACGTAGTTCGCCAGATCGGGCGTTGATTGAAATTATCAAAAATGCCAACTCGGAACTCGCCGACCAAGTGAGTAAATACGCATTCCGCATGAAGCCGTTGAGCCCTTGATTTCAAGTCTGGAATCCTTATGCAGTTCTGCACGATAAAGGTACATCTCTTGTAGCCCCACCGGATACTTTCGCTCGGACCTCAATCATCGGCATCACACGCCGCCGGCAGCAGCAGCCCGGGTATTCGGATCGAGTTCGTTGAGGAGTTCTCTGAGGAGTGGCGCGTCTTTTTCCGCGTCGAGGTAGTTCTTGCCGAGCATCTTTAAGAAGCGGCGTTCTTGAGTTTCGCCATCCAACTCTTTCAACAACGCGCGGCAGAAGGCAGCGACCACGATGGGGTCGAATTGCGAGCCGGTGTTGCGGCGCAGGTCGACAACAACTTCATCGAAGGTGCGGCGCGTCTTGTAAGGCCGGTCCGTGGTCATCGCATCAAACGAGTCGGCGACGGTAACAATTTTCGCGCCGAGCGGAATCTCTTTGTCAGTCAGGCCGTCGGGATAACCGCGACCGTCCATGCGCTCATGGTGATACTTCGCGGACAGCGGGATGTCAGCGTAGGGATGATTAATCGGCGAAAGAATCTCAAAGCCGGCGGCCGGATGACGGTTAAGTTCGCTTGATTCCTTCGCATCGATCCGGTAAGGCGCGTTGATGATATCGCGCTCGACCACCAGCTTGCCGACGTCGTGAAGGTAGCCGGCGATGGCCATGCCCTCCACTTGTTCCTCGCCCCAGCCCAGCTCGCGCGCGATGATCTCGCTGTACTTACCAACGCGGTCCGAATGGCCCTGCGTGTACTTATCCTTGATGTCGATCGCGGCGGCAAACGCGCGCACGGTGTCGCGGTAGATCGCGCGCAGGTCTTCATAGAGCTGACGGTTTTCGTCCGCCTGTTGCTTGACTTCCGCCAACAGGCGATGCGTGTGAATGCCGACGCCGATGTGGCGCACCATCGAGCGAATCACTTCAACGTCGTCCGCAGAGTAAGGCTCACCGCTCGCCTTGCCGCCTAGCAGCACCAACCCGGTGAGATTGCCACGAACACTCATCGGCACGATTAGGGCGATTAACTGCACCCGGTATTCCGGCCGATGCGCCTCAAGGAAAGCTGCAAACGCCGACTCGTTGACAGCACCTGCTTCATCAACCACGAACGCGCCTTTAGTCGAACTCAGAAATGCTTCTCTGGTTGCAGCATCGACAACAAAGCGCCCGTCATAGTCTTCGCCAAAGCCCCAAAGCGCTAGCGGATTTGTCATCTCCAGATGCGGCGGCAGCTCGACCACGGCGCCGCGGCGAATCGCGAGCGTGCCGAGGAGAAGATGAAGCGACGTGCGGACCATCGCGATGAAGTCGGCGCTGTCGGCAATCTCCTGCCCGAGGTCGGCAAGTGCGCCGAAGGAGTGAATAAGCTTTTGGGTGTTTGGCTCCATGCTCGGCAACGATAACACTAATCAATTAGGTGAAACTACCACAAAGACGCAGATGCCCAGAGAAGGCACGATCCACGAAAACACACGAAGTAGTGCGAAATGCTCTTCGTGTAATTTCGTGGATCGCATCTTCGCTTTGTATGTTGCGCCTAAATCCGCGCCGTGACGCTGTGGCCTGCGCAAATTCCTTTAGTGACCCGTGACCTGAGTTTGTGTCGGGGAGTTGGAAAGATCGGAGAGAGCTTCCTGTTCATTTTTGGCGAGCACGACGTGGCGCGTTAGCCCGAGCATCTCGAAGAGTTGCACGGTCTCCGCATTCACGTCGGAGAACACCACCAGCGCGCCGCTCTTTTCCGCGATGTCGATGATGCCGAGCAGGATGGAGATGCCGATGCTGTTAACCAGCTCAGTGTCGCTGAAGTCGATCACCAGCGCGCGCGCGCCGGAATCGAGTTGCTTCTTACACTCGCGCTCGATTCTTTCGCCGGTGAGCTTGTTTAGATAGTCGCTCGCATAGACGACCGCGGTAGTGCCGACGCAATGCGAGCGTACGTTTGACTTGATCGATTCCGCCACGCGCTAGCTTTCCTCCCGTGAAAGACTCCCTCTCCCTTTGGAAGAGGGCTGGGCAGAGGGACTAATACGGGCTCAACATCATGCCCCTCTCCCCGACCCTCTCTCAAAGGGCGAGGGAGAAGACTCAAGCGCTCTTGCGCAGATACTTCGTCATGCGCAAGCTTGTTCCTTCGTCAACGCGCTCAAACTCAACTTCGTCCATCAGCGTCTTGATCAGTTTCAGTCCCCAGCCGCGGCGTTCCTGAGCTTCGGCGCCGCTCTCATCGCGGCGAATTTGATCAGGCGATCTTTCTTCAGTATTGCCTTGAATGTACCCGGCAATATTCGCGGGCACGATGCCGCGGCTCGAAATAGTAATCACCAATTTATCATTTTCGACCCGAAAGCGCTGATATATTTTTCGCTCGGGACTCAGGCTGTGCTCCGAGGCGTTGATGCAAGCCTCCACCACCGCGGTCTTAATCTGGTTAATTGCCTCCGGACTAAAGTTGAGCCGCCGCGCAACCTGCTCGACCGTGCTGGCTGCCAGCAGTTCATTATCCGCGCCCATGGGGAGCACTAAGACAAACTCATCAGGCTCGCCGGACGGTTGTGCCGCGCCTGTGCTTTCGCTCAGACGAGTGGCCAGGAGTTCAAACTGTTGTTGACTGGATCCAAAAGCATTGCGTTCGCGAAGCAGTTCGGAAGCTTCGGAATTGAAGCCTTCGTTTGCGAGCAGCCATAGCTGCGTGCGGAGAAAACCCGACTCGCGCGCGACGCGTTCCATACGATCACACCAATCCGCGACCAGCGATCGATCTGCTTCGAGTTTGCTGTCGAGCCTGGCAACGAGCCACACCACTTCATTTGCATCCGTATAAGTGGCGCCCTCAAACGCGTGCGCGATCACCGAACTCTCTTCGCCAAACTCGCGCAGCTCCCTGCCAAATGAGGCACCGCTTGCCGTGTGAAACACCTGCGGCAGGCGGAGCAGATTTGTTTCGGCATCCAGCCCGGCAGCGACCTCCTCGGTTGTGGCGCCTTTGTAAGCCGCGGCGAACTCAGCAAAATCGAACAGGATCTTCGGCACACGCTGGAAACTAAATCTGGCAAGCAACTCGCGAAGTCGCAGACTCGCGGTGCGCCGATAGTGGCGGGCAATCGTTTGTGGTGCACGCTTCAGCGCGTCAGCCATCACATCAGCGACGACGAGAGCGCGCGGCTCGCGCAATGCGTCAAGGCGAAAACGGCTTCTTAAGTAATCTTTCCAAACGCTTGAACTACCCTCAGCATCGACAGTCTCCCCGTCCCAGTTAACCAGTTCCTGAATATGCAGCGCCCGCAGCACCTGTTCGACTTCAACGCTGTCGAGGTTCAGGCGCTTGCGCCAACTTTCGAAAGAAGCGGGGCGATGGCCCGTCTCTTCGCACAGCAGCCGAACCAGCGATGCCCGCGTTTCGGGTTCAGGTGCAACGGTTTCGAGCACGGAAGAAAAATAGCGATACAGCCGGCCGCCCATTAGCTCGTCAACATAAAGACGCTCGCAGGCGAGATAGGAGTCGAGCGCCAGGTGTTGTTCACGCGCGGCTTGCAGCATGGCCGTGATGAAGAACGGGCTTCCCTCGAGTTGCTGCACCAATAGATCTCTGGTCTCGTCGTTTATTGAAATCTGTTGCCGGCGCGCCGCCGAAGCCACGAGCTTGCGGGCGTCTTCCTCGGCCAACGGCTCCAGCCGCATCACGTCGAGCGAAACAGCGTTGCCGCCCGAACGCTCCACTGCGTCGAGCACTTCCCGACGCAAGCCTGCGAGCGCAAACGGTAACGTGGAAAGTGTCAGCGCTCTTACGATCTCTGTGGCCAGCGGCACGGGCGAGTCGGCGTAGTTAGCCAACTGCACGGCGTCAAACATGATGAAGGGACGTCCGTTTGCGACGGGCACTCGGTTAGGCGCGCTCAGGCAGAAACGCACCAACTCCCGATCGTCTTTGCTGAAGCGTTGCTGGTTGTAAGCTTCGATTAGCTGTTCGATCCAATCAAGGTCCGCGGTGGGCGCAAGCTGGACCAGGTCATTCAACGTGAGCGATAACTGACAAAGCGCGGGCTCATCACGTCGGAAAGCGATGTATTGCAGCAGAAACGTGTTAAGAAACTCGATCGCGGCGCTGACCGCCGTGGTTTCAGTTTGCGGCAGCGAAAAATAGATCGGCACTACGTTCTCGCGACGATTAAAAACGCTGTCAAATGTCTGCCGCAACAACTCAGAAACACCGGCCTGCGGCGCCATCAGGATTAGAAGCCCGCGAGCAACGCCCGGGCGTCCCGACATAGTCGCGTGTGACGCGAGTCGTTCGAGTTCACTGGCCCTGCCAACAAACTCGTCGCGCTTTACGCGGCCGAGAATCTGGCGGTTTTCCTCATGGCGTTTTTGCTTCATCTTGCGGCGAGCCAACTGCTGAGGTTGTCCACGTAAAACTCGATGCGGTTTTTGCCGCGACTCTTGGCGCTGTAGAGAGCGCGGTCGGCGGCGGCAATCACCTTCTCAGCGGTATCGATGTGTTTGGCAAAAGTGGATACTCCAATACTGACGCTGACGGTGCCCAGCGGCTGCGACTTGCCGTAAGGATAATCCGTTTCCGTCACGCGCTGCCGCATTCGTTCGGCAATTACTCCGGCTTCGCTCAGACTGGTTTGCGGCAGCAGAATACAAAACTCTTCGCCGCCATAACGACAAGCGACATCGGCTGAACGCAGCGTAGCCTTTAGCGCGTGTGCCGTGATCTTCAGGGCCGTGTCACCAGCCTGGTGGCCGTTGCGATCGTTGTAACTCTTGAAGTCGTCGATGTCGATCATCAGACAACTCATGGAGTAGTTGTAACGTTGGGAGCGGTTGAGCTCTTCGGTCAAACGTTCCTCGAGATAGCGGCGATTCAGTAGTCCCGTCAGCGGATCGGTAATCGACATCAACTGGAATTCAGTGGCGCGTTCCTGCCACTCGGCCCGCTCCATCGCCACCGCGATTTGCGGCCCGATGATTTCGAGCAAACTGAGGTCGACGTCATCAAACGTTCCGCCGCTGGTTTTGTCAGTCACATTAAGCACGCCAATTTTTCGGCCGCTCAGCGTGATGGGGTAACTAATAAAGGATTTGGTTCGATAGTCTCGTTCCAGCGGCGCCGGAGTTATGCCGGCTCTTTCGCGATTCTCAACCACCAGCGGCTTTCCGGATTCCAACACTCTGCCCGAAATACCTTCGCCCAAACGCGTTGGACTAACTTCAGCGGCGGTCGTGGCCAGGCCCGCTGATGCTTTCAAGCTGATCTCACTTGAGCTTTCGTCAAAAACCATCAGCGAAGCGCGGTCAGCCTCGAGCAGGTCTTTGGTGTGCCGCATGATGGCAGTGTAGGTCTTATCCGGATCGCGAGAACTTATCCGCACCAGAAAACGCTGCAGCGATTCTGCTAACTGGGAACGATGTTCGAGCTCGCCGCGTAGGCGATCGACTTCGAGTTGAAGATCGGGCGTGTGTTTGTTTCTAGCAATCGGGGCGGGTTCGCTCGGACCGCTTTTGGTATCGTCGCCGGCGGGCCGGTCGCTACTGCTCCCGGTTCTGACAGGAGCCTCGTCATGAAGCCGGTCGCTACGGCCCCCGGTTCTGATTGTTTGACTTTGGACGTCGCTCGCGAAGTGTCGCGCCGCTTTCTGCAAACGTTCAGACAGCTGCTCAAGTTTTTGTGGCTCGGCAAAGATCACGTTTTCGAATGGCTTGCTGCCAAGCAGATCGTTTAGTTCACCAGCACGAAAACGATCGACCAGCAAGCGATAGTCGGCGGCGCTGACAAAGGCGCGGCCACCGATCGCCGCAAGGTTTTGTTGCCGGCCAATCTGGACCGGCATAGTGAAGCATTGCAGGCCCGCGTGACATTTATACTGAACCGTCGAGCCGGCGCTGAGGGCGCGACGATGAGCGTCGCCGCAATAGGGATCGCAGAGGCTGACATACTCGAGCGAAGACTGAAAGGCGTGACAGATGGAGTTGTTGTTTGAAGCGACTAGTGCCGGAGGCTGGCGCCCGTCAACGAGCAAGACTGAAAGTCCCGCCGCCGCCGCGAGTTTTTCCTGCACCTCGGCCCATCCGCGCGGAGCGTCTTCAGGATGTTCCTGAACGATCTCTGGCAGAGTGCCGTGCTCAGTTTCGGCCGACGTCGCTGACTCTTCAGTCTCCAGGGTTTGGTGTTCCTTTGCCTGCTCCTTGCGACGCGGCGCGTGTGGGCGGTTTCTTGAAGGCATGCGTTGTGTGTAACTGTAAATGCGGCCTGCAAGCTAATGCCTGCGTTACAAGTCAGTATAGATTCCGGTTATGAGCCCAACAAGTTGACGGCAAAGTCTGGTAATAGGCCGGAGTCAATGGAAGTGTCCGATAAGCTTTAGCTTGTCGTGGCGCCGCGACAAACTGAAGTTTATCGGACAGCTACCCAAAGCGCCCGAGGGCTGGTTATTTCAATACGGCCAAACACAAAACAACTTACCCTATTGGTATACGACGAATGACAACCGCATTTCATCCGCGGGAGGGTCGAAAATCCTCGCTTTACTTGGTTTTTAGCGGGTTAGACGACGATTGCCTACGCAATGGCTTCCTCGGCGGCGGCCAGGCCGGGCGCCTGACCGGGAGCTACCTTTTCGATGTCCGGCTGGTGAGGGCTGATGCGAATGCAGGCAGCAAAGTGATTCGCCTTGATTTCCACCAGCGGCGGCACAACCTGCTTGCAAGCCTCAATCACGTAGGGACAACGCGTGTGGAAGCGGCAACCCTGAGGCGGATTGATGGGCGAGGGCACATCGCCTTCCAGCACGATGCGTTGCCTGGTCGCTTCGACTTTTGGATCGGGCACGGGCACAGCCGAAATCAGCGCTTTGGTATAAGGCATCAGCGGGTCGGCATAGATTGTTTTCGCGTCGGCAACTTCAACCAGCTTGCCGAGGTACATAACAGCGACTCGATCGGAGACGTGGCGAATGGCGCGCAGGTCGTGAGAGATGAAGAGGTACGTGAGATGTTTTTCCCGTTGCAGCTTCTCCAGCAGGTTCATAATCTGCGCCTGGATGGAAACATCGAGCGCGGAAATCGGCTCATCGGCGACAATGAAGTCAGGATCGACGGCGAGCGCGCGCGCGATACCGATGCGCTGACGTTGTCCGCCGGAGAACTCGTGTGGGTAGCGCTTGATAAAGCGTTTGCTCAAGCCCACCGTTTCCAGCAGTTCCTGTACGCGTTCGTCCGCTTCCCTGCCCCTGGCAAGTTTGAAAGTTTCAAGCGGTTCGCCAACAATCTGTCCGACACTCATTCGGGGATTGAGCGAAGCGTAGGGGTCCTGAAAAATTATTTGCAGATGGCGGCGATGCTCGCGCATTTCGCGCCGCGAAAGATGGGCCAGATCGCGATTACGATAGAGCACTTGCCCCGAGGTTGGTTCGGTGAGGCGGAGAATAGCGCGGCCCAAAGTTGACTTGCCGCAACCTGACTCGCCCACCAGCCCGAGCGTTTCACCGGGGTAGATGTCAATCGTGACGCCGTCCACTGCTTTAACTACGCGATTACCCCGGCCGGCTAGATCAAAGTGAACTTTAAGATCTTGTATTGCAAGCAACGGCTCGGCGCCCGCGAGTGGCGGCGCCACGCGATTGCTTGCGTTTAGCTCTGTCTGTTCAGTGCTCATGTTTGATTGCGTTGTTGTATCCTGCTCCTGCTGTCTGCTCCTGCCTCCTGAGCAGCCCTCCCTTATGGTCGGGCTTCTGCCTTCGATTCCTCATAAACCTCGCCTGCGAAATGGCAAAGCGAATGATGATCCGCGGTCAGTTGTACAAACGGCGGAAACTCACGTTTACAAATTTCTTCGGCGCGCTGGCACCGCGGTGCGAAAGGACAGCCTGGCGGCAGATGCGCGACGTCTGGCGGCAGACCGGGAATCTGATAGAGTTCGCCTTGTTCAGCCAACGGATCGGGAACCGAGTGGAGTAGTCCCCGGGTGTAGGGATTACCGGGAAACGCGAACAACTCCGCTGTCGACGCCTGCTCAAAAATTTTTCCCGCGTACATCACCAGCAAATGATCGGTCATGCCCGCCACCACGCCGAGGTCGTGTGTGATCAAAATCACGCTCGAGCCCGTGGCTTGCTTGAGCGTCTTTATCAACTCCAGAATCTGCGCCTGGATGGTGACGTCGAGCGCGGTGGTTGGCTCGTCAGCGATTAGCAACTCTGGTTCACACGACAGCGCCATCGCGATCATCACGCGCTGTCGCATGCCTCCGGAAAACTCGTGCGGATAGTTGTTCGCGCGCGTACTTGCGTCGGGAATGCCCACCGTCTCCAGCATCTTTATCGCATGGTCGTAAGCCTGATGCCTGGTGTGACCGAGATGCAGTTGTGTTATCTCCATCAACTGCCGCGAGATCTTCATGAACGGATTGAGAGAGGTCATCGGATCCTGAAAAATCATCGCGATGCGCCGGCCGCGAATTTTCCGCACGTCGTCTTCCTTCAACGCGAGAATATCAACACCGTCAAACAATACCTCGCCGGAAACGATGCGGCCCGGTGGATTTGGTATCAGGCGAATCAGAGACAGGTTGGTAACTGACTTCCCGGAACCTGACTCGCCGACGATTCCCAAAGTCTCACCGCGTTTCAACTGAAACGAGATGCCGTCGACCGCTTTGACCTCGCCGTCTTCAGTGTTGAAGTACGTGCGCAGGTCCTTGACTTCGAGCAGGGTGCCGTTTGTGTTCATCAGAGTTTCCGCATTTGCGGATCGAGCGCGTCGCGCAAACCATCGCCCAGGAAGTTGAGCGAAAAGAGCGTCAGCGCCATGGTCACGCCCGGAAAAATAAGTTGCCAGGGAAAAATTCCGATGTTTTGAATGCCCTCCGTTGCCAGACTTCCCCACGAAGCCAGCGGCGGCTGCACGCCGAAGCCGAGATAAGAAAGAAACGCTTCGGTAAGCATTACGGTCGGGATGGTTAGCGTGGCGTAAACAATCACCGGCCCCAGCGTGTTGGGCACGATATGCCGGAAAATTATCCGCGGCGTTGAAACCCCCGTGGCCCTGGCCGCCAACACAAACTCCTGATTCTTTAACGAGAGCACTTGTCCGCGCACGATGCGCGCCATCGTCAACCACGATACGGAACCCAGCGCCACGAAGAGCAACACCAGTTGGCCCGTTGGCGTGTTTCGGCGAAACATCGCAAGCAGGACAATCACGAGGATGATGTAAGGGAGTGAATAAAGAATATCGACAAAACGCATCATCAGATTATCGATGCGCCCGCCGAGATAACCGGCGATTGCGCCGTAACCAACTCCGATGAGCAACGAAACGATCGTTGCGATCACACCGACCATCAGCGAAATTTGCCCGCCCTGAAGCACGCGCGCCAGCATGTCGCGACCCTGGTTGTCGGTTCCCATGGGGTGTAACCAGGAAAACGATCCGTCCGGCGCCCTGAATGGCGGAAACGGCTTGATCAGTTTCGCATCACGCGGAATGTAGTCAGGCGCGTAACCGGTAGTTCGTTTGATGATCGGTGGCCCAACGAGCGATGCGACTGCCACCAGCAGCACCACCACCATTCCAAAAACCGCCAGTTTGTTTTTGAGAAGCCGCCGCCACGCATCTCTCCAAAGCGAAGACCCGGCAATCACGTCTCCTCTCTCAGGAGCGAGCACGTCCGCCTCGGCAATCGCAAACTCCGGCGCGGTATGTATGATTTCGCCCTCGCGATAACTGGGCGCCGGGTCCGGCGTTAATCCCGGTTCGGGCTTATCGAGATCGCCCGGAATGATCGGTTTCTCGTCGTGCATTTAGTAGGACAGGGATTCCTGCAAGTCTTTTTCCACCTGCGTTACAAATAGAGTGCGTAAAAATCTTCTGTCTGATTCGGACGATGCCTCGCTCAAACAATGACAGACAGGAATGTCTGGCCTACCTAGTAACGAATGCGTGGATCCAGGAAACCGTAAGCGATATCTACCAGCAAATTCATTAGCAACAGCGTGATGGCGATAAAAGCCACGATGCCAATTATCAGCGGCTCATCGCGATTGAGCGAAGCCTGGATGAAATAGTTGCCCAAACCCGGCAATGCAAAAAGACGCTCGACGACAACGGTTCCGGTTAACAAAAACGCGAGGGCTGGACCAGTAAATGAAACCACCGGCATCAATCCGCCGCGCAAGGCGTGACGCATCACCACCTGGCGTTCGCTCAGTCCTTTTGAGCGAGCGGTGCGTATGTAGTCAGACCGAAGCACTTCCAACATACCAGCCCGCGTCAGTCTCGCGATGTAGGCCATATAGATCGCTGACAGCGTGAGCACGGGCAACACCACGCCGCGGCTGGGGAACCCGTACCAGCGCGCGGGCGGAAACCAGTAAAGCGAAAGGGAGAAAACCAAAACAAGGATGGGGCCGAGCACGAAGTTTGGAATCGAGATGCCCAGCATTGCCAGGGCCATCGAGCTGTAGTCCCAGATCGAATTTTGCTTTAGCGCCGCAATCGATCCGAGTGTAATTCCCACCAGCAGCGCCAGCAGGTAAGCCGACAAGCCGATTGACGCCGAGACGGGTAGTGAGCGCGCAATAATTGTGTTTACTGACTGGCCATCGTATTTCAGCGAGTTGCCAAAATCTAAACGCACGACATGGCCCATCATCTTGCCATACTGAACATACCAGGGTTTATTCAGGCCATACTTTTCCCGAATGTTGTTTTCAATTTGTTTGGGAATCGGCTTTTCACCGGAATAGAAGTTTCCGGGTGCCAGCCTGATCAGTCCCCACGTGAGGGTGATGACGATCAGTATCGTCGGGATAGTAATGATCAGGCGGCGAATGATGAATGAAATCATTTTTCGTAGGACAGACATGCTTGTCTGTCCATCAATCGATTCGTAGGACAGACATTCCTGTCTGTCCGTCAGTCGATTCCAGCAGTCGACAAGGCCTTAGTATTACGCAAGGACAGGCAGGAACGCCTGTCCTGCTAGTCAATCAGTTTGGGAGTGCCGTAATCCCACTTCGCCGGATCGCGCTCAATGTAAACAAACTTCCACGGATACAGCGAGCCGGCGTTAGGATACATTCCTTTTACATATGGCTTCTTCACAAAATTTACGGCCAGGGTTTCGATGGGAATAATTGGCTGGGCATCGAGCATATATTTCTCCGCCTTGGCCAGCAGCTCATAACGGCGCCGCTTATCGAGCGTGCGATTGGCCTCATCCAGCATGTCGACGTATTTCGGGTCCCACCAGCCGCTGCCATTGTCTCCGCCGGGAGTCGAAAAAATATTCAGAAAGGTAAACGGATCCATGTAGTCAGCACCAAAAATGCCGAGGGCAAACCCCTTGTACTCTAACCTGGGCCGGGCGGAAACGAAGGTTTTGAATTCCATGTTTCTGAGAGACACAGTGATCCCCAAATTCTGTTTCCACTGCGCTTGCATAAACTCGGCCATCGATTTGTTAGCCGAGGCGGTGTTGAAGATATATTCAACTTGATCGACGGGAAACTTTGCGCACGAAAAGCTGCCATCGCCGCGCGCCGTAACCGGAAATCCTGCTTCGCCGAGTAGCTGCCGTGCTCTGTCGGGATTGAATCCGTCGCCGTGGGGTTGCGGATAACCTTTGAAGATCCCTTCCGGCGTGAAGGCGGTCAACGGCTTAACAATCTTTCGCGACGCGGCCCAGGTGTTCCGGTCGATCGCCATATTGAAAGCTTTGCGTACGCGCACGTCATTCATCGGCGGCTTGGTGACATTAATGTAGATGTAAGTAATGGCCGCCTCTGAACCTTCCATGTAGTCCTTCTTGGGTCTGACGACATCAAGCCACATTGTTGGCACCATGTGGTTGAGTGCAGAGTCGATCTCACCCACCTTGTAGAGGTTCATTATCATGGGAAGATCGATCATGGGATAAAAGTCTATTTCGTCGAGGTGAACGTTCGCAGCGTCCCAATACATCGGATCGCGTTCGACGACAAGCTCAGAGTAAGGTTTCCACGATCTCAGCCTGAACGGACCGCAAGTAATTATGTGGCCCGGTTCTGTCCAATGCTCCTTGTATTGCTCGATTGCCTTACGCGGTACCAAGCGAAAAAACTGATTAGCCAGCAACCCGTCGAAAAAGGGCGCCCCCTGTCTAAGCGAGATTCGCAGCGTGTAGTCGTCAACCGCTTCGACGCCGATGTCCTCGCCTCTGACCGGCACAAATTCTTTGCCCGCGACCGCCACCTGAAGTTTCGGGTTAGTCGCCAACAGTTTGTTTCGCTTCTTCTCATCGCCCGGCAACGTCAACTTCGCGGGCGAATGCATCGACTGATGGAAAGCGGTGTCGGCAGCTGCCGTTGGTTGTTCAGCGTCAGGCTTGTATTCATCCTGCGGCGTCTTCAAGGGAGACTGGCTCAGCGGTTCAGCCGGCGCCGGACTCTCAGCGAAGTCCTTTTCCAAAAGAAACTGATTGGTTTGCGGATCTTTCACGAAAACCGCGCCCGAGTTGTAGGCCTCGGCATATTTTATGTAATAGGCAAAACTCGCATTTCGCGCGGCCAGCTCGGGAGTGAGTCCACGACGAATGCTGTAAACAAAGTCATTGGCGTTGATCGCATCGCCGTTGGACCAGCGCGCGTTCTTCCGCAGGTAGAAGACAAACTCCGAAGAGTCGTTGTTTACGTGCCAGCGCTCCGCGATCGCCGGCATCGGCTCCATCGTCTTGGGATGGTATTCAACCAGCCCTTCGAATAGGGCCATGATGATCCGCCCTTCGGGCTGTCCGGAAGTTTGCTGCGGATCTATGGATTCGGGCTCGTCGCCGCTTACGTAATGGAATACGTTGCGCGCGGGCGGCGTAGTGGTGCCGTAGAATTCGCCGCTCGAGGTGACAACGCGGCAGGAGATTGTGCCAAGCAAAAGTGACACGACGGCCACTCCCGCAAGTATTTGTTTTAAGTAAACTTTAACCATCGCTGTGCGTGCGTACGATGCTCGGTCGTAAGCAAACGGAACTTAACACGCTAAAACTCAATTGAGCAAGATACTTAACGGAGCAGATCTAAAACGATCGTTTAGAGGCGGGCGTTGCCCGCCGTCTCAAGCTTGGATCGAAAAGTCTGGTGGCGTTGGTTGAACCGGCGGGCAATGCCCGCCTCTAAACAATTCGCGCTGGATGATTCCGTATCAAACAGCCATCTCAAGCTTGGATCGAAAAGTCTCGTGGCGTTGGTTGAACCGGCGGGCAATGCCCGCCTCTAAACAATTCGCGTTAGATGATTCGGTCACGTTACCTGCTCCCAACCGGGGCAGGACCTTTCTGGGGTTGGGCCCAGGTCGTGTTGATGCGCACGGTCTTCAACGATGGCGCATCCAGTACGTTTGCATCGAAACCGGAGACATAAGGTTTCACCAAAGAATATGACGACGCAAAGTAGATGGGCATCGCGCTCAAATCATTTAACGCCTGCGCCTCCGTCTCGATTGGCTGTGGGCCCAGGATTTTGTCCTTCATGGCGGGCGGTTTGCCGCGTGAAGCATCAGCAGCAGTCGCGGACTCCTCGTGTGCGCCGGCAGGCTGGCTGGAGGGAGCGCCTTCCTGGAAGAGCATGCGAATGTTTGTAAGCTCGTCAGTGGTTTGCATCACGATCCCACGTCGCACCACATCGTACTCACCCACACGGATCGCTGCCTCATAGTCGTCCCAGTTTTTCACCACGATCTCGGTCTCAATGTTCAGCACGCTTAGCCACATCGCGGCAATCGACTGCGCCACGACGCGCTGCTGTTCATTGCGGTTGATAAGCAGCCGCACTTTCGGGAAGTTGTTGCCCCCCGGAAATCCCGCCTCGGCAAGTAGCTCTTTAGCGCGTTCGTACTCCTTCTCTAATAATTCCGACTTATTGACGACAGGCTTTTGTGTATTGGGCGCCGTCTCCGGGAGAAACTTTTTCGCCGGCTCCGTAGCCCCGCCCATTTCGTCGGCGCTGATGCGATCGCGATCAATCCCGATCGCCAGTGCTTCGCGGACACGAACGTCATCGAAGGGCGCACGCGCGGTATTGAAGCTGTAATAGGTCAACGCGCCAAAAGTGGTGCGGCGGAAATCTTCGTAAGGCGTCAGGAGTTTTACGGCCAGCGGTTCAAATGCAGCATTAGTGACCGCATCAACTTCCCCGGCGCGATAAGCAGCCAGCGCAGATTCCGCGTCTTTTTGATCAACGAACTCAACTTGCTGAAGCGTCACCTGGTCCTTGTCCCAATAGTTGCTGGCGCGCTCGAGCAATACGCGCTCACTCTCAGTTTTGGCGAGCGAGAATGCGCCGTTGGAAACCAATTCGCCCGGACCGAGCTTGCTGGTGATGGTTTCGTCTTTGAGCTTTACCGGACGAAAAACGGGATGGGCCACCAGCGCTGGAAAATTCATGTCCGGTCGTCGCAAGTGAACACGAAGCACGAGATCGGAGACCGCCTCCACTCCGAAACGCTCCGCCTCGCTCGCACCGGCAGGACTCGCCGCGCTGGATTTTGCACCTTCAGTTTCAGGCAACATTTGCTTCTCGGACTCAGGCAAGCCGGCGGGCGATCGCGCGGCGCTTTTGCTATCCTGACTCACGCTACCTTCTTTGTTGGCTCCTTCGATGTTGGCGAGCAACTCAGTGTGCGGAGCAAGCTCGCCGATCCTCACAGTCCGGCGCCACGAGCGCACAAAATCTGAAGCAGTAACTGACTCACCATTCGACCAGCGCGCGTCATCGCGTAGATAGAACGTCCAGACTCGACCGCCATTCGATGGCTCCCAACGCGTGGCCACAGCGGGAATTGGCGCGAGTGTGCGCGGATCGTAGTCAGTAAGTCCTTCGAAGATTGCCCTGACCAAATCAGTGTCAGGCGGCGCGGCGGCAAACGCCGGGTCGAAGGTTTGCGGGAGACCACCGTCGCTCCAATGAAATTCCTGCGAGCGCGGAACGACCACGCGGCCATAGTAAGGCTCGACTTTCTCATCGAGGAAACAGCCGGCGTGGCTGAGCATGAGCGCGAGCAGAAGCGCGCCAACCATCGCGGTACGAAGCCTTCCTCGCCTGCGGAAATCCTTCTTCACCAGGGTCATCGAGCAATGTGAGAGCTGAATATTCAAAAGCGAAAACGTTCGCTACTTTTTCAACTGCGCACGGAGTTCACCGTAGACTTCAGTCGTACGTTCACGCGCGGCTCCAAATCCGTCGGAGGTATCTATCAAGTAGTCGGCAAACTTGATTTTCTCTTCCTGCGGCATTTGCGCGCCTATTCGTTTTTCCGCTTCGGCGCGACTCACGTTGTTTCGCGCCATAAGCCGTTGAAGCTGAACCTCAGTGCGACAGTGTACGACAATCAGTTTATCAAAACGCTTGTAACCACCTGATTCAATCATCAGGGCCGCGTCCACAATCGCGATACTGCCGGGCTCGATAGCTTCCCACTCGCGCAGCCACTCGTCCTGTTTGGCAATGATGTAGGGATGCAAAATCGAATTCAACTTCGCTCGTAAGTCTGAATCCGCGAAGACAAGCGCGCCCAGTTTTGAACGATCAAGACTGGCATTGTCGCGCAGAACCTCTGGGCCAAAGGCCGCTACCACGTCTCGCAATGCGGGTGAACCCGGCTCGACAACCTCACGCGCGGTTTCGTCGGCGTCAAGCACGCGGCAGCCAAGCTCGGCCAGCACGCCCGCAACGAACGACTTCCCTACCCCAATCGATCCTGTTAAGCCAACACGCAACATGATCATGTGCAGGGGCGGGGCTCGTCCCTGCCCGCCTCCAGTAAGCCAATCGACAACTCGGGTAGGGACGAGCCCTGCCGCTACCGACTCGCTGGGCAGGGACGAGCCCGGCCCCTACAGTTTCCTCCGCATTCTCGCCGCCTTGATTGTATTCTGCATCAACATCGCCACGGTCAGCAGGCCCACACCGCCAGGCACCGGCGTGCGGCGCCCCGCAAGTTCATCGGCTTCCAGCGGATTTACATCGCCGACCAGCGTGTAGCCGCGTTTAGCAATTGCGTCCAATCGTTTTTCAGCCTCGGCGCCAAACAGTCTGCGCGCCGTCGCTTCGTCGGTAACCCTGTTCATGCCGACATCGATCACGGTAGCTCCCAGCTTGATATGTTCTCGCCCAATGAAACCGGGCCGGCCGATCGCCACTATCAAAAGATCGGCCTGGCTAGTCACCGCTGCGAGGTCGCGTGTGCGCGAATGGCAGATGGTAACGGTAGCATCTCGCTGCAAAAGCAATTGCGCCATTGGCCGTCCGACGATTTGACTGCGTCCGACAACGCAAGCATTTTCGCCTGCGATCGGAATATCAGATCGCTCCAGCAACTCGATTATTCCCGCAGGCGTACACGGCACAAACGTCGGTCTGCCCAGCGACAGTCTGCCGACGCTGACAGGATGAAACCCATCGACGTCCTTTCCCGGATCGATGGCTTCAATGACTCGCGCTTCTTCAATTTCACTCGGAAGCGGTAACTGCACGAGAATTCCATCCACATCTTCGCGCGTGTTGAGCGACGCGCTTAAAAGCAGCAGCTCGCTCGCGGTAGTTGTGGCGGGTAGCGCGTGAAGCTCGGAGCGTATGCCGACTTCCTCACACGCCCGAATCTTATTCCTTACATACACCGCCGACGCCGGGTCGTCGCCAACGCGAACTGCTGCCAGGCACGGTCTCACTTGATGCTCGGCGACGAACAGCTCCACGTCCCGCGCAACCTCGCGCTTGATATCGTTGGCGATAGTTGCCCCGTCAAGTATTTCAGTTGGGGTGGTTTCGCTTCTACTGTCTTTCGCTGAGTGCATGCTGCTGCGTTAATTTAGTTTTTGAGTTAACAACTCTGCCGGTGCTAGGTTACACCGAGATTGCTTAAATGCGTTAGCGAGGTTAGGAGCACCGCTGCAAAGTGGATCGGGTGTGATCTGATTCGTGTTGCTTCATTCTGGTTTTGTGTTACTTCGTGGATCGTATGTTTTGATTAGCAGCGAAACGTCTCGCGAAACTACACGAAACGCATACGAAACCACACAAACAGATCACCACTAGCGGACCTGGCGATTAGGAAAATCCGCGCTGCTGATCGATAATTTTACCGTTCGGGCTTCATAAAGTTTCATAACCATAAAGTTCAAGTTGCAATTCCAAACAAAGCGCGTAATGAACACAAAGAAAACCGTCCCGCTAATCTTGTTAGCCACTAGTCTGCTTGTTCTGCTGTGTCTTTCAGGCTGCCAACCTCGCGAACGAGTTAGATCGGCAACCGAGAAGCACTACGATTTGAAGGGCAAGGTGGTCGCCGTCGAGCGAGACAAGCACCTCGTAACCGTTGCCCACGAAGACATAAAGGATTACATGCCGGGAATGACGATGCCCTTCACCGTCGCGGATGAGGGCGACTTCGAAATCCTGGCGCCGGGCGATCAGATCACGGCGACGCTGGTGGTCGACGGCGCAAAGTCGTGGCTTGAGGACCTGGTGATAACGAAGGAGAGTTCTGACACGACGAGTCCGGTGACGGGCGAAAGCATCGGGGCCAAACCGGGCGATGAAGTTCCAAACTATCGTCTCATCAATCAGGACGGCAAAGCCATTCGCATCCAGGACTACAAAGGCAAGGCGCTCTTGTTGACTTTTATTTACACGCGCTGCCAGCAACCGGATCAGTGCACGCTAATGAGCAACAACTTCGCCACCATCGATCAGGAACTGCAAAAACAGCCTGACGTGTACCAGAAGACTCATTTGTTGAGTATCAGTTTCGATCCGGAATACGACACGCCGAAAGTCTTGCGCAGTTATGGTGCTGCATTTACCGGCAAGTATTCTGAAGAGAATTTCGCACACTGGGAGTTTGCTTCCGGAAGCGCGGATGAGGTGAAAGGCATCGCACAGTTTTTCGGACTGCGCTATTACCAGTCGCCTTCGGGAGAGCAGCAGGTCATTCACTCGTTAAGAACAGTGGTGATCGGACCGGACGGAAAAGTTGTGAAGGTTTATCGCGGGAATGAGTGGAAGCCGAATGAGATCCTGGGGGATATGAGAGATGCGCTGAAGTAGACCTGGCTCGTATGATTCGTGGTTTGCTCTCGTGGTTCGCGACCGGCAACTTCGCGCCGACTCTTTTTGCGCTTTTCTCACGGGCTGGCTCGCTTGAGGAAGCGGGCGATCTCGTTTCGCTGAGTTTTATCTTTCGCGTATTTCCCGAGTAATGCCAATGCTGTTTCACCTTCATTGTTTCGCGCTTTAGTGTCGGCGCCGGCACTCAGCAAGAGTCTCACGACCGGAACGCTGGGCGTGCTGCTTACAGTTGCGGTCATTAATGGCGTCATGCCGAGCGCGTTTTTCAAATTTACGTCGGCGCCTCTTGCGAGTAGCGCCTTGATCATTATCAAATCCTTTAACTCAACCGCGTACATCAAAGGCGAACGGCTGAAATCTCCCTTGGGATTGACTTGCGCGCCCGCGGCAATCATGGCATCCACAATCTTCAGCCAGTCTTCATTGCAGCGATTCATTGCCGACATCAGTGCTGAGAACTCACCAAAATGAAAACTGGCGCCCCTGGTGGCAGGATCGGCGCCGGCGCCAAGCAAAGCTTTCACCACGTCCAGGTGACCCGCTAATGCGGCGAGCGTTAACGGCGTATGGCCGCCAGGTCCCGTTGCGTTTAGGTCGGGATGTTTTCCCAACAGATTTCGCACGGCACTGAGGTCGCCGTCTTCTGCGGCAACCATCAAAGCGTTACAGCCAGTCGTGGGCGTTCCATTGTCCGTACAGATTTTCCCGCGTTCATTTTTATCGGGGCAATAAAAGTCAGGCTCCGGCTTGGACCTGGCCCGTTGGTTTACCCGTTTGCTGTGCGCTTGTTTCTCCTGATGTTCTCTCGAACCCGCCGAGAACTGCTGCCGGGCATTTACTTCGGTTAGGCCAAAGCAAACCAGAATGAAGAGGATTGTACCGCACTTAGTCAATAGCTTCATGCGATCTCCAAACCGCTGGTGACTTCGGAAGTGGATCCAGGCACCGGTGTCGCTTTAAGCATTTTGATTTTGCCCAAAATTAAAGTCAATGATTTCGCCCGATTCCCGGTAGTGGTACAGTTTGAATCCCGCATCCTGTTTGGCTGGCATGGGGCTTGTCCTGCGCCTTGTCCTTGATCTACAAGCCCACGCAGCGGAAGATGTTGTCGATTATTTCTTGCTGACTGATATTAGGGCTATAACAAGGCTCAGCAGGGTTATGAGTGTTGCTAGTAGTGGCGTGAGAATTTTCACCCACCACTCAATATCCCTGCGGCGTTCTTCCTTAATCATCTTACTGACTCCGGTTCTTCCTATTTCAGAGAGCCATTGACTAGTAGCGTCGGAAGGCATGTTGTCATCACTATCGTTATCCCACCAACTTGGCTTGGTGTCAGCTGTGGGAACTTCTATCGCCAGCCGCTGTGCTTTGGAGATGATTACATTAGACTCAAAGGTGTCACTGTCTCGCTCTCTCAGTTTCAGATAACGAGTAGCTTCAATTCGTCGGTCCAAACCGTAAGCCTCATTCCTTAATGTACGGGCCGATTCAAGTAGGCTGCGATTTAGGCGGCGTTGGGAATAGTAAGGAAACAGAGACCAGCGGAGGCTGTGCCAAAGCGTCTTAATCACCGTGCCTTTTCCCTTTTGACTTGCTCTTGTTTGTTTTCACGACTTAGCCGTTGGCTTTGCTTCCTTCGGCGGCGGCTCTTACCTTCTTGTGAGTTAGAGTTGCGATTCAAACAACCGGAATAACGCTTATCTATTCTGCGACACGTTGCTCCGACTGTTGCAAACATCAAACCTTGACTACAAGAATCTGACACCGGACAAAGCGGCTTAGTCCAGCTTCAATTTATCATCGATCAAAACGTCTGTACTGACTCCCGCGAGCCTCGCGTATCTGAGCAAAACTATTAGTGGCGGCTCTCGCTTTCCTCGCTCATACTCTGAGATTCCAGACGGATAAAGCGGCTCGCCCTTCACGTTCAATTCCGCGATCAACTCAGGCTGTGTCAGCCCTAACCGCAGTCGTATCAATTTCAACTTCGCGCCCAGCTTCTTAGGCCGGGTGCGGTATGAGCGCCCCATCTTAGTTTGTCCCTTCCCTTGAGGAACAACGCGATGAGGCGTCGTTACACTTGCCAGAATGCCTAAATAGGAATACTCTCTGCCTTGCCGTTTGAGTCGCCCGGACGCCTTGCATCCGGGGAAGCGGCATTAACTACTTTTACCTCGCAGATATTTCATAGTTCGTTTTCGATCTTAACATAAGGTGGACAGGTGCGACTCCCGCGTTAGCGCCGACTCTGGGCGGGCGTTGCTAACGCTCGCACGTTCACCTTGAGGGCGGCAATGTCGAGGACTCGTTGTCGCCCTCACCTATTCTCAGCCGCCACTTTCAACGTGTGGCGAATCCAACCTGAGAGCGTCTTATGCTCGCTCGCCTTTGCTGCCTTCTCAAACAGTTTCCGATCTTCATCATTGACGCGCACGGGAATGATCACGCCCTTAGCGTGGCCCTTCGGTAACTTTGGCCGTCCGATCTTCTTAGCTTTCGGCATTCGCTTGTTGCTCCCTGAAATCACTGACGATTGATACCTGGACAGCCTTCCGCGGCGACGTGGCGGGCGGGATATGCAAGACGGTCACATGCCTGCGGGGATGGTCCGCATCGTCTGTATCGTGCGCCCACGCATACACACGGGAAGTCTGAGGATGATCGTGCAAATCAAAAACTTCAACCTCACCTTCCCAAACGGTCTGGCCTGCGTGAGTCTCTTTAATCGGCACGGTTTCAACATGCGTAGACTCTGAGCCATGCAAGCGTCGGATTACGTCTTGTAGTTCTTCGATGTACGTCACAGCGTAGCCTCAACTAAATCTCCGACCGTCCAGAATCTCTTTCGATTCCCGCCATCATCGCGGGTGTCATTTTCAAACTGCCATGTGTCCGAACGAGATTGTAGTAAGCGAAGTGAAGGGCAACCGCCGCCTCAAAGTTTTCCAGCTTCTTGCTGAATGCGTGAGTCAGGCGTGTTAAGCGGCGCATGTGAAGGCGAGTCGTTGCATTCAATCGCTCAACATAGCTAGTCGAAACCAAGTCCATGTTTGGACGGCCTACAACGTGATGCTTTTCAGCAAACACGATCTCCGGCGCACTGTAGCGGCGTTCTTGGTGATGATGCCCGACTTCCGCGTCATAGTTTTTGATAATCATTCCATAGTCAACGTCCATGCCGAACGACTGTTCTACAGCCTCAACGTAGCAACGCAGGCCGTCAGTCGAAATCTGCGGGCGGTTCTTTAAGCGTGAGGCTATATCGCTAACAAAGGCGTTCGCGGTCTTGGCGTCACGCTTGCCAACCTTGAACGCGGGCACTAGCTTAGTTTCCGCATCAATCGCACAGAATGTCCAAACGTCGCCAAGCGTTCGATCATCGGTCGGAGCAACGTGTTTTTCCTTTTTGCCGATGAATCCCCAAACCTCATCAAATTGCAGATAGTGGCAAGTCAAATCGCGCATTTTCTCATCAAGCAGGCGGGCGAGAAGGCAGACTACATCGAGGCATTTGATTGACCGGAGAATCATCATGGAGCCAATGACCGACGAACTCAAGGAAACAATCATTCGCGAGCATCCAGACGGCATCTGGCTCGTGCTCGCGGAGGAGAACCCGCCCGACACCGTGACGGCTCACGACCTGCTCTGCGGCAAGATTGCGCAGCGATCATTCCGTTCCAAGGCCAGG
>Ga0137409_10000337_pt1 | contig 50857 bp, 38 predicted proteins | sample CZODoug1_16funga_FD_122059 | JGI IMG/M metagenome (GOLD analysis project Ga0137409, IMG submission 122059) | Vadose zone soil fungal communities from Angelo Coast Range Reserve, California, USA - CZODoug1_16fungal (Hybrid Assembly) | ecosystem: Environmental > Terrestrial > Soil > Vadose zone... | reverse complement strand
CCGCGTGGGAATAGCCCGTCTCGCGATCGTTCATGGGGTCCCTGCGAGCTTCGTCAGACACGATGACCATAGCGCAAAACCACTCCGCAAGGCTAGAGCAACCTCCGCGTGCGCACGCGAAGGTTGCCTATTGCCGAGGGATCATTCGCGGAACCCGACAACCTTCTGGTGCTGCTCGCCGAGCCCGCTGATGCCGAGCCGCATGGCGTCGCCGGGCTTGAGGAAGAGCTGTGGCTTCATGCCGAGCCCGACCCCGGCCGGCGTGCCGGTGGGGATGACATCGCCCGGCATGAGGGTCATGAAATGGCTGATGTAGCTGACGATGTGGGCGACCGAGAAGATCAGGTTGGCGGTCGTGCCGTTCTGCATCCGCTTGCCGTTGACCTCGCAGAAGAGGTCGAGATTGCCCGGATCCGGCACCTCGTCGGCGGTCACCAGCCAGGGGCCGATCGGACAGAACGTGTCGGCGCTCTTGCCCTTGGTCCACTGCCCGCCGCGCTCGATCTGGAACTCGCGCTCGGAGACGTCGTTGACGATGCAATAGCCGGCGACGTGCTTCAGGCTGTCATGCACCGAGACATAGCGCGCAACGCTGCCGATGACGACTCCTGCCAGCTTCGCCGCATTGTTCGCGAACACTTTCGGGCTGTACAAATGCCCGCCCCTGTCCTCGATCTGGCGGCCCGTCGTCATCGCTAAAAGTCTGATGATGGCCGCTCTCTCATTGGGGCCATTGTTGCCGACCGTCTCTAGCAGGCTATCGGATGTGAGGTATCCGCGATCGGCCTTGGCAGTCGCAATCACGATCGTCATTTGCAGCTCCCGCGCGTCAGCTTCGCGCTAAGCGGTCCCTGAATGATCTGCATCGCGAACGACAGAACGATGGAGACCACGAATCCCAACAGTGCGACCGGCGCATTCAGAATCAGGCCGTTCTCCGGCGGCCCATCGGCAAGGACCTCATGATCGATGGGACCGATTTTCAGGTCGTCGGCGTGGTGGAAAAGCCCAAGGGCGGCTTCGGCATGGGCAACCAGGACCGCCGCGTGCTCATTCCGTTCAATACTTTCAAGAAGATTTACCCGTCTTCCGACGAAATCAACATGCGCGTCCAGGCCTATCCCGGTCAGTTGGATCAGATGGTCGATGAAGTCACCGAAATCCTGCGCCGCCGCCGCAACGTGCCTTATGACGGTAAAAATAATTTTTCCGTCAACACCGCGGCTCAGGAAGTGGAAGAGTTCCACAAAATCATGATCATGGTCTATCTTGGGACCATGGTTCTCAGCGCCATTGGTTTGCTGATCGGCGGCGTCGGCGTCATGAACATCATGCTGGTCAGTGTCACCGAGCGCACCCGAGAAGTAGGCTTGCGCAAAGCTCTGGGAGCACGCAAGCGCGACATCGCGTTTCAATTCTTGGTGGAAGCACTGGTGCTTACCTTCGCTGCTGGCGCGGTGGGACTGCTGGTCTCGGCAGGTTTGTTGGCGCTTCTGACGCCAAAGGTTAAGAAGTTGATGGGAAGCGTGAACTAACGAGACCATGAAGACACTTAGGCACAAGGGCAGGCAAACAGTTAAGGCTGGTGAGTCTCTATGGTTAAAAGGATCCGAATTCTGACCCACCTTAGTCTTAATTTCAATTTCTCTGCGCAACCTCGGTGGTCTCTGTGTCTCTGTGGTGAGTGGTTGTCGGTTGTTATTCACCACAGAGACACGGAGGACACAAAGGTTGCACAGAGAAAACCTCAAACTAAGACACTACTGCGGAAATAATATAGGAAGCAGATCGATTGTAAAGTGCGAGAGCTTAACTAACATTTAACCTGGCGGTAACGGCGAGTTAGCATTTCGCGTTCATAGTCTTCGCCAGATACGAACTACGGCAGCTCGCGCAAGCGACACGAGGGCATTCGTGGATCGACTCCGGAGAATCCGGCTGTGCTGATCACGGGGGGTTGGCACGGCAAACAGGATGGAGGAGATCAACCGCTGTAGTGAATATTCCCGCCACCACACCAGACACGACGGTCAATCGTCAACCCGCCCGTTGCTGTTTGCTGCTGAAACGACCAAAGCCCCGGTGGCGCCGACTCCACCGGGGCTTTTTTCTTTGCTCAATCTGGGAAGTAATCAGTCCTACCGACTGATCGCACGCGCTGTCATCAGCGTTCGCTTACAAACTCACCAGCCGCGGCGCGCTTTTGCGTCCGCAGCCTGGCTGCCAACATCGCATAGAAACATTTCAGGCACAGACCATAAGAATCATCGCTCGCGTTTTCGCGGATCTTCACTCCACACGAGATGCAAACCACCTTGAATCCGGGATTCTTCGCGCGTTTCTGTTCAATCATTTCTTCGAACCTCCATATAGTTTTCGGCAGAAACTCTAGCGCTTCCGTGTTAAGCACGAGTGGCAGCCGGGTTAAATCAGACTTAAAAATTTAGGCCGGCGCCACCGGCTCAACTCAAACAAGCTTGCAGGGGCCTGGGTTTGGTAATAAGATCCGCGCGTTTTCCTCCGCAGACTTAACAGGCCCAACCTCAAAGGAGGTAGCCTCATGAGTAAGACTAAATCGAACGTACTTGGCAACAGCCTATGGGGGCAAACATTGATCTCGATGCTCAAGCCTGTGCTGCGTGACCGTCTCGTCTGACGCGAAAAACGGCGCAGCCAATACTTCTCACGCCGTCACTCACGCCTGCGGTACCTGGCGGACGGCGCTTAACAAAGGAACAATCACATGAACGCCTTCTACTCGAAAAATCCAATAGTCGATTTGGCTTTCAACTCAGAAACAAGAGAGGACATCCGTCCTCTCCTCGCCGCGACATCGGGTCGCCTGCGAATCGGCAAACAGCAACGAGTCCTTTGCCTCGGCTACCTGCTGGTGCTTTTGCTTGCCACCGGTTGCAAGCAGGAAACGCTTTTCAAGTCGAACTTCGATGCTAACGTTGTCAATCAGCCGCCAGCGCAGGCACAGGCGATCGGTACTGTGAATGTTGACGGACCCGCTGGGAGCGTGCTGGTTGTCCCGGCGCCCCCCACACTCACGGGAAAATGGGTCCAGATTAGCCGACCGAATGGGCCAGCTCTGTGCGGGCTTCAGGGCAACCTGATCAAGGTTCCGAGCGACGGCACCTACGTGTTTTCGACCGTCTTATTCATCCCTGCAGGGACTGGCCTGGCGAGTGTTCAATTCGAACCCGTCGGGACACCAGTCACTAATTATTTCAATGGCTTCCTGCATCTCGACTTCATGCAGGATAACCGCGTCCGTATCGATGACGACGACAGCACTAAGTTCGGGACCTTCCCGCGAGGCCAGCCCTTCATCGTCCAAGTCACGCTCAACATCAATGCGTCTTCGCCAAGCGCCCACATCATCCTTTCCGGCGCCGGGGCCTCGGGTGACGCAAACCGCAACATCATTCCGGCATTGCGCCCAAAGGCGCAACAGTTTGGCGCGGTTAGACTATGGATGGGTTTCCCCTTCACCGGACCGTATGACGCCACCAACATTGTCGTCACCCGCAATACATAGCGGTAACGTCCAGAGAGATCGTTATACGCTACTGCGTTTTTGGGTGATGGGTGCAACTGGCGGCTGCTAAGGGCAGTGCCTTAAATCTGTATTGATAAGAACCTACGTGGCCTAGCCTATAAGACTATCGGCCATTGGAGGTTTTGTCCGTGGAATACCAACAATCAAACGAGCAGGGGTTTGAAGCTCTTGATTGTGTCATTAACTCGCTCCGCAATTTGGATAAGGACTGGGACAGGCCGACGCACGGCCACGCATACCTTCGCCTTTACAGACTAATCCTGAGCGTATTTGTACGTCACACGTCGAAAGAGAAAATTTGAATATCAGAATGGCGATGCGCCGGTTTACGCGGCTGACCAACGGTTTTTCTAAGAAGTGGGAAAACCTTAAGGCCGCGCCCGCGCTCTACTTTGCTTACTACAACTTTTGCCGGATTCACAGTTCGACCCGTTGCACATCCGCGATGGAAGCTGGTGTAACAAAGCACGTATGGAGCATCAGATAATTGCTCGCAGCCTAGCAGGACACACTACTACCCAACTACCGCAAGGCAGTTCACTTCATCCGGCGAGTAATCGAATTCCTAGTGGACCAGGCTCAGGATCACCAAGATCACTGTCGTCGTAATGCTACTTGGCTGCGGCGTTGCGCCGTCAGTGATCGGGATATTGCCCGCCAGCGCCGTGGCCGAGATCGCACACGTTAGAGCAACTGCCAACATGAACCGTTTCATTCTATTTTTCTCCTTCAGATTGAGGATGCAAGCCGTCTTGCAATAATACCGAATTGTCGCAGATCGCAAAGTTGTTGCAGATGATGAGGACCGGGACTAATATCCTGCGCCGTAAGCAAGAGGTCTTACATCTCACGATAAGGGGACTCATTTAATGAAGATACCCTCACGAAAACTCGACACAGCGCACCGCTCGGCGGAAGATGTAGCTCTACTCAGGTGTGAGATTGCCTTAGAACAAAAAGACAGAGCCGATTACGAAGGCGCCCAAGACTCAATGCGCCCTCTCTGGCAAGGTGTCGGTGCAGAGCCTCGCATCGAAGGTTTAAGTGTGCCGGTCGCCGCTGAGGTCTTGCTTTGCACGGGTATTTTGACGGCATGGATCGGCAGTAAGACTCAAATCAAGAGCGCGCCGGAATCGGCCAAGAATTTGATCACGAAAGCAATCCGTTACTTTGGGTCTGATCAACCGAGGGTAGCAGCCGCGCAAGTTGAACTTGCTTACTGCTACTGGTGGAATGGTGAGATAAACGAGGCGCGGGTCATGGTCCGCGAGGCTTTGGACAAACTGACGACGGCAGGAATTACCAAGGCGCGTGCGCTTATAAAACTGGTGATCATAGAGCATTCATCCTCTCGCTATACTGAGGCTCTAAAAATTCTCACTGACAACGAATCGCTTTTCAAAAGAATCCGCGATCCGAACACTAAGGGCCAGTATCACTATCACCTTGCAATGACACTGGAAGAAATTGCGGTAGCAGAAAAGCGCGACGATTATTTTCAGGAAGCGATCAATGAGTACAAGAAAGCGGATTACCATCTGAAGCTGGCAAAGAATCCTGTTTACCGCGCAAGTCTGAAAAACAATATCGCGGTCCTGCTGTCCAACTTGTCTCGATTCAGCGACGCGCACAAACAGTTAGACGAAGCCCGGCGACTAACGGTTAGTTTCAAAGACAAAGCGCGAACCGCTCAGATCGACTGGACTCGCGCTGAAGTCTTAAATGCTGAAGGTAAATTCAAAGAGGCTGAATCTGTCGCACGTAAAGCAGCGTCGGCTTTGGAGAAAGGCGGGCATCAATGCTTAGTGACTGACGCTTTGATTACTCAGGCGACTGCGTTATCTCGATTAGGCTATAAAGAACGCGCCCACTTTATCCTTCAGAGGGCGATTGAAGTTGCGCTCGAAGTTCACGCTTTCAATAAAGCTGGCCTCGCGGCTCTGACGTTAATCGAAGAAGTTGATAACCTACCACCGGCCACTGTGCGGGCTGCATACCAGCAAGCGCGCGAATGGCTCGCTCAGGCAGAGAGTCAGAATATCTTGCTACGACTGACTTCAGCGGCGGAAAAAGTTGTTTCCGGCCTTAGCGAAGGCGAAACGACCGAAGCTCTTTTGACTGGGCCAACCAGTCTCCAAGACCGTATGTTGCAGTATGAACAAACTCTAATCAAAGAGGCTCTAGTGCAATCGAATGGCTCAGTCACTCATGCCGCATCTCTGCTGGGACTCTCCTATCAAGCCCTCTGCTATATGATTGAGACAAGGCACAGCGACCTAATCAAAGACCGGAGACCGATCCGTCGCCGCGTACCGAAAGTCAAAGCGCGTTAGGCGACCTTTTGTGCAGCCAGATGTTAATTAAACGGTTTTTAGAAGTAGTAATGACGCAATCGCCCGGCGCACTGTCTCACTGAACAACCCTCATCCAGGTTAACAAACATTTAAGGCACAATTCACAGCAGCTTAACTTCACCCGCCTAGAGTCTGTCTTTGCAGCTAAACAACGATTTTCAATCAACTGCCGAATCGATTCGCGCTCCTTCTTTTGAGAGACGTGAAGAATTTTCAAATCAAACCTGCCGCACTATTTCTAATTTCCGAGGAGAAATTGCTATGTATAGAAGAGTCCCCCAAAAGCTTTGCCGCGTCTCGCTAATCGCGATCGCTCTTGCCGCCCTGTTCGTGTTCCCATTAACTTCGAACGCGCAGACGGATCAGGGTCGCATTGCAGGTACGGTGACAGACTCTCATGGGGCACTCGTGCCCGGCGCCGCAATCGTTGTGACGAACGAACGGACCGGTGAAGAGCGGACGGCCACAAGCAACGAGGTCGGCTACTTCCCGTCGAGCAAAACATCATCCGCTACGATGGCATCGAAGGCACCGCAATCATCGACAGCTCGCCCGGCAATCTTAACGGCGAAATACCGACGCCCTTCCGCCTGCAGTCTTCACTCGAAAACATTCAGGAATTCCGCGTGGACTCAAACAACTATCCGGCGGAGTATGGGACCGGGACCGGCGGGCAGATCAACGTGCTGACCAAATCGGGCGGCAAAGATTTTCACGGCTCAGTTTTCGAATACTTTCGCAACGACAAGCTTGATGCCGCCAACTTCTTTGACAACATCATCGGTCAGAAAAGTAAGTTGCGTCTGAACCAGTTTGGCGGCTCCATAGGTGGTCCAATCAAAAGAGACAAAGCGTTTTTCTTTTTCTCTTATGAAGGGTATCGCCTGCAGGGCGGCGTCAATTCGATAGAAGCGGTTCCCGGGTTGGCTTCGCGCATTTGCCCGGGCGGCTTTATCCTCGGCACCAATCCTCCGGTGGCTTGCAGCGCCGCGACTACCGCGCTCATTCCGATTTTCCGCGCGGCCAATGCGGTGACCCTGCGCACCGGGCCCGACCTGTTCGACACCGTACAACTTCAAGCGAACAATATTGTCGACGAGAATACTGCCGCTCTGCGCCTTGACTACAGATTCAACCAGAAGCACTCATCTTACTTCCGCTTCTTCCGCGATCAAGGTTCAAACCTTCAACCCGATGGCGTCACCGGCCGGCAAATATCCATCCGGCAGGTGCCGCAGAACGGTGTCTTCGCGTTGCAATCGATCTTGCGGCCGACTGTGCTTAATGAATTCAAGGTGGGGTACAACGGCGCCTATTCCCGGATCATTGGCGTCGCTCCCACAGGCAATGGCATCGACTTATCAAACCTCTCATTCAACATCTCAGGCAGCGTCGCCGGTTTTGCTCTGCCCGGTCAGGGTTCGAATGCTGGCGTCGCCACACCCGGTGGTCTAATAAGGGCCAACAGTGCGCAGAACGGACGCGGTCAACCCTACACGCCTTACTCGCTTTCGTTCATCGATAATCTGAACTGGTCCCGGGGCAGTCATACTTTTAAATTCGGCGGCGAGTTACGCCAGATCCGCTTGTACACTGATAGGCAGGGCGGCATCACCTACACCTTCGCCAGCATTAGTAATTTTTTGCAGAACAACGTTCAGTCTGCACAGTATCTCGGCGACCTGTCTGCCCCTTCGCCGTTCTTCAATGGCTCGACGGGACAGGCACTGGCGAAGCAGTCGTACTACATCGGCTACGCGCAGGACGAGTGGAAGATCAAGCCCAATCTGACTTTGAACTACGGCCTGCGTTACGAGTACTACACGCCATTGCGCGAAGCAAACAACCGGCAGATCCTCTTTAACATCATCACGGGACAGTTGCGCGATTCGAGTCAGGACCCGTTCCATTCATCAAAAACTAATTTCGGACCGCGCGTAGCTTTGACCTGGTCGCCGAATGCTTCGGGTAAGGGTTTCTTCAGCGGTGGCAATACGGTGTTACGTGGAGGCTTTGGGATCTACTACGGTCCCGGACAGACTGAAGATCAGATTCAACCGATCGAGTCAAACCGCATTAGTTCGACGCTTAGCAACGTGATCTACCCGCAAGACCCGAACGCGATTGCGGCCTTCTTTCTCAACAACCCGGACAGACGACAGTATCAGCCGCGCGCATACGCGCCGGAATATACGATTCCTGAGAAGGTTTATCAGTACAGCGTCTCGTTGCAGCAAGCGCTGCCCTACAAGATGGTCTTTACCGCGGCCTACGTTGGTTCAGAGGGTCGCAACCTGTTTCTGCGGAGCATCGCCAATCGCATCCTGCCCGGTGAAGCAACGATCCTGGACGGCACGCCGTTGCCAACTGGTGTAGGAGTCGTCAATCGAACCAACGCCGCTGGTCGCGTCATCGCGGTCAACCAGCCGATTCGAGAGTTCTCAATAGTGTCCGGCAGCTCCACGGTGTTGAACCCATTCGCCGAAATTGACGACAAGACCAGCGGCGGACATGACAGTTACAAGGCATTGCAAACGTCACTTGCGCGTCGCTTTAGTTCGGGACTGACTCTGAATTCGCAGTACACCTTCTCGCGCTCTTTTGGTAGTACCTCGGGCTCCAACGAGGCACGCACTGCGGCAAACAATGCGCGCGCGCTAAATGAGTTTGACTACGACAACGGCTACAACAACTTTGACGTACGTCACACTTTCAACTTAAGCGCTCTTTACGATCTGCCATTCGGCAAAGGCAAGCAGGTCGATCTTGGAGGGGTGGGCAACGCCCTGCTGGGCAATTGGGAAATCGGCACCATTGTTAATGGCCGCTCGGGATTGCCGCTTGAGATTGGCATCGTCCGCCCCGATGTTGTTATGCAGTGTCGTAACGCCGCCGGCTGTGTTGTGCCGACCGGATCAGGTGGAGCAACCACAACGTTTGCGAACGGCTTCGTAGCGCAACTGCCAGGCACGATCAATGCGAATAATCCATTGCCGCCGGGCTTTATAGCGGTCGTGAATACGCCAAGCGGCGGCGCCTCGCGCAATGTGCGCCGGCCAGACCTGGTTCCAGGCGTCAACCCATATTTGTCTAATGATCGACTCCTCCTGAATCCAGCCGCGTTTGCGACTCCAGCGCCCGGTACGTTCGGAAATGTTCCGCGAAACTTCTTGCGTGGACCAAGCTTCAGGCAGTTTGATCTTGTCTTGAACAAGCGCATCAGGTTTTCAGAATCAACCAACCTCGAGTTCCGGACCGAGATTTTCAACATCTTCAATCACACGAATTTCGACATACCCGGTTCGCGCTTGAACCTGGCGCTGCCCAGCAGCACGTTTACGCCGGCCGACCCGGCCACCGGGGCAGCGGCCTTCTATACAATCCCGACCGGCCAGCAGCCCGGCTCGTCTTACATACAGGCGGCGGCGGGTGGAACGTTTGGCTTGCTTCGTCAGACCGTGGTTCGCGACGTCGGTCTTGGTACCAGCCGCCAGATTCAGTTTGCTCTGCGGCTAAACTTTTAGTCTTAGTGTCCGATAAACTTCAATTTGTCGTCGCTACCTGGGGAATTCCGCAACAGAAAATGACAAACTAAAGTTCTTCGGACATGGAAAACCTTATGTCAACAACCGAGATGTCGCTTACCGATCGGAAGGGCGCTCAGCCAGGCGTCGACGACATCTACGACGATGGCTACCTGCGCGTGGAGCACAAGAACTATTACGTCGCGTGCGCTGGTCAATCGCTAAAGCTGCCGCGCACGGAGTTTCTAATCCTTTCACGCCTGGCTCGTTCTCCGGAAAGAATCGTGACGGCCGAAGAGCTCTGGGAATACGCCTGGGGCAGCGACAAGCCCGTCAACATGGAGAGTCTCCACGTCTACATCTACCGCCTGCGAAACAAACTAACCACTTCGAAGATCAGCATCGACACGATGGTCAACGTTGGCTATCGCCTGCTGCTGGCGCATTCGACTGCCAGCCAATAAACCGGTTAGCTGTAACGGACGCTTTGAGCGGGGAGCTCTGTCTCGAGCCTGAGAGTTTACGCAGAGTTCAGATGCAGTTCAGACGGATGTAACACCTCGCACCTAAATTCCCTATTTGAAAAACAATTAATAGTTTGGAGAAACTTTATGCTCTCTCTCTGGAATTCCCCCCGAATAATCGGTGTCTTTCTGCTCGCGTCGCTTGTTCTGCTGGCGTACTGTAGCGGCGGCGGTCCCAGCAGCGGCGGCGGCGTGATCACGCTTCAAGGCGCCGGCGCAACTTTTCCGAATCCGCTTTACCAGAAGTGGATGAGTGAATACGGCAAGCTTCATCCAAAGGTGCACATCGACTATCAGTCGATCGGCTCGGGCGGCGGCATTAAGCAGCTTCAAGCGCAAACGGTCGACTTCGGCGCTTCGGATGCACCGATGACGGATGCAGAGTTGAAGGCTTCGCCTGGCGAGATACTGCACATTCCGACGGTGCTGGGCGCGGTTGTTATCACCTACAATCTCCCTTCAATTACCCAACAGCTTCACTTTTCGCCCGCAGTGATCGCCGACATCTTCCTCGGCAAGATCAAAAAGTGGGACGACCAACACATCAAACAGGACAACCCCGGCGTGAATCTTCCGGCCGCGGACATCACCGTGGTCCATCGCGCTGATGGCAGCGGCACGTCATACGTTTTCACCGACTACCTTTCGAAAGTCAGCCCTGAATGGAAGGAAAAAGTTGGGACCGACAAATCGCCGAAGTGGCCCGTGGGCCAGGGCGGCAAGGGCAACGAAGGCGTGACGGGCCAGATCAAGCAACAACCAAACACGATTGGTTATGTCGAGCTGGCCTATGCAGTGCAGAACAAACTGCCGGTGGCGTTGATCAAGAACGCGAGCGGTAAATTTATTGAACCCTCAATCGATGCGGTAACCGCCGCAGCCGCCGCAACTTCGGCGCAAACACCTGAAGATCTGCGCGTCTCGATCACTAATGCCACCGGGGAGAATGCTTATCCGATTTCGAGCTACACCTACATTCTGGTCTACAAGGAACAGAAGAACGCCGAAAAGGGAAAGGTCCTGGTCGATTTTCTCTGGTGGGGAATCCACGACGGCGAACAGTTTGCAAAAGACTTGCAATACGCGCCGCTACCGGCGGAGATCGTCAAACGCGCGGAAGCAAAGATCAATTCCATCACTTCGGGCGGCAAGCCCCTTCGATGAGTCTGGAGTTTGAGCTCTTGAGTCCGGAGTAAATTGGAAAACTATTTAGAGGCGGGCAATGCCCGCCTCTAAGCGTCATTAGAATGGACCAAGCGATCGGCGGTCAACGCCCGCCTCTAAACAAACCCGGCGCCCTGTGGCGCGTGCTGTCGCCTACCGGCAACAAGGGCGACGCGATATTTCGCAGTCTGCTGTTAGCCGCCGCGCTGTTAATGCTGCTGCTCGTTGGCGCGATGATATTAGCGCTGACGTTTGAGTCGTTACCGTCGATCCGCCAGTTTGGTTTTCAGTTTCTAACCGGCACTGAGTGGAATCCGGTCAAAAGCGAATTTGGAGCGCTGCCGTTTGTCTACGGCACGATTGTCTCGTCGCTGATCGCGATCATAATTAGTGTGCCGCTGTCTCTTGGCATTGCGATTTTCCTGGTGGAGCAAGCGCCTCAGCGTCTCGCGCGGCCCATCACATTTTTGGTGGAGTTGCTGGCGGCGATCCCTTCAGTCGTCTACGGGCTCTGGGGAATTTTTGTGCTGGCCCCGTTTCTGCGCGTTCACGTCGAGCCGCCGCTACAGCGTTGGTTTGGCTGGCTGCCGCTATTCCAGGGCCCGATCACGGGAATCGGTTTACTGACGGGCGGCATCATTCTCGCGATCATGGTGACGCCCATCGTCTCGGCGGTGGTGCGCGACGTGCTGGCTGCGGTGCCGAGCTCGCAACGCGAAGCGGCGTTGGCGTTGGGGGCGACGAAATGGGAGACGACGCGCGTGGTCTTGGTAAACGGCGCGCCCGGAATCGCCGGCGCCGTGATACTGGGACTGGGCCGCGCGATTGGCGAAACGATGGCGGTGACGATGGTCATCGGCAACCGCGCGCACATTAGCGCCTCGCTTTTTGATCCGTCATACACGATCGCTTCCGCAATCGCCAACGAGTTTACCGAAGCGACGCAGGACCTCTATCTCAGCGCGCTGGTTGAGCTGGGACTGATTCTGTTTTTAGTAACGTTTGTTGTAAACGCCATCGCCAGGGTTTTGGTCTGGAACGTGACCCGCAAGACGAGCGGCGTCGGCGGCGCGGCGTAATTCTTAAGTCCCAGGTCTCAGGTCCCAAGTCCCAAGTCTCAGGACTGAAGAAAATGAGAAGTCAAACCTGAGACTTGGGACCTGGGACTTGAGACTTCGCCAAACGATGAGAAAAGTTGACCAGCTACGCCGCACGACCAGTGCGACCATGACCACGCTCACCGCGCTTTGCACCTTGGTGGCGGTTGGCATTTTGCTGATCATTCTCGGCTACATCGCGATGCAAGGTATTGGTTCGCTCAATCTGCGGTTTCTCGTTGAAAGTCCGAAGCCGGTCGGTGAAGGCGGCGGCATTGGCAATGCGATCCTGGGGACTTTGGTCTTGCTCGGTCTCTCGTCGGCAATCGGTTTACCGTTTGGAATTGCCGTCGGCATCTATCTTTCCGAGTTTGGCACCGGCCGCTTCGGGAGCCTGGTGCGATTTCTGACGGATACGCTGACGGGCATTCCCTCAATCGTCACCGGGGTCTTCGTCTACACAATCGTAGTGGTGCCGTTGAAACATTTTTCGGCGCTCGCGGGCGGCATTGCGTTGGCTTTGATCATGATTCCAATCGTCGCGCGCACCACCGAAGAGATGATCAAGCTGGTGCCGCAAAGTTTGCGCGAAGGAGCGCTGGCTTTGGGAGCGCCGCAATGGCGAACGACACTGGGCGTGGTTGTGCCGGCAGCCGCTTCTGGGATCGCGACGGGAGCCATGCTGGCCATCGCGCGCATCTCCGGAGAGACGGCGCCACTATTGTTCACAGCTTTCGGCAGCCGATTTTTTAATTACAAACTTGACGAGCCGATCGCGTCGCTGACGGTGCAAATCTATAACTACGCGATTTCGCCGTACGACGAGTGGCACGCGCAGGCGTGGGCCGCCACGCTTGTTTTGATGACGATGATCTTGTCGATCAATATTGTGGTGCGTTTCCTGACGCGAAAGAAATTTTGAATTATGAGCCCGGAAACCATTTGCGATCTCAGATCTGAAATTTGAGATCCGAAAACTCAAGCAATGCCGACGACTGCACCAATAATTACAACGAAAGTCAGCGCTGCCAACCGCAGCTCCGAGCGCAATCCCGGCAGCTCGGCCTTGCCCCGCACCGCAGACGCGACCAAGATCACGGTGCGCCATCTAAATTTTTTTTACGCCAAGGTGCAGGCGCTCCACGACGTTTCCCTGGAAATCCCGGAACGAATTGTGATGGCCCTCATCGGTCCTTCCGGTTGTGGCAAGTCAACCTTCCTGCGCACACTCAATCGCATGAACGACGTGATCCCCGCGACCCGCGTTTCGGGCGAAGTGCTGATGGATGGCCGCGACATTTATGAACCGGGAACGGACGTGGTCGAACTCCGCCGAAAAGTCGGCATGGTATTTCAGAAGTCAAACCCTTTTCCGAAGTCGATCTTTGACAACGTCGCTTACGGTTTGCGAATAAATGGTCTCACCGCCAACAAGGCTGAATTGGCGGAGCGTGTCGAGCAGGCGCTCCGCGATGCGGCACTTTGGAACGAAGTCAAGGATCGCTTGAAGATGTCTGCCCTGAGTCTCTCCGGCGGACAGCAGCAGCGCCTTTGCATCGCGCGAGCGTTGGCCATCCGGCCTGAGGTAGTATTGATGGACGAGCCGGCGTCCGCGCTGGATCCGGTGGCCACGCACAAGATTGAAGAACTGATTGTCGAACTGAAACGGCAATACACGATCGTGATCGTGACACACAACATGCAACAGGCCGCGCGCGTTTCTGATACCACCGCCTTTTTCCTGTTGGGTAAACTGATTGAGGTGAACTCAACGGAAAAGATGTTTACTAATCCCGACGAGAAGCTGACAGAGGATTACATAACGGGACGGTTTGGCTAACACATTGCCGATTGCCAAATGCCAATTGCCGATTGAAGCGACGCTCTAGAATAGCCGCCAGCTCCGATGGTATTAGAATGTGGCAATCGGCAATCGGCAATCGGAAATGACATATGGATTACCACCGACATCTCGACGATGAACTCGACTCACTGCGCGACCGCGTGTTGCTCCTGGGCGGCGAGGCTGAAGCAGCGCTCGAGCGGGCGATGAAGGCGTTGACGGAGCGCGACAGTGAGCTTGCGCGTCAAGTGCTCGAGCAGGACGATCTGATCGATCGACTGGAAGTCGAGATTGATCGACAGTGCATCGACATCATCGCCCTGCGGCAACCGGCGGCGCGCGATCTTCGTTTCGTTATCTCCGTTGCCAAGATGGCGCCCGTGCTCGAGCGCATCGCGGATCACGCCGCCAACATCGCCCGCGTGGCGTTGGATCTCAACAACGAGCCGGAGCTGAAGTCGGTTTTCGATCTGAAGCGGATGTCTGAACACGCGCTCCGCATGTTGCGAGGTGCGCTGGACGCGTTTACGTCGGGCGACGCAGCCGCGGCCCGCGAGATCATTAAGAGCGACACTGAGATTAACGAACTCTACAACCACATTTTTCATCGCTTGATCGAGATGATGGTGAGCGAGCCGTCTACGGCGACGCGAGATGCGCGGTTGCTTTTCGTCGCCAAGCATCTCGAACGGATCGGCGATTACGTGACCGACATCTGCGAGTTGACGGTCTATATGGCTGAGGCCACATTCATCAAACACTTTAAATAATGCAACGCCCAATCCTCATTATCGAAGATGACGCGGACATCTCCGAGAGTTTGAAGTACAACTTTGAGCGCGAGGGCCTGGCGGCCGTCACGGCGTTAACGGGCGAGGCGGGATTGGCAGCCGCTCTAAACGAACGCGAGCCGCCGTTGCTGATCATTCTCGACCTGATGTTGCCCGGCATGAGTGGCACTGAATTGTGCCGCCGTCTTAGAAGAGAACCGGCGACCCGACGCACGCCAATCATCATGCTGACAGCCAAGGCGTCTGAGTCGGATCGCGTCGCGGGTCTGGACCTCGGCGCTGACGATTACATCACCAAGCCTTTTTCTGTAAGAGAACTGCTGGCGCGCGTGCGCGCGGTCATGCGCCGCCTGGACGAGACGAGCGGCAAAACTTACGAGGACGATCATTTGCTGATCGACTTCGACGACATTCGCGTGGTCTGCGACGGCGCCAAGGTGAAGCTAACCAACAAAGAGTTCAGCCTGCTGTCGGTACTGGCGAAGAGCGCTGATCGAGTTATCACGCGCCAGCAGTTACTGGACAGCGTCTGGGGCTACAGCTATTACGGCGACGCGCGCACGCTCGATGTACACATCCGGCGGCTCCGACAAAAGCTGGGCGATTGCGGCGATTGCATTGAAACCGTGGTCGGCGTCGGTTACCGTTTCGTTGGCTGCCCGGGGAAAGTTTAGTTTACGCCGGCCTTTCGCCCGAAGATGCGGAGAACGAGCCTGCCGATCCTGGGACCGCGGGCGTCTCGCCCGCTTACGTCGAATGCCAGATTGTCAGAATTTGGAAGGCGCAACCTCGACGTGAGTGAGGTCGCAGCTTGAGGCGGGCGAGACGCCCGCGGTCCCAGGATCGGCTAGTCTTTATGCTTAAACGTTACATCGTTTTGATAGCAACCTTCGCAGTTTTGCTCGCCGTTATTCTCCTCGTGCCTTCGTTTGAAGTGCGAGCTGCGGTTGCCGGTCTCGTTCTGCTGGTCGTCGTAGTTTTGCTGGTCAAAGCCTTCTCCCCCAAAACTTCCATGGAACAATTGCAAGCAACGGGCGCCCGCACAAACCAGCCGGACGAAAAGCCGGCACAGGAAATCTTCGCGCTGGGAAAATTGTTTGAAGCGACCATGAACGGAATGCGTGAAGGCTTGCTGGTGGTTGACAAGGACATGCGCGTGGTTGCTTCAAACACAGCCGCGCATCGCTTGTTCAATCCCTTACGTGGAAAGCTCGACGCGCAGCGCTTGACTGAGCTCACTCGCAATCCGGCAATCTATAGCGCGTTTCTGGACGCGCTGAAAGGAACAGAGCGAAGCGGCGTGAAGGTTGAAACCCACGGACCGGAACGGCTCGTCTTCGATCTGCGCGTGGTGCCGCTTGGGGCCTCGAGCGAAAGCCCGCGCGTTAACAAGGGCTCCAACGGCCAGGGAGCCGAAGTAGGAGGAACGCGGTCCGCCGAAGGCGCATTGGGCGTCTTCATCGACGTCACGCGCATCGAGCGACTGGAGCACGTCCGGCAGGAATTTCTTTCCAACGTTTCCCATGAACTGCGCACCCCACTAACCGCTATCCTGGCGTTTGTCGAGACGCTCGAAACTGGTGCCCTGGACGATCAGGAAAGCGCCCGCCGCTTTCTTGCCATCATTCGCAAAAACGCCGCGCGCATGCACGACCTCATCGATGACATCCTCGAACTTAGCGCCATCGAAGCCGGCAACGTGCAGGTCAAAGCCGAACCGGTCGAGCTCGCACCGCTGGTCAGTGACGTCATCTCGTCGCTCGGAACCAAAGCGTCGGAACAGAATGTCGTCGTCAGTAATCTCGTAACTCGTGAGGCGATGGTCTTCGCCGACGCGCGGCGGCTCGAACAGATGCTGACAAACCTGGTGGAGAATGCGATCAAGTTCAACCGAGCCGGCGGTCAAGTAAGAATTAGACACGAAAGCGAATCATCCGATAATCAAGAGAACTCTGACAGCGGTCGTCCGTCGTCCGTCGTCCGTCGTCTTGACCGGATCATCGTTGAAGACACTGGCGAAGGGATTCCCGCCCAGCATCTCGAGCGGCTCTTTGAAAGATTCTATCGCGTTGATCGCGCGCGCTCGCGCGAAATGGGCGGCACCGGCCTGGGACTCGCCATCGTAAAACACCTCGCGCGCGCGCACGGTGGCGAAGTTTCAGTCACGTCCGAGTTGGGCAAAGGCAGCATCTTCACGATCGAGCTTCCGCATGCCGCAGTATAAGGTGCTCTTTGTTCTACAATGCCCCAGCAACAATTAGACGAAAATCTTCAGATGGATATCTGATAGCCTGCCGCCTTTAGCTCTCTTATTATTGGGTATTTGACTTCTTCGATGTGGGACCTAAATGGTTTATAGATTAAGCCTGATACATCGCTTGGGAGTGTGACATTGTCTTGGTGAAGACAGCATACCCGGTTTCGTCCAAGCCGACCCACAAAGAAGCCGAATTCAAAAATCACGTTCTGTCGGGCTCGGTGTTCAGTCTTTTGAGTAGTCCTATCTTCGTCCGAGGATGCCACGACGTCATCAGGTGTTAACAAAACTATCGCATAACCCACGTCACTGTATTTCTCGAACTTTTCGAGTAGAGTTAATCCTTCATCAGCTTTGCGATGAAGTACAATTGGTTCTAGTCCAATTTCGGAAAGGAATATTTCTAGTTCGTTCTTGGCCTCGTGGTCGTGACCATGGACGATGAAGATCTTTTTGGAATCTACTGTACGTGAAGGGCTTGCACTTTGACCGAGCAATTCTCCGTGAGTATCTTTCTCCAAAGCTTTGATAGCTAGTTCCAAGCCTTTTAGGAGGTTTGTTTTCGCCCGAACAAATACGTCTTCGCCGTTACCATTCAAAGCTTTCCCATCGCTCACGCCCTTACTGATCAAGATAAACGGAGCCGAATCAGGTTTGAACGAAGATTTCATTGTATTGTAGACGCGTTGGACCCACGTGTCCCATTCTGGGAGGCCCTCGTCCACAAGGTCAGAATACATTGGGCCAAGACGGCTCAGCTTGGGGAAGAGGTCGAAAGAAAATCGCATTCCTTCCTCCTGCAGCATATTTAGTCGTTCGCTTAGCGAATCTTTATCCATTGCGACTAACTTAGGGCTTGTTGGTTGGAGTCACCTTCCGTTATTGGCCTTTCAGTTCCGGCAAAGCGAGCATACTTCTTCCTTCCGACCCATGTTCCTAGTCTAATCCGGATGGAGTACACAGAAAAGACCCCCAATACCTCAGGTCATTGTTTCTCTTCATCAAGCTGCCGAAGCGTGTCGAGGATGAGGTTGGTGTTGCTGAGCGCGTTGATGCGCGCGGGAAATCCTTCGGCAGACTTTTGAAACTCAAAACTGCCGGTGGTTATCTCCACAATCTGGCGAAAGCCCGGCTGGCCGGTAGCGCCGGCGGCTTCGGCGTCAACAATTTTTCCATCGTTGAAAAAGACACGCGCGCTTTGCGTGCTGCCGGCCGTGTCTGGAGTCAGCAGGAGCGTGCCGGTAAGTTTTGCGTTTTCGATCACCTGAATCGCATCGAAGACACTAATAGCGGTAAGGTCGCCGGCAAGCGTGACTGGTGGGCCATGAGGCGACACGGGCGTTGCAGCTGCCTCGGGCCGCAAATCCGGACGACGCGCCCGCCGAATTGCTTCCAAACCGCCGGCGATGTTGATGCGCGCATCGAGTTGCTTTGCTTCCAACAGTCGATCGTAGGCATCGTCGAAATCGTCGCGTTCGATGTAGAGACGCGCGAGCGCCAAACATTGACGCGCAGCTTCCTGACTCTGCTTCTCCCCAATACAAATTTCGCGCATGCGCTCACGCAGCGGAATTGAGCGAGGATTTCCCTCGAGCGCGGTGCGCAATCGTTTGATGGCCCGTTCCGGCGACTGGTATTTGATGAAGAGTTCAACGTCGAGCAGCGCGGTATCGACCTCGCTGACGTGCTCTGATTGTGATGAAGGATCCGGCATCAGTCCGAAGAAATCTACCACAGCGTCTACGTCAGAACCACCTGTGTGGGCGGGTGGCCTATGCCCGTTGTCGTCATCGATTCGGGCACCGCTGACGCAGGTTCTGACCTCAGAAGTCGAAACGAACGCCGAGGCGAACCTGGCGCGGGCGGAGTGTGCGCGTGGCTACGAGAAATGTATCGAGGAAATTTTGACGCTGCACGTCGGTTGCAGTGGGAGCGAAAGCGTTGAAGTTAATGAACTCGCTGCCGAAGCTGAAGACTGTTTTGTTGAGTACATTGTCAAACTCAACCGTGGGGCGCAGCCGCATCCGTTCGTTCAAGCGGAAGTCGCGAGTGATATTCAGATCGAGGAAGGATTGCCCGGGTCCGTGTCCGGCATTGCGCGGCAAGTTACCTGAGACGCCACCGATTGTTGGCAACGAAAACAGATTCAAGCTTGCCGGATCGAGCGCTGCGCCGCGCTCCCGCCAACGCAACAGGTTTGGATCGCCGGTGAAATTTGGCCGATCGTTGCCGACGTCGTCGAGGTTGCGATCCGCGCCGCCGATGGAGATGTTGAAGGGCGCGCCTGAAGCGATGCGCCAGACGGGCGCGAAGCGCAGTTTGCCCAGATAGCGTGGCGTGTCAAACGTGCCGGAGAAAACAAATCGATGCCGGCGATCGAGCAGGCTGAGCGATCGCTCGCCGGCAAAGTCTCCTGGGATGAGTGCGTCGGAAGTGTTGACGATGCCATCGTCTTCAAGCTGCGAGAGCGTGTAGGCCGCGCGAAACGAGAAGCCCAATCCGTTTTTGCTGGCACGAAAACGCCTTCGCAGCTCGAGCGTCATCCCGTGATAGAAACTGTTACCTACCGAGATCAATTGCTCCACTTCCGCGCGGGTCGGATCCGGTCGCAGTTTATTCAACGCCGCCAGCGCGACATCAACCACGGTAGTGGAAGTGAAGCTGTTGAGATTAAAGACTGAAATCGGAACGCCTAACTCCGTGACGAGATTGATCGCATTGGGGTTGGCGGCGACGAGCGGCACGAGGGTGAAGCGAACCAGATCACCAGCAGAGGCTGCTCCATAAATTGGGCGTGTCCCCAAAGGAAAACTGAGAAAATTTGCGAAGTCGCGCGAGGCCAGGTACTCACTAAAAGTTTTGAAACCAGCCGGCAGCCGCGGCGCGTTGACATTAAACTCTCGCCAGAGATGCAGGCCGCGATTCCAGGTGTAGTTTGCTTCGAAAACAAACGCCGGCCCCAGCTCGCGCTCGAAACCAACATTCGCCTGATAACTTTCCGGAATGCGCAGCGTTGGATCCAAGCGGCGCGAGAAGCCGGTATTCAGCAGGCCAAACTGTTGGACGAGCGCTGAATCCGCGGTGAGGACGTTGGGAAAGTGAATGAAGTCCTTGATGAATTTCCGTTGGAAGTCAGCAGTGCTTGACTGACCGGTAGGATCGAAAAGAGCGTTGGTGTCGAAAAATTTCTGTTGCGCGCCGAGTGTGAAATCATCAATCGTACGCAGCAGCGCGCGGTTGTAAAAGATGCCGGCGCCGAGGCGGATCACCGTTTTGCCTGACTTGAAAGGATCGTAAGCGGCGGCAAAGCGCGGCCCGAAATTGTTGTGGTCGGGCAGAATCGTTTCTTCTTCCCAACGCAGACCAAAGCTGACCACCAAGTTGGATTTCAAACGCAGCTCGTCATGCGCGAAGAAACCGAGGTAAGTGTTTCGCTGCGTCGAGCTGGTCTGAAAGTTTTGCCGGAAGCGGTTGGGAACACCGGCCAGAAAGTCGCCGGCGCTGTCGAAATTGAAAGTGCCCGAAGCGTCAGACAGATCGATGAAGGTGGATTTGATCCGCTGCACGTCGCCGCCAAACTTGAGCGAGTGGGCGCCGCTGACGTAGGCAAAAATGTCCTGAAACTGGATACGACTTTCGCGCCGGTCCGTGGAGTTGCTGGTTGAAGAGCCGGCGATGAGCGTTCCTGTCTGCGCGCTAGTGTCGCCCTTGAACAGCGCCGGATAGTCGTAATCAATTAAGACCACCGGGCTGCCGCTGCTGCGCGCTTCAACTGCGGGCGTGAGTCGGGAAAATTGCACGCGCGCCTGGTTGACGGCTTTCGCCGAGAGCACAAAGTTGTCGGAATATGAAATCGCATCGGTGCCGCGCGTGGTTGCCTGCAACGCCTCCGCTAAACGATCGCCGCCGCCAAACCGTCGCAGGTTAGTCAAACGTCCGAGCTGCAAAACAAACGATCCATTGTGCAGGTCGTTAAATTTGTGATCGACGCGTGTCGTAAAAATGTGGTTGCGCTGCGGCGTGCTTAGCCCCTGAATGAAGGGCGCGATGTCTGTCTGCGAACTTAACGAATTCGGCGGGATGGCCTCGCGGCGAGTGTTTCCGGGTGAAGTCGGCGCGGGCAGAGGGAAGACGCTGTTGTGTTGCGCGGGCACGAAAGTATTGATCAACGCCGAATCCAGGATGGTGTCGTACTCGTAAGCCGTAAAGAAGAAAGTGCGCTTGCGGCCGTTGTAGCTGAGCGGTCCAAAAAACTTCGGCAGCGTCAGCGGCCCGCTAAACGTAAAGCCGGGATCGTGCTCCGTAAAGGGCAGGCGGCTGACACCAATCCGATTGTTGTTGAAAGTATTCGCATTGAACCAATCGTCGCGGAAAAAGTAGAAAGCGCGACCGTGATACTTATTCGAGCCGCCGCGCGTGCGAATGTTGATGCGCCCGCCCGAAGCACGACCATACTCCGCCGAAAACTGGTTAGTGATGATCTGAACTTCCTCGACCGCTTCGACCGAAGGCTGAAAACGTTCGCGCGCGGCGCGGTCGTCGTTGTTATCGAGGCCGTCGATCGTGATGTTGTTTGAATAAGCCGGACCACCGGACAGCGAAAACGTGCCCGCCTCTTCCGGAGTGTTGGCGTTTGATGTGTTTCGATCTTCGGCGAGATCGCGCGTGGAAAGTGCTTCTTCAGATACGCCCGGCAAAGTAAAAATCAGATCCAGCGGCGAGCGCGTGGCGCTGGGAAGTGATTCGACTTCGTGGGTCGTAACTGTGCCGCCAACCACGGTGCGCGTGGTGTCAACCTCGGGAGCGTCGGCGGCAGTGACCACGACGGGCTCGGTTGTTATGCCTTGCGGCAGAAGCGTGAAGTCGAGCTGCGCGTTTTTGCCGGCAATGAAGCTGAGCTCCTTTTTCTCCAGCGTCGCAAAACCCGTGGCGGAAGCGCGCAGCGTGTAGACACCGGGCTCGAGCTGAATGATGCGATAACGTCCTTCATCATCCGTCACCGTCGTCCGCAACGCGCCCGTCCGCACCAGCACGGCTTCGATCGTGGTCCCCGGAATTACGGCGCCATTCTGATCCGACACGCGGCCCGTGATCGTTACGTTATCGAGATCCTGCGCGGACGTGGACTGGGGTCCGATCAGGCCCAACGCCCCCAGGAGAATAGCCAAAGTAATGGCCAAGGCGGTGAAACGAACTGTGGCAAGGCTTTGCATTTTGTAATCTTCCATCGCTGTTTAGAATTCAAAGCTTTAGCTTGCCTGGCGAAATCGCAGCCTAAAAACTACCACTCCACGCGGGCTGCCCACGTGGGAACCCCGGCGCTGGACTCTAAACTTCCGGCCTCAACTCATCAGTCCTCACTCGAGGAATATCGCTGACACTTGGGAAACTTGGCGGGAGTTGATTGCCCAGTTTGGTTGAGCAGCCTACTGCGAACAGGCCGGTTCCGTCACGCTCTGGCAAATAGGAGCGCCCAAACAAAAGATGCAAGAAATTTGGCTTAGCTGCGCGAGGCGCTGCGGCGGCAGAGGGCGGCGGCGCGCGTGAGCGGGACCAATGCGTCGGTAGTTCCTTCGGCGGGAGGTTCGACGAAGTTTGTTAACTCATCGGCATGTGATTGGAGATATTGGAAGAAACGTTCAAACTCATGCTGCATCGCATCCATCTTCTCGCGCATGTTGAGAATGATCTCGACGCCCGCGAGATTCACGCCGAGGTCACGCGTCAGGGAAAGAATCAATTCCAGCCGCGCGAGATCAGGATCGGTGTATAGCCTGGTGTTGCCTTCAGAGCGCGAGGGTTTCAACAAACCCTCCCGCTCATATAGGCGCAGCGTCTGCGGATGGATGCCATACTGATCCGCAACCGCGCTGATGGTGTATGTCTTGGCTTTGCGTTTCATGATCAAGAGCAGTGAAGAGTGAAAAGTGAAAGGTGAAAAGCAAGAAAAACTGGGCTTCGGAACAAATCCTGGCCTTAACCTTTTCACTCCTTACTTTTCACTTTTCACTCCAGTCCCATCTCCACCCGTGGGTTTTCCGGGTTCAACTTCGAGTACTGCCGGAGCAGATCCTTTGTCTCTTCCGAAATCACTTTCGGCAGCGTCACCTGCACTTCCACAAACTGATGACCTTTAGCGCCAGGATTTCTCAGGGAGGGCGCGCCGCGGTCCTTCAAGCGAAATTTCTGCCCCGATTGAGTGCCCGGAGGAATTCGCAAGGTACCTTTACCTTCCAGCGTGGGCACTTCAATCTTTGCTCCCAGCGCAGCTTCCGGCATCGTGATCGGGACGGTGACGTAAATGTTGTCGCCCTTGCGCGTGAAATATTTATGGCTGCCGACGTTGGTGATGATGTGCAGATCGCCTGGCGGCGCGCCCAGTCGTCCGCCTTCACCCTTCGCGGGAATCCGCACGCGCGAACCTGTTTCAACTCCGGCGGGGATGCGTACTTTCACAGTTTCTGTTTTCGGCAGCGTGCCTTTGCCCTTGCATAGCGAACAGGGTGAACGCCGGCGGCCCGTGCCACCGCAATCATGACATTCCTGCGCAAAGCGCAAACGGCCGCCAGCGCGTTGCACTTGTCCCGAGCCTTTACAGGTCGCGCACACCATCACTGGCCCACCGATATCGCCGGCGCCGTTGCAACGCGAACATTGATCCGAACGATTGACCGTGAGGTTGGTAGTCAGGCCTTTGATGGCCTCTGCAAATGAAAGCGCCAGCGGCATCTCGATGTCTGCACCGCGTTTGGGCTGAGCCCGCGGCGGCTCCTGTTCCTTGGCCGCACCGCCGCCAAAAAGATCCGCGAAGATGTCGCGAAAACTCGAGCCGGTGCTAGCGCCGCCCGGGCTCGTGGTCGTGCTCCAGTCGAAGCCGCTGAAATCAAAACCGGGAGTGCTGCGCCCGGCGCCTGGTCCAGCGCCACGCGCGTGGGCATCGGCAAGATTGTCGGAATACTGGCCGAAGCGATCGTAGACAGAACGCTTCTTCGGATCGGAAAGCACGTCATGCGCTTCGGTAGTTAACTTGAAGCGCTCCTCGGAAGCTTTGTCGCCGGGATTGACGTCCGGGTGATACTTGCGCGCGAGTCGGCGATAAGCCTTCTTGATTTCCTCCGGCTTGGCGTCGCGCTTGATACCCAGCACTTCGTAATAATCTTGCTTGGCCATGTTTCATTGCCGATTTTCAATTGCCAATTGCCGATTGATCCGTAACCTCTAATCTTGCATCCAGCTCGACTCAGGCCACCGACCAATCGGCAATCGGCAATCGCAAATTGGAAATGCCCTTACTTGTTCTCGTCTACATCAACGTATTCAGCGTCGATTACATTATCCTCACCTGAGCCCGTCGTCCCCGAAGCGCCGGCAGCCGAGGCTTGATCCTCCGCAGTTGTTTCAGCTCCTGGCGTTCCAGTTTGTTGATAAAGCGCCTCCGCCAGTTTATGCGAAGAGGCTTGTAGCTGGTTGAAGGCCTCGGTCAATCTTTCCACGCCGCCTTCCGCCAACGCCTTCTTCGCTTCGGCAATCGCCGTCTCGACCTCGCCCGCGACCGCGCCAACCTTCTCGCGATTCTCGTTGAGCGTTTTCTCCATCTGGTAGACCAGACCGTCCAGATGGTTGCGCGCCTCGATCTCTTCCTTCTTCTTGACGTCGTCGGCCGCGTGCGACTCGGCGTCGCGCATCATCTTGTCGATCTCTTCTTTCGAGAGACCGGAAGACGCTGTGATCGTTATCTTCTGCTCGCGACCAGTGCCCATGTCTTTGGCCGAGACGTTGACGATGCCGTTGGCGTCGATGTCAAACGCAACCTCAACCTGCGGCATGCCGCGCGGCGCAGGCGGGATACCAATCAGGTGAAACTTGCCGAGAGTGCGATTGTCGCTGGCCATGGGACGCTCGCCCTGAAGCACGTGCACCTCGACGGACGTTTGATTGTCCGACGCGGTCGAGAATATCTCCGACTTGCGCGTAGGGATAGTCGTATTGCGTTCGATCAGTTTGGTGAAAACACCACCAAGCGTTTCGATACCCAGGCTGAGCGGAGTCACGTCAAGCAGCAGAATGTCGGTCTTCTCCCCTGATAACACGCCGGCCTGGACCGCCGCACCAATAGCCACAACTTCATCGGGGTTTACACTCTTGTTGGGTTCTTTGCCGCCAAACAGATCGCGCACAATCTGCTGCACCTTGGGAATGCGCGTCGAACCACCGACCAGTACAACTTCGTCAATCTTCTTCGCGTCGAGCCCGGCATCTTTTATCGCCTGCTCCACGGGTGATTTGAGACGAGTCAGAATTGGCTCAGCCAACTGTTCAAACTTCGCGCGCGTCAGCTTCATCGCCAGATGCTTCGGACCAGATTGATCAGCGGTCACGAACGGCAGGTTAATCTCAGTCTCCATAGTGCTCGACAATTCAATCTTCGCTTTCTCTGAAGCTTCCTTCAAACGCTGCAAAGCCATCTTGTCGTTTGAAAGATCGATGCCCTGGTCCTTCTTGAACTCTTCGATGATCCATTCAGTCAAACGTTCGTCAATGTCGTCGCCGCCCAGGTGTGTGTCGCCGTTGGTCGACTTCACTTCCACGACACCTTCGCCCACTTCCAGGATTGAGATGTCAAACGTACCGCCGCCGAAGTCAAACACGGCGATCATCTCGTCCTTCTTTTTGTCGAGACCATAAGCGAGCGCGGCAGCCGTCGGCTCATTGACGATGCGCTTAACATCCAGACCCGCGATCTTGCCGGCATCCTTAGTCGCCTGGCGTTGAGCATCGTTGAAGTAGGCAGGCACGGTGATGACCGCTTCGGTTACCTTCTGCCCCAGGTAGTCCTCAGCCGATTGCTTCATTTTCTGAAGGATGATTGCCGAAATCTCGGGCGGACTCCATTCTTTTCCTCCAGCCTCGATACGCACGTCGCCGGTACCCGCAGGCTTCACCTTATAAGGCACCTGTTTTATCTCTTCGGTCACTTCGTCAAAGCGCCGTCCCATGAATCTTTTGATTGAATAGACTGTATTCTCGGGATTGGTAACCGCCTGGCGCTTGGCGACCTGCCCCACCAGCCGACTACCGTCTTTGGTAAAGGCCACCACCGAGGGGGTTGTGCGCCCGCCCTCTGAATTGTTTATGACCGTGGGTTCCCCGCCTTCCATGACTGCCACCACGGAGTTGGTCGTGCCCAAGTCGATTCCTATGATCTTGCTCATTGATTTTTGTTCTCCAAAACTGTATTTAGCCCGCTATCGGCGCCAATTCAGACTGATAAACCTCTCGGCTCGCCGCTCAAAACTATTACTGTTACCCCGGTTCGCAGGCCACCAACAACTTTAGTTGAATGGAGAGCTAATATAATATGTGAGCCTTTCCTTGTCAACTTTTGAGACGGGAGCTTTGGCAGGTCGGCGGCCTAGTTTTTCGGGGTTTCTGAGCCAACTTCTGGCGCAGAGCCTTGTTTTCGGTCCTCGTTCATGAGCTTTGAGGCGAAGAAGATGTAATGGAGTCCCGAGAGCACGGCCAGCGCGAAAACCGCCGCATAAACCGTAGGAAGGTAATAGCCTGTGTAGCGTTGAACGCTGGCAGCGAACATGATGGCAGCTATGCCGCCAATCTGGACCGTTGTGTTGAGCTTGCCCAACCAGGAGGGACGAAAACCTCGAAAGCCGGTCATCATGTTGATGGCCGCGGCGCCGACGATGATAAACACGTCGCGGCTGATCACGGTGACAGTGACCCAGAAAGGAACCGGCAAGTGACTCGGGAGAGGCTGTGGAAAAACACTTCTCATGGAAAGCACGATGAAGGCAGTCACCAACATGAGTTTGTCGGCAATCGGGTCGAGCACAGTGCCGAGCTGCGACTGCTGGCCAAAGCGGCGAGCAAGCAGGCCATCGAGGCCGTCAGTGAGTCCGGCCAAAATAAAAACCGTTAACGCCAGACTAAATCGCCGGTAGAAAAGCAGCGTGACAAAAACAGGGATGAGCACCATCCGAAAGACGGTGAGTAGGTTGGGAACGGTAAGAATCCGAGAGGACATAGGTCAGTAAATAGTGAATCGTAAATCGTGAATAGATGAAAACGAGTTCGGAAGTCTATTCACGACTTCTGATTCACCATTCACGTCTCAAGCAGTGCGTAACTCGAGCAGCGAGACTTCCGGGGGGCAGCCAAAGCGAACCGGCAAGACTACAGTTCCCAAACCGCGTGTCACGTAAATCTGCGTTTCGCCTTGACGGGCCAGACCTCTGAGCAAGCGCCGACGCGGCCGGCCAGACGCATTGCGTTCTGAGCGCAAACTAACCTGGCCGCCATGTGTGTGACCACTAAGGACCAGATCGACTCCGGCGCGAGCAGCGCGTCGCAGGATGATTGGATTGTGGGCCAGCAGCAGCTTCAGCTCATCGTCGCGCGAACCGGCCAGCGCGAGTGGCAAGTCTTCAAGTCCCACCATCGTATCGTCAACGCCTGCCAGCCAAAAGGCGCCGCCCTGCTGTTCGAAACGCATGCCCTGATTGATGAGCACGGTCATTCCTTCAGCGCGGAAGAGGTCGGTGATTAAAGCGGCGTCGGTCCAATGGTCGTGATTGCCCAGCACTGCATAGACGCCGTAGCGCGCTCGCAGCTCCCCGAGCAACTCCGCGCAGGGTGCGGCATATTCCCGCTCCTTGGAAACGTAGTCGCCTGTGAGCGCCACGATGTCTGGTTGGAGACTATTAGCTGTAACCACCGCCCGCTCGATCTGTGCGCGACTGGTGAATGGGCTATGGTGGATGTCTGAAAGCTGCACGATGCGAAAGCCGTCAAGCTCTCGGGGCAACCGCCGCAGATGGATTTGGTGGTGTTCTACCGTCAGTCTGAACGGTTCGGTTAACGCCGAGCGCGCCGCCTCGCTCAAATTGAGAGCCAACGCGCGCAACGGCGTTTCCGGTCGTCTACCGCTGCCGGCGGCGACACGTCCGCGTTCTTTCCACCTGATAGGAGTCGACATTTTAAGAGTTGATTTTGCGTTTAAGCGTCCGGAGAGTGGATTCGCCGCGAATCCTGCCATAACCCGGCGCTTAAATTTGGCGCATTATAGAGGTGGAACAACATGGAAGCAAACCGGAGCAAACATAAAACAATCAACGCCTCGGATATGTAATAATCGGCCCCATTTGGCAACACATGAAGAATAGCTCCAAAGCAATCCTGGCAGGCAGTTCGCTGCTAATGATCGCCCCGACCGCGTGGGCGGTGCCGGAGGCGGCAGGATCAACATCGGATAATGCCCACGGACTCGACCCGATGATTCTTGCAGGGCTCGCGGTGATGCTGATCGTGGCCAAACTTGGCGGTGAACTGTTTGAACGAATCGGACAGCCGGCAGTGTTGGGGGAGTTGATTGGCGGAATCATCATTGGGAACCTGGTGTTATTCGGTTTCACTGCCGCTGAGCCACTAAAGACTGACGGCGTCATCGCTGCGCTGGCCCAGATCGGCGTGATTCTCCTGCTATTCGAGGTTGGGTTGGAATCAAACCTCGGCGAGATGCTCGAAGTCGGGTGGTCGTCGTTGTTCGTTGCCGTTGCTGGAGTCGTGGCGCCGTTTGTTCTGGGTTGGGGAGTCTCCGCTTACTTTCTTCCCAACGAGTCGCGCCTGGTCCATGTGTTCATTGGATCGGTGTTGTGCGCGACAAGCGTAGGAATAACGGCGCGCGTCTTGAAGGACCTCGGCAAACTTTCATTGCGCGAGTCGCGCATTATTTTGGGTGCGGCGGTTATCGATGATGTGATCGGGTTGGTGATTCTCGCGGTCGTGTTGGGAGCGGTAAGCGCCAGCGTGGCAGGAGACACACTCGCCTTCGCAAACATATTTTGGATCGCCGCAAAGACGGTCGCGTTTTTTGTGAGTGCCTTTGCCATCGGCCATTACGCGGCGCCGCACATCTTTCGCGGAGCCGGCCGGCTGAAGAGTCGCGGTGTTTTGCTGGTGTTGTCGATATCGTTTTGCTTCTGGCTTTCATGGCTCGCCACTAAGGTCGACCTCGCAACCATCGTTGGCGCTTTCGCGGCCGGGTTGGTGCTGGAGGATGCACACTTCAAGTTGTTTAAGGAACGAGGCGAGCATGACCTACGCGAGTTACTAGAACCGGTAACAACTTTCCTGGTCCCGATCTTCTTCGTGCTGATGGGCATGAAGGTCGACCTCAGGGTCTTCGCGCGGCCCGAGCTACTCGGCTTTGCTGCGGCACTGACGCTGGCGGCAATTGTTGGAAAGCAGATTTGTTCGCTGGCGGTGGCAGAACGCGGGCTCAATCGTCTGGCGATCGGTTTGGGGATGATTCCAAGAGGCGAAGTGGGACTCATCATAGCCGGCATCGGCGCGACGCTGATGTTGCCCAACGCGGCGGGAGTCGCGGAACCAGTGATTGGCCCGGCAACCTTTGGGGCGGTGGTGATCATGGTGGTCATTACGACTTTAGTAACGCCGCCGCTGCTGAAGTGGTCGCTGGGACGAGGCGCAGGTAGAAAGCAAGAAGGCAAGTAAGGAGTGAGCAGTGAGCAGTGAGCAGTGAGCAGGAGGCAGGAGCAGGCCCCGGCGGTTAACGAACGATGGATCCATCCGCCACCGCAGGCGGTACTGACATTCCTGATCCGCGCTTATCCGCGTTCATTCGCGGCCAGTAGGGCTTCGAAAGTTTTTGCTTCTGCGTGCAAAGAAGTGTAATAATCCGCTCGCTCCATTGAACAAGCCGGCGCTCGAGTTTCTTTCAACAACCACATACGAATAACGCGACGCTCGACCAGCGAACGACGCTCGCGCGGAGACGCATCCATGTCGAAGTTCCCAAAACTCTCAGCACTAATCTTCGTGTTACTGACTGGTTTCCTTTTTCCGCTTCAGGCACAGGACGGCAATAAAGACGTCCTCGGCGCCATGCGCTACCGCTACATCGGTCCGATGGGGAATCGCGTGACTTCAGTTGTCAGCGTGCCGGGCCAGCCAAACATTTACTACGTCGGCGCGGCCTCAGGCGGTATCTTCAAGACAACGGACGGCGGCATTCATTGGGATGCAATTTTCGATCAGAACCCCGTGTCCTCGATCGGTTCTCTGGCCATCGCGCCTTCCGATCCAAACACAATTTGGGCGGGTACCGGCGAGGCGCACATTCGCAGCCATATCTCGGTCGGCGCGGGCATCTACAAATCCACTGACGCGGGCAAGACCTGGAAGTTGATGGGGCTTGAGAAGACTGGTCGCATCGGCCGCATCGTTATCGATCCGAAGAACCCTGACGTTGTGCTCGCCGCCGCCATGGGCCACAGCTATGGACCACAACCGGAGCGGGGCGTCTTTCGCACGGCGGACGGCGGCAAGACCTGGGAGCGCGTGTTGTTTGTCGACGAGAACACCGGCGCCTCCGAGATCGTGATGGACCCCAGCAACCCGCGCATTCTGTTTGCCGGCATGTGGCCGCTGGAGATTCACACCTGGGGACGCGAAAGCGGTGGCCCAGGCAGCGGCATCTACAAATCGACGGACGGCGGCCTCACCTGGAAAAAACTTACCGGCCATGGTCTACCCACGCGCACCACCGGCAAGGTCGCGATGGCCATCGCCAACTCGAATCCCAATCGCGTCTACGCGCTGATCGAAACTGGCGACGGCGTGCCGGTCAAAGGCGTGGAGACAGATCGCGGCAAACTCTGGCGCTCCGACGACGGCGGCGAGAACTGGCGCCTGATCAGTTACGATCGCACACTCGGCGGCCGCACTCATTACTACTTCCGCGTGGTCGCGTCGCCTGAGAATGAAAACGAAACTTACTTCCTGACTGCCGCCTTCAGCACATCGCTCGACGGCGGCGAGACGCTGCGCGCAGCACCAGCCGGCGGCGCCTTTGCCGGCAGTCCCGGCGGCGACAACCACGACATGTGGATCGATCCCACCAACGCCAACCGCATGGCAGTGGCGAATGACGGCGGCGTGTCGATCTCAGTTACGCGCGGCAAGACCTGGAACCGTATCCAGCTTCCCATCGCGCAGATGTATCACGTGACCGTCGACAATCGCATTCCGTATTTCGTCTACGGCAACGAACAGGACGATCCTTCGTATCGCGGGCCGAGCAACACGCGCGGCGGCGGCTTCGGTGGCGGGGGCGGCGGGGCCGGACAAATTCCGCGCGGCGCCTGGCAACCGGTCGGCGGCGGCGAGAGCGGTTGGGCCACGCCCGACCCGGTTGACAACAACATCATCTGGTCCAGCGCTTCCGGATCGGGCAGCGTCGGCGGGATCGTCGAACGCTTCAACCTGACGACGGGCCAGGGACGGAACGTCGAAGTTTGGCCGGATCAAGTCAACGGATCGACGGCCGCCGATCTCAAATATCGCTTCGTCTGGACCATGCCGCTGACAATCTCGCCGCACGATCACAATCGCATCTACGTCGGCAGTCAGTATGTTCATCAAACCACGGACGGCGGGCAGAGCTGGCAGTCGATCAGTCCGGACCTGACGACGAACGACAAGAGCAAGCAGGGATTCTCCGGCGGACTGACCGGCGATAACATCGGCGTCGAGTATGCGCCGGTGGTGTTTGCGATTGCGGAGTCGCCGAAAGAAAAAGGACTAATCTGGGCCGGCACTAACGATGGCCTGGTGCAACTCACGCGCGACGGCGGCAGGAACTGGGCTAACGTTACGAGGAACATTCCCAATCTACCGCCGTGGGGAACTGTCAGCAACATCGAGGCGTCGCGTTACAACGCGGGCGCCGCTTACATCACCATCGACTTGCATCAAGTAAACAATCGCGATCCGTTTGTGTACAAGACGAGCGATTACGGTAATACGTGGGTAGCGATCACCAACGGCATTCCGCACACGATGTTGAGCTACGCGCATTGCGTGCGCGAAGATCCCACGAGAGCGGGTTTGCTCTATCTCGGAACTGAAGGCGGGCTGTTTATTTCTTTTGACGATGGCGCCAATTGGGAGTCGTTGCAGTCAAACCTGCCGCACGTGCCCGTCTACTGGCTGGTGGTCCAGGAGCATTTTAACGATCTCGTGATCGCGACCTACGGCCGCGGCTTTTGGATACTCGACGATCTCGGGCCGCTGCAGCAAATGAACGCAAGCGTCCGCGACAGCAATGCATTCCTGTTCACACCGCGAGCCGCATATCGTTTCCGCAATACGGTTGTGCCCATGTCAGTCGACTACGATCCAACCGCCGGACAGAATCCGGCTTACGGCGCGTCGATCAATTACTACCTGAAGGCTGCGCCCAGTGGTGAGATAAAAATTCGCATTGAAAATGCGAGTGGACAAATAGTGCGGACGCTGACAGGGACGAAGACCGTCGGCATCAATCGCGTGAACTGGGACCTGCGCGGCGAGCAAACAAAAGAAGTGCGGCTGCGCAACGGTCCGGCTTATGCTCCCGAGGTCCGCAACGGCGCCGAAGGCTGGCGGCTTGCGCCTGATGGCGGTCGCATGTCTGTGCTGCTGCCGCCGGGAACTTACACGGTGAAACTCCTGGTGGGCGGCACTGACGCAGCACCGGGTCAAACTCTCAGTCAGCAGTTACTCGTCAGGAAAGATCCGAACAGCGAAGGCACGGAGGCCGACATCAATGCGCAGGTCGCGCTGTTGTTTGAGTTGCGCAAGGATTTGGAAAACGCGGCCGACATGGTCAACCAGATCGAAGTGATCCGCAGCCAACTCGCCTCGATCACATCGCTGCTTGATCCTGGGAGCACTTCTCCTGGCACCGCGGGCGTCTCGCCCGCAACGAGCGCGGAGCGCGAGGGCCAGTCTCCCAACTACGCCGCCATCAAGCGCGCCGCCGACGATCTCGACAAGAAGCTGATCGACCTTGAAGAAAACTTGATCCAACGCAAACTTACCGGGCAGGGTCAGGACACCGTACGCTATCCGCCGAAGTTGCTGAGCAAGATTAACTATCTCGCCAACGGCATTGCCGGCGCAGACTTCCCACCGACAACGCAGCAACGGGAAGTGAAGGCGATGTTTGAAGAACAACTCGTCACGCATCGCCGCCGGCTGGATGAGATACTGAGCAAAGACCTCGAGGCGTTTAATAAGCTGCTGCGCGATCGCGGCATCGGCAGCGTCATCGCGAAGTAGTGACGAGTGGTCGGTGGTCAGTGGCCAGTCGGCGGTGATCAGTGGTCAGTGGCCAGTGACCAGTGGCCAGTGGCCAGTAAGCCTGGGAGCGCAGGCATCTTGCCTGCAATGAGCGCGCGAGCGCGAACGGGCCAGCAGCCCGTGTGATCAATGGCGCGCTGATCACTGACCACTGGTCACTGGCAACTGTTCTTGTTGGACATTGGACATTGGACATTGGACATTGGACGTTGGACTAGTTATCGAGATTAAGCAAAGTAATTCTCACTTCAGCTCTTTCAGCTCTTAAGGAGAAGCTAACCATGTCAAAGATTGCAATTCGCACCAGCAGCGGACACTACCTGACAGCAGTTAACGGTGGCGGCATGGGCGAGGCGTCGAACACCTTGCCCATCCACACTGACGCCAAAAAAGTCGGCGGCTGGGAGCAGTTCCGGGTCAGATTTCACAACGATGGTTTCTGCACCATTCAGACGCCCAGCGGCCATTACCTGACAGCGGTCGGCGGCGGTGGCGTGGCCGACCCGCAGCATCCCGTAAACACTGATCGCACCGCCATTCGTTCCTGGGAAACATTTACCCTGGAAAAAGTGGCCCATGGCGTCTATGCCTTTAAGACTGCGAAGGGCACTTATCTCACCGCGGTGGGTGGCGGCGGCAAAGGAGAAGCTGCCAACAAATTGCCACTCCACACCGACACCAAAAAAGTGGGCGGCTGGGAAAAGTTTCTCATCGTGCCCGTCAAGGAACATCACAGAAGTAAGAGTAAGCGGTGAGCGGTGAGCGGTGGTAAGCAGTGGCCAGTGGCCAGTGGCCAGTGGTCAGTGGTCTTCACGCTGAAGGCGTGGCATAAAGTAGTCAGGGGTAAGTCCCGACGAATCGGGACGCCACCCCTGGATCAAGCCGCGAAAAATCCTCTTCGCCCTGACGGGGCGACAGAAACCCTCTTACCAGTAAACACCCTGGTAGCGACCACGGCTTGACTACCCACTGCTCACTGCCCACTGCGCGATCGCAAGTCCCCACCAGTCACCTGCGACTCCCCTCGTGGTCACCCGTAGCTGACATCAAGTCACCCGCACGTTTCAGTCAGTCACTAACAACTCCCTGGTCGTTTCTCGCCGGTGACCAGGCAGTTTGCAGCGAGTGACTTGCAGTCACCCGGGAGTCATTTCCAGGTCACCTGAAAGTGACTGGAAGTCACTCGCAAGTCCCCTGTTGAAAGTTACGCGTGACCGTGCCAAGATCGCCGCCGCAAACAACCGCAAGTGCTTTTTCCTTAGCAAAATTGAGATTTGTTTGCACTTAACGCGTGACCAGCGCCCGGTTCCTTGCTCCGACTGGTTACGAATTCTCACGTGCCGTCGCCCCGCACGTAATCCTTAAACCACTAACCGCGCATCGGCGCAGAGGTCCTTACAATGCCAAAAGTAACTCCAAAGAAAATCGAAGAGAAGATTGAACTCACCGTCAACGCCTGGGAACAGCTTGCTCCGGCCAAATCATTTGGCAGCATGACCCTGGCCCAATTTAAAGCCGTGGTCGCTGCTTCAACGAATGCACGCGCCCAGATCGATCAGCTTCAGAACCAACTGACGCAGGCAATCAATCAGCGGGAAGACGCCGATAACGTCAGCCTCGCGAAGATCCAACTCGTCGTTAACGGCGTGCTGGCCGACCCGACCGAAGGCCCGGACGGCTCGGTCTACGAAGCCATGGGCTACACGCGCAAGAGCGAACGCAAGTCCGGCCTGACAACAAAGAAGAAACAAACCCCAATCCCACCGAAGCCCTAACCAGACGCTTCGGTCTTAACCCTTAAACCACTGGCGCGTGTGTCTACAAAACTAAGCGGGCACACGCGCCAGTCTCAATATCGATTCTTCACTTGCATGTCCTCCAGGCGCAGGCTCTTTCAAATGGCTTGTCTTTGTGTTAGAGGCTCGATTAGGATACGGGCTCGGTTACAACTATTGATAGCCAGGCCTTATCCGCACTGGCAGATTTCGGATCGGCCTCGCTTAGAAAACAAAAACCCACAGATGCCTTTTACGTTTATCGATCTATTTGCCGGTTGTGGCGGCTTCACGCTTGGGATGGAACGAGCGGGATTCAAGTGTCTGGCTGCGATAGATTCCAACGAAGAAGCAGTCAGCGTTTTTCAGAAGAACTTCCCTCATGTTCGACACACGCTTGAAAAGAACTTGACCAAATTCTCTGCTCAACAGCTTGCTACTCTCATCGGTGATCAGAAAGTGGATGTTATCGTGGGTGGCCCGCCTTGCCAGGGATTCTCGAATGTACGCCAACGTGATGGCGCTAACAGTGGCCCACGTATTGTCGCAGACGAACGCCGACACCTCTACCAGGAGTTTTTGCACTACGTGGATTACTTCCGACCCAAAGTATTCATGATGGAGAACGTGCTCGGTATCAAATCTGCCGACGGGGGCCAGTATTTTACTCGCGTTCAGAAAGAGGCACGAGCAATTGGATACCGGGTGCACTCGCAGGCTGAAAGAGCTGTAGCCTTGGGCGTTCCGCAGAAGCGCGTACGTCAACTTATCATCGGTACTCGCCTCGACCTCCCGAATTATTTTCATAGTGAACTAAAGCCTTCTCCACGCGCACTGAAATCTCCAACACTAGGCCATGCCATTTGTGATCTACCCGCACTCAAAGCGGGAGCGGGCGAAGAAGAAACAGAATACGACATGGCGCGCCGTAAGTCTTACATTGCTAAGTATGGAAAAGGATACCTCTACAAGACATTACAAGTGCAGTGCGTAACCAAACTTACGGCGCATCGCGCTCGTCCACATAGCGAGCGCGACCTACGTGACTTCGCCAGGCTGCGGGAGGGTGAGCACTGTGCGGAAGCAATGAAGCGGGGGGAGAAATTCGAGTTTCCTTACGACAAGAAGACGTTCAAGGATCGCTACACTCGTCAACATCGCAACGAACCCTGCTCGACCATCGTCGCTCATTTGAGCAAAGACGGTCTGATGTTTATCCATCCCAAGCAGAATCGCTCTCTCACTCCACGTGAGGCAGCGCGGATTCAAAGTTTCCCTGATTGGTTTCAGTTTCCCGTCGCTCGTACACACCAATATCGCGTCATTGGCAACGCTGTACCACCTCTCGTCGCTGAGGCGGTCGGCTTGGCTGTGAAATCGTACTTGGAGTTAACCATGAAGAATAAACCACTCTATTTTGAAATAGAGCCCTTACCTGCCGACCAGAACGAGGCCATGCAGTGGCTACTTCCGCTTATACATGCAGCAGACAACAATAGTCTTCGCAAAACTCCCCTCGCCGATTTCAAGCGGGGTTGGTATTCGGTTGCATTTCTTTACGCCGGACTTCACCCAGACAGCGCTCTGGAGCACGGTAAGGATTTGTCCGATGACGGTGATGACCTTCCAGAAATAAGGAAGATCGAACCACGGTTACTCTCTCCTTATTATGTTCAGAGTGGCTGGCCCGTCGTCCTTGCGCCAATAGCCGAAGAAGCTTGGCGCCGTTACGAAGCAAACGCGTTGAAGGATGATGAGTTTTACTGCAGTGAGGCTGTCGTTGCAGGTATGTGTTACCGAAGCTCCGAGCTCGCAGCGCTTGTTAGGCGTGAAAGAACAGCGGCGAAGGCACAACAACAAACCCTTTCGGAAAAATAAAAACATCGTCGTGGCCATTAGCAAAGGATACGAAGTAATTCCCTCCGCGCGTCGCCTTATTAGATCCCTTCGTGACATGGGATACGATTTCGCGTCGGCCGTGGCCGACTTAATAGACAACTCAATTGAGGCTCAAGCCACATTGGTAGCAATAGATGTTGAATTCGATGGCGATGACTCTTGGGTTCGAATTGCCGATAACGGCATAGGTATGACCAATTCGGAACTGAAAGAGGCAATGCGTTACGGTGCTGAGAGAGACTACGATCCCGAGGATTTGGGCAAGTTTGGATTGGGGCTTAAGACTGCCTCAATGAGTCAGTGTCAACGCTTATCGGTTGCCAGCAGAACAAATCCTCAGCGAGCCGAAATTGCTGCGTACTGTTGGGACTTAGATCACATCGAAAAAACGAATCGCTGGGAGATTCTGACTTTGGAGCAAAATCACCTTGGCCCGGCAATTCGGAAACCCCTAAAGGAGACGACCGGTACAGTTGTTCTATGGCAAAGACTGGATCGAGTGCTTGGTTACAAGCATCCTTACGGCGAGATTGCGCGGAAACGTCTCTTGTCGATGTGCCGGGAAGTTGAGGCCCATCTCGCAATGGTCTTTCATCGATTTCTAGCCGGCGAAGTACCGGGTAAGAGCCTTAAGATTCTGGTTAACGGGAATCCTATCCAGCCATGGGATCCATTCTGTCGCAAGGAGTTGAACACGCAAAGACTATCTCCCGTGACGATAAGAATCGAACAGGATGATATGAGAGGACAAGTCGAACTGGAACCGTTTGTCCTGCCTCATCAAGAGCAATTCAGCAGCTTGAGTTCATTCGTCCGTGCTAGTGGACCAGCGAAGTGGAATCGGCAACAAGGCTTCTATATTTATAGAGCCAATCGGCTGATCCAGAGTGGGGGTTGGTCGACTCTCAGAACCATCGATGAACATACGAAGCTCGCTCGGGTTGCTCTGAGTTTCCAACCCAAGCTCGATGAAGCGTTCAAAATCAATGTTGCAAAGATGCGTGTCCAACTGCCACCTCAGGCGAGAGATTCCATTCAACAAGCGATAGCACCGGTTATCAAGATCGCTCGTGAAACGTACAGCAAGAGTAGCAAGGGGCGTTCGGAGGGGGGCCGCGGCGTTCGGGGTGGTGAGGCTGCCGGTAAAGGCACCGTCAAGAAAGCGCCAACTGAATCTTCAAAGGGTCCGGTTCAACTTCGCCTTTGGTCCCTCGACGAGATCGAAGAGAGACTCAGAACGATCGCAAGTCAGAACGAGCGGACTGTGCTAGCAAGTATTTTTCGTCGCTTGCGTAGGGAACTTAAACCGTAGTTATCTCAAATGACCCCGGAACAATCCACAGCGTTAAGAATCGCAAGGCTAATGATTGACAATGGTGTGCCTCGCGATCTCGCGATTAATAATCCAGCAATACCTCAGGATCTGCGTGAGTTCGTTCGAGAAGCGCTTGAACGGGAGGAGACGATAATTCTCGAGCCGGCACGAATGCTGGTTGCAGAGCCGAGAAGAGATGAATGGCTTCGACAAGTTGATCGCTCTCAATGGTATTACTGGCCTACCCTCCGTGATTATCTGCTCGTAACAAAGAATTGGCCCGCACCTTCAGTGCGATCTCTCGACGAAATTACCAACCGAATATTGGGGCAGCTTACTCGACCCGAAACCGAGCAGTTCGATATCAAGGGACTTGTTTTGGGTTTTGTTCAGAGCGGCAAGACGGCAAACTTCACTGCTTTGATAGCGAAAGCTGCTGACGTGGGCTATCGATTGATAATTGTATTATCGGGCATCGACAACGGGCTTCGGCGTCAAACTCAAATAAGGCTGAATCGTGAATTAGTAGGGTATGCCGACAATCGAGCCGGTGCTGTTAATCTTCCGCCAATGGGAAGGCAATGGCATCAGTTTACAAACGAAGAGTTGCACGGAGATTTTAGACCAGGCCTTGCCAATTATGCAGCGCTTCAAGGCTCGCAACCTGTCCTGCTCGTCGTAAAAAAGAACGGGGCGGTACTTCGCCGACTTCACGCCTGGATAGATGCCGCACCGGAAGATGTTCGGCGTGTCTTACCCGTCCTAATCATTGATGACGAGGCAGATCAAGCTAGCGTCGATACGCGAGGCACGTATCAAGCTGATGAAAATGCAGACGACGCCGATTACGAGCCGCCGTCTGTCATAAACGGCTTGATCCGCGACCTACTTCGAAAATTCCAGAGGCGAGTTTACGTGGCGTACACGGCAACACCATTCGCAAACATCTTGATTCCGCATGACACAGTTGATCCAACGGTTGGCAATGATCTTTATCCAAAAGACTTCGTTGTAGATCTACCAAAACCGGAAGGGTATTTCGGAGCCGAGGAATTATTCGGTAGATTGGATCGCGCCACCGGCGAGGAAGTCGAAGGCCTTGATGTCATCCGAAGCGTCACGGATCAGGACGTACTTGCTTTAGAGCAAAATACGCTACCACCCAGTTTGGAAATCGCAATTCTCGATTTCATTCTTGGTGGCGCGGCGCGTGCGCACCGGGGCCAGGTGGAGCTACCCGCAACGATGCTCGTCCATACCAGTTCGCGAATTGCCGAACAGCAGCAACTTGCGGGATTAATCAACCAGTCATTTGGGGAATCACGAGATGAGTGGCGCTATGATCGGCGTCGCATCCGCGAGCGCTTACGCGAGCATTGGAATACGGCTTTCCGTTCTGTGATAAGAGCGCGACACGCGGAACTCGATGTAGAGTTTGAGCAAATCGAGGAACATATTGGGCCTTTCTTTGAATCTGTAGATATACGCGTCGTAAACAGTTTTACTGGCGAGGTGTTGGATTATGAGCGGGAACCGAGTCTTAAGACGATCGCCATCGGCGGCAACCGACTCTCGCGTGGTCTAACGCTCGAAGGCCTAATGGTGAGTTATTTCGTTCGCCGGAGTGTTATGTATGACACGCTCATGCAAATGGGCAGATGGTTTGGCTTCAGAAATGGTTATGAGGACTTAACTCGCATCTACATGACAGACGAGCTTGCGGGCTGGTTTAGCGATCTCGCATTGGTTGAACACGAGTTGCGCGAAGATATTCAAGTTTATGAAAGCCAGAATCTCACTCCCTTACAACTTGGAACGAGGATTCTCCAGCATCCTGCAATGTTGGTTACGAGTCGATTGAAGCAACGGTTCGCAAGTACGATTACGGTTGAACAAAGCTATTCTGCGCAGGTTGTGCAAACAGTTCGTTTCCCCTTCCGTCGCCTCTATGATCTGACCGATTTGTTGGACAACAATCTCCAAGCAACACAGACTTTTTTGCATAGTCTTGGAGTCCCAACCAGATGGATTCGAAATGGTCCGCTATGGCAGGGAATCACGGCGGATGCAGTCCTTGAGTTTTTGGAAAACTACCAAGTCGATCCAGAAGCACGAAGCGTTTCACTCCCGCTATTACGCGCTTATATTGAGAGACAACGTGATCTCGGTGAGTTGCTAAACTGGACTGTGGCAGTAAAAGGTCGCGAGTCAGCCGACCGAACGCTCGGTGATCTCGATCTGGGAGTGCCGGGCGGCCGTATCCATCAAGTAAGCCGCACTCGTCTCGCGAGTGATCCGAATTCCCTTGGCGTTATTACTAGCCCCGGCGACGAAGAAGAAGGATTATCGAAGGACTCCTTGGACCGAGCGCGCACTTTCCAAGAAAGCGAAAAGCTAAGCGCGAACCCCGCTGCACGCCGAGCCCGACCCGCTTCAGAGGGACTATTGTTGCTTTATCCCATCAGCCGACACTCCGGCTATGATCTACAGGAAGGTGGCTCACGTCGCGCCCTATTTGAACATCCTAATGATGCTCGGTCTAGAGACGTCTTGGGGCTCGCGATTTCATTTCCACACTCGGATAACGCACAGCAGGTGATCGGTCAATACACAGTGGGAACAGTTGGGTGGAGGCCGGTATGACCAGAATCGAAGCTGATGTCTGGACGCAGCTCGCCCAAGTCGGGCGAATAGGAGATAAACTTGCTGCACGCCTAGCGCTCCCGGACCTAACAGAGCGGTTACAGTGCGCTCTGGATTCAAATAATCATCGGCATTTGCTCATTGCACTCACAGCTTCTGAGGAAGAATTGCACGACTCACAGAGCCGTGGCCTTAGTGTCATCACGCGCGAGCTCGCAACTCAAGGACAAGAGATAGCGGCTCGCTATCTCGATATCGAATGTAAGGACGCTGCGGGATACGCGGCTCTCGATCTGATCGGAGGCGAACTGGCGGATGGATTGTCTGCGAATGATAAATCACCACGTGAGATCGTAGGACACGCACTCGCAAGGTGGAGACGGTTTTGGAGTGGGCTTCCAAAAAATCTGTTATCCCGTGAGCAGTTTCTTGGTCTCTTCGGTGAGTTGTGGTTCTTATCGTTCTGGCTATTTCCTAAAGTTGGTGCGGCTGAGGCTATCCAGCGCTGGCGTGGTCCATTTGGTGCTCGTCATGACTTTGAATGGCAGGGAAAATCCATCGAGGTGAAAGCGACAAGTTCAACGAGGGGCAGGATTCACCGCATAAATGGAATCGAACAACTCCTCCCACCAGAAAACGGGGAGTTGCTGCTTTTTAGTTTGCGCGTGAGAGAAGAAGCGGGTGCGGCTAACACTCTTCCAAGTCTGATCGATATATGTAGAAATCTCTTTGAATCCGACCCGGACTCCCTTAGTCGCTTCGAGATTGGCGTCGCCCGTGCCGGCTATTCACCCGCCCATGACGAGGAATATAACAAGACATTTCTTCGAGTAGCTGAAGAAGCAATGTTCGCCGTGAAAGATGATTTTCCAAGAATTACTGAAAGTAAGTTCTCTGATGGAGTTCCTGCGGGCGTTGAGGCTCTCAACTACGATATCAATCTTAATGCCTTTGATCATCTGCGACTAGCCAAATCGCCTAACGAGGCGAGCGCCTTCTTATGAAATTCTTCAATGACTGACGTTCTAACTCCCGAACAACGTAGCTTTAACATGTCGCGCATTCGCAACCGCGACACCCGCCCTGAGATGATCGTCCGATCAATTGTTCATGGGATGGGCTATCGATATCGGCTCCACAAGAAAGATCTTCCCGGCAAACCAGATTTGGTGCTTGTCCGGCACCGAAAGATAATTGACGTGCACGGTTGCTTCTTTCATATGCACGAATGCAAGTATGGGAAAGTTGTACCTGCCACAAACGCAAAGTTCTGGAGGACGAAACGTCTTTCCAACGTTAAGCGTGATAGAAAGAATCTGGCCGCACTTAGACGAGACGGATGGCGGGTGCTGACCGTATGGGAATGTCAAACGTGGGACCAAAAGCTTCTCAATAAACGCTTAGAGAGGTTCTTAGCACTGCCATAGCGATTAGCGTTGAGTAATGAGTGATGACCGAATTTCAGAGCGATGAGAATCAATAACAGGAGAACCGGATAAACATGTCGACAGAAACCGCGATGAGTTCTGAGAGGAACGCGACTACTTCGGAAACACCGGTTACGCCTGAGGGGATCATGCAGCTTGGGTTGGGGTTTTGGGGGTCGAAGACGCTTTTGAGTGCGATTGAGTTGGGGGTGTTTACGGAACTGGCGAAGGGGCCGGCGAGTGCGGCGGATTGAGTGCGCGGCTGAAGCTGCATCCGCGCAGCGCGCGCGATTTCTTTGATGCGTTGGTCGCGCTCGGAATGCTCGACACCGGCAGGGATTGCGCGGCGTGGATGGGTGACGCGGGCTTTCGCGAAACCAGAGTCGAACACCTGGTCGGGCCGGATGCGATGGTGATCGGGATTAAGAAATAGTCCAAAGTCCAATGTCCAAAGCCCGGATAGCCCTCTAGCTCCGTAGGAGCCGAATGTTTATAGTCGCCGCGCCGACAGAGAATAGGTTTCGCTCCTCCGGAGCGAAGGTTTTTGTGGGGGACGGCGTGTTCTATAAACATTACGTCCCTAGCGGGACGAGGAGACGTCCAATGTCCGGAGTCCAACGTCCGGATAGCCCTCAAGCTCCGTAGGAGCCGAATGTTCATAGCCACCCAGTTAAAATAATCGAACGAGCTCTGTAGGAGCGGAATGTTCTCCGGCGTGATGCCAACCAGAAAAGATGTTTCGCTCCTACGGAGCGAAGGATTTTTTTGGGATGCGCGTGCTATAAACATTACGTCCCTAACGGGACGAGGAGACTAGCGTCCAAAGTCAAAAGTCCGAACTTCGCTTGAGACCCGGTCGCTATCCCGACGCGTCGGAATTCTGATTTGACGTTGGACGTTCTGATTTGACGTTGGACGTTGGACATTGGACTTTGGACGAAACAGATACGCGCTTGACCGCAAATGACACGTCGTTTTCGGGTGGTTATTGGTAGTTGTGAAGTGCTTGTTGTGCAGCAACAATACCGGGCCATGACAAACTTCTTGCGATAGTGTGACTAATGAATGATCACTTCCTTACGGGTCAATGATTACTTCCTCACGAGTGCAAACCTCGCGCTAGTCCTTACCGTCCTAACGTTAAGTACCCTCCCAAATCGAGTTTAAATCTCTCCTGAAATGGCCGAGCGTGGTTGCCCGATATTCAGACAACAACGGGGCACAGGTGTTGCGAAAACACAGTGGGCAGTGGGCAAACAGCAGTGGGCAGACAGCAGACGGCGGACGGCAGACGGCGGACGGCAGACAGCAGACGACATGAGGACCAAAGAGCGACAAATAAGATCGGTGGTATGGATGGACTGAGAGGACTGATGAGGTCTGAGGAGGTTTAGCAATCATGAACAACATAAAGGTTTGGCCGCACCTGACGATAGTGGCGGTGTTATGCGCGCTCATCGCCGGCTTGGGTGTCGCGTTTTATTTGCAGCACGAACAGAAGGTGCAGGCCGAGGCGTTGCCGAATGCCGCGCGCATCCAGCGTGTGGACGGCGAGGTCGCATTCAATGACGCGCTCTATACGAATAATGCGAACTCGCAGGCGAACACGCAGTGGGTGGCGGCGTCGCCCAATCAACCGTTCTCTGTGGGCGACCGCCTTTACACGAAAAACAATTCGCGTGCGTCGCTCGCGTTTACCGGACGCAATTTCGCGCGGCTCGATCCAAACACCGGGCTCGACGTGATCGCGCTCAACGATCGTCGCACACAGCTCGCGCTGCGCGACGGCTCGGCGATCTTCGACGTTGGTTACCTGGCGCCGGGCGAATTGTTTGAAGTGGGCACGCCGTATGGCGCAGTCGACTTTCAGCAGCCGGGACTTTACAACGTCGGCCTGAACAACGGCGGCGCGATCGTTTCAGTTTTAAGTGGACTGGCGCAGGTTGTCGGTCTCGGTGGTTCGGGCCAAATCGGCAAAGGCGAGATGCTGACGCTGTTGGGTGCAACGGCCGCGCAAGTTGCCCTGTCGCGCCTCGATGGACGTAATGCCGGTTACCTGGTTGACGATTATTATCGCTACCAGTATCCAAACTATTACGACGGCCGCTACGCCAACTACGACGCTTACCTGAACGATCCTTTTTATTACGATCCTTACCAGCGCTCCGTGAGTTACCGCTACGCGCCGGAGCTGATACCCGGACTTTACGATTTGGATTACTACGGCGACTGGCAAAACGTGAGCGGCTACGGCTACGGCTGGCGGCCGCGCGTGGATTCGGGCTGGGTGCCTTATCAGCAGGGCTATTGGATGAACGATTATCCGTATGGACCAACCTGGGTCTCCTCGGAGCCCTGGGGCTATGCGCCTTATCACTATGGACGGTGGGCCTTCGTCGGCAATCAGTGGTTCTGGATCCCCGACGCGGTGAACACCACGCCGTTGTATTCGCCGGCGCTGGTTGCGTTCATTCCCTTCAACGATGCGAACGAGATTGGCTGGGTGCCGCTGGCCCCGGGCGATCCGTATGTGCCGCGCTATTACGACGCCAACTGGCAGCCGAATTACTTAACCAGGAATGACGTGGTCGTAACGCAACTCGTTAACCTCGCGGTGCCCAGCGCGGTAACGGTTGTGCCGGTTGATTATTTTGGCCGGCCAATCGATCCGCGCGTCGTTGCGAGAGTTGATCCGCAGATGCTCGGACAGGTGCGGCCGGTGCTCGATCCGTTTTTGGTGACGCCGCTCAGAAACGCCGCGCTCCGTTCTGCCTGGGGTCGCGGCAAGATCGATCTGCCGCCGGGCATCGCGAAGAAACTTTTCGAGACGCCGGTAATCACCAGCGTTGCGCCGCCGGCGCCGCCTTTCAGAAAGGACCTGGCCCGAGTGCTGCGCGTGGAGCAGGTGCCGGAAAAAGTTAAGCAGGAAAAGTTGAAACTTAACGATGAACGAGCAGGTCGTGGTCTAGAGCAGAACGCCCAGATGAACGCAGAGCGCAACCAGCAGGACGCAGCGCGTCGACAGCAGATGGCAGACCTTGCGGCACAGGCGGCCCAGGGTAACCGGGACGCGCGGCGGCAAATGCGACAGCTCGAACAGGAGCAAAGAAAGCAGCAAGTGGAAACGCAGCGGGCGCAACGCGTGTCTGAACAGATGCAACGAGAACAACAAAGACAGCAGGCGCAGGGTGAGCGAGTAGGACGCCGCGCGCAGCCACAGCCGCAGCGGGAAATGCCGCGGCCGGAAGTGCAACGCGCGCCGCAGCAAATTGAACGTAAGCAGCGACCGGCGCCGCCACCGCAGATGCAGCAACAGTCCAGGCCGCAGGTGATGCGACAGCCGCGGCAGGAACAACCGCACCAGCAAGTGCAACAACAGCCCAGGCAACAGGTGATGCGGCAACCGCGACAAGAATCGCCTCAGCGTATGCAACAACAATCCGCGCCCGCGCCGAAGCATGAGGCGCGGCAGGGACCACCGGCGCAGCCCGCGGCGCAGTCGCAGGGTGGAGGCAAAGGCAAAGACAAGAAGCCGTAAGCTCGGAAGGGACTTGCGTTGGGAAGCGAGGCTAGACCAGGTAACGCTCGATGCTGAGCGCTCCGTGGAAGACTCCCAAAATATCGATGTTGTGATCTGGTTTGATCAGATAAGCGATCCGGTAATGACCGTAGAGTAGAATTCGGATTTCGCGCGAGCCGGCGGCCTCATACTTGTAGCCGATTTCGGGATGGTGCTCGAGTAGTTGCGTCTTTTGAAAGATGCCCCAGACCGTGCGAGCGGCAGCATCCCGGTTGTCGACAGCGATGTATTCGTAGATATCCTTAAGCCAAGCCTGAGCTTCTTCGGTCCAGTTTATCTCAGCCAAGTGTTTATTCGCCGCCTCATCTCTTCGTTCGTAATAGTGCGGCCCTCATCCGAATCCTTGATTCCACGTTGGACCATCAACTCAAACGCAAGTTCCCGGATGATTTCATCATAGGAGCTGTCGTCAGGTTGCTTCTGAACAAGCTCAGTAATCAATTCTTTTGCTGTAGACATCTTCATCTCCAATACGGATTCTATAGCAACAGTGTACGTAGCAAAAGACCAACCGGCGCCGGCGTTGGTCTACCAGTCTTCGCGGGCGATGTATTTGAGGACGGATTTGATGGAGGCGACGGCGTAGTTGCCGTCAGCCTTGCGGAAGGGAATATGGCGATAGCGGCCGAGTGACATTTTGTTGAGCGCCTCGGCCACTGAGTCTGCTTCGTCGAGCGTTTCGGGATTGGGGCTCATCAGTTCTTTGATGGTCACGTTGCTCGGGTTCGACAAACGGGAGTTTGTTGGACCAGCAGTCATCTTCAACAGCACGTCGTGCTCGGTAAAAATGCCTACCAACTTCGCGCCGTCGACGACCAGCGCGCAACCGGAGTTTGCATTCTTCATGAGGCGAGCCACTTCGAGCGCCGGCGTGTCAGGTGCAACGGAGATGGCCAGGTCCTGCTCCAACTGACCGAGATTGGCTTCCATCACTGAGCGCGCGAGTCCTTCAGCGGCATCGGCGCTGGGAATGTCGAGCTGGCGAAACGGCGCCAGACAATTCTCGCAGCGATCAATGCCGTCGATGTTTTCGTGACCACAGGAAGGACAATTCATTCGTCATCAACCTCACTTTTTCAGTCCAGAATTCTACGCCTGCACTGACCAAGGGCAAAACAAAAAACACCATGATCCAGGTTCAATGGCTTTATCGATTACGTTCTGAAGGGCACCTTAATCCTGGGACCGCGGGCGCCCTCGCCCGCCTCAGCAGCACGTTCACTCAAGACAAGGCTGAGCCGATCAACCTGGCAAGACTGGCATTCCACGGGGGCGGGCGAGACGCCCGCGGTCCCAGTGAATTAATTGATCGTTTTCATCAGGAATAAATTTTTCTCCCGCAACAAACAAATAACAAATCGCTGAAAAAGCGCCGGTAATTGGCCGGATCCCCAGCCTCAGCCATCTGCTCAAGGATTCGAGCGACCCGGCTCAACCACCGGCCTCAAGTTTTCCTCAAGGATTACTCAACCCTCCCCTTTTATCGTGCACCTATCGGAAACAACTTAAGCGCGAATACCTGACGAGGCTTGACAGGATTCAATGATCCGCGAGAGCACCAACCCGAAACCACTTGAGGAGAAATCACCATGCGTCGTTTTCTAAAAATCGCAGCGCTTGCCGTGATCATCGCCGGCTTGCTCGCTATCCCAATGTTTATTTCACGTGCGGACGCGGGCGCCACGGTGGCCGTGATCGTACAACTGCGCGACGATCCTGGCGCAGTCTACAAAGCCAGAACTGAAAAGTCCGGCGGCTCGGTCTCGCAAGATCAGCTCAAGGCCTACCGCGATCAATTGAGCGCCCGACAGGATGCATTCCTGCAGGCCCTCACGAACAGCGGCATAACTGCCAACGTGATTTCACGCGACGTCAAGAACTACGACGGCAGCATCGCCGCCACCGTGCCGATGCGTTACACGTTGGTCCTTGACGGCCTGGCTCTGAAGGTTCCTCCCTCGTCGATCGACGCAATTAGAAGCATGCCGCAGGTCAAGAGCGTGCATGCGGATGCAAAGCTCGTCACCTCGCTCAACAACAGCGTTCCGTACATTCGCGCGCCGCAGGTTTATGGAAAGGTCGAAGAGCTAACTCCTTTCGACACTCTCAACGAAGGCTATGAAGGTCAGGGGATGTACGTTTCGATCATCGACACCGGCATTGACTGGACGCATCCGATGTTTGGCGGCGATCCCACGCCGCCGCGACTGGCGGTGCTGCCCGCCGGACCGACCGCGAGTAAAACCAATCAGAAGGTGGTCTATTACCTGCCGCTCGCCGACATCGGAGTGGAGGATGGTTTCGGTCATGGCACGCACGTGGCTTCGACGGTCGCGGGCTACCTGGCCCAAACGCTGGACGGGGTGCGGCTGCATGGCGTCGCGCCGCAGGCCAAGCTCATGTCTTACAAGGTGTGCAGCGACATCAGGTCAACTGTTAGCCAGGTGCAGCCGATCGGCGGCTGCGATTCTTCGAACATCATCATGGCACTCGAGGACTCAGTGTCGCCGTTCACGCTCAACAATCCGTTACTGCCGAAGCCGGTTGCGAACGTTATCAACATGAGCCTTGGCGGCGGCGGTGGTCCGGACGAACCGACGGCGATTGCGGCCAGCAACGCCTCGCTTGCGGGCGCGGTTGTGGTTGCTGCTTCCGGTAACTCCGGACCGGGCGAAGGCACGACGGGATCACCCGCGGCTGGTGTTCACGTGATTTCAGTTGGCGCGACGACGCATCCGGGCAGCGCCGGCTCCGTCTGGTCGTCAGATTTGCTTCAGGCAAGTGCAGTCAGTCAAACGAGACTCGGTGCGGTCACGCCGGCGAACAACTTCCCGACAGCTCCTGGCAACACGCGTCTCAAACTCTTTGCGATGTCGGGTAGCCCAAGTCTTCCCGCCGGCGCTATCGCACAACGCTATGTGTTCGTCAACAACCCGACTGGCGTATGGCCCGCCAGTGTCTCAGGTCGCATCGCTTTGGTGAAGACAGTCACGGGCGCAACAAACTTCGATATCGTGGCGCAGGCGCAAAATGCCGGCGCGGTTGGCGTGATCAAGTCGGACAGCAGAGGCGCTGTCAACGGTATCAAGACGCTCATTCCGGCGGCCACGATCATGCCCGTAGACTTCAAGGTGCTATCAGACGCGCTCTCGTCGACTGACAATAACAATGTCGACCCGGCAAACGGCGCCATCTCCGAACTGCCCGTCCGCATGAACCCGGTGTTCAGCGACACCTTCATGGGCGAGATGGCCAGCTTCAGCTCGCGTGGTCCAGTGCAAGGCTTTGGTCAAGTCAAACCCGACATCTCCGCGCCCGGCGTGCAAGTATTTGCGGCCTGCCCACCGGCGGCTTTGCTTGGCGCACTGGCCGCGGTCGCGAATCCAACCACGCCAAACTACATAAAGATTGACGGCACCTCGATGGCCACGCCGCATACAGCGGGCGCCGTCACTCTCATTAAGCAAGCTCATCTGGATTGGACGCCCGACACAGTTCGCACCGTGCTCATCAACACTGCGACGAACATGCGCAACCAGGCGGGGGGATCGAAACCTGACGGGTTGACCGCGGACAACGTCCTTTCTCAGGGCGGCGGCCTTATTGATGTGTACCACGCGGTGAATGCGAAGGCGCTCATGGGCGTCGCCGGCGACGGCATCGATAAGCCGTCAATCCTCGGCAGCTATTCCTATGGCGAGGTGCCGGTTGTGAACAGTCGTATTACTCACACGGCGCCAATCGACGTAACCGTTAGTGATCTTTCCGGACAGGGCGGCACTTACAACTTGAATGTCGCCAACAATCGCGACCTGCAAATTGCCGGCATCAACGTTTCGCTTTCACAGACGACAGTCAGCCTGCCGGCTAACGGCTCGGCCACCTTTACCGTGCTCGCGACGTTTGACGGCGACCTGCTGCGCGATGTCAATACCGCGGATGTCAACGGCACTTCGGTCACGTTCCGACCGATTCAAATGCAATGGTATGTGACCGCTCAGCGCGCTGATGGCGCAGAGTCTCTGCGCATGCCGTTCTACTTCAAACCCGGCCCGAGTTTGCCGGCTCAACCGACCATCGAGACGCTTACCCAGAAAGCCACTGTGCTGGTAGGCGACGCCGGGGCGCAACTTGTGAGCGGCGTAACTTTCGTTGATGTCCCCTTCAACGTCAGCGATTCAACCTACCAAATCGATGCTTCAGCCGAATGGTTTGAGCTGCCGACGGGCAGTTTGCAGGATATCGACTACCAACTGCTCGATCCGGACGGCAACGTGATTGCCAGCTCCGGTGGTCCGGCGGGCGCAACGGAGTCAGTCAGTATTCGAGTAACCCGAGGCGGCACGTACAAGCACCGGCTCGTCGGGTACACCAACGCAGCGACAGACGTTACCGTCACGACGACGCTTTCAAAGGGTCCAGCCGCGCCGGCGCTCCAACCAATCACGGGTGAGTTCGTTGACGCGCAGAATCGTCAGGTGGACTTCGACGGGAGCTTCAACTTGAGCTGGACAGCCGAAGGTCACGAGCGCCGCTTTGAGGTTGAGCGTTCGGCTGACAACGGCCAGACGTGGGAAGTGATCGCGAGTCCCACGGACACCAGCCTGACACTGACCGGACAGCCAAACGGCGCATTGCAGTATCGCGTCCACGGCCTTCACGATGGCCAGATTGGTTTCTACGTTACGCCTGGCAGCAACGTGAGCAGCGTGTTGGTGGATCGACGCTCCAAAGTTGACATCACCAGCCTGGTAAGCCGGGCCATCTCGAATGTTTCGCTTGCCGGCGGCGTCTTCCAACTCGACCTGGCGATGACCAGCAACTCGACCCAGACTTACGTCCCGTTTGTTGATCTGAATATTGTCGGCGTCGGCTCGGGCACAAATACGGTGAAGGTCATCAATGCCGACAACGGCAAAGATGGCAAGTCTGCAGCAAACG